>Ga0181524_10000689_pt1 | contig 40485 bp, 34 predicted proteins | sample PEATcosm2014_Bin_34_FD_119761 | JGI IMG/M metagenome (GOLD analysis project Ga0181524, IMG submission 119761) | Peatland microbial communities from MTU Mesocosm Facility, Houghton, MI, USA - PEATcosm2014_Bin05_60_metaG | ecosystem: Environmental > Terrestrial > Soil > Wetlands > Peat | place... | reverse complement strand
GCAAGAAACTACCCCACGTTAGCCAAAAACGGGCGAACGTGGGGCACCAAGCAAGTAGATAAAGGCGCTGCGAGCGGTGTCTTTTCGATCTACACTCTAGGGCGGAACGACCCCAGGTTAGCGGCGCGGAACCTGGGGCACCCGGCGCCCGCTGCACCGCGCGCCAGTGAATCGAAATCAAAGTCCCACATCTGCCAAGCAGATGTGGGGCACCAAGCCAAGAAACTACCCCACGTTAGCCAACAGCGGGCGAACGTGGGGCACCAAGAAGTTTGAGCGCTGCGAAACAGGCTTGTAAAGGCAGGGTTAATAGGGATCGAAGGCCAGCAGTGTAGGTGAGTTCAGGATCGGAAGTAGTCGGCGGATATCGGCTGCGGCATTGGCCGGAACCCCAGGAAAAGTGGTAATGGAGGCCCAGGTTTATGAGGCGACAGGAGCTGTTGAAAGCGGTTTTGTCAGCGACGTTAGTTGTCATGTTGTGCATCGGCGTGGAACTGGCGCAGGGGCCACCGCCGCCGCCGAGTCCGGCTTCGGGTGTCGGGGGGGAAGTGCAAGGGCCGCCGCCGAGTCCATCTTCTGATGGGCAAGCACAGACGCCAGAGCAACGGCAGGCACCGGACCCGCCTGGGCGGGTGGCGCGTTTGCAGTACATGAGCGGTGAGGTTTCGATTCAGCCGGGAGGCGTAAATGAGTGGATCGCGGCCCCGCAGAACCGGCCTCTGACATCGGCCGACCGGGTGTGGACCGACAAGGAGTCGCGCTCGGAGCTGAGTCTTGGGACCGCGTCCATTCGCATGAACTCCGAAACCAGCCTGACGCTTACCGACGTGAGCGACGGGTCTGTGCAACTGCAGTTGGACCAGGGCACATTGAGCGTGACGGTGTTCCGGCTTTTCAAGGGCGAGATTTACGAAGTGGATACGCCGAACATCGCCTTCACCATCATGAAGGCGGGCGAATACCGCTTCGATGTGCTGCCGGATGCGGACACGACCTGGGTGACGGTTCGCAAGGGCCACGGCGAAGCGACCGGTGAGGGCACGGCCGTGCGGGTGAATGACGGCGAGCGAGTCAAATTCGCGGGCGGCGCTTCGCTGGCGCACACCGCGGAATCGGCTCCCGATAGAGATGGGTTCGAAGACTGGGTAAAGATTCGCAATCAGCGCGAAGACAACTCTGTTTCCGCGCGCTACGTTGCCCCGGGCGTCATCGGGTATGAGGACCTCGACACCTACGGCACGTGGCGAGTGGCGCCGGACTACGGTTACGTGTGGTATCCGTCGGCAACGGCGATTGGTCCCGGATGGGCGCCTTACCGCTATGGTCATTGGGCCTGGGTGGAGCCTTGGGGTTGGACGTGGGTGGACGACGCGGTTTGGGGCTTTGCGCCATACCATTATGGCCGCTGGGTATGGTGGGGCGGAGCCTGGGGATGGGCTCCCGGACCGGTTGGTTATGTGCGTCCGATCTATGCTCCGGCGCTGGTGGGCTGGTACGGTGGTCCGCGCTTCGGGGTGGGTCTGTCGTTTGGGGTCGGCCTGGGCGTGGGATGGTTCCCCTTGGGATTCGGCGAGCCGTTTGTCCCCTGGTATCACGTGGGGGTTGGCTATTTCCGCGCCGTGAACGTGAGCAATACCCGCATCACGAATGTCACCGTCATTAACAATATCTACGTTAATCGGACGCAGGTCACGACTATCCAATACGCCAATCGAGGCGTGGCTGGAGCGGTGACGGCAACTTCGACGGCGTCGTTTGCAGCGGGGCACAACTTGGCGACTGCGGGCGTGGCTGTGCCGGCGTCAGCTCTGCAACACGGAGAGGTGATACGGACGGCGCAGGTTGCTCCGGTCAAGGCAAGCGTGCTCGGCGGGCATGCCCCGTTGACGAATGGGGCGCCTCCGGCGCGGGTGTTCTCGCGGACGGTGGTGACGAATCAAACGCCGCCAGCCAGGCCTGTCAGCTTCGAAGCGAAGCAAGCGGCGCTTTCCAAAAACAACGGCATGCCGCTGGATCACGCTACTCTTAATAACCTGAGGGTGCAGCAGCAGACGGCAACGCATGGCCAGACTGGCACGGGCGCAAGTGGGAGCACGGCTGGCGGCGGGGTCGGTACGGGCACGCGCACCGTTCCTCGTCCACCGGGTCCTGGCACCAAGGGAACAGTGTATGAGAATAGCGGGGGCGGCAACGTCACCGGGAATACGGTTCCGCGTCCGCCGAGTACAACCACTACCGGGACGCCTTCGACGAACACCAACACTTCGACGAACACCAACACGAGCGGCAAGAACAGCGCCACGCCGGAGCTGAAGCGGACTCCGACGACGCAGGAGCCGAAACCACCAAAGCCGCCAAGTGAGCCGAAGCCGCCAAAGGAGGCGAAACCGAAGCCGGAGCATCATGATGAAGGCCACAAGAGTAGAGACAGTGCGACGGTTCACTCGGGTGGCCATGTTGGGGGCAGAGGATAGGCTCAAAGCGGATTCGAAAGGAGAGATGCGGATTCAAGGACAGGGGCGGCCATGCTGCCCCTTTTGCCGTTATGCTCCAACATGCGCAACTGCGACCTCTTCCGAGATGTACAACGCGCAGGCATGGCAGTCCAGGTCGCCGTAGCCAATGGCGTTGTCGGCGGCGCGTGCGGGGGACGGCGGCGCATGCGGCCGACGCACTCGGCTTTTGACAGGGACTCGAAACTCCTGAACAGATATACGCATCTTGTTGTTCAGGACCGTGAGGGAGACAGATATGCTGGGAATCAAATTCGCGCGGCTGGTCGAGAAGCATAGTGAAACGCTGGGCAAAACCCTGGTCGACAAACTCAGGAATTCAGGCCGGACGGATTCTTTCCGGGCAATTTCAGAGCACGAATTGCTGCACGACGTACAAGTGCTCTACCACAACCTGAGCGATTGGCTGATGACCAGGACCGAGCTCGACGTGCAGCAGTATTACACCAAAATCGGGATACGCCGGGCTGAACAAGGTGTTCCGATTGTCCAGTTCGTGTGGGCGCTGGTGCTCGCCAAGGAACAGTTATGGCTGTTCATGCAGCGCGAGGCGATGGCCGAAGGCGCGCTGGAGCTGGTGAGCGAACTGGAGTTCGTACTGGCGCTGGAGCAGTTCTTCGATCGCGCCCTGTACTACGCGGTGATGGGCTACACGCAAGGCGAGAAGGGCATCGTAGCGGCGTGAGCGGGGGCTGAACGGGGTTACACAGTTTTCGAGGTGGGCACCCCGGCGATCAGAGGAGGAAACTACCCCACGTTAGCCCCCAATCACCCCAGCGAGCGGTGCTCGCCGGGGACCCCGACGCGGGGCGGAACGTGGGGAACCCGGCAAACGATTGCGCAAGGGGCGGCTACTTCGCGTCGCAGAAGTTTGAGGAATAACCTTATGAAGTGTCATTCTGAGCGACCGAAGGGGAGCGAAGAATCTGCTTTTGTTTTGAGGTGCGAGGGAAAAGCAGATCCTTCGCTGCTCCACCCCAGCAACGGCAAAAGCGGCCGTCGCCGGGGACCCCGGCTACGCTCAGGATGACACTCCTGAAGATATGTGGGCACCCGGGCCGCACTGCAAACAAATACATAGATTCTTCGCTCGCTACGCTCGCTCAGGATGACACGGCAAAGGGATCAGAAACGAGGGCGTCTGCTGCCGCATTCGCGGAAGGTCATGTTGGCGGCGGAGCTTCCGGTGGCTTTCTTCCACTCCAGAAAAAGTTCGCCGTAGGATTTGGTGATGTAGTCGCGAGCATCGACGCCGAGCGCGCGGGCGGTGCGGTCGATCCAGCGCGGCGCGCCCTCGATCTCGGCGACAACCCCTATGGGCGTGTGGTCGACGACAACCTCGCCCTCGCCATCGCTCCATTCGGAGCGGAATTTTTCGTAGACAAAGCTCGGGGCGTAGCCCAGCGCGCGCAGAATGGCGTCGAGCTCTGGGCCGTTCTCGACGGCGGTCTCGTGCTCCTCGCGAGTTTTGTATTTTCCGGGCACGCCGTTTGCCTTATGGGTGAGCCGCCAGCGCTCTCCATACTTGCGCAGACGCAGAATGGCGCCCTGACGGCGCAAGGGATTGCCCGGGCGGTCGTAAAGTGAATTCATCTCGTGCGTCGGAGGAGTCTTTAGCTGAAAGCCGGCGTCCGTCAAGGACTGCTCAAGCCGGCGGACGTCGGCGACACGAAACTTGATTTCGACTTCCGAGTTCTTGGGCAACGTATTCTCCTTGCTACCCCGCAGTGTACTCCGCTATAGCGCGACCGAACTACTCAACGTTAGCCCAGTCACCCCAGCGAGCCGAGCCTCGCCGGGGGCCCCGACGAGCGAACGTGGGGCACCAAGTCTCGTGAATCGGAAATCAAAGTCCCACATCTGCTAACTGCGGCAGATGTGGGGCACCAGAGAAGTGCGCTTCGTGCGATTTCATCCGTCTCCACGTTAGAATAAATGCGTGTCCCTGTTACGCAACATAGGAACCACGCTGGAGATGATCAAGTGGGAGCACTCCGTGCTGACGCTCCCGTTCGGCCTTACAGGCGCGGTGCTGGCGGCGCGTGGGCTGCCCAGCGTGCGGCAGGCGGTGTGGCTGGTGGTGGCGCTGGTCTCCGCCCGGTCGGCGGCCATGGCCTTCAACCGGCTGGCAGACGCGGCCATCGACGCCGGCAATCCGCGCACGGCAACGCGCGCCATTCCCGCCGGACTGCTCTCGCGGCAATTTGTGTTCTGGTTCGTGGTGGTGTTCTCGCTGATCCTGATTTTCGCCGCGAGAATGCTGAGCCAGCTCGCATTCTATCTTTCGCCGGTGGCGCTGATCATCATCTTCGGCTACTCGTACACCAAGCGCTTCACCCGCTGGGCGCATGTGTTCCTGGGTCTGGCCATGGGGATCGCTCCGGCCGCCGCGTGGGTGGCGATACGGGGCACGCTGGACCCTAGAATCTTCATCGTGACCGGCGCGGTCATGTTCTGGGGAGGCGGCTTCGATATTCTGTATAGCTGCCAGGATTACGAGCACGACTGCCGGGCCAAGTTGTACTCCGTCCCCCGGGCCTTCGGCATCGCCAAGTCGCTGGTGCTGGCGCGCCTGTTCCATGTGGTTGCCTTTGGGCTGTTTCTGTGGATGGTGTTCGCGTTTGCGCTCGGGCCGGTGGCGCTGGCGGGAGTGCTGCTGGTGGGAGCACTGCTGATTTACGAGCACTCGCTGGTGCGGGCGAACGACCTGAGCCGGCTCAACGCGGCGTTCTTCACCATGAACGGCCTGATTTCCATGCTGCTGCTGGGCTTTGTTGCCGGCGATCTGCTGATGCGGCACACCGGTCCGTAGAGGGGTGGTCATTGAAATCAGAATCCCACATCTGCTAACTGCGGCAGATGTGGGGCACCCGGCACCCGGCACCAGGCATTGCGGAACACCGGTTCTGACGTGGCTCTGTGATGGGCGCGCTTTGTGCGATATCATCAAAAAGATGTTCGCCACGGAAAGTAAGCACCACCCATTTCAGACAGACGATCCCAGGCTGCCCGCAATCGCCGACAAGGTGATGCGGCAGGAGCGGCTGACGGCCGAAGATGGTCTTGCCCTCTACCAGACGAGCGATATTCTGGCCGTCGGCTGGCTGGCCAACCAGGTGCGCGAGCGCATGCACGGCGATGTGGCGTACTTCAACGTCAACCGGCACATCAACCCGACCAACATTTGCGTAGCGGCTTGCCGGTTGTGTGCCTTCGGCCGCAGAAAAGACGTTCCCGGGGCGTACACAATGGCATTGGAGGAGGCGTGGCGCGCGGCGGCTTCAGGCTACACGGAAGCGGTGACGGAGTTTCACATAGTGGGCGGCCTGCACCCGGATTTGCCGCTGGAATATTTTCTCGACCTGGTGCGCGGGCTCAGGGAGCGGTTTCCGAAGGTGCACCTCAAGGCGTTCACCATGGTGGAGATTGCGTTTTTTGCCAAGCGCGCCAAGCTCTCCATCCGCGAGACGCTGCTGAAAATGAAAGAGGCGGGCGTGCAATCAATGCCCGGAGGCGGAGCGGAGATTTTTGCCGAACGGGTGCGCTCGATCATCTGCGACCACAAGATCGACGGAGGCGAGTGGCTGGAAACAGCGCGGATCGCTCACGAAATCGGACTGAAGTCGAATGCCACGATGCTCTATGGGCACATCGAGAACGACGAGGATCGGGTGGATCACCTGGTGAAGCTGCGAGCCCTGCAGGACGAGACCCATGGGTTCCAATGTTTTATTCCGCTCTCGTTCCATCCCGCCAATACCATGCTGGAACATCTGCCCACCACCACCGGTATGCAGGACATCAAGCAGATAGCGGTCTCGCGGCTGGTGCTGGACAACTTTCCGCACGTCAAGTCCTACTGGCAGATGATGACTCCCAAGGTGGCGCAGATTTCGCTGCGCTTTGGAGCCGACGACATCGACGGCACGGTGGTGGAGGAAAAAATCTATCACGATGCGGGAGCGACGACGCCTCAGGGGCTGCGCCGTCATGATTTGATCAGGCTGATCAAGGAAGCGGGACGGGAGCCACTGGAGCGCGACACGCTCTATCGGCGGGTGACTCGGGACGAGACTTCGTTCACGGTTGCTGTCTAGCAGGGCGGACGCTTGGACGCCCTTCATCCCCCACGCGACATCCGGATAACGTACGATTCAGAAAGAAACTACCTCACGTTAGCCCAGTCACCCCAACGAGCCGAGCCTCGTCGGGGACCCCGACACGGGCGAACGTGGGGCACCAGCCACCAGCCTGAGGCATCCGCTTCACTTTGGACCTTGCGGCGGCTCTTTTGTGCCTGGAAAGGCCTTAGAAGTTCTGGACCGGAGGCGCTCTTGAGTCCTGATTCCTGAGGTCCTGGGTGTGCTGCCGGCCGGATAACTGAGTGGCAGACCACGTGCAAGTCCCGCACTTACCGAGGGTTTCCTTCGTTCGGAAGCAACTGTCTTTTATTCCTTTGCTTCTGTAACAGCAGGTGTACAATTCCCGGACAACAGGACTATGGGAACCACTCCTGTACCGGAGCCCATGCATGAATGTCCATTTCACGTACAAACTCTCTAAGACCGCCGATCTCGAAAATCTCATCACCCAACGAATTGAAAAACTGCAAAAACGTCTGCAAGTGTTTCGGCCTGACATGGTGTCGCTTTATGGTTCGGTCGACGAGCACCCGAAGATGGGCTTTAACGTAGCGCTGAATTTGCGATTGCCATCGGGGCAACTGGCCGCGCGCGAAGTCGGCGACACGGCGTCGAGCGCGATCAAAAGTTGTTTCGACAGCCTGAAGGAGCAACTGGCGAAGCACATGGATCATCTGCGGGCCGCGTACAAGTGGCCGCGCCGGCGGCGCCCGGCTGGCCGCGCGGAATCGCAAGTGCCGTTCGAAGAGACATTGGCGTCGGTGCAGGCCGATGTCGTCTCCGCCCAGGACATCAACGGCTGGCTGAATGCGAATCTGGAGAAATTGCAGCGCTTCGTGGAGCGGGAACTTCGCTACCGCAACAACAGCGGGCAAGTGTATGTGCAACAGATAACACCAGAGGAGGTAATGAGCGAGGCCATCGCCAATGCGCTGGATGGCCGCACGGAAAAACCCGAGAAGGTGACGCTGGAGCCGTGGCTTTATTTTCTGGCGCGGGCCGCCATCGATCGCCTGGCGGAGCAAGCTCGCGGCGCAGAGGGTGAAGTGGAATTGGACTCGAGCGTGAAGCGAGAAGAGGCTACCGGCAGCGACGACGCGATGTTCCAGTTCCATCAGCCCGACGAAATGCTTACCAACGAGGACGTCATTCCCGACGGTGGAACCGCGACCCCGGAGCAGATCGCCGCCAGCGACGAAGTGATGGGAATGATCGAGGCGGTTCTGCGCAACGCGCATCACGAAGACCGGGAAGCTTTCATCCTGTTCACGATGGAAGGGTTCACCGCACAGGAAATCGCCGTCATTACCGAGCGCAAGCCGGAAGAGGTTCGAGCGTCGATTGCGAAAGCCCGCGAACAGCTACGGAAGGCGTTGCCGGTTGCCGAGCAATTGAGGAACAAACTGATCGAGCATTCCAAATCCGCCTGAACAATTGAGACGAGTCAAAATGAATTGAGGAGAGGTGTCGATGATTACGCGAAGAGAAATCCGCGCTTTGGCCGAATTTCAATCGGCAAAAGGATGTGCAGTCACGTTTTACTATCAGCCCGACACACCGCCAAACCAGTCTCATCGGGACGAGGCGATCCTGGTGAAGGATTTGGGGCGTGAGGCGCTTCGCGAAGCCGAGAAAGAGGGCCGCAACGATTATGCGCGCGCCGACCTGAGCCGGATTCTGGAGCTGGCGGAACGTCTCCACGGCAACGCCGGGAAGGCGAAGGCGGTGTTTGCCGACGCGTCACAGAACTTCTGGCGCGAGTTCGACATTCCGGCATGGCTGGACAAAACGAGAGTGGTTATCAATCGTCGATTTCATCTGCGGCCTCTGGCGCCGCTGCTGGAGGCGAATCCGCAGGTGTGCGTTTGCGTGGTGGATCGCAGCAAGGCGCGGCTTTTCGACTACCAGAACGAAATCTGCAAGGAGGTTATCGGGTTCTTCAACGAGCCGCCGCGAGTGGGCGAGAGCACGGGAGGGGGAGGCTACGATGCCGGACACATCTCCCGGCGTGCTTCCGAATTTGCGAAGCAGCACTACAAACAGGTGGCGGATACGATTCTGAAATTCTTCGAACGCGGCAGTTGCGAGAGCCTGGCGGTGGGAATCCGCGACGAGAATTGGGCAGAGTTCGAGCCCGTGCTGCATCCTTACCTTAAGAAGAACCTGGTCGGCCGCTTCCATGTCGATCCGGCTTCGGCGACTCCTCAGCAACTGAAAGTCAACCTCGAACGGCTGCTGGGCGAGCACGAACTGAGCCGGCACCGAGGGCTCGTGCGGGAGGTGCTGGGAGAAGCACAGCGGAAGGCTCGCGGGGCAGTCGGCTTGCGGCGCGTGCTGCGCTCGCTGGAGAGCGGAGAGATTCAAACACTGCTGCTGGGAGAGCACTTTCAGGCCCCCGGCGCCGAGTGCCGCAACTGCGGACATGTAGACATGAAGGTGCAGCCTAACTGCGCAATCTGCTCGCATCCCGTGAGCGAGGTGGAGGACATCAGCGATGCGATCCTGGGAGCGGCACTGCGCGGAGGCATAGAGGTCGTCTACGTGCGAGACGATCGTGAATTGGAGGCGGCGGGACATATCGCCGCGCTGCTGCGCTTCCGGGCGGACCAGAAGAAGGCGGTTGCCTCATAGATTTACTGGGTGCGAACCTGGGCGCGGCCTTTTGGCTGCGCCTTTTTCTTGATAGTGAGTCAGTTCGCGGGCGTTGAGAGAGTGGCGAGATTAGGGCACCAAGAGACTACCCCAGGTTAGCGCCGGACAGCGCGGCGCGGAACCTGGGGCACCCGGCATTCGACGGAAACGTGGGGCGCGAAACATGGGGTGCCACCCAACTACCCCACGTTAGCCCCAGTCACCCCAACGAGCCGAGCCTCGTCGGGGACCCCGACGCGGGCGAACGTGGGGCACCAAGCTTTTGTTTTCGGGCCCGAGAAAAAGCAGATCCTTCGCTGCTCCACCCCAACAACGGCAAAAGCGGCCGTCGCCGGGGACCCCCGGCTCGCTCAGGATGACACTCACGACGTTTTTAATAAATGCGAACGCATTTCCGGGACGCCAGAGCCTGTTTAACAACCTATAATTCAACAACTCATAAGACGAGTTATAAGACGAGCAGTGTTGGGTCGGAGGTTGATCCATGCTATTGCCGGAAGCGTCGCAGATTCACTCCTTCTTTTCCTCCTTCGGTACTTTTTCGCTTGTGGCATTGAGTTCGGTGTTCTTCCTGGTCGATCCATTCGCCGCCATTCCGGCATTCCTGGCGATGACCGCGAACCATGAAGCCAGTGCCAGGCGCCGCATGGCGAAGCGTGCCTCCTGGACGTGTTTCGGAGTGCTGTCGGTATTTGCATTCTCGGGCGGGCTGATCTTCCGCATGTTCGGCATCACGCTGGCGGCGTTTGAAATTGCAGGCGGGCTGATCCTGTTGCTGATCGGGCTCGAGATGCTTCAGGCGCGGCGCTCCGCCACCCAGGAGCACAGCAGTGAAACCCTGGAAGGAGCCATGAAGGAAGACATAGGGATTACACCGCTCGGGGTGCCGATGCTGGCAGGGCCGGGAGCAATTTCGACCGTGATGGTGCTGACCGGAGCTTCGCCGCGCTGGTTCCACATCTCGGTGGTCTGGCTTGCCATCGTGGTGACGTCCTTGGCCTCTTACCTGATACTGGCGGGCGCGGACCGCATTCGCCGGCGGCTTGGCGAAACGGGAATCCGCATCATGATGCGCATGATGGGCCTGCTGCTGACCGCCATCGCAGTGCAGTTCGTGATCAACGGCCTGGTTTTGATTGGCGTGATTCAGGGCGGGTGAGCGGGCCACCGGCTGAGCCAATGCTAATGCACTGAGGTCTACTTCGATCGGGGAATGATTACGGTTTCCTCGGTGACGAAATCAATTTCACGGCCAATGAAGGCTGCTCCGTCGGCACGCAGCGCTGCAAAAGCTGGTGAGTTCCTTGCGGCGTCCAGAGATTGTTGGTCGGTAAACCACATTTCCGCGATGCCATCGATTTCCAGATCGATAGGAAGCGGCCCGTCCTTTCGCGTTGAGGACGCCGTTATAACGGTACAGGTGTAGCGTGCAATGCCGGGAATTTGATAAGCAATCGGCGCATGCACTTCCAGCCAATGCTTCAGGAATTCTTCACGCGTTTGACCCTGCTTATGCGCAAGCAGCGACACCCGCTTGAGCATCCTAACCTGCGTTCCTTTGTCTTTTGCGGACCCTGGTTTTTCCTGGGCAGCGCCAGTCTCCGTCACAAACCCCATATACAGAAATACAACCAGCGTCCCAATCAATAGATTTCGTATTCTCATCATCGGCCTCCGCCGCCATTTGCAGATTTTTCTAAAACTCTGGAGTCAGATCGGCCACTCTATGGCGGGTGGCCCACGTCTGGCAAGCCAGTCTAATCGAGCGCTGGATGGAGCGCCTCAGTAGCACCGCGGGCGCCGGTCGGCGAAGACCGGAATGCGCTTGCGGATATCGGCGACGGAGCTGAAATCGACATCGGCGATGACGACTTCTTCCTTGTCGCTGGAGCCGTGAGCGAGCACTTCGCCCCAGGGATCGATCACCATAGAGTTTCCGAAGAAAGCATTGTTCTCGTCCTTGCCGACGCGGTTCACGGCCAGCACGAACATCTGGTTCTCGATTGCCCGGGCCATGTTCAGGGTCAGCCAATGCTTGCCGCGGATCGTCGGCCACTCGGCGGGGACGAACATCACCTGGCATCCGCCCAGGGCAAGCGCTCGCGGCAGTTCGAGGAAGCGCAGGTCGTAGCAGATAATCATTCCCGCTTTGCCGAACGACATGTCGAAGGCGCACTTGCTGGTTCCAGGCGCGATATATTTATCTTCCGCCATCAGTCCGATGAGGTGGATCTTGCTGTATTTCCCGATCATCTCGCCGGCCCGGTTGAAGGCATAGGCGGTGTTGTAGACCTTGCCGTCGCGAAGCTCGGCCATGGAGCCGCCCATGATCTCCACCTGATTCCGCCGGGCCAGGTCTTTCAACATCTGCACGGACGGGCCGTTGGCGGGCTCGGCGAGCTGGTGGATCTGATCGAGTTTGTAGCCGGTCGTCCACATTTCAGGCAGCACGAAGAGCTGGGCTCCGGCACGCAGCCCCTCTTCGATCATCGACTGCGCTTTCTTGCGGTTGGCGGTAACGTCGCCCAGCACGATATCCATTTGGATGAGTGCGGTTTTCATACTTTCATCTCCTGCTCGAGGACAGGTTTAGCGTATCTGAAGGGTAATTGAAAGCGCTATTTTGGGGGACGGTTGGTAAATGTGGGGATGTTGGGATGGGCACAGATGTGGGCCACCATCCACGAAGAAAACTACCCCAGGTTAGCGCCGAACAGCGGCGCGGAACCTGGGGCACCCGGCTGGGCCACCATCCATCGAGGAAAAAGTGGGCGGGAAGTCGATCGGGTACAGTTGAGCGGTTCCAATGAGACAATAGTTCGGTTAACACCCGAGCAGAATGCCATGACGGACCGCCTGTACTACGAAAATTCGTTTCTTCACGACTTTGTCGCCGCACTGCTCGCCGTCCGCCACTTGCCGGACGGCCGCGCTGCGCTCGTCTTCGACCGCACAGCTTTTTATCCCACCAGCGGCGGGCAGACTTTCGACACCGGCTGGATCGAATGGGAGGACCTCGATAGTCCTCAGGCACTGCGTCCCAAGCTGCGGGTCGACGAGGTTCTGGAGGACGAAGCAAGCGGCGAAGTATTGCATGTGATCGAGCCTGTGCCAGAGCTGGAGCACGCCCTGGCTGGCACAACGGCGGCGGGCCGCAACGCGGTGCGCGTGCGAGGCTTTATTGACGTGGAGCGGCGGCGAGACCACTTGCAGCAACACTCAGGGCAGCATGTACTCTCGGCAGCCTTCGTGGAGCTGTTCGAGCTGCCGACCGTATCTTTCCACATGGGCGAAGAGAGCTGCACTATCGACCTTGAGGCCAAGAGCCTCTCGCCTGAACAGGTTCGCCGCGCCGAGCTGCGGGCCAACCAGATTATCTTTGAAGACCGTCCGGTCAAGACGCATTTCGTAAGTCCGGAACAGGCGCGCGAGATGGGGCTGCGCAAGCTTCCGCCTGCCGGCCGCGAGCGGCTGCGGATCGTCGAGATCGCGGATTTTGACCTTTGTGCCTGCGGAGGGACGCATGTTCGCGCCACGGGGCAGGCCGGCGCGATTCTGCTGCGCAAGGTGGAAAAGGTAAAGCAGGGGATGCGAGTCGAATTTGTCTGCGGCGAACGAGCCGTGCGCTTTGCCCGCAAGGACTACGAAACCCTGGCCGAGGCCGCCGGATTGTACTCGGCGCATCTGTGGACCGCGCCCGAGCAGATAAGAAAATCGCTGGACGAGATCAAGTCCGCGGCCAAGCGTGAGCACAAACTGCTGGAGGAGGTCGCTGAATTGACCGCCGCGAAAATACTGGCCGCGAGCGAGTCCTTCGCCGGCATCAAGCTGATTGCGCAGGTGTTGGCAGGGAGCGATATCGGCTTTGCCAAAATGTTGGCGCAGAAGCTGGTGGCGGAGCCGCGGACGGTCGCGCTGCTCGGTTGCGGCACGGAGCAGCCGGCATTGGTGTTCGCCGAGTGGCATGGCGGTCCTTTCGATATGGGCGCCCTGATGAAGCAGGAGATGGCGCGGCTGGGCAGCCGTGGCGGCGGTTCGCGCGAGCTGGCCCAAGGCGGCGTGCCGGGCCTGGAGCAGCTCGACGGCGCCATCGAACGCGCAAAAGCCGCTATACTCTCCGAAAGCTCGAGCGCCGCGCCCGCTCCTGCTTCGCAAACCAGTTCGCGGGGCTGACGATTGGATCAGGGACTGATTCTCATTACGCTGCTCATCAAGCTCGGCGTCTCCGCCGCCGTCAGCAGTGTGCTTGCGCGCGCCCGGCGCTTCCGCCTGCTGTTGTTTCGGGAAGAGCGGAGCCTCTCGGAAAACCTCGAGATGGTGCTGCTGATCGGCATTCCGTTCGCGCTGGGCGTGGTGGTGCGAGCCAAAGTAAAAAACTTCCTGGCTGCCGACCTGGCCTTCGAGAGTTCGATCCTGATGGGCATCATCACCGGACGCTGCGGCGGCATCGCCGGCGGTCTGCTGGTCTCGCTTCCGGCGCTGTTTCTGGGCGAATGGGGCAATCTGCCGCTGAACGTTGGAGCCGGGCTGGTGGCCGGGTGCCTGCGCAATCTGGCCCAGGACAAAGAAGCGATCTGGTCTTTCTCGCCGCTCTTCGACCTGAGCCTCTACCGCTGGATCAGGCGGACCATCCGCAAGTCGTTCATCGATTGGCAGACCTCGTTCTTTGTCATGATTCTGGCGCTCACGTTCGCGCGCGAGCAGCTCAAAGATGTCTTCGGCAGGCATCTGTTCGCACTCGCAAGCCCGAACTGGCTGACCACGATTGTCATGTACCTGGCTACGGTGATGTGCGTGGCGATTGCGTTGAAGGTTCTGAACAATGTGCGGATCGAAATGAAATTGGAGGAGCAGGAGCGTCTGCTGCTACAGGCGCGCATGGAGGCCTTACAGAGCCAGATCAACCCGCACTTCCTGTTCAACACCTTGAATACCGTTTCCTCGCTCGTGCGCTTCAATCCGGACAAGGCGCGCGAGGTAATCGTCAAGCTGTCGAACATTCTGCGGCGATTGCTGCGGAAGAGCGATTCGTTCGTTCAACTCAAGGACGAACTCGATTTTGTCGACGATTACCTGGATATAGAGGTCGTGCGCTTCGGACATAACAAGCTGCGGATCGTGAAGGAAATTGAACGCGAGAGCCTGGAGGTCATCGTTCCCAGCGTCATTCTGCAGCCGCTGGTGGAAAACTCGATCAAGCACGGGCTGTCGCCCAAGATCGAGGGCGGCACCATTTACCTGCGCTCGCGGATAGCCAACCGCCTGCTGGTGATCGAAGTGGAAGACGATGGCGTCGGCATGGAAAGCGGAGGACGCGGCGGCAGCGGCATCGGCCTGGCAAACGTCCGCGAACGGCTACAGGTTTTATACGGCGAGGCGGCCCACATCGAAATCAACAGTCAGCACGGCCACGGAACGCTGGTCCGCCTGGTGCTGCCCGTGCCGAATCCCGACGAATTCTCCTCGTCGGTTTACGACATTCGTTCCAGTACATCCCGGTAGAACTGCTCGTAGTGTGGAATGATCATGGTGCTGCAGAAATTCTTCTGCGCATCCGCCCGGGCGCGCTTTCCCATGGCGTGCAACTTGGCGTCGTCGGAGAGCACCTCGATGGCGTGGCGCGCCATCGTGTCCACATCGCCAACCTCGACCATGTAGCCGTTGACACCATGATCGATAAGCTCCGGAAGGCCGCCCGCATTGGTCGAAATGGGAACCACTTCGCACGCCATGCCTTCCAGCGCGGCCAGGCCGAAGGACTCAAGCTGGCTGGGAAGCAGCATCACGTCGGCAACCGCCAGTTTCTCGTTCACTCCATTCTGCTTCCCCAGGAAGAGAACCTGCTTGTGGATTCCTTTCTTCATAGCGAGCCACTCCGCCTGGGAGCGATCGGGTCCGTCGCCAATCATCAGCAACTTCGCCGGAATCTGTTTCAGCACGCGGTCGAAGACCTCGATCACATCGGTAACGCGCTTAACCGGCCTGAAGTTGGAGAGGTGAACCAGCACGCGCTCGTCGGGCCGGGCGTACTCGTTGCGCCGCAGGACGGAGTTCGGATCGCGACGGTAGAGATCGCAATTCACGAAGTTGGGAATCACCTCGATGTGATTCTCGATATTGAACTGCTCGAGCGTCTGCTTTTTGAGGTAATCGGAAATGGCGGTGACGCCGTTGCTCTGCTCGATGGAGAAACGCGTGATGGGCAGATAGGAACTATCCAGGCCGACCAGCGTGATGTCCGTTCCATGGAGAGTGGTAACGTAGGGCAACCGCCGGCGCTTGCGGCCACTGCCGCAGGCAAGCATCTGGCGCGCCAGCATCGCGCTGACAGAGTGCGGAATGGCGTAATGCACGTGCAGCAGGTCGAGATCGTAGATCTCCGCCACCTCGGCCATGCGCGTGGCCAGGGCAAGATCGTAGGGCGGGTACTCGAAGAGCGGATAACGCGAAACCTCGACCTCGTGGTAGTGAATGTTGGCATGCGGTTCGGTGAGCCGGATCGGCTGCGAGTAGGTAATGAAGTGAACCTGGTGTCCGCGCTCGGCCAGTTCGATTCCCAGCTCAGTCGCGACGACTCCGCTTCCACCGTAGGTTGGGTAACAGGTAATTCCTATGCGCATGGATTTAAACAATGTAGGCGAGCAGGCTACAGGTCATCGGGTGTAAGCCCGGTCTTCTTGCCGATCCTTGCCATCATTCGCGGGCCAATTTCCTCGGAGTCGTGAAATGACCACACGTATGTCCCAAAGTTAGAATGACGCAGAATCAGATGAGACGTTCCGCGCTGGCGAACTTTGATCCATCCGATCCGAAACAGCGCATCTTTCACTCGCTTGGCTTTTACTGCCGGCCAAGAACTCATGCCACCGCGAACGAAATGGATGCCTCCTTCAACTCGCCCTCCTCCAGCATGTCGGCCAGAACGCGAAGGGCGAGAGCCTGCACATTGCGCAAAGCCTCACCCTTGGTGCTGCCGTATTTCATTACTCCAGGAAGTTTTGGAATGTCGGCGAGCCAGCGACCATCCACCTCGCGTTCGAGTTCCACATCCAGCACGAAGACCGGATTGCGTTTGCGGCGAGTTTTCTTCTTGAGCACCATCGCTAGCATTGTAACCGCATTTTTCAATGCAAAGCCAGCTCTTATGAGACAAAAACTATACAAAAACAGCAGTAATAAACTGTCGCGGCTCAGACGCCGCCTCAATGCCTCACCTTCGCTCCGTTCGGTCGCTCAGAATGACACCCCGATGAGAATCGCGGGTTAATTCCTGGAATGAAATCAATTGTATGCCGTAGCGCTCCAGCGCCGCGCGGGTGCTGTCGGCAGTCAGCGCCTGCATCTCTGTCTCTCGCGACGCCCGCAACCGGGTATCGGTCGCGGCGAGCTGGGCATCGTTGTAGCCGGGATGACAGACCAGTTCCCAAAGACCATCTTGCATACGGTCGAGCAGAGCGGAGATGTTTGAGGCCGTGAGAGTGCCGGTCGCGACCAGGCCGAGACTTCCGTCCGTAGTGCGCAGCCCGGATTCGGCAACCATAGAGTGGAACTTGGCACGGAAGGCGCGCAAGGCCAGCACTTCCAGATAGCGCACGGGAATCCGCAGCAAGCCGGGGATGGGCATGGAGAAAATCGGTTCAAAGGGATTGCGCAACGCCGGAACGCCGCAGGCGGCGGCAGCCCTCAAAAGCGGTTTGAGAATCGAGGGGAAAATGTGCGCGTGCTTGTGGGCGTCAAAATGCGAAATCCTTATGCCGGCGGCCTGTATCTTTTGGAACTGCGCCATGGCCTCGGCCTCGATTTCTTCGGAGCGGAAACGATTGCCAAGCGCCTGTTTCGCCAGTTGCTGGATGGAGCGGTAAAAAAGTCCGTTTCCGGGCGCGAGCAGCGACGGCACTTGCGACGGCGGCAGCACAGGCCGGCCATCGGCAAGCACGATATGGCAGCCGACGCCGAGAGCTGGGTCCGTCGCCTGGGGAACGAGACGCTTAACCGACGCCACGGCGTCCTGGAATTCGTCGCTGTTCGCCATCAGCGTGGTTGAGGTCACAATGCCGCGCTGATGGCATTCCAGGATGGCGCGATTGACGCCGCGAGTGAGGCCGAAGTCGTCGGCGTTTACGATGAGGCGCTTCACCCGCCAAGTTTAGCAGGCGGCTGAAAAATGCGGCGAGTGCTTGCTAGAGCTTGTTTCATAAATCGATGCAAGGAAACGGCGAATCCCCTCGGGGGCTGAAGCCCGTATCCTCATTGGCTTCGGACGGCGTGGCTAAAGCCACGCCCCTTCAAAAAAATCTTTGAAACAAGCTCTTTTGAAACAAGCTCTAGTGATTTGTGGGCCACCGGCCGGGCGGCTGACCAGTTGATTGGACCTTTAATTGAGGCGGCATTTCCCGTGCAAGGGTTTCTTTGTTACAATTCTCGGGCCGTTTGCATCTTGAGGTTTACCTCTTAAACAGCAACCCTGCCTAAGATTCGCCACTGTCTTCCCAGCGAGAACGGCAGATTCATTAGCGAGGATAAAGTGAAAAACATCTATGTAGGCAATTTGAAGTTCGATGCCAATGAAGAACAAGTGCGCGCACTGTTCGAGCCTTACGGACAGGTTGACAGGGTGAGTATCGTGACTGACCGTGACACCGGGCAACCGCGAGGATTTGCCTTCGTCGAGATGGCTGACGACGATGCGGCAGCCAAGGCTATGGAAGCCCTGAACGGAATGAGCATGGGCGGCCGTAACCTGACGGTGAATGAGGCGCGTCCGAAAGAAGATCGTCCCCGGCGCGGCGGCGGCGGTGGCGGCGGCAGAGGCGGACACGGCGGAGGCTTTGGACGCGGCGGCGGCGGTGGCCGTTCCGGCGGCGGTGGACGCGACCGCTTCTAGAGCAGTTCCAAGGTTGATGTACCCAGTACTAGCACCGCCGGGCTGGACGCCCGGCTCCTTTGCGGGGTATACCTTCCGCGAATCCGGTCTAATACCCGCTAACACGGGGGGGCCGATTGCAAACACGAACAAAGCCGCGAGCCGATCGCGGCTTTGTTTCATCTGAGGCGCGTGCCGTGTTCTGTCCCGGAAACTCGCGCAATAACTCCCGCTGTGTCATTCTGAGCGACCCCGGCTTCGCTCAGAGCTTGTGACTTTTTCGGACGGTGCCCCACATCTGCCGCAGTCAGCAGATGTGGGACTTGGGCACCAGTCGAACTACCCCACGTTAGCCCAAGTCACCCCAACGAGCCGAGCCTCGTCGGGGACCCCGACGCGGGCGAACGTGGGGCACCAAGTCGAAAGATTCATCAATAAACCCAGAGCGGCGCGGAGAAGGAAAGTTCCCTGGGATGCTTCGCTGCGCCACCCCAACAACGGCAAAAGCGGCCGTTGCCGGGGACCCCGGCTTCGCTCAGCATGACACTCTAAGTGGTTTTATAAACTTGTGGGACACCGCACCGGATTGCTCCCCAATCTCTGCGGTACGGTTTACTTTGCGAGCAAGCGGGTGAATCGACCAATGTCGTCGATGTCTTCCATGTGGGCGATCATTTCGCCGAGCTGGCGGGCATGGACGGGGACGAGCACGTCTTGCGTCAGCCTTTCGAACTTCTTTTCCAGCACGATGCGGCTCACGGGATTCTCCGGCGACCCCTTCGGGTAGGTAACGTCGCGCACGTGTTGTGATCCGTCCTTCAGTTCCACGGTGATAATCGAGCGATAGAGATCGGGATAAGTCTTGTTTGTTTCCTGGTCGCCGATGACTTCAATTCTCTCCGACAGCGAACGGATTCGCGGATCAGTTCTCTGGTCGTGGACGATGTCGTAGAAGTCCACGTGCCGCCGGTAGGCCGCCAGCGCCAGCACGTACTGGGCGCAGTGCGAGCGCAGCGGATTGTTGTCGATGACCTTATATCCGTCGATCGGGTAGCGCAAGCTGATGCGGCCAATGTGGTCCGGATCGATGCGCCCGGCTTCCAGGATATCCATGAATCCATCGAGCGCCGGATGAATGAATGCGCAACAGGCATAGAGCTTGAAATACAGCTCCATGACCTTGAAACGTTCGCCGAGATGCTTGAAGAGTTCATCGGCATGCCACTCCCCTGTGAAGGCCTGGCCGAGAGAATACTTGCTCTCGAAGATGGCGGGCGGCCCGCCGAATCCGCAGGACGCCAGATGCGCGGCAAAGGTTCCGTGCCGCGATGCGAGTCCCATGCTGAACGGGCGCGAGTGCTCGGTGGGATCGTCGACCCAGGAGAGCAGGCCGGAGGTTTCCTGGCCGGCAAGGCCAAAGGCGTGCAGCAGGGAATCGCCGTGCAAACCGAAGAGGCGGGCCGTGGCGGCGAGCGAGCCGAAGGTTCCGGCTACGCAGGTCGGATGGAATCCGCGGGCATACAGCGCCGGGGCGCTCAGGGCATAACTGAGACGGCAGGCGGCGTCGATTCCGACCACGATGGCGGCAAGCACGTCGCGTCCGGAGCTGTGCATGCGCTCGCCGACGGCGAACGCCGCCGGACCGACAACGGCAATGGCGTGCATGATGGCGCCGGGATGATGACTCTCAATATCGCAGTAGTAGCCGAAAGCGCCGTTCACCAGGGCGGCCGTCACGCAGTTGGTGCGCAGCGGAGTGCCGAAAATCTGCGATTCGGGAGCGCCCCCGGTTTCGCGCACAAAGCGCTGGAGGACGGCTCCGATGTCGTACTTGGGAGAGGTGGCGGCCAGCAACGCCCCGATGCCGTCATAGATCACATCTTTGGTGCGCTCGACGACGGGCGCAGGGATCTGTTCGTAGCGGAATGATTCGACGAATTCAGCGAAGCGGGTAGTTTGGTTGGAAAAAGTCGCAGTCGCACTCATCGGGCAACCTCCAGACCGGCAGTTATGGCTGGGCCCAAGGTTACACTTGCCCACCTCGTAACACAACATTGCCGGATTGGTTGGATCAACCTGGCAAAGCTGCATTCCATTTGAGCGATTAGAACTGGGCGCATAGATGCGTATTGGAAGTACCGGCAATTCCCTCAGGGGCTAAAGCCCGCATTATCGTTGGCTCCGAACAGCTAAAGCCGTGCCCCTTCAAAGAACTATTTATGAAACAGGCTCTGGTGCTGTCACGCGGCGGAACTACCCCACGTTAGCCAACAGCGGGCGAACGTGGGGCACCAGGCGTAGCAGTGTCATCCTGAGGTCGCGCCGGTTTTGCGCGACCGAAGGATCTGCTTTTTTTCAGCACGCGCAAACAGCAGATCCTTCGCTGCGCTCAGGATGACACCTCGGAGAACAGGTTTTCCGCGGCCTGTGAAGCCGTGCCCCTTCAAAGGAATAATTATGCAACCAGTTCTAGACTCCCGCCGCTTGGGCGTTTTCGTCCCTGCCTCCGATGATTAACTGGATCAGGCTGATTCCGATGGTCAGCACGAACGAAACAGCCACGCCGGGAATGATGCCGCCGCCGAAGATTTTGAAGAGCCCCTTGTTCAGTTCGAACAACAGCACGGTGAACGAACCGCACAGCAGGGAAGCCCAGCACGCATACCTGGTGACGTAGGTGCGGCCATTCTTCCGCCAGATCAAGCCCGCCATGAGCGGAACGAAAAGGCCTCCGCCGACCGCCGCATAACCGAAGAGGATGGCCGAAACCACCGTCGGGAAGGTCATGGCCACCCAGATGGCGAGGACGCCAAGCACGAAGGTGAGCCAACGCGCCCAGGCTACCAGCTCTTTGTCGTCCGCATTCTTGCGGATCAAAGGTTTGACGATGTCCATCGTCAGCATGGTGACACCGGAGTTAAGGAAGCCCGCCGAAACCGTCATGTCGGCGCCGATGATGGTGACAATCAGCAGCGCGCCAACTACGGGATTCAGCCAGTTGGTCAACATCCAGGCGAAAGCCATGTCTGGGCGAGCCAGGGAGGGATTCAGGGCGTGCGCGGCGATGCCCATCAGCACGCTACAGGTGCACATGACAACGCAAAAGATGCCGGAGCCGAGGAATGCGTTCCTGGCGGTCTTTGGGTCTTTGCCGGCGAAGCAGCGCTGCCACCAGTGCTGGGCGGTGAATTGCCCGGTCATCGGTCCCAGCAGCAAGGACAAGGCGGCGAACCCTCCCAGGGACTTCATGCTCCACAGCTCCGGCTTGACGGCAACTGCCGCGGCCTTAATGCCGGCGACGCCGTGCATGTAGTGAAAAATGGTGTAGAAGAAAATAAAGCCGACGATGATGCGGATGATGCCCTGGATCAAGTCCGTCCAGGCGATAGCCCACATGCCGCCCATCACCGTGTAAAGAATGGCGGTCAGCGCCGCGACCCAGATGCCGGTGGTGACATCCACGCCCATGCAGACGTTGAGGATGGTGCCGATGCCGATGGCCTGGGCTCCGGTAATGGCCACCATCGGAAAGCACATCAGGATGCCGCTGGCCGCGCGCAGCCACTTGTCATGGAACCATTGCTTCTCCATGAACTCATTGATCGTGGTGTAGGAGAACTTACCGATAAACCCCGCCAGCAAGAGGGCAAACAGAATCTTTGTGCCTTGTTCGCCGAGCATCATCCAGAGCTGGTTCAGCCCGATCTGATAGCCCTTGCCCATGTAACCGATGAAGTTACCGACTCCCATCGCCGTCGCGAAATCGACGAAGAAGAGGATGTAAAGCGGTAGCTGCTTGTGGCTGATGAAGTAGTGCGAGGCGCTTTGGCCGCTTTTGCCGGCGAGCTTGTAGCCGATGTAGAGCTGCACCGGGATCAGAACCGCCAAGATCCAAAGGGCAATTGTCCCAATATGCGTGATATGCATTCCGTTCCCCCTCTTCTCGAACTGAGTCAGAATCTCAGGTTATGCTTGCCCAGATCGGCGGAAGCCCGGCTGCACCGGGCCGCCGGCCGTTAATTCATTGTCGACAGATGGTTTGCAAGAATTTCTCCAGTAATGGGCGCCAGCGCGATGCCGTCGCCTTCATGTCCGGCGGCCATCAGCAGGCCGGGTAAGGCTTCGACCGGTCCCAGAATTGGCATGCCGTCCGGCGTGCGGGGTCGAAGTCCAGCAAAGGTCCGCACCACGTTGAACCTGCCCAGGGCAGGCATCGAAGCGTAAATATGCTCGGCGATTGCGGCGATCCCATCCTGGGTAGTGCGCCGGTCAAAGCCGACGAATTCGCGCGTGCTGCCGAGCAACAGACCGCCGCTTACGGTCTGCTCGACGATCAAACCCACCCCGAGCCTGTGCTGGCGCTGCTCCATGTTGAGCAGTTCGGGATGGTGTTTGGCCGTGAGATAACAGGCGCAAAGCAGCAGATGGCGGACCGTCTTCGGCGGCAGCGGTTCAGTAACCAGAATTTGTCCGCGCCTGGGGATGATTGGCGGTTCATAGCCGTACTTCTTGGTGAGCATGGGAGCCCACACCGCCGCCGCGTTGACGACGCAGTCTCCGTACACGGGGCCTTTGTCTGTCTGCACGCCGCGCACGCGTCCGCCTTCCAGCAGCAGATCGGTCACACTGACCCCAAGACGAACCTCCGCACCGAACTGGCGCGCCGCGCCGGCGAAGGCACGAGTCACCAGGAAAGGATTGGCCTGCATATCGGCGGCGCAGTAGGTGGCTCCCCAGAGATGTTCGCCAAGCAGGGGTTCGATTTCACGCGCCTGCTTGATGTCGAGCAGCTCCACCTTCATTCCGGACTGGCGCTGCTGCTCCAGCGTGTGGCGCATGAGCACGGCTTGCTCTTCGTTCTCGATGAGGCACATGCCGCCCTTGGGCTCTAATTCCACGTCGTAGCCAAGCTCATCCTTCAGCACCTGGTAAAGCGCGAGGCTCTTGATGGCCATTTCAAGATGGGGACCGGGATTCTTGGTTTGCAGGAACAGAGTGCCGTCGCACGCGCCGGATGCCCCGCTGGCGAGGCTCGACCGTTCCAGAACGGTGACCTTGAAGCCGCGCTTGGCGGCAAAATAAGCGACGGAGGTGCCGATGATTCCGCCGCCAACGACAACCACTTCGGCGCCGCTACGCATGGGCGTCACCCGTGGGGAAGACGGCGCGCGGAAGGCTGGGCCCCGCCGACAAAAGCGGCATGGCAGAGTGCATTTCGTGCACACGGCCCGGCCGAATCGCACCCCTACGGCTAGCTGCTCGCTGCCTCGGGATAGAGTAGTGGACGATCCGCATTAAGCAGCCCTTAGGAAAAGGGTTTCCTTCTTTAGTGGGATTTCTAGAAGGATAATTGCTGGATGGCCGAGTGTCCAGCAGGATTCGTCATGAAAAATCGTTATGGCAGTCATGCGGTGAGCCGGGTAGCCGGCGGCAGTCAACCCTTGTGCGAGAAAAGCAGATCCTTCGCTTTGCTCAGGATGACACTGACGAGGGAAGGGTGGGGCATCCACCTCGCTGGAAATCCAGATGGGGCGAACGTGGGGCACCAACATTGGGCGCTCGGTTTCCTAGGAGTATTTTCAAGGAGTAAGATACGGGCCAGAACAGGATTCTAGAAATACACGGTTCACCGAACTCAACCGGAGCGCGTCCTCGCCCGGTTGCAATCTGAAAGAGGGAGTGAAAAGTGAACAAACGGGAACGTTTTATGGCGGCCATCAAGGGCGGCCCAATTGACCGTCCGCCTTGCACCGCCTGGGTCCATTTCGCCACCGACCGGCTGGGCGGCAGCAAACACGCGCATCGTCATGCGCGCTTCGTCCGCGACAACGACTGGGACATTTGCAAGGTCGTCAACGACTTCCGTTATCCCGCGCCGGAGGGAATGGAGACGCTGACCTCGGCGGCCGATATGCGCCGCTTCGGGCGCGCGCCCATGAGCAGCGAGAACTTCGCCGAAGAGCTGAAGTGCATTCGCCTGCTGCGCGCCGAGTTCGGAGCCGATATGCCGATCATGATCACCGGCTTCGATCCCTTTCAGCAGGTGCTGAGGCGGGTTGGCTACTCGCGGGCGCCACTGATCTACGCCAATCGGGACGCGGCTCTGACGATGCTCGACGCGGTGTGCGACAGCATGTGCGAATACATGGAGCTGGTGCGCGAGGCCGGTTGCGACGCGGTATTCTTCTCCGTCAATAGCGCGATTTGTCCGCCGCAGACGCGGGGAGTGAGCGAGGAAGTGGCGCGCACTTTCCTGCGTCCCTTCGAAATCCGCATGCTGGAGGCGATGGCCGGCATGGTCAGAGTGCTGCACATCCACGGGACATCGCTCGACGTGCGGCGCGTGCTCGACTACCCGATGGAAGCCGTCAGCGTCTCCGACCGGCTGGCGGGCAATCCATCACTGCGCGAGCTGCGCGCGATGACCGATAAATGCCTGATGGGCGGGGTGAACGAAACCGCTATCTCTGAGCGCTCGCTGCCGGAGCTGCGGGAGGAAGTATTCGACTGCACACGCCAGATTGGGCGCGAGAAGTTTATCTTGTCGCCTGGTTGCACAATCCCGACGCAGACTCCGTGGTATCTGCTGAGGGCCATTCGCGATACCTGCGAGAAGCTGTAGGCGTCGAGGAACCGAACTACCCCACGTTAGCCAAAAGCGGGCGAACGTGGGGCACCAAGCGAACGTGATAGGCACTGGCGAACTTCAAGCAAGCTACCCCACGTTAGCCAAAAGCGGGCGAACGTGGGGCACCAAGCGAACGTGATAGGCACTGGCGAACTTCAAGCGAACTACCCCACGTTAGCCAAAAGCGGGCGAACGTGGGGCACCAAGCGGACAACTACCCCACCCTAGCCAACAGCGGGCTAGGATGGGGCACCCACCGCGCTGGAAATCCAGATGGGGCGGAATGTGGGACACCAATGACCAGGCAGGAAAGGGAAGTCTAGATGAGCGACACTGACGATTCGGTTGCGCAGTTTCCACCCAAAGATCCGGCTCGGCCGGAGGAGCGGCACGGCTCCGGCTTCAACGTGGCCACGCGGCTGGTGCACGCCGGCAGCGATCCGGCACGCTTCGGTGGAGCGGTGAACCCGCCGGTTTACCGGGCATCGACCATGATTTCGCAGAATCTGGCCGAGCTGCGGCGAAAAAGACAGCTCCATGCCAGCGGCGAGCGCGCGTACGGCTACGGACGATTCGGCACGCCGACGACGCATGCTTTCGAGGACGCGGTGGCGGAGCTGGAAGGCGGCTACCGCAGCCTGGTATTCCCGTCCGGCCTGGCGGCCTGCACCTGCGCGCTGACGGCCTTTGTCGGCAAGGATGACCACATCCTGGTGCCCGATAACGCCTATTTTCCGTTGCGGAACTTTGCCCGCAACACGCTCACGCGCTTCGGAGTGGAAGTCGAGTTTTACCAGCCGCTGGATGTGGCGGGGACGATCGCGCGGATACGCGACAACACGCGCGTGCTCTACGTGGAATCGCCGGGATCGATCACCTTCGAGGTGCAAGACATTCCGGCGCTGGCCGAAGCGGCGCACAAGCGCGGCGTGACGGTGCTCATGGATAACACGTGGGCTACGCCGCTGTACTTCAAACCATTCACGCACGGAGTGGATGTCTCGATCCAGGCGGGAACGAAGTACCTGGTCGGACACTCGGACGCATTTCTGGGAATTGTGACCGCCACGCGCGAGAGCTGGGAGAAGGTGCAGCATACGGCGCGGCAATTTGGCCAGATCGCCGGCCCCGACGACGTTTACCTGGCGCTGCGCGGCATGCGCACCTTGCAAGTGCGCCTGGAGCGGCATTGGCGCAACGGAATCGAGCTGGCAGACTGGCTCGGCAGCCAGCCGCTGGTGCAAGAGGTGTTGCATCCGGCGCTGCCTTCGAACCCCGGCTACGCGCTCTGGAAGCGGGACTTCACAGGCGCGAGCGGCTTGTTCGCGTTCCAGTTGGCGCCGCTGCCGGAAGAAGCGTTGTCAGCCTTCTTCGACCATCTCGAACTGTTCAAACTCGGTTATTCATGGGGCGGATATGAAAGTCTGATCATGCTCTACCAGCAGCACGAGGTGGCCTTGGCTTCGCGGACGAGCGCGGCAGGGGCGTTGGTGCGCATTCACGCCGGACTCGAACACCTGGACGATTTACGCGCGGATTTGCAAGCGGCCTTCAAACGCGTGGGATGAGTCCGGCGCAGCAGAAAGCGCTCTACACAGGTTTCAAAGTTTCAAGGTTTCAAGGTTAGCGAAACTTGGCTCTCTGGCCTGAAACCTTGAAACCTGAGAAACCTTGAAACCTGAGAAACCTTGAAACCTGAGAAACCTTGAAACCTGAGAAAGCGCTCTACACAAGTTTCAAAGTTCCAAGGTTTCAAGGTTAGAAGCGGTCTCATAAATGCCTGAGCATCATGTGAAGGCAGGCCAATTGCACCCTACTAAAATGATCAAAACATCAGGAGGCAATGATTGGGGCATACATATTCGGTCTATGTGGATGACAACTACCACTACATGGACGAGGAGGCACGATACAAGCTGGGTGATTTCGCCACTCTGGAGGAGGCGATTGTGGTCTGCAAACGCAGGGTAGACCAGTTTCTCAACAAGGTTCCAATTGATATAACGGCGGCGGAACGATACGAGCAGTATACGGGTTTTGGACCGGACCCATTCATCGTGACCGATGATCCGGATGCTGGAAGTCCGCCATTTTCGGCCTGGAGCTATGCGAAGGAACGATGTCAGGAGGGATGATTAGGGGCGGTCGAGTGCCGTTGGAGGTTCGGTGGCGCAAGTTGATTGCTTGTGGCGATTCGGAGAATATTGTGCGGCTGGTGAGGCGGGTGGATTTTTGAGACTGGTTCTAGCGAAACTGGCTCTCTGGCCTGAAACCTTGAAACCTGAGAAACCTTGAAACCTGAGAAAGCGCTCTACACAAGTTTCAAAGTTGCAGAGTTTCAAGGTTAGCGAAACTGGCTCTCTGGCCTGAAACCTTGAAACCTGAGAAACCTTGAAACCTGAGAAGAAAGTCAGTTTTTCGCTCCGGCTTTGCCCGCTGCCCGCGGCTGCGGCTGTGTGCTGCCGGACTGCTGTTTCAGGATGAGCAGTTTGGATCGGCCTTCCCGTCCTCCGGGCAGGTAGAGGAACCCGGTCTTGGCGTCGAAGGCAAAAGCGTGTCCCTTGACATCGATGAGAAGCTCATCGATGGCGGTAAGGTGATCGCCGGCGTGCATCAGAACCACGTCGCCATAGGAGACGGCGAAAAGCGTTCGACTCTGCGGGTCGAGCCAGAGCCGGTCGGTTCCGGTGGGGGCGGCCACACGAGCCAGTTCCGAGCCTGTCTGAGCGTCAAGGTCCAGCACGGCGTTACGAATCGCCACATACAGACGGTCAAGTTGCTGATCGTAGACTAGGCCCGTCGGCATGGAGCCCTGCAGCGTGAAGCTCTTGACCGGCTCCAAGGCGGCGGCTCCGTACGCCTCAATCTTCTTCACGTCCTGCAAGGTGACGTAGATAAGATCGCGTCCGGGATCGAATGCCAGGTACTCCGGGTGCGCCTTGGTCTCAGCGACATGGGTCGTGGTTCCCAATTGGGGATCAACCGTGAGCAGGCGCTGCGCATCGGCACAGACGACGTAGACGAGCTTGGTCTTGGGCGCGTAGAGCAGCGCGCGCGGAGAAAAAGGCAGAGCGATGGTACGCTGCACCTGGAAATCGGAAGTCGAGAGCACGACCAGGTTGTTGGCCCCGGAGTTGGCGATGTAGGCGCGCCCGCCCTCTTCGTCGACCGCGATGCCATGCGGCTGCGACAGGTTGGAGACTTTACCTATGACCCGCCGTTTCTTGGGGTCGAAGATCTCCACCGTGTTAGCCGTGGCATGGGAAATCAGCAGCATGCCTTTGGCGAAAGCCGCTTCGTCGAAACCAGGCGTGCCGGGCAGGTCGACCATTCCAACCTGTCTTAAGTCCGACGCCCAGAGCAGAACAGATGTGAACAGCACCAAAATAACGGCTGTAAGCTTGTGCATGATGACCTTGTGAGGTAGCGCACGCCTCGGGCGATTGGGAGTCGATTGCCCACCTAATTTTTACACCTGTTGTGGGCCGGATGTATATCCCAAGCTGGATGAGAGCCTTGGTGCGGGCTTGCTTGGGCGGTGCGGAGTTTCCGTCCCACATCTGCTAACTGCGGCAGATGTGGGGCACCAAGTCTTCTTCCCACATCTGCTAACTGCGGCAGATGTGGGGCACCAAACGGGGCTGAGTCTTTTCCCGGGCGTCAGCGGGCCGCGGCTTTGTAAGCGCTCCGCATGGGGGGTGAGGCGCTGCAACTGGCGGTGCCACCCTCGATCGCGGTGCCTTCCTCATAATCGTTCCAGGTATCGATCATCAGGAAGGGCAGCGGATGGTCGGGCGAGTAATAGCGGCGGAACAAGCGCAGGGACTCCTCGAAAGTGCGTCCGCAGCGCGGGTCCATTTTGCGGTTTTGGCTCCACGAAGCCCGTGCGTCGTTGAATCCCGGCCACGCGGCCCCCACGGCCAGCTTATCGGGATACTGCTTGTTCATGGTGACGTAAAAATGCTCGAGATATTCCTGGCCCCAGTTGCTGCCATCGGGCTTCCACCCGTCCTTGCCCGGAGAAACCCAGGCATAAAAACCATCGAAGGCACTGGCAAAGTTCGGGTAGGGGTCCTTGTAAATGAGTAGCGGCCGATCCTGCCACTGATCGACCACGGAGCGGATCTTGCTCCAGTTGGTGTGCCTTGCCTTGGGGAAAATAAAAATTACCGGACGGCCCTGATAGCGCAGATAGGACCGGCTGGAGATTTCCGAGGAGGGCGATATGTATCGGCTATAGGCATATTGCAGATCGTTAAGGACCGTGCCAGTCGAGTCCTCCGGGCTGCTTTCGTCTTCGTCGTACATGAGCGCCACGCGGAAGTCGAGTTGCTCGGCAAGCTGCTGCATCAGGGCATAGCTCTGGTCTTCGAAGTGGTGGCGGGCGCCATACCAGTTGACCACGAACGCGGTAATGCCCAAGCCCTTGGCTTCCTCGATTTGACGCTGCAAGACGGTGCGGTCCTGCGAGGAGTAGCCGACATCGATGTGGCCGGAGCGTCCAAACCATGGTTGATAAGCCGCCAGCACTACGGGGCCACCTTCGGGAGCCTGCAAACCGCTGGAACGCAGCGTCTTGCGGAAATCCGCCTTGCCGCAGCCCAGTTCGAAGATGAGCATCAGGGGAACCAGCACCAGGAGAACCCAGCGCAGGGATGTTGTCGCACGCATGTCCATACCAATTTGTTTGATGACAAATTGAGCAGCAGCGTTGGATTGCCAATTGGGGTCCCGTGGCATCCAACCGAGATGGCGCCTGCTTCGGCACTTATTTAGAACTTGTTTCATAAGCCGGTGTTAGAGGAAACGGCGAATCCCCTCAGGGGCTAAAGCCCACGTTCTTGTTGGCGCTGGACGGCGCGGCTAAAGCCGCGCCCCTTCAAAGAACTATTTATGAACAGGCTCTAGCCAACATGAAGAATCGATTCCGCAATTCCGGTCTCGCCTTGGCTGCGCTCATGGTTTGCGGCACGGGCTTTGCCCAGCAGACGCAAATCGTCACACTGCGGGATTTCAACGGCAACAATACGAGCGCGGCTGCGGCAGCGAGCGGCTCCTCCGGCGGCGCTTCCAATTTCAATTTTGGGGCGGTCAGCAAGGTCCCGATGCGGGCGCTGCTCGGCGCCTCCGGCACCCGCATCTATGCCCACCTGATGCCGTGGTTCGGCTCGCGGGGCCACATCAGCGTCGGTTACGACTCAGCCGGTGCCGAGCAGATACACCGGCAAGTTGAAGACATGGTGAGCCGCGGGATCGACGGCGTTATCGTCTATTGGACGGGAGCCTCCGGAAGCGGTAATTCAGCGCACACGAACGAGGTTGCGCTGAAGCTGATGAAAGAAGCGGAGCGGCATCCTGGGTTCCAATTTGCCATTCAGGAAGACAAGCAGGCGCTCGAAGAGTGCGCCAAACGGGGACGCGATCTCACGGGCGAGCTCGCCGCGGACTTGCAGTATGCGGCGAAAACCTTCTTCCACTCGTCTGCTTATATGACCACGAACGGGCGCCCGCTTCTCTTCTTCTTCGGACTGGAAGCTTACAGAAACGGCATCAACTGGGATCGTGTCCGGGCCTCGGTGCCGGGGAGCCCGCTCTTTGTGTTCCGCAATTCGGTGGGGTTCGACTACGCTCAAAGCGATGGCGCGTTCGCCTGGAACGCCATCGACAAGCTGGATCCGAACGATATCGGCCTTAAGTATCTGGACAACTTTTACCGGGTGGCCGGACGACATCGCGGAGCTATTTCGATCGGCTCGGTTTACGCCGGCTTCGACGATCGACGCGCCTCCTGGGGCAAGGGGAAAATCATCAACGGCAACTGCGGCGATACCTGGCTCAAGACCTTTAGCGTGGCCAGGCAGAATCAGGGCAATCTCGCGGCGGTGCAACTGGTAACCTGGAACGATTACGAAGAGGGCTCGCAAATAGAGCCCGGCATCGACAATTGCGTGAGCATCCAGGCAGCGGCCGCGGAAGGCCGTCTGCGGTGGACGATCAGCGGCAGCCAAGACACAATTCACCACTTTGCCGTGTGGGCAGCAAGCGACAACCACAGCTTTCGCCTGGTAAGTGAACTTCCAGCCAGCGCGCGTAGTATCGGCTTGGCGGATACGGGATTGACTCCGGGGCAATACAGCTTCGTGGTACAAGCCGTTGGGCAGCCGTCGATGCTCAATCACAACACTGGCCCGGTACCGGCCACGCTTCCCTGAAGCGGTGCACGCCATTCCACGGCATCCGGTGATAAGGTAGTTACTAGGTACAATCCCTTATTTTTGAACTGGCAGGCGCATCTTTCAATTCCCTACCTTAGACCGGCCTATGCATGCTTGAATTCCTGCTTTGGTTTGGCATTGCATATACAGTTCCACGACCCGGCAAGCATGCTCCACGTCGTCACACAGGCGATGGCGGCATGCGATGGGGCGTCCGACGGCAGATTGCGTCAGCAGGGCTGCAGACGGCCATGGCTGCGGCTGCCCACGGAAGGGTGGTCGCGATTCGACGCCGCGATTTCGAGCCGTTGCGGCCCACAATTGCCCGCTCGTGAGGAGGCGTCCGACGAGACGAGGGACTCGCATACCGCTGCCCATTTGCGCTTTACCAATTTTTTTCTTTCGGTAGAGCCGGAAAACTTGGTATAAGGGGAAATCCTATCTTTGAGGAGTCTAACGACATGCGCGCATTCAAGGCAGTAGGTTTTACAATCTTGGTCGCATCCCTCATTTTGGCCGCGACGTTTCTGACCGGCTGCCAGAGTGGCGGCGATACGCTCAAGATTGGCGTTTTGGCCCCACTATCGGGCCCAGTGCCCACTTTTGGGGTCATGACTCGTGATGCCGCTCTGCTGGCTATCGAGGAATGGAACGCCAAAGGTGGCGTTCTCGGCAAAAAAATTGTTGCGGTTATCGAAGACAGCCAGTGCACGCCGGATCCGGCCGTCAACGCTGCTAACAAACTGATTGATCAAGACAAAGTTCACTATCTGATTGGTGAGATCTGCTCCAAGGCGTCGATCCCGGTGTCCGAGATTGCCAACGCCAAGAAGGTCATCCAGATCAGCACCGCTTCCACTAACCCTGCCGTTACCGTGACCAAGGACGGCAAGGTAAAAGACTACATCTACCGCGCGTGCTTCATCGATCCGTTCCAGGGCACGGTGGCCGCCAAGTTCGCGCTCAACACGCTGAAGGCCAAGACGGCTTTCATCATGCTGGACCAGGCGAATGACTACGTAAAGGGCCTGGCCGAGTACTTCGAGAAGTCGTTCACCGCGGGCGGCGGCAAGATCGTCGGCAAGGAAACCTATACAGGCAAGGACACGGACTTCTCAGCCATCCTGGCTAAAGTTTCCGCAGCCAAGCCGGATATGATTTATCTTCCCGACTATTACAACGTCGTGAACCTGGCTGCCAAGCAAGCCAGGGAAAAGGGCATCAAGGCCCCCTTCATGGGCGGCGACGGTTGGGATTCATCCGATCTGGATCTGAAGGCCGTGGACGGTGGATTCTTCACCAACCACTACTTTGCCAAGGACCCGCGGCCGGAAGTTCAGAACTTTGTAAAGGCCTTCGGCGCCAAGTACAAGGATGACAAGGGACAACCCAAGATTCCGGACGCTCTGGCAGCTCTGGCTTATGACGCCACGAACCTCATGCTGACGGCGATCAAAGACGCCGGCGCGGACGATACAGCGAAAGTGAAGGACGCCCTGAATAAGATCAGCTTCGCCGCTGTCTCGGGCAAGATCACCTTTGACGCGTCTCACAATCCCATCAAGTCGGCTACGATTCTGGCCGTCAAAAACAATCAGATAGTATTTGACTCGGTTGTGAATCCGTAGTTGCTGTTCTCGCGATGGACATCCGAGGTCAGGGCAATCGGTATCGCCCGCCTCGGGTGGTTGTCGCACATTTCGACGCTTGAATTTGCCTGGAGGCAATCACTCGAATGGAAGTCTCACCCTCCGCTCGGCAAGGCGCTCCGCGCGCCCGACGACCCGGTAAGCGCCTGGCTTGGATCGGCCAGGGATTGCTGTTGCTGATCGCCGTGGCAGCGGTTGTTCTTTTGGCACATGATTTCACACAAAACCCTTCGCTGTTCATTCAGATCATTATTAGCGGTCTGCAGCTAGGGTTTGTCTACGCTCTCATTGCCCTTGGCTACACGATGGTCTACGGCATTGTGAAGCTGATCAACTTTGCCCACGGCGATGTTTTTATGGTGGGATCTTTTGTCAGCTTCTACGCCGTAACTCGATTCCAACTCCACGTCTGGCCGGCGGCGGTATTTCACAACATGCCGCAGATGTGGGTGGTCTTCATCGGCTCGACGAGCGTCGTGCTGCTTTCGATGGTGGTTTGCGCGCTGATGGCGGTCGTCATCGAACGTGCGGCTTACAAGCCATTGCGCGACGCCCCCCGCATTGCCGCGCTGATCACCGCCATTGGGGTTTCGTTCTTTCTGGAATTCTTCGGCGCCTTGAGCTTTGTTTTTTCGCCGCGCTTTATCCCCTACCAGCGCCCCTTTGATGTGGTGACCTGGTATTTCAACAAGGGCTTTTACCGGGTGCAGCCGGGGCAGTCGCTGCCGGATAACAGCGTTACGTTCTCAAATATTTTTCTTCTTATTATTGGGGCCTCGATCCTGGTGCAAATACTGCTGCAGTTCCTGGTGCGCCACACGAAGATGGGCAAAGCCATGCGGGCAGCGTCTTTCGACAAGCCAACGGCGCGGCTGATGGGCATCAACGTCGACCAGGTCATTTCATTTACCTTCGCGGTGGGCGCGGCTTTCGCCGGGCTGGGTGGCGTCCTGTATGCGATTGCCTACTCATCGATCTGGACCCAACTTGGCATTCTGCCTGGCCTGAAGGCATTCGTGGCGGCTGTGTTGGGCGGCATTGGCAGCATTCCCGGCGCCTTTGTGGGCGCGCTGATCATGGGACAAGCCGAGGCATTAACGATGGGCTACATTTCCACGCCTATGCGGGACGCGGTGGCCTTTGCCATCCTGATCCTAGTCCTGCTGATACGCCCGACCGGTATCTTCGGGGAGCCCGAAAAGGAAAAGGCGTAGCCGATGGACATTAATATCGCCTTTCTCGCAGTCAGCATTTTGAAGATCGTAGGGATCATCGCTTGGATATACGGCGTCGTTCGTGCTCTAGGCCATCCCTCTCACTGGGTAAAGCTAGCCGGAATCGTCGGGGGCTTCGGCATCGTGCAGATAGCTCTTTCGGTTCCGATCGGCGGGTCCCCGGCTTTGAGCGACTTCGACAGTGGACTCTTGTTCCAGGCCTGCGCAATGGCGATGGTGTCGCTGGGCCTGAACCTGATCTACGGTTTCAACGGCCAGTTCAGCCTTGGCCAGTGGGGCTTCTATGGCATTGGCGCCTATACCGCGGCAGACATCACCTATCGTTGGACGAATGGCGATGCGAAGGGGCTCGTGGTGGTCGGGTTGGGCTGCACGCTAGGCGCTGCGATGATTTTCGGCATCCAGCGCTTCCTCGGGAGATACCAAGGGGTGCCGGTGCTCTCGGGATTTACCCTCTATTTGCTTGGAAGCGTTGCGGTCGGGGCCGTTGCAACAATTGTCGGCTATTGGCTTAACCCGATTCTGTCGCCGCTTCTCGGGTCGCCAGATGCTCCTGGGGTTTTGACGCGCGGATTTCCTCTCCAGGTGGTGTACCTGCTCGCCGTGCTTTTGGCCGGCGCGTTTGCCGCCGAAGTGAGCTTCCTGTTTGGTCTGCCGGTTCTCACCCTGGGAAGCGACTACTTCGGAATCGCAACCCTGGGATTCACCATCGTGGTGAACACGCTGATGATCAACTCGGACACGATCCTGCCTTTCCCCGAAATGAAGGGTGGACGAGGCATGATCGGCATCCCGAAGCTAACCACCTGGTTCTGGGCCTTCTCGTTCCTGATAGCTATTCTCGTCGTCATGCGCAACATAATTCATTCGAGTACGGGACGCGCCATTATGTCGGTGCGTGAAGACGAGACCGCTTCCAAGGTAATGGGCATCGAGGTGGCGAATTACAAACTCCTGTCGTTCGTCATAGGGAGCTTTTTTGCAGGGGTCGGCGGCGGAGTCTATGCCCACTTCATCGGATTCCTGAGCCCCGGAACCTTCGATTTCCTGGTGGGTTTCAACCCCCTGATCATCGTGGTTTTCGGCGGGCTGGGAAGCATGACCGGAACGCTGGCGGCATCCTTCACCTGGATCTTCTTCCTGGAGGGGCTGCTGCGGGTGCTGCTTGGCCAGATGGGAACGGAGGCTCCGACCTGGCGCTTCGTCCTGTACCCAATTGCCCTGCTTCTGCTCATGCTGCTGCGGCCCAAGGGACTGCTTGGGACCGTGGAATGGGGCTTCCTCAAAACGCCCCTTGTCCGGATGCGTCAGCGTGAGCCGGTGAAGACCGACACCCCAAGCGCCGGGGAAAAGATCAGTGTGGATCAGCCAGGATAAGCGCGACCCGGCACACAGGGTACCGTCGTCGGTTCGTGCGGCGTGTTCTGCCCTATCGTTTGAGCGAGCAAGAATACCCTCAGGATTTCCGCGCTTAGTCTGCCCGGCTTGTGGGAATCCACTTTGGAGCATTGGAAATGCCGGCTGAAGCAACAACCAGTTTGTCCGCACCTCTCTTGGAGATCCAAGGGCTGACGAAGTTTTTCGGCGGCCTGCGGGCTGTCGGCGATCTCACGATGACCGTAAGGCAAGGTGAGTTGGCGGGCCTGATCGGTCCTAACGGAGCAGGGAAGACGACCGTCTTCAACATGATCAGCGGCCTGTATATGCCCAGTAGCGGGGATATACGATTGCAAGGAATAAGCACGGTTGGGATGGAATCTTTCGAGGTCACCCGCCTGGGCATCGGCCGCACCTTCCAGAACATCCGCCTGTTTCCGAATCTGACGGTGCTGGACAATGTGAGAATCGCCTACCACCCGCATGCGAAATACGGGTTTTTGGACGGTATCCTGCGAACGCGCCTGTTCGAAGAGGGCGAGCAGGAGATGACGGAGCGGGCACAGGATTTTCTAGCCATCTTCTCTCTGGAACGGATTCAGAACGAACTGGCCTGTAACCTCCCTTATGGCCAACAGCGGCGAGTGGAAATTGCGCGCGCCCTGGCATCGGATCCGCAGCTGTTGCTCCTGGACGAGCCGGCGGCTGGAATGAATCCCTCCGAGATCGTCAATCTGATGGAACTGATTCACTTCATCCGGGACCGGTTCGAGTTGACCATCCTCTTGATCGAACACCAGATGCGGGTGGTGATGGGCATCTGCGAGCACATCACGGTGATGGACTTCGGTGAGGTCATCGCGCGGGGAAACCCGAAGGAAATTCAGGAGAACCCGAAGGTCATCGAGGCCTATCTAGGCAAGGGAGCCGTCAATGCTTCTTGATGTGAAGGATCTGAACGTTTATTACGGCGCCATTCACGCGCTTCAGGGAATCTCCTTTAACGTCAACGAAGGGGAGATCGTTACTCTCATCGGCGCCAACGGGGCCGGCAAGTCTACCACCTTGCGCACCATCTCCGGCTTGCTCCGTCCCCGCCGCGGCTCGGTCAGTTTCAAGGACGAGGACATCACCATGATCCCGGCCGAGCAGATCGTCCGGCGCGGGGTGGTGCAGATCCCGGAGGGGCGCAAGATTTTTGCCCCCATGACAGTGCGCGAGAATCTGGAAATGGGCGCCTACACGCGCACCAATCCGACGGAAATCCAACAGAGCATGGAACGCGCATTCGCCAGCTTCCCACGTCTCAAAGAACGCCTCAACCAACTCGGCGGAACACTGTCCGGCGGTGAGCAGCAGATGCTGGCCATGGCGCGCGCGATGATGAGCCGCCCTATTCTCCTGCTCATGGACGAGCCGTCCATGGGCCTCAGCCCGATCATGACGGAAGAGATTTTCCGCATCATTCAAGAGATCAACTCCAAAGGAACCAGCATCCTGCTGGTGGAGCAGAATGCTCTGATGGCTTTGCAGATTGCCAGCCGGGCTTATGTGCTGGAGACGGGAACCATTGTCCTGGAAGGCTCGGCCAAAGAGCTGCGCGAGAGCGCGCGCGTGCGCGAGGCCTACCTCGGGCATTGAAGACCGGGCTCTTTCAGAGTCAGGTTGAAGTTACATGCCGTTGCGGACGGGTTCTCCGGAACGGCATTTCCGCGCATGGACCAAGAGCAATTCCAGAGATGCTGTATCCTTCGCTGCGGGTGTCATCGTGAGGAGGTTCGCCGCTTTTGCGAACCGACGTGACGATCTATGCATTTCAGCGGGCGTCACTCGAAGGCCGGAAAAGCAAATACATGGGCCCTCACGTCGCGTCCTAACGGACGCTCCTCAGGGTGACACGCTGGAATAATCGTTCTTGGGATACACCAACCCGGTCGTCGGGCTAGCGAACCATGGCGATGCGAACTTCGGGTAGTTCGAGGTAATACAAGAGCATCCCCGAGACTGCCATCGATATGCAGGAGAGGGAGACGTAGGGGCCATTGAGCGCCATTTCGCCATTGACCATGTGAGTGGCGTGAGGCCAAAGCATCATGAGACGGCTGATGATGTTGAAGCCGTGACAGAACGAGAGCACGTGCCAGGGCCAGACGTCGGTGCTGTGCCGCACAATTAATTGCAGGTCGGCCAGCACGACCATGATCAACAGCAGAAGAGGCAGCCACCATTCCTGGGAAGTCGCCGCAAACGATGCTGCCGGAAACAACAAGAACGGGATCACTTGAAGAATCAAAACGACGACAATAATCCCACGACTGGCGATCATCCGGGACGACATGATGACGTTCTCCTGAGCTGTGTTCCAATCAAGTTATAAAGTTCCCCATGTCCGGCTGTCAAGCACTGTTGGAGCGCATTTGGGTGCGTGGTTGAAGCGTGAGATGATTGCTCACGAGGGTTTGCGGGTTAACGGAACTGCGGAGGGTGCCGAGGCGTTGGGACAATACTTGGCGGTGCGGCGGCGAGCTATCACAAAGAAGCGTGACCAGGGTCACTGCCGCGGTTCAAACGCCTTGGCATAAGAATCCGTCGTTCAACAATCCAATGCATCGCACTACTTCCCCGAAATGCGGTTCTAGTCTAAGCTGGCTAGACCCGGCTGTTGCGGTGCGCAGAATGGGGATTTCGACGAGCAGTAAAAGGAGACGGAGTGAAAAAACTGTTCTTGACTGCGATTCTTTGCCTGTGGACGTATGCTGCTTTTGCTGCGGACACGATCAAAATTGGACTGCTGGCACCTATAACAGGCGCTTATGCGAGTGAGGGCCAGGGGATGAAACAGGTGCTCGAGCTTCTAACGGCGGACGTAAACGCCAAAGGGGGCATCCAGGGGAAACAGGTCACGCTGATTACCGAAGACGACGGAAGCGATCCGCGCACGGCAGCTCTGGCCGCGAACAAGCTTATTTCGCAGGGCGTGGTTGCCGTGATCGGCACCTACGGCTCTTCCGTAACCGAGCCGACGCAGGGCATTCTTGACGAGTCCGGGATTGTGCAGATTGCCAACGGCGCCACCGCCATTCGCCTCACGGAAAAAGGATTGAAGATGTTCTTCCGGACCTGCCCTCGCGACGATGAGCAGGCCAAGGTGGCGGCCGCGACCATCGCGAAATTAGGCTACAAGAAGATCGCGATCCTCCACGACAACTCGACCTATGCAAAGGGTCTGGCCGAGGAGACCAGAGGCCTGTTGCAGAAGCAGCCGGGCGCACAGATTGTTTTCTTCGACGCTCTTACTCCCGGGGAGAACGACTACAACACAATTCTGACCAAGGTGAAGCAGGCTCAGCCCCAAGTGGTTTTCTTTACCGGCTACTATAAGGAGGCAGGTCTGCTGCTGCGGCAGAAGAAGGAGATGGGCTTCAACGTTCCGTTCATCGGCGGCGATGCCACCAACAATACTGATGTGGTAAAAATCGCGGGCGTGCCGGCGGCTGCGGGCTTCTATTTCATAAGCGCGCCTCTGCCGCAGGATCTGCCAACCGCGAAGGCCTTCATCGATCAGTTCAAGAAAAAGTACGGCGCCGAGCCGAACTCAATTTACCCGGTTCTGGCCGGCGACGGTTTCAATGTGGTCGTGGCCGCACTCAAAGGCACCAAGGGCGGGAATTCGGCGCAGGTGGGAGCCTATCTGCACAACACCCTGAAGGACTTCCAGGGACTCACCGGGAAGATTTCCTTTAATGCCAAGGGCGACCGCGTGGGCGAGGTTTATAAAGCGTACAAGGTCGATGCCAAGGGCAGTTTCATTATGCAGTAACCTGAGTTTGCATGGGATACGCCGGGACTCTCCGGCGTATTCCCGGCAAGCCTTTTCACGATAGATTGAGCGCGTGGCCGGCCATGGAATTTGCCATCATCAACGATTCAGGGGTCGAAGACCACATTGAATGATGTAATGATGCCCCGTCCGCTGCACGGCCGTTCTCTTCAGCATCCCGTTCAATTTTCTTATTTTTTTCGCGGGTGCCGCATTGCGTCCGGAGGGCGGGCGCGTTCGCATTCGAAGCCGGGGGAAGGCCGGAAATATCTATATATGTTGAGGGCGCGGCGCTACGGCAAAACCAGGGATACTATGTCCTTTTTCGTTTCGTTCACGGTCGCCGCTCCCTGATGGTCGCGTCGACTGGAGTGCTTTGGCTCCGGGATACATCATCCCTGGTTTTGCTATAACGCCCTTTGAGGAGCAATCATGCTTAGAGAGGTGTTCATTGGGCTATCGGAGAACCAGTCTCTGCGTCATTTTGCGGAGAGGTCTCCGTTGGGGCTTAAGATGTCTCGCAGATTTGTCGCCGGAACGACGATCGAAGAGCTGATCCAGGCGACGGAGACAGTGAACAGACTCGGTATTCACGCCAGCGTCGATAATCTGGGCGAGAATGTCACAAACCGTGAGGAGGCAGTAGCCAGTGCCAGGGTTTATCACCAGTTGCTGGACGAGATCGAGCGTCGCAAGCTCGATGTCAATGTAAGCCTCAAGCTGACGCACATGGGTCTCGATGTCGACGAGAAGCTTGCCCGGCAGGTGGTGACCGAATTGGTCGAGCACGCGGCGCGAATCCAAAATTTCATCCGTGTGGATATGGAAGGCTCGGCCTACACGCAGCGCACTCTGGATTTCGTGCGCGAACTGCATCGCCAGCCCGGCTGTGCCGGCCGCGTGGGCACCGTGTTGCAGGCCTATATGCACCGCACCATGGACGATGCGAAGCTCCTGGTTTCCGAAGGCATTCGCATCCGCTTGTGCAAAGGCGCCTACAAGGAACCGCCGGGAATCGCATTCCAAGCGAAGTCCGAGGTGGACGCGAACTACGTGCGGGCGGCCAAATACCTGCTGAAAGGCGGCGTTTTTCACGGCTTGGCGACTCACGATGAGGCGATTATCACGGAAATCAAGAACTGGGCGAAGGCCGAGGGGATTACACCCGGCGCGTTTGAGTTCCAGATGCTGCACGGGATCCGGCGTGACTTGCAGGAGCAACTGGCACGAGAGGGATGGGGCGTTCGGGTCTATATTCCATTCGGAACCGAGTGGTATCCGTACTTTATGCGGCGGCTGGCGGAGCGCCCTGCAAATGTCTGGTTCATTACCAAAAACCTGCTCCGGGGATAAGGCAATCGCGGAGTGGCGGAAGCCGGGGGTCGAGGAAT
>Ga0181524_10000688_pt1 | contig 40485 bp, 32 predicted proteins | sample PEATcosm2014_Bin_34_FD_119761 | JGI IMG/M metagenome (GOLD analysis project Ga0181524, IMG submission 119761) | Peatland microbial communities from MTU Mesocosm Facility, Houghton, MI, USA - PEATcosm2014_Bin05_60_metaG | ecosystem: Environmental > Terrestrial > Soil > Wetlands > Peat | place... | reverse complement strand
TTGACGTCTTCCAGAAACTTATCCACCTTGCGCTTGCTCAGGTCGAATTTCTGGATCGTCTGGTTGACGTCTGGGCTATCGTCGTCGACGGGAAGGACCATGGGGCCTTCGGAGAGGAACAGAATCCCTGGCTTGCCCGCCTGCATGTTGACGTAGTTCTTGGGAGGAATCGGCAGGGCGAGAATGCGCTGCAGGATACCGTCGAGGTCAATCTTGACGACGACGGGTTCCTCCTTCTTTTCCTTATCCTTGTCGTCTTTGGCTTTGTCGGCGGCTGACTTGTCGTCGCGGTTACCGCTGTCTCTGGCCTTGTCTTTGCTCTTGGCGGCGTCTTTGGGCTGGTCTTTTGTTTTGTCCTTGTCTTTGTCCTGATCAGGCTTCTTTTCTTCTTTGGGCTTCTCCTCATCACTTTCAGGGGCAATCGGCGACTTTTCGTCTTTGCTCAAGACTGCCACGTAGACGCTGCGCGTGACGCGATGCTCGTCGCTCGACATGTCGAAGCCGTTAGTGGAGAGCGCGAGATTAGTCGAGGCGGTGAAATAGAGATACTTGCCGTTCTTGTCCCATGCGGGATAGAGCGCATCGCTCATGCCGTCGGTAATCTGGAAGGGCTTGCTCTGCTCGACCGAGTACACGAAAACCGCATGCTGGCCGCTGGGAAATTGCTTGGTGTAGGCCAGCCACTTGTTGTCAGGCGACCACGTCTGGCTGAACTGCGAACCCTCGAAGTAATCAGTGTCCACGAGCTTGGGCGTAGGGTTGTCAAGATCCAGGTACCACAACTGCAGCCGTTTGTCGGAGTAGGCAATCTTCTTGCTGTCTGGCGACCATCTCGGCGAGTAGAAGAACGACGGCGGATTGCCCAGATTGATGTGGCGCACTGTGCCCAGACCGCTCTGATCTCGGATGGTGAGTTCGTATTCTCCCGATTCATCGGAGAAGTAGGCGATGGATTTGCCGTCCGGCGACCAGGCAGGATCGCGGTCGGCCACGGCGGGACTACGCGTGATATTGCGGATGTCTCCCTTGTCAGTGGGAACGGTGAAAATCTCGCCCCAGGCTTCGAAAACGGCGCGGGCTCCAGTGGGGGAGATGCCGAAGTTCTGGATGCGCTTGGGCTCAACTTTGGCGAAATGCGGCCGTACGGCCTCAATGTCGCCGGCAACGTGAATAGTCACATTTTTCGCCTGATGCGTCGCCAGGTCGTAGAGCTTGATCGCGCCAAACTGCTCGATCACGATCGCATCCGGCCCGGCGGAGGCGGTTTTGAAATCGAAGCCATCGCTGTGCAGGGCCTCGCTGACCTGCTTCGTCCTGGTGTCATAGGCGAAGAGGCTGACTGGCCCATTGCGATCGGAGAGGAAATAAATGGTGTCGCCGACCCACATCGGGTAGTGATCGTTGGAGTTGTCGCGGGGAACTTTTGCAACGCTCGAATCCTTCAGGTCGGCAATCCAGATGGGCGTGATCTGGCCCCCGTGATAGCGCTTCCACGCCGATTGCCACTGAATGTGAGGCACGTAGGCCAGGTGCGAGCCATCCGGCGAAAACGTAGCTTCGGCGCCGATGGGGATAGGAAGTTGCGTGGGAAATCCGCCATCGACCGGCACCGTGTAAAGCTGGAACTCGTAGTGACGGAAACTGTTGCCCCAGGAGGCGAACAGAATTTTCTTGCCGTCGGGAGACCAGCCCATCACGTAATCGTCGGCCGGATGGAAGGTGAGACGGCGCGGAACGCCGCCGCTGGCCGGGACGACGTAGACATCTTTGTTGCCGTCGTATTCGCCGGTAAAGGCGATCAGCGTCCCGTCCGGCGAAAACGATGGGAGGGTTTCTTCACCGACGCCTGAAGTGAGGCGACGGGCGTCGCCGCCGTCGCGGCTGACGATCCAGAGATTGCCTCCATAGTTGAAGACGATCTGCGTCTGGCTGACGGTGGGAAACCGCAGCAGCAGCGGCGGATTGGACTGAGCTGTAACCGGTTGGAGAAAGATCACGACGAGGGCAAAAAGCACGAAGGGCACGAAGCGGCGCAAGCGCATGTGAGCTCCAAAGGGACCGCGAAAATTGAAGGGGAATCTTAGTTGGCGAGAGTGAGCAGGTCAAGGCGCGTCATCATCACCACACAATCAACAGCAGCCCGGTGTTTTGTGCGTTGGACCCAGCGGCAAGGGCGAGACGTTGTGGAGGTTGTGTTTTGCCCTGCCCTTTCCCCGGCGCCACCTGAATTGCCGCACCCTACGTGGATTTTCCTTTGTCCCTCCCTTTGCTCTTGCCCGGCATGCTGGCGGGATTCTCGTGAATACGCTCGCGGAAACCGCCGCGCAGGCCTGCGGCCAGGCTGACACTCGATTCTCCGAATTTGTCGCGCAGGCGATCGGCGGCGGCCAAGGCGTTCTTCCACCGCTCCTGGCGCGAACCTTCCAGCAGATCAATCTGTGCGGCTTGCGTCGTAAATGATGACGCATGCACGCGCAGCAGACGCACCTGCGCGCCTGCCTTCCAGTTCTTGCGGAACAAAGCACGGATCTGCTCGAAGATTTCGGTGTCAAGTTGAGTTGGGTTGGGCAAAGAGTGGGCGCGGGTGATGGTCGTAAAGTCTTTGTAGCGCAGCTTGAGCTGAATGGTGCCCGCGTGAAAATTCGATTCGCGCAAGCGGCGCCCAACCATTTCCGACAGCCTCATCAGTGTGGCTTCCAGCTGGCTGGGATCGGCGGTGTCTTCGTTATACGTGTGCTCGTGGCTGATGGACTTGGCTTCGATATCTTCTCCTACTTCTGAATCGAACCAGCCACCGGCATCTTCTCCGCGAGCTTTGCCCGCGAGCGCCAGCCCCCATTTGCCGAAGCGGTCTTCGAGTTCGCCCTCTTCGAGTCTGACCAGGTCTCCGACTCTCTGGATGCCGAGCGCATGCAGCCGAGCCTCCATCACTTTGCCGACACCGGGGATTTCGCGGACGTCGAGCGGGGCCAGGAACTTCGCCTCCTGTCCGGGGGCAATCCAGAGCACACCGTTGGGCTTGGCTTGCGCCGAGGAGACTTTCGCGATGAGCCGCGAAGTACCGATGCCGACCGAGCAGTTCAGTCCAGTTTCGGCTTTCATGCGTTGATGCAGATGGTCGGCAGCTTTAAGGGGCGGGCCGTGCAGGCGCTCGGTGCCGGTCATGTCAAGATAGGCTTCGTCGATCGATGCCATTTCGACTTGCGGCGTAAACCCGCCGAGAACTTTGTAGACTTTCTCCGAGCATTCGCGGTAGCGCTCGGGATGGCCGTTGACGAAGATGGCGTGCGGGCACTGCTTGGCCGCAGTGCGCAGCGGCATGGCGGAATGCACGCCGAACTTGCGGGCTTCATACGACGCAGCGGACACGACGCCGCGCTCGTCACGCTGGCCTCCAACCACGACGGCCTTCCCTTTCAGGGAGGGGTCGTAAAGCTCTTCCACGGAGACGAAAAAGGCGTCCATATCGACGTGGAAGATCGTCCGAGGAAAGCCGGTGCGGGGTAGAGCGGGCTGTTGGACGGCAGCCATGCTAAGCGAATTCTAGCAGCCGTCGAGCACCGCGCTCAGCGCGGGGGGCCTTCGCCGCGCTCGCTGCCAGTATGCTAATCTCAAAATGACTCCGCTACTGGTGAACATTGACTGACCGCTCTGGGGTTCGACGCCGGTTGTTATCAAGGCATTGTCCATCGCTCGGCCGCACGGCCGCGGCGGCAGTTCCACTTTTGGTGTTCTTGGCCTCCCATCTATCTGCGCAAGCGCCGCTTCCAGTCATAGAAGTACTTTCCATTCCCCAAGACAAGCAGTCAGGCAGCGCGCAGACACCGGCCCCGCAGTCAGCGGCCGGCGCCGGGCCCAGTCCTCAGGCTCCCTCATCGGCGCCAGCGCCTTCCGGCGGACAGTCCACCAACGATTCGGATGGTCAGCAAACGAAACGCATCCTGGGAATACAGCCGAATTTCCAGGCGGTGAGCGCCAACACCGTTCCTCCTCCGCTGTCGGTCAAGCAGAAGTTCTGGCTCGCCACCGAAGGCAGTTTCGATTATTCGTCGTTCATCTCCGTCGGAATTCAGGCTGGGGTCGAGCAGGCGACGAAGACGTACCCGGAATTTCGTCAGGGAGCGGTCGGCTATGGCCGCTACTACTGGCACACGTTTGCCGACTCCGGGATCGAGAACTATCTCACCGGAGCCATTCTGCCGGCCATGACGCATGAGGATCCGCGTTATTACACCCTGTATCGCGGAGGGTTTTTCCGTCGCACGAATTACGCTTTCAGCCGCCTCTGGATCACCAAGAAGGACAGGGGCTCCCGCACCTTCAACTTCTCTGAAATCTTCGGCAGTGGTGTGGCAACGGAAATCTCCAGTCGTTACTACCCGCGCCACGAGCGCGAGGCGGGCGAAATTCTGGAGCGGTGGGGCAGCCAGGTGTTCAACGATGGCGTGGGTAACGTTTTCGAGGAATTCTGGCCCGACATACGGAAAAAGTTTTTCCATCGCCACGAGGCGCCGCGGGCAGAACCGCACGAAAGCCGCTGATTTGGGACGATCCGACTGTTCCACAAGACTAGACCAGCACTTTTTCTGACGTGGCTGGCGTCGCCCCGCGTATCTGCTTGACCCGTTCGTAGACCTTGCCGTACTCGCGGGCGGAAGCGGTCCAGGAAAAGTCTTTGCTCATACCATTGCGCATGAGCACCTGCCACGAGGTCTGGTCGCGATAGGCTTCGAGCGCCTGCTTGATCGTCCGCAGAAGCGCCTCGCCGTTGTACTCGGTGAACTTGAAGCCGGTTCCCTTGCCGCTGCGGGCGTTCCAGGGTTCGATCGTGTCGTCGAGGCCCCCGGTGGCGCGCACGATGGGCACCGTGCCGTACTTAAGGCTGTAGATCTGATTCAGGCCGCAGGGCTCGTAACGTGAAGGCATGAGGAACATGTCGGCTCCGGCTTCGATTTTGTGCGCGATGGCGTTGTCGTAGGCGACTTTGACTGCGATCTTGTTGGGAAACTGCTTATTGAGGCGGAGAAACAATTCTTCGTAAGGTTTGTCGCCCGCTCCCAGCGCGACCACGATCATTTCTTCCCGCGCGAGACGATCCATGATCTGGGCAATCAGGTCGAAGCCCTTCTGCGCGGCAAAGCGCGAGACGATGCCGATCACCGGCAGTTTCGGGTCGGCGTTGGCGACGCCGAAGGCGGCCAGCAAGTCCTGCTTACACTTGGCTTTCGCGGAGAGATCCTGCGGAGAATACTGGGCCGTGGCGAACTTGTCGGTCTGCGGGCTCCATTCGTCATAGTCCACGCCGTTGAGGATGCCGGTCACCGTGGCAGCCCGGGCGTGGAGCACGCCTTCCAGGCCGAATCCGTACTCCGCGGTCTGAATCTCCTGGCTGTACTTGCGGCTGACCGTGGTGATGAAATCGGCGTAGGCAAGCGCGCCCTTGAGGAAGTTCACCTGCCCGAAAAACTCCATCTTTGACATCGTAAAGAGGTCCCACGGCAGCATAAGCAGAGGGAGGGTTTCCGGCGGGAACAATCCCTGATATCCCATGTTGTGGATCGTGAAGACGGTGCCGACCCCAACGAAGGCCGGGTCTTCGGCGTAAATCGTGCGGAGTAGCACCGGCACCAGTGCCGACTGCCAGTCGTGGCAATGAAATACCTGGGGCACACCGAGGACCTTGGAGGCTTCCAGCACGGCGCGCGAGAACAGGGCAAAACGCTCGGCGTTATCGGGATAGTCGCCGGCCGGGTTGCCGTAAAGGCCATCGCGGTCGTAAAACTCCGGATATTCAACAAAATAGAACTTGACGCCTCCCTGGCTGCCGCCGGTCACGATCGAGGCAAAGCGGTATTTGTCATCGAAGGGAACCGTGATGCTGCGAACCACCGTGGCCGGATCGGCCAGCTTCGTCTGGCGATACCGCGGCAGATAGACGCTAACCTGGTGGCCGAGAGCAGCCAGCGCTCGCGGCAGGGCGCCGACTACGTCAGCCAACCCGCCCGTCTTGGAAAAAGGAACGCCCTCGGAAGCGGCGAATGCGATATGCATGAGTACAATACCTCCAGAGCGCGTTTTCCCCTGCGCACGTTATGATGAGTGAATGTTGGGCCCAGGTTTCCGGCCAGAGCGCCACGAACTTGTCAGTCTAATTCCCGAGGAAATAAGGGGTCAATGTGCCAAAGGTATCTGCTGCGCGACCGCCGCGAGCCAAGCCTAAGTTGGGACAGCACTTCCTGAACAGCCAGGATCTGGCTGCCCGCATCGTGGAGGCCCTCGGCGACATCTCCCAGGACACGGTGCTCGAAATCGGTCCGGGACGGGGAATCCTCACTTCGCTGCTGGCCAAGCGGGCGCGACGCCTGATCGCGGTGGAACTGGATCGCGTTCTGGCCGCGCAACTGAGCCTGAAGTTCGCCATGGCGCGGAATGTGGAGATCATCGAAGCCGACATTCTGGCGATCGACTTCGATTCCTTTTTCGGACCGAGGCCGGGATTGGGACGCCCCGGAATCGAGATCAAGCCGGAGCCCGTGAAGGTCGTCGGCAATCTGCCTTATTACATCACGTCGGACATTCTGCTGCGCCTGTTTGAGTTCTCGAAGCATTTCGAGAGCATTGTGATCATGGTGCAGCGGGAAGTGGCCGATCGGATTGCGGCCGAACCGGGCGGGCGCGACTACGGGGTTTTGTCGGCGACGACGCAGTTGTATGCCCGGGTGGAAAAGCTGTTTACCCTTCCGCCGGGAGCGTTCACGCCTCCGCCCAAGGTTTATTCGACCCTGCTGCGGCTCACGATTGACCCACAGATGGGAAAACTGGGCGTTGCAGGCGATGGGTTCATTGATTTTCTGCGGCTCTCGTTCGGGCAAAAACGCAAGACTCTCTGGAATAACCTCAAGAGCAAGTTTCCCGACACGGAGTTGAAGCGTGCTCTGGCCGAAGCCCGGGTGAAACCCACGGCGCGGGCCGAGACGCTGAGTCTGGAAGAGAGCGCGGCCGTTTATCGCGCCTTGCGCGACGGCGCGGGTGCTCGTAGGATTACCTGAGAGCAGCGCGTCTGGTCCAGGAAGCCTAACCGCGAAGTACGCGAAGGAAGTCCGCAAAGATCGCAAAGAAATTTGGCAATGTCCCGGAGCTTTCTCGACCCCAGATATTTTCCTTCTCGGCTGCACCGGAAGGAGGGCCTATGGCTACCGTTACTCTTCGCCATCCCGCGGTCGCGGGACGGTTCTACCCTCGTGATCCTGAAGATCTGCGAGCCGAGGTGCAGGGTTATCTTTCGCAAGCGCAATCTGCGCGGCAGACCCCGGTCAAGGCGATCGGCTGCATTGTTCCGCACGCCGGCTACATGTATTCGGGACACGTGGCGGGCGCAGTGTTTGCCCGGATCGAGATTCCCGAGCGCTGCATTGTAATGTGCCCCAACCATACCGGCATGGGGCGCGCGCTCGCTATGATGAGCGAAGGAGCATGGGAAACGCCGCTGGGTGAGGTGCCGATTGACACGGAGCTGGCTACGGCTCTGAAGCAGCGATACTCCGCCCTGCATGACGATGCCGCGGCGCATCGCGCCGAGCACGCCGCCGAAGTGGAACTTCCCTTCCTGCAACTGCGTCAGCCGGAGCTGAGGTTTGTGCCCATCGCCCTCGGGACAGGGCAATTCGAGCCTCTCGAGCAACTGGGCCTGGCGTTGGCCGACGTGATCGCAGCCCAAAAAGAGCCGGTCCTGATCGTGGCCTCGAGCGATATGAATCACTACGAATCGGACGCTGTGACGCGGGTGAAGGATCATCGGGCAATTGAAAAGATTCTCACGCTCGACCCGCGAGGGCTCTACGACGTGGTCACGCAGCAGGACATCAGCATGTGCGGCTTCGGCCCGGCCGTGGCGATGCTGACGGCAGCGCGGCGGCTGGGAGCAAAGTCAGCGGAGTTGGTGAAGTACGCCACCTCGGGCGATATCTCAGGCGACCGGGACATGGTCGTGGGGTACGCGGGAGTGGTGGTGAAGTGAATGGTTGATTCATGATTCTTGGTTGTTGATGGGAAAGCGCCCGCTCCGCGCGCTCTTCGATCGTCAAGCAAGATAGCTCTTCGATCGCACCTGAGTGGAAGCACACTCCGGATTCCAAAACAACCGCATAAAACCAGGCAATCCCCGCCAAAATCGGGCATCCGATCAAGTACATCAGTAACTTTCTCCCACTTCCAGCGGCGATTAACCTACCCGGGAGGGCTATTTTGGAGGATTGTTTATGAATGGCCGTTACTGGCTTTGGGTGGGAGCCCGTCTGGTCGTGGCAGTCGCCATTGTGGCTTGGGCGGCAAGCTACCTGACGACCGGCAGCGGAGAAAAAGAGTTTCAGAAAACGCTGGCGGCGATGAAGCAGGTACGCAGCTTTCGCGCGGCCATTTCGTCGACTCCATACTCCCAGCGCAACGACCTGCTGTGGGAAGTTGACTGCAACCGCAACCTCGTGCACCGCCAGGAGCATTACGTCAATACTTGCGCCGATCCCCCGGCCTGCACCCAGCAAAGCGATATGAGCCTGGACCAACTGGATTGGACCGTCTACAGATACGACCGCCAGGCTGATGGCTCCTGGAAGGGTGGGCATCTGACAACCAATCAAACCAGGTATCTTTGCGGGCATCTGGCGGAGGGCACGGACAGCAACCTGATGCCGCCCATCGCCACCATGATCAAGCGCGGCATCATTCAGAAGGGCGACAAGAAGACGGTGAACGGCGTGAAATGCCGCGAGTGGTTGGTCACGCTGAAAGGCGGTCCGGGCGGACTGGAGCATGACACGCTCTGCCTCGGGCTGGAGGATTATCTCCCTTATGAGATGACGGTGGATTGGGAGCATTCTCGGGCGCTGTTCTCCGACTACAACGCGGCAATCGAATTCGATCTGCCGGCGGAGGTGGTGCGGGCGACCAGCGCAAGCGGGTCGAACTGAGCCAATCCTGCGCACAGAAAAATGAATGGCGTCATAATTTTTTTCAAGCCTGAGCGCGTTCGGTAGAATGTCATGAAGACTTGGTTTTCATTTCGCGGAGCATGGGCGGGAATTGTCCCGCTGATCTGTCTGGGTGTAGCCGCGTGGGCGCAAGACGGCCAGGCGGCGAGCCCCTCGCTGGGTGATGTGGCGCGGCAGAACCGCACCCAGCATGCTACGGCCGATGAGAGCGCTCCTAACAACGCCCAGGCACTGGCTGAGGAAATGCAGCAGGAGCAGGAAGCGTCAGAGACCGCACCCACAGGTTTCAAGAGCTACGACGCGGGCGAATACCGTTTGTTCGTGCCGTTTCCCTTCAGCCTTGAGGGCCGCGACAACGGCGGTCCGGTGCTGCTTGGCTCGCGTCTGGGTGTGACCAATACCGAAGTGCTGGCGGGAACTCCCATTCCGCTGCCCGCCGACGTCAGCCCCAGTAATCTCATGAATGGGGTGCGACAGCTTGCGGGGCTGCACGGGAGTTATCCCACCTGCTCTGAAACCAAGCTGGGCTCGCACAAGGCGTTTCGTTGCGCATGGAACGGCAGTCCGTACCTGCTGGGCCATCAGGTGTGGGGCACGATGGTGTTCGTGATCGGGTCGAGCAGAGTGATTCCGGTGATGTGCGTCAGCCCCGACGAGTTTCAATGCCTGACCCAGGACAAGTGGGGCTACCACACCTGTAATAACGCCAACCCTTCATGGCAGGAAGTGCAGCAGACCAAAACCGCCATCGACACGCGCTTCCGCGATGAAAAAACTACCGCGCAGATGTGCGATCAGGTCATCTATCCCTCGATTCAATTGAAGGAAGATATTGTGGTGCACCCGGCTAAGATCGCCGAGAGCAAGCCGGCCAAAGTAGAATTGGCGGCGGCCAACAGCACGGCTGCGAGCGCGACTCAACCAGCTGGCGCGTCCGGCGATTCCGGAGCTCAAAGTCCGTCGCTCGGGGATTTGGCCCGTCAGGCACGGCAGGCGCCCCACGCCAAGGCCCAAACCAAGCTGGACAGCTCGGAAGGAGCAACCGCGGCTCCCCCGGGTTTTCAGGCGTTTACCCTGCAGTACTGCCACAACCCGGATGATTGCTGGGAGGCGTCGGTCGTGATCCCGGAAAAGGCTGAGGTGGTGTCGCGGGTCAACGGGCAACACATTTTCAAGACGATGTTGAGCGGCGACCCCGTGATGCTTTATGCCGGCCCGGCGGACGTGAACGCGCCCTACCGCAGCCTGACCCATCCCGACTTCATCCGTATGCGGGACCTGGCTAACTCCAATGGCTGGTCGCGGGAGAGAACCGACGGCGTCAGCACCCAGGAAATGACCATCGAGGGACGACCCGCACTGATGACCCGGTTTCGCTACCAGCGGGAACCGAATGTCTGGTGGATTGGAGAACGGGCACTGATCGAAGACGAGGACATGCAATTCCTCGTGGGATGCACGGCACCAGAGCAGCGCTTCGCGGATGCGGAAGCGTTGTGCACCACGCTGGTGAACTCGCTGCGACTGCCATGAGATATTTGCCGATCACAACCTGCTCCTGGGTCGCGCTTGCCATTCTGGCTCTTTACACGGGATTGGGAGCATGGGGGCAGGATTCCTCCGATCAGTCTTCTGGACAATCTCTGGGCGATGCGGCCCGCAAGGCTCGGCAGGAGCACTCGGCCGCCGGCCATGTGGCGGCCAAGCAATCCGTCAACGAGGAAGATGACGGTCCGGACCCCGGCGGCGTGTGGCGGGTGCGCTTGTGCACGCGCACGCCATGCTACGAACTCTCCGTCGCGCTGCCCAAGAGCCCGAAGTGGAGCCGTTCAGCGGTTGAACCGAGGCCGGTGCTGATTCCTCTGGCGGGCCATGAAGCGGATATGGATCATGCCATCCGCATTTACCCTGGTGAGGGGCTTGCCCCGATGTTCGCGCCAGTCGACTTCGCCAAGAGAGGGCTCCTGCAGGAGTTGTTCGCCCGTCCGGAATACTTTGGCCAGGCGGCGCGGTTGCTGCGGGATTGGCATGTTCAGATTGACGGCTCCGCCGGGCTTATTACCCAGTTCACCGTACTCAGCGGCACGATTCATTACCGAGGACTGAGCGTGGTTGCGGCTTCTCCCAACGGCAGTTACGGTTTTGCCTGCGTATTTCGTGACGAGGATGCGAACGCGGCGGCCAGCATTTGCGAAGCCATCGTGAAATCGGCCAGAACCCAGGCGTTAGAACCGGCGAAGTTGCGGATCTATCCGACTTATCAGGATCCCCCGCCAGACGATCCCGACGATCCGGCGGACGATCCCCCGGATAACGGCGATCCGCAGTGAGTATGGAATATTACGCATGAACCGGAAGCTTCCCATCTTCGCGACAGCCGCCCTCCTGGCAACGTTGGGCGTCGGACCGGCAGTCGAGCGCCTCGAGGGGCAGTCGCACACCACGACTGCGCCGCGCAAGATCCTGCTGCGCGCCGACGTAAAGCCGGGAGATGTCTTGCGCTATGAGTTAGAGGCCGCAGCCTCGTTCCTGCCCATCGCGGATGCCAGCGGAGCCAATCTGTTTCCGCCGCGGGGACCCTGTGATTATGCCCTGGCGGCCATCGTCACGCTCCGCCCGCAGGCCGCAGACAAAGACGGCAACTTTCCGGTCGAGGCACGCTACAGCGAGATGCGCGTGACCAGCGTGCGCTGCGCGCTTTTTTCTCCCGCCGATTTCCAGAAGCGCCTGGCCGCGCTCGCATCTTCTCCGGTCATGTTCCGCGTAGGACCCCACGGCGAAACACTCCTGAGCCACGCCAACGACGGTTATTTCAAGTATTGGGACGGGGGTGACCTGCTGCGCAAGGTGACCGAGGACCTACTGCAGACGCAGTTCTCGCCGCAGCCGGTCGCCGCCGGCGACTCGTGGAAGCCGCGCGGCCAGTTCGCCTATCCGCACGACCGCGCCTTGAAGGACCTGGAATTGAGCGGCGCAGACCTGCGCTTCCGGAACCTGGTGCAGGTGGATGGAAAATCCTGCGCCTGGGTTACGTCGCAATATGTGTTCTCGCCGATCGACCTTCCGGCAGCAGGCACGGCCAGCGGAGGACGCGTGGTGCCGGCAGCGGGCAACAACGCGGTGGCCGCGGTCCTGCATATTTCGCTGTTGCTCGATCCGGCGAGTCATCATGTCGCCTGGCTGCACCGCTCGCAGACGATTGACAACAAGCTGACGCTGGCTTCGCCGTTTGACGACAGCGACCCGGCCGACGATCCCCAGGGGCCCGAGGATTCACCGGATGGGCAGAATCCCATGCCCGATCTTTCCAGCATGCGTTCCGACAATCCCGGGCGCTATCCCTTCATGACGTTCCATTTCCAGGAGGAGGCAAGGGCGCGCCTGCTGCCCGACGAGCGATCGGTGGAGTGGCTGGCAGCCCTGAAGACGTTTGAAGCGACACCCGAGCCGGAGAGCGGAAGCGTTCCGGTTCCGGCCACGAAAACGCTTCTGCCCAATCCCGTGGTTCAAGCCGCAAAGCCGGCGGTGGTCAAGCGAACGACTCGGGTGGTAGTGGATTCTGAGTCGCTGGGGGCCACACCGACTGGCTTCACTCGCTACGAAAAGGGACTGTGTCGTGACGTCTGGTTCTGCGCAACCGTGTCGGTGGCGCTGCCGGGAGATGTGCAGGTTTCCGAAGACACGCCGCTACGCACCGTGTATCTGGCACAGAAAGGCGACCTTCTGGTCAGTGTTGCGATTGGCCCCGCGCTCGATCTTCGCGCCATGGGCCTGACCGACGACGAACAATTGAGGAGACAGGCCAGCTATTACCTGGACAACTATGTGTGGCTGGCGGCCAAGCCGGGGATCGGGACCAGTTTCCAGAGCGCCACGCTCGATGGATATCCCAGTCTGATCGCCGAATTCAACGCCACCCAGCGCGACCTGGCCAACATTCACGGCGTCCTCGGACTGATGCTCACGCCCTGGGGGAAAGTCGTGCCCGTGAGCTGCAGTGCGGATCGCTCCTCGGCCGAGTTCGAGGAGCTGTGCCAGAAGGTGGTCACGTCTGTAAGTCTGCGGCGATAACCGTCCCTGACTGGGCGAGGCGTTCCCCAGGGGACGCGAAACCTATTGCGTGGTTCCAGAAGCGGAAGGGCGGCCGAAAGGGCCGCCCTGTCTTGCTTTTGCCGGACTATACGCGCTAGTGATGTACCGTCCCGCCTCCGGTAGCGTGTCCGACTGAACCAGAGGCATGTCCTATCGACGAACCAGCCGTCGTGCCGTGGGGCGCGCCGAAACCTGAGGACCGGCCTGAGGTCGCACCGAACTGCGGTCCTGGGTGCACCGCGGCGAATCCATTTTTCGCGACCTGACGGTTCAGGTGGCTCAGGTTGCTGACCGAGCCCCGCGGAATTCCCATACCCGCGGAACCCGCTCTCACAAAGAGATGCGACGACGCCACCGGCGAAACCGCACCGCCTCTTCCTACTGCCACCGTCTTGACTGTTCCCGTGGGCGCGACCAGCGGGTGAACATGAATGGTCGTCGGCCCGGTATACCGCGGCACGCCGAGCCAGTTGCCCCATCCTCCGGGCTGCCACATCCAGCCGAAGCCGGGAACGAAAATCCAGTTCCCGTACTGGTAGGGCATCCATCCCCAGGGATAGGCCGAAGCAAACATGTAGCCGTAGCCGGGATACCAAGACCACGCGCCATCCATGAAGGGATCCCAACCGATGCCGGTGAAGTAGGGCTGCCACATCATGCCGTACCCGGGGACGTTGCTGTAGGCTCCGTAGTAGCCCATGTCGGCAGCGCCGTACCCGTAGGGCGAGGAATTATTCTTCGCGTACTGGTCGTGGTAAGCGACAGCTTCCTTGTCCCAGGAGTCCAGCGGAGCTTCCTCGATGTTGTTGGCCAGGTTGGATTTGTCATCGTTGGCGGCATCGAAGGTTGCGGTTTTGTTCTTGCTCACCATGATCTTGCCAGCCGGGCCTTCCACCTCAACATCGCCCTTGAACACCGCCAGATTGGCGACTTCAGTCGAGGCATCCACGCGGAAGTGAGCAGCTTGATCGAGCGAAATCTTCTCACGCGAGAAATTGAGGCTGAACTCGTCTCCACTCTTACCCAGCCAGTCAACGTAGGCCATGCCTTCGACCAGGTTGATGACCGAGAGGTGTTTGCCGGCGTCGCTCAGACCCAGCGTGCTGAACTGGACGTTCGAATTGGGCGCCAGGCGCAGCGTGCTGCCGTCTTCGAACTCGACTTCGGCGCGGCCGTTGTCAAGCGTCTTCAGCTCCGTGCCTTGCGTGATGGGAAGGTTGAGGAACGCGTTTTCGAATCCCAGGCCGGTGTTCTTGTCAATCTGAACCGTACCCTGCACATCGCTCAGGCGAACGATGCGCGCCTGCGAATCAGCCACAGCGGGCAGCGCCAGAAGCACGCAAACCGCCAGAAGAACCAAACTGAATCGGGAAAGAGACGCTTTGGACATAGCAACCCCCGAGTACTTCTTTGCTTATTAGAACACGGTTTGGGGACAAGAGTTGCAAAAGTTGGGTCTGGCGGTACATGGCCGGCTGGCGGGATCAGTCGATGTGCCATGTCCCGAGTATGACCGCGAACCGGGGAGGGGCTAGCGCGGCCTGGCCGCGTCGCTCTTGCCCATTTCCATGATGCGCTGGGCGCGGGCCCGCACCACGTTCATGACGGAAGGATCGTCCAAAATCTCCTCGAGAATCGGCCTTACTGCTTGCAGTTCGGCCAAATCCCCGCGCCGGGCTTGTTCTTCCATGCGCTTCAATTCGTCGTCCAGCGCCAGCTTCTGGTAGCGGTGGTAGTAAGTGAGCCGGCGGCCGAAATCCACGGTAGCGGCTACGCTCTGGAACAGGGCGGTCAACTGCTGCACCGCCGGCTGCGGCGAGAAATTGTAATCCGCGACGAAATCGCGTTGAGCGTCCTTGTACGCCAGTCTCTTAGAGCCGGTGAAGGCCAGGTTCTTCTTGCCGGAATCGATCTTGCCGGCGAAGTAGCCCGCCTGCGCCGCGAGATCGAAAATCCGGGCGCGAGTCGCCTCGGTGAACTTGAACGCGGCCTGGTACGTCTCTCTGTCGTCAGAATCCTTCGAGATCTTTCCCGAACACTCGTACACCGCATTCCCGTCGGACTGCACCGAGATCGAATAGTGGTCAGGATCGGAGTCGGGGAAATTCAGCGAGAACGTCACGGTGGCCGGCTGGGCGCCAAGCAGCGGAAGGCTGCCGAGGAGGAGAAGTCCGACAAATGCAATTGAGCCGGGAGCGCGCCGTAGTCGCGGCCGGCGATGGGAACCTGCCTTCTTCGTGCAACCATCCGTGCCTGGCATTTCTGATCTGGGCAGTTCTAGGACTGCGGCGGAAAAACGCCGCTGTAAGAGATTATGCCAAAAATTGGCGCAGGGTTGCCGGGATACGGGCCTGTCCGCTCACTAGGCCAACCCGGTTTCTCACCACGGAGGCACAGAGGCACGGAGAATTAAGGTCAGGCCGCGCGTGAGCCGTGGCCAAGCCTTTCTCTGTGACTCCGTGGCTCCGTCGTGAAAATGGCCCTTACGCGCGCTGGCGGACGAGGGTTGCCACAGTATGCAAATGGCAAATCGCGATGGCCAGCGCATCGGAGGCATCCATGGGTTCGGGCGGCGTGGCCAGATCAAGAAGCCGAGTGACCATCTGCTGCACCTGCTGCTTCTCGGCGCGGCCGTATCCAACCACCGACGACTTGATGGTCAGCGGCGAGTATTCGGCGACTTCCAGCCCGGCGGCAGCCGCGGCCAGCATGGCGACGCCGCGGATTTGTCCGAGCTTCAGCGCCGACTTCACGTTGAGGGCGTAGAAGACGTCTTCGATCGCGACTTCTTCGGGATGGTGCTGGGCGATGATTTCGCCGAGTTGCGCGAAGATACGCGACAGGCGCCGGGGCAGCGCTTCGCGCGGCGAGAGCTTGATCGCGCCACAGGTCAAGCAGCAGAGCCGGCCGCGCGCATCCATCTCGACGACGCCGTAGCCGGTGTATTCTCCGCCGCAGTCAATCCCGAGGACGCGCATGTGAGTGCAGTGTAACGCGGAATGGGTGGAAGTCCTAGTGGGCAGGGTTATGCGTGTCGGCCTAGTTGCTCGACAGGAAAGAACTTAACTGGAAAGGACGCGAACTTGCGGTAAAGGCAATCTTGACCGCAAAGGTCGCAAGGGTTTCGCGAAGTTCGCGAAGAACGGCGACGTATTTTTGGTCTTGTTCTTCTTTGCGTTCTTCGCGGCCTTTCTTCGCGAACTTTGCGGTTAAATGCTCTTCGGCAGCGTCACCACGCCCACGCATACGCATCCACCCGCGGATCGGCACCGGCGCTGAGAACGCCTGTGTTCGTGTCGATGACGATCCCTGCGTTCGAGCCGAGCGACCACGCGGGCGTGACGCGCAGCTTGTGGCCGCGGGCGATCAGCGCCTGCTGCGTGGCCTCCGGAATGCGTGCTTCGACCGCCATGTCGCCCGGGTACATGGTGTGCGGGAACGGCGACGCGGGAAATGCGTTCGAAGACCAGCGCGGCGCCTCGATCGCCTGCTGAATGTTCATGCCGAAATCGATCATGTTGATCAGGCTCTGCATGGTGCGCATGACCTGATCGTCGCCGCCGGGACTGCCCGTGATCGCCCAGGGCTGGCCGTCTTTCATGATGAGCGTGCTCTGCAGCGTGCTGCGCGGGCGCTTGCCGGGTTCGAGCGCGTTGGCCTCGCCGCGAACGAGCGAGTAGTAGTCGCCGCGGCAGTTGAAGATGATGCCGGTGTCTCCCATGACCACGCCGGTGCCAAACAACTCGTGCAGGCTGGGTTCGAAGCTGACCATGTTGCGATCTTTGTCCACCACCGCGATGTAGCTGGTGTCGCCGTCGTGGCTGGCATTGCCGTCGAGAACCGGGTGGACCGGACGATCTTCTTCTGATAACCCCGCTACAGCGCTACCTGATGCCCCGGCGTCTGCGTGGCCCGCATACTTCTCCGGCGAGCCGGGACGCAATTCCAGCGACGCCTTCGCGGGATCGATGAGTTTTCGGCGCTCGCGGGCGTAATCCTTCGAGAGCAGCCCGTCATATGGGATCTTGATGAAGTCCATGTCGCCGAGATACATTTCGCGATCGGCCATGGCGAGCTTGATGGCTTCCACGCTGGTGTGGAGGAAGTCAGGGCTGTTGTGGCCCATCGCTTTCAGATCGTAGCCTTCAAGAAGATTGAGGGCGATCAACTCCGCCGGTCCCTGGCTGGCCGAGGGATTCTTGTAAACCTGATAGCCGCGGTAGTTGATGGAGACCGGGGTTTCGACTTCAGCCGAGTATTCGGCGAAGTCCTCGTAGCGGAACAGTCCGCCATTGGCTTCCGAGAACGCCGCCAGATCGCGGGCGATGTCGCCTTTGTAGAAACGGTCGCGGGCCGCTTTCAGGGCTTCGTGACGGCCTTTGGCGTGATTCGCCTTTTCCGCTTCGACCAACTTCTTGAACGTGCGCGCCAGATCGGGATTTCTGAAAATTTCTCCAGCTTTCGGCGGCTGGCCGTTCGGCAGATACACTTTGACGGTCGTAGGATATTTGAGAATTTTTTTCGACCCTGCAATATACGACGCGCCCCGTTCGCTTAGCGGAAATCCATCCTCGGCCAGTTCGATGGCGGGTTGCAGCACCTGCGCGAAGCTCATCGTGCCCCAGCGGTCGAGCAAGGTGTACCAGGCGTCCACCACCCCGGGCAGTCCGCCGGAAAGCAGGCCGTCGCTCTCGGGAATCTTGCCGCCGTTGTTTTTCTCATACCACTCGATGGTGGCCAGCTTCGGCGCTCGCGGTTCGGCGTTGACAGAATAGACTTTTTTCTCGCGCGCGTTATAGACGAGGATCACGGCGTCGCTGCCCATGCCGTTGAGGGCGAAATCGGTCACGCCCAGCGCCGCCTGGCCGGCTACGGCGGCGTCGAAAGCGTTGCCGCCCGCATCGAGAATGCGGCGCGCGGCTTCGGTCGCTTCAGCCTTCATCGAGGCCACGGCGGCGGTGCGTCCGCGAATGACGGGGCGCATGGTATGCGTGGGGGCGTCGCTGCTTTGCGCCACGACCTGGGAGGCAACAAACATAAGAACAACAAGCGTAACCGCAAAAAGGGGTATGCGTGACATTGTTTCGGATCCTCATTTTCGATCGCAATCTTCCCGGCCCGTTCAGGCGAGCGCTCCATGCCGGGGACTTCCGCGGCCGGCGTCCATCCTAGCAGCACTTTCCTAGCAGCACCTGGACCGTCGCTCGTGGCTTGATTCCCGCTCGCGCCAAAAAGCGGCGTAGGCGGCCGGCGATGACGCCATCTGGCTGCGACGCAAAAAACGCGCGTAGGCGGCTTCGTCGAATATTTCCCGCAGAGTCGCCAGCAAGATGCGGGCGGCTTTGACGATTCCGCTCATGCTTGCCCCTCCGCCAAGTGAGTCATCACAAACGGAGTCTCTTTCATGCGCGCTTCTTTCCTGCCGCTGAGGACAGCGATCCATCCCCGCACCGATTCGATCAGCACCATTGCGACCATCACGACGAAAACGGCGGTGAGCGCGGCATCCAAACGGTTGTTGAAGATCAGTCGCGGGGTTGCGGCCGTGGCCGGGCCTGCAGCCAGGGCTTGTGCCTGCGCCAGAAAACCCAGGTGCGGATCAGGATCGAGAACCTTCTGCCACGCGGCGGTAAACGTGACTGCGACCAGCCAAATCAGCGGCACCAGGGTTACGAGCATGTATTTCGCGCGGTGCATTCTGATCACGATCGTCGTGGCCACGCACAGCGCAACCGCAGCCAGCAACTGGTTGGCGATGCCGAACAGCGGCCAGAGTGAGTTGATACCGCCCAGCGGATCTTTGACCCCTTGCCACAGAAAATATCCCCATGCGCCGACAATTGCCGCGCTGGTGGTCAGAATCGAGGGATACCAACTCGTCTGGCCCAGGGGCTGGTAAATGTGGCTGAGCGCATCCTGAATCATGAAGCGCACGGCGCGGGTGCCAGCATCGAGCAGGCTCAAGATGAACAACGCCTCGAACATGACGGCGAAGTGGTACCACAATCCCATCACCTTTTCGCCGCCCAGACTCTGCGAGAAAATATGCGCCATACCCACAGCAAAGGCGGGAGCGCCGCCGGTCCGGTTAAAGAGCGTTTGCTCGCCGACGGCATGCGCCAAGGCTTGCATCTCGGAAGCGGTCACGGGAAATCCCCAGCCGGAGATGGTCGCGGTCGCAGCCACCGGCGTCTGGCCAACTACTCCTGCGGGGCTGTTAATGGCGAAGTAGACGCCGGGCTGGAGGACACAGGCGGCGGTGATGGCCATGATCGCCACCGCAGCTTCGGCCAGCATGCCGCCGTAGCCTACCGTGCGGGTCTGGGTCTCGCGCGCAATCAGCTTGGGTGTGGTTCCGCTCGAGATCAGCGAATGGAACCCGCTGATGGCACCGCAGGCGATGGTAATGAAAGCGAAGGGAAAGATTTTGCCGGCAAACACAGGGCCGGTGCCATCCGCAAAACGCGTCACGGCGGGCATGTGCAGGGCGGGATGCAAGACCACAATGCCGATGGCCAGCAAGCCGATCGCTCCCAGCTTCACGAATGTGCTGAGATAGTCGCGTGGGGCGAGCAGCAGCCACACCGGCAGCGACGACGCAGCGAATCCGTAAACGATGATGAGCATCGCGAGACTGGAGGCCTGCAGCGTGAACACGCGCGCCATGGAAGGAGTCTGCGAAACCCACTGCCCGCCCCAGATCGCCAGCAGCACGAGCAGGAAACCAAAGACGGAGACTTCCAGCACTTTGCCGGGACGAATCCGGCGCAGGTAGACGCCCATGAGCAGTGCGATGGGGATGGTCATCGCGATGGTAAACGTACCCCAGGGGCTGCCCTTGAGCGCGTTCACCACCACGAGGGCCGCCACGGCCAGAATGATGATGAGGATCGCGATCACCGCCCCGTAGGCGACAAAACCGCCGACGCGCCCGATTTCTTCTCGCGCCATCTCGGTGATCGACTTGCCGTCGCGGCGAACCGAGAAGAGCAGGATGACGAAGTCCTGGACACAGCCGGCGAAAACAGCGCCCGCCAGCACCCAGAGCGTTCCGGGAAGGTAGCCGAACTGCGCGGCGAGCACGGGGCCGACCAGCGGCCCGGGCCCGGCAATCGCGGCGAAGTGGTGCCCGAACACTACCCACTTGTTGGTCACCACGAAGTCGCGCCCGTTTTCGAGGCGCTCGGCAGGCGTGGCGCGGAGGACGTCAAGCGCGAGAATCTTCGCCGCAATGAATTTGCTGTAGAAGCGAAACCCCAGGGCAAAACAGCAGGCCGCCGCGACTACCAGCCATAATGTGCTGATGGGCTCACCGCGGTGGACCGCGACAATCCCCACGGCCAACGCCCCGAGTGCAGCAACGGCTCCCCAGACGACGATGGACACGAATCTGCTCATGTCTGCCGAAGCATTGTGTCCAATTCCGGGCCGGAGCGCAATGCCTAGGATAGAAAACTGGATAGAAAATCAGCCGCAGCCGTGCACCGGGAAGAATGGGAAATCTGCCCGCAACCCAAACTTCTTGCATACCCTCCATAAGAATTTTGAATTTCGGAACTGAACCCGTTTCACCGTAAGATGCTTCGTATCTGGCGTGTCCCGCCAAGGGGGTTCTATGAAGACTTCGATCGTGGGTGCATTCGCGGTGGTGCTGCTGATATCGGGTGCGGCTTTCGCTCAGGAGAAGGCCAGTGCAGCGCAAACAAACAATGCAACAGCTGCCTCCGCCAAACCGCTGACTGTCGCAGGGCAGGTAAGCAACGACCGCAAGACATTGGTGACCGACATTGATTCGGAATGGTCGGTCAGCAACCCGGAGGCCCTGCTGGGACATGAAGGACGCCGGGTAACGGTGAAGTGTTACGTGGACACGGAGAGGAACAGAATTCAAATACTCTCGGTGAAGAAGGACGAGAGTGCTGCGACCTACTCTGCCCGATCTACCGATTCAGCCTTCCGGCGTTGAGGGGACCGGATCGGGGCCTTGGTAGTGAAATAAGGGCGTATAGCATCGCTTGAGCGGTTTCAGCTTCCGCTGATTTTTGTTACTCTACTTACTCCGAACGATTGCCACCCCCGCGGTTCGGGCCATTACGTCCTGCCCCTGCGCTCGGGGTGCACTCCAAGGACATCTTTCCGAACTCATACCTTAGGAGCAAACGATGAAAATCGGCATGTTAACCGGTGGGGGCGACTGCCCCGGCTTGAATGCGGTCATCCGCGCGGTAGTGCGCAAAGGCACGTTTCACTATCACGACGAATTTGTCGGCTTCATGGAGGGCTGGCGCGGCCTGGTCGAAGACAACGTCATGGTGCTGGACCTGGACGCAGTCAGCGGCATTCTGCCCCGCGGCGGAACCATCCTGCGCACATCGCGTACGAATCCCTCCAAGCGTCCGGACGGCATTGACCGCTGCATCGCTGCTCTCGATAAACACAAGATCGAAGCGCTGATTGCGATCGGAGGCGACGACACGCTGTCGGTCGCGCAGAAGCTCCACGAGCGAGGGATCAAGGTCATCGGCGTGCCCAAGACCATTGATAACGACCTGGGCGGGACCGACTACACGTTCGGTTTCGATACGGCCTGCAACGTGGTGTGCGAAGCCATTGACCGCGTTCACACCACGGCCGAGGCGCATAACCGCGTGATGGTGGTTGAGGTGATGGGCCGGGATGCGGGCTGGATTGCGCTTTACAGCGGCATCGCTGGGGGCGCCGATGCGATCCTGCTTCCCGAGCGGCCGTCCGACGTGGATAAAGTGGCGGAGTCCATTCGCCAGCGCCACGAGCGCGGACGGTATTTCTCCATCGTCGTGGTGGCCGAGGGCGCGAAGTTTGCCGCCGAAAGCGGCAGTGGCGCCCCCATTCTGCAGGATATGGGCAAGGATGAATTCGGTCACGCCAAGCTGGGTGGCATCGCGAATATTCTCGCCCGCGAAATCGAAAAGCGTACGGGATTTGAGACCCGTGCGGTGGTCTTAGGACACATCCAGCGCGGCGGCTCGCCCAGCGCGTTTGACCGGGTTCTGGCCACGCGTTACGGCCTGGGCGCGATTGACATGGTGCATCGCGAAGAATTCGGCTGCATGGCGGCTCTGCGTTCCAACAAGATTGTCTCTATCCCGCTGAAAGAAGCCATTTCCAAGAACCGGACGGTAGACAACGAAATGATCCAGATCGTGGACGGCCTTTTCGAGGAGGTCGGCGCCAAGGAACCAGTAAGTTAGAGAATGGCGTTTTCGGCCTCCGACCGCTGGTGGTCGGAGGCCTTTTTCTTTTCCGCTTGCGTCTGGGGTAAAGTAGTGCGGGATTGCCCTCACCCCGATGCAGAACGTCTACGTCCGCCTCGCTCCTCATCTCATCGTAGTGGTGGAACTGGTCTTGATGGCCGCTGCCGGGCTGTTGATTGTCCGTTCGCAGCGGCGAATGTCCCGCAGCGAACCGCATGTCTTGCGATCCCTGGAGCGCGTCTTCGACCGCCTGGCGCGGAGGCGCGGGCTCGCGGTGCTTGCGGTTGGCGCGGGCGTGATTGTGGCGCGGGTTGCGCTCATCCCGGTGCTCGGTGTTCCGGAACCCCGGTTTCACGACGAGTTTAGCTTTCTTCTCGCCGCCGACACCTTCGCTCACGGGCGTCTCACCAATCCCACGCACCCGATGTGGATTCATTTCGAGAGCTTCCACATCATTCAGCGGCCCTCCTATATGTCCATGTATGCCCCGGGGCAAGGCCTCGTGCTGGCCGCGGGGCAGCTTCTCGGACATCCCTGGATCGGGCAACTGCTGGTCACGGGACTGATGTGTTCGGCAGTGTGCTGGATGCTGCAGGCGTGGCTGCCGCCGGGTTGGGCACTGCTGGGCGCGGTCCTCGCGGCGCTCCGCATTGGAGTTCTCAGCTATTGGATGAACAGCTATTTTTGCGGGTCGCTGACAGCGCTGGCCGGGGCCTTGGTTTTAGGTGCGCTGCCTCGCATCATGCGCCATGCGCAACTTCAGGACGCTGTCGCTTTGGGCGTGGGTCTGGCAGTCCTGGCCAACACACGTCCATTCGAAGGATTGGTTTACAGCCTGCCGTTTGCGGCGGTGCTGTTTGTCTGGATCGTACGGCAAAAACCAGTCTCGCACGCGGCCGTCGCCTGCCGCGTCATTCTGCCGCTGGCGCTGATCCTGGGTGTGACCGCAGCTGCCATGGGTTATTACTTCTGGCGCGTGACTGGCAGCGCGTTCACGATGCCGTACCAGGTGAACCGCCACGACTATGCCATCGCACCTTATTTCGTCTGGCAACAGCCAGGACCTGAGCCTCCATATCGGCATCCCGTTATGCGCCAGTTCTACCACGATTTTGAACTCGCAGATTATGAGGCGGGACGATCTGCATTGGGGTTCGTGCGGCGGTTTCTGTTCCGCTGCGGCACACTCTGGGTGTTTTATGCCGGCCCGATCTTTTCGGTGGCCTTGCTCGCGATACCCTGGCTTGTTCGCGACCGCAAAATGCGGTTTCCTTTGACCGTGGCAGCAACTGTGGTGGTCGGCATGATCCTCGAAGTATGGACCGGGGCGCACTATGTCGCGGCGGCAACCGGGTTGTTTTTCCTGCTGCTCATACAGTGCATGCGCCATCTGCGGTTGTGGCAATGGAGAGGACGTCCCATCGGCGCCGGCCTGGTGCGAGCGGTCCCTTTGCTCTGCCTGGCGATGATTCTCCTGCGGATCGGCGCCGTAGTCACAGGGACCGTGATCGAGCCGCACTGGCCGCGGGGAAACCTGGAGCGGAGCGCCATTCTGAAGCAGCTCGAGGCGATGCCGGGGCAACATCTGGTAATCGTGCAATATGGTCGGAATCATGCCACTCATAACGAGTGGGTTTACAACCGGGCTGATATTGACGCCAGCAAGGCCGTCTGGGCGCGCGATATGGGCGAGAGCGAGAATGAGGAACTGCTCCGCTACTTCAAGAACCGCCGAGTCTGGCAGATCAATGGAGACGATGCATCGCCGAAACTCGAGCCCTATTCGGGCGAGGCTTCCAGCGGCGGGGCTTCTGGAGATTGACCGCTGGCGTTGTAGCGCTGGTGTAGCGCACGTTGTTCATGGTGATCGAACGCAATCCGGGCGGATGGCTTACGGCAAGGCGGCTGCGCGCTCATGCGACGATTTTTGCCCTTTGTTTGTGGTCGATCTACGTGTGGAATCTGGCCACTCCGGGTCTCCGTGACCGCAACGGCAATCTCAAGGGAACGGACTTCCTCCACCTTTACACCTTGGGTTCGCTCGCAGTCGCGCATCGCGGCGCAGATTTGTACAACATGAACGCGCAGGCGGCGCTGGCTGTCGAGCTCGTGCCGGAAGCGGCTGGCGTGCGGTATTTGCCACTGTATCCGCCGCAGGTTTCACTTTTTTTCGGGCCGCTGGCGCGCTTCTCATACGGGTGGGCATTGCTGTTGTGGTGGGGATGCAGCACTGCCGTTTACGGTGTCTGCTGCTACTGCCTCTGGCGCGCATGCCTGAACCTGCGAGATTACGGGCGCCTGGTATTTCTTCTCGCGATCGCATACCCGGCTTTCTTTCACTTGATCGCGTGGGGCCAGACCTCCGCTCTAGCACTCGGCTGCTTCACGCTGGGATTCTTCCTGCTGCGCGCAAGATATGAGTTCGCGGTGGGGCTGGTTCTGGGTTGTCTGATTTTCAAGCCGCAGCTGGCGTTGGCCGCGGCTGTCGTTTTCGCGGCGGTCGGCGCCTGGAGAATTCTGGCGGGAGCAGCGCTTTCTGCTGCGGCACAACTCGGTGCCGGGATTCTCTATTACGGAATGAGTCCGCTGCAGCAATGGATACACGCCCTGCGCAGCGTGTCCGCGGTCTTGCCTTTATTCGAGCCCAGACTTTACCAGACGCACTGTCTGCGCACGTTCTGGGCGATGCTGATCCCCTGGGAGCATATCTCGCTGGCCTTGTACATTCTGAGTGCAGTCGCCGTGTTCGCCCTGACTATTGCATGCTGGCGGCGCGCCTCCGTGCCGCTGGCGGCGAAGTATTCGTTGCTGCTGTTGGCGACTGTGCTCGTCGCGCCTCACCTTACGGTATACGATTTGGTGATTCTGGCGCCGGCCTTTCTGCTCCTGGGGGACTGGCTCGCGGGGCAGCCATCCACTTCGTCAGCTCGCGGGCTGGGGACTCTTCTTTACCTGGTTTATGCGCTGTCGCTGCTGGGGCCGTTCGCGCGATGGACGCACGTCCAGCTTTCAGTCATTGCGATGACGGCCAGCGTCTACGTGATCTGGCGCATGAGCCGCCAGACCGATCCCGTGCCGGAATGATGCACCTCGATGAAGCCGATTACAGCTTTCCGAACAGAAATGCCAACGCTTGCGGAAAGCGCCGTGCCCACGCCGATTCGTGATGTGCCGCCCCCTCCTCGATGACCAGTTTCAGCCGCTTGTCGTCCAAGCCGGCGCGGCGAAGTATTCCGGCAAGTTCGCGCACATCGTCCACAACACTCTGATCGCGATCTTTCTGTCCCGTTTCCGATGTGCCGGTTGCCAGGAAGACTCGTTCAGGCCAGCGCTTCACGTTGCGGCTCTCTTTAATCGCCTGCCGGTTCGAAGCCCACAGCGACGGGCTGTCCAGCAGCAATCTGCCAAACATCCAGGGGCGAAGCCGGACCGTGTATAGCGCGACGAGTGCCCCCAGAGACGACCCGCCCAAACCGGTATTCTCCGGTCCGGCAGCCACGCGATAATTCCGCGCCACGAACGGCATGACCTCTTTCATCAGGAAACCGGGGTAGCGTCCGCCCTGCACGCGCAGCATCATGGGATGCAGCGAGCGGTGCGGCATGTACTCGCGGATGCGGTCCTTGGCGGCATTATCGATCCCGACGATGATCATGGGCGGAATCGCGCCTTCCCGGATCAGGCGGTCAGCAGTTTCATCCACCTGCCACTCCACACCAGTGAAGGAAGTCCCCGCCTCGAACAGGTTCTGCCCGTCGTTGAGGTAAAGCACGGAGTAGTGCCGGTCGGCGTTCGCCGGATCGTCGTATCCGGGAGGCAGCCACACGCGCAGGTAGCGGGTGTTATGGAAGATGCGGCTGTGAAACGGGTGCAGGCGCAAGTCTCCAGTCGCCGAGGCGGCGCGGATTACGGCCGGGATTTCTCCAGCGTTATTCTCAGTTTTCTGGATTTCTTCCATCCGGGAAAATGCTCTCTCAGGATACAACGGCCGCCGGTATCACACGTTCGTACTCCGCAGCTTCACAATCAGGGTGAGAACAGCGATCAGCGATATCAGCACCAGCGAAATCACACACAGAATGCACCAGGTTTCCAGAACATAGGCCTCGATATAAGTCAGATAGAGAGCAAAGGCCAGCCCAGCCATGGCCGCTGCCAGCAGGCGCAGGGGCGTTTCTCGCCGCGACTTCCAGAGCGTCGCCAACAGCAACAGCGCGGCATATCCCGCCACGCCGATGCCGGCTACCGGAATCCCCATGATGCTCGAATATTCGCTGCGGTTCACGATGTCGCAACTGAACTGCTGGCTGAAATCGCAGAACTCGGTCGCTGATTTCGCGTAATGACGTTCGAGCGAGATCGCCGATATGATTATCCCCGCCAGCGACAAAATTGCGATCAGGGCGAAGGGAATTCGGTTGCTGCCCGCGGCCTTGATGCCTTGGGAAGAAGAAGCGCCAGCGGGACCAGTCATGGCAGGCTGCACCCGGTTTTATCGCTCAAGGCTTCAAGAGACAGGACTCCTTCCTTGGGCGGCTCCATGCCGAACTGCCAGCTGGGAAACAGCTTGGCGCCGGCGATTTTACATTCGTCCGCAAGTTCTCTCGAGCCTTTGACGGCACATTCTACGTAGAGGACATAGTGAAACGACGCCCCAAACTTCTCTTTCTGCTCGATGCAGTGCGGGCACCAGTAAAGCCCGTACATCTTGGCTTGCCGGGCGGCAAGGCACTTAGCAAACGCATCGTATTTGTGATTGTGATAGTACCGGCCCGCTATGAATGCGGCCACCAGCAGGAGGATGACGACGCCCCACTTCAGGTACTTCTGTCCCTGCCCGCTGCCTTCGCTGGCGCCGTCGCGTTCCTGCTGCCGTTTTCTTCGTTCTTCAGACATGACTCACTTCTTATATCACGCGATCTTCCATAGGTGGAGATCAAGCCACCACGTTGAGCGCGCCGGGCAGCACGTCGAGTTCCTCACAATGCAGAGTCAACACCTCGCCGTCCACCATCACATCGATGGGCACTTCCAGGTTGAATCGGACCGAGCGCACGGCTTTACGCTCCGCGAGCGGATGCTGAATGTGCGTTCCGTCATAAAGACCGGGCAGATTTCGAATCAGGCCCAGTCGCCCGATCGGCCCCCAGCGCACGTACTCCACCAGGCCGTCGTTGATCTCCGCCTGGGGAGCAATCATCATGGTGCCGCCGGTGAACTTGCTGTTGCTGAAAGTCAGGAAAAGGCAGCGCCGGCGGTCAAATTCGGTTTCCCCTTCCACTCGCACCGGAAACGGCCGGCGGTTGAAACGCGCCAGCGTGAGGAAGATGGAAGCGTTGTAGCCCAGTCTTCCCCAGTGGCTGAAGCGGCGCGCACGCAGCGTCGCCACATCGGCTGAGAAGCCCATGCTGAGCAGATTGATGTAGTGAATAACCCCGGCGCGGTGACGCAGACGCAGCACATCGCAGGCGCGGCGCCGGCCGGCTAATAGCGACTCGATCGCATACTCTACGCCGTTGTGGCTGAAGTCGCGCAGAAACGAATTACCCGTACCCACCGGCAAAAAGGCAAGTGTGGGCCGTTCCGCCGAGAGGGCCTGCGGGTAGAGGCCATTCACGATCTCATAGGAAGTTCCGTCGCCTCCGACAGCGATGAAATTCCGGACACCTCTCTGGTAAGCGTCGCGGGCCAGCGTGGTTGCTTCGCCACGGGCACGGGTCTCCGCGATTTCGACTTGAATGCCCCCGGCTCGCAACCGTTCCAGCGTGCGGGCCAGCAGTTTGCGGCTGCGCCCTCCACCTGCGGCCGGATTTACGATTGCAAAGTAGCTTTGCCCCAAGATGATCTGACCGTCTTTGAGAAATCGAATGGCGACCGGGCTGACTGGCGCAGCCGTTCTTACAGGGCTGCGACTTTCCCGCGGTCCGTCGCTGCCGCAATCTCCTCTGCCAATATTTGCCGCTTGATCTTCATCGAAGCAGTGCGGGGAAAATCCTTGTCCCAAATCAAATATCCACCGACGCGCTTGAAATCCGGCAGCCGCCGGTTTTGCCTGGAAATCTCGCCCTGCAGTTTGTCGTCGAACTTCTGATTCTGCTCCAGGCGCAGCACCAGCACCAGACTCTCGCGGCCCAGTTCTTTCTTGGGCCAGATGTAGTTGGCCGCAAACACGGAATATTCCTTTACGGGCAGCCCGTCGAACACCGTTTCGACGTCCTCCGGATAAATGTTTTTCCCGCCTTCGGTAACGATCATGTTTTTCTTGCGGCCAAAAAGTTGCAGGTGGCCGCTGCGATCGAACCGGCCGAGATCGCCAGTCAAAAGCCAGCCGTCCACGATCGTTTCGAGTGTGAGTTCCGGATCGTCCAAATAGTGCGACATGACTGTCTTGCTGCGAACGGCGACTTCACCCACGCCATCGGCGTCGGGGCTCAAGATGCGCAGTTCGACTCCCGGCAGCGGCTTGCCGACTGTGTCGGCGCGAAAAGGTTTGAGATCGTTCAGCGTGAGCGCCGTCCCCGCCTCGGTCAAACCGTAACCGTTCGCCACGGGGATGCCGAGATCGTAGAAGAACTGCATGGTCGAAGGCTCGATGAAGGCCCCGCCGGTAATGAGGGCCAGCACTTCGTCTCCGAACGCGCGATGCACCCCGGGAAGCAGCATGCGGCTGAGCCGCACTCTAGGCTGGCGGCGGGTCAGCATTTTGTTGGTGGCGATCATCGCGTTCAGGAAAGCCCGCTTCCACCCGGGCAGTTCAGCGAACTTCGTGCGCAGGCCCCGCTCCAGATTTTTCACGATCATGGGGACCAGCGACACGTACGTAATGCGGTAGCGCAGGAAGGCGTCGCGCACCAGCTCGGGGCGCAGAGTGCGCAGGTGCACGACGCATGCGCCGCACACGAACGGGCCGATGAAGCCCACCATGAAGTCAATTGCATGATTGGTGGGGAGAATGCTGAGATAGCGAACGCCCGGCCAGAAGGGATACCAGGCCGTGAGCGAGCGGCATTGCTCAAGATAATTCTCGTGAGTGAGAACGCAGCCCTTGGGCCGCCCGCCGGTTCCCGAGGAATAAACGATGCAGGCGATGTCCTCTTTCTGCCGCATCACGAAGTCAGGAGCGCCCTTGCGTTTGAAATCCTCCCAGCGAAAAGCCCCCGCCAACTCCGCGCCCAGCGGGGCTTCGGTCACCAGAACCATTTTTGTTGCGATCTTGTGAAAGTCCGGCGAACGCATGATCGCCAGCCACAGGTAGTACTCGACGATGAGCACCTTGGCCTTGCAGTGGGCCAGCAACTGCAGGTGCTCGGCTGCACTCAGTTTGTAATCCAGTGGCACAATCACGCCGCCGCAATAGACGATGGCGTACGCAGAAATCAGCCACTTCGACTGATTCGTCATGATGATTGCGGCGCGGTCGCCGGGATCGAAATCGGCATCCTCCAGCGCCCGCGCCAGGGGCAATGCGATCTCTTTGAAATCGGAATACGTGAGGCGCACTTTTTCACGATCGCGGTCGGCCTCGATCAGGCAGACTTCCGAGGAGAAGCGGTCGAGTGCGTCGCGCAGCGCCGCGCCCAGACAGGTGTACTGGCGGAGATCGAGCATAAGAAACTTACAATTGTCGATTGCCGATTTCCGATTGCCAATTGGCTACTTAGCTCCCAGGTCGATCGGCAATTGGCAATCGACAATCGCGAATTGGCGTCACAGCCGGGCCTGGATTTTGCCGGCCAGCGTGCGGAAGTCGCTCACGCCTTGCAATTCGTAATCCGGCAACTCGACATGGAAATGATTCTCCAGCTTGGTCAGCAGGTCGAGCGTCTGCAGGCTGTCAATTCCGAGCGCCTTGAAAAAATCGTCGTCCGGAGAGAGCCTCTCGCGCGACACTTTAAAGTGGGCGGCGGCGAGCGCGAGGATTTCGTCCAGCGTCTTTTCAGCAGTTTGCATAGGCAGTCATTCTAATTCAGTCCGGATTCATCTGGTCTGAACTACGGCAAGTACGGCTGCACGTCCGTGCTCTCGACAAATTTCTTCAGCCCGGCCTGAACCGCCGGCCGCGGGAATAGCTCGCAGAAAAGATCGATTTCCCGCCGCAGCTCATCATACGGAATCGGCTTGATGAACTTCTTGGCCGTGACCGCAGTCTGCCGGGCGAACTTTCCCAACTGGACCGCAGTGGCGCGCGCCGCGCGCAGCGTCTCTCCTTCCCCAACCACCTGGCTCACCAGCCCGATTTGCTGCGCCTTCGTAGCGTTGAAGCTGCGCCCGGTCAGCAGCAGGTCACGCACGACTGCATTCCCCAAATCGCGCTTCAGGCGCGGGATTCCGCCGAATCCGGGAATCAGGCCCAGTCTCAGTTCGGGGAAACAGAAGCGCGCCATTTTGTCGGCGATGATCAAATCGCAAGCCAGGGCAAGTTCAAATCCTCCGCCAAAAGTCACGCCATGAACCGCGGCAATCGTGGTCAGGGGAGCGGCGTCAAGTACATTCAGCACGTGGTGAATGCGCTCCAGAAAATCGCGCACGCCGCGCACGGCTTCTGACGGCTCCATGCCTTGTGACCGCTGGTACAGCTCGCGCAGGTCTGCCCCCGCGCAAAAGCCGGACTTCAGTTCACTATAGATGATCAGCGCGTGGGCATCTCGCTCCAGATCGGCGAGCGCCGCGGCGAACTTCTCGAGCTCACCCAGCGACAGCGATCCCAACTCGTTGCAGGGTTCGCGGTGGAGCGCAAGCTCGATAATGCCGCTCTTCGACTCCCACGACAATGCTTGACCTTTGAATTTCTGCACGCTCGATGCGGCCCCTTTCGCGGCCAATTCGATCACTCTACACTGCCTGCTTCACCCGATACATATCGTCGATCTCGCTCTTCATGCGCGCCGAAATCAAATCGCGCTTCAGCTTGCCGTTTGCCGTCAGCAAGCCATTCTCGATGGAAAAACGCTCGGAACGCAGGCAGAACGTCCGCACTTGCTTGTAGTGCGGCAGATGCGGGTTGACCGCATCGAGCGCGGCCTGCACCTGCTGTTCCGTCACGCTGCCGGTGACAATCGCGGAAAGATATCCACGGCCATTGCCGACCACGACCACTTGCGGCGCACCGGGGAGATGGCTCGTGATCTCGTCTTCGATGGTTTCGGGCGCGATCTTGTGGCCCGAGCCGAGAACAATCAGATTCTTGATCCGTCCCACGATGCGCCAGGTCCCCGAGCCATCGAGTTCGCCCTGGTCGCCGGTGTGAAACCATCCATCGCGGAGCACTTCCGCCGTCTGCTGCGCCCGGTTCCAATAACCCGGAAATACATTAGGCCCGCGTACGACGATTTCCTCGTTCTCGGCCAACTTCATTTCGATGCCGGGAACCGCCGGCCCGACGCGGCCAGGCACGGGATGGTTTGGATCGTCCATGGTGCAGATACCGGTCGTCTCCGTCAGGCCATACACCTGCAAGACGGGGATGCCGAGCATGCTGAAGTAATCCTGAGTCTCCGGGGTGAGCGGCGCCGAGCCCGATATCAGCGCCTTCAGATTCGCTCCGACCATTTTCTTGCGGATCGCGGGAAAAACAGCCTTGCGGGCCACCCACAGCCAGATACCATCGCCGAGCTTCGCCTGGTTCGTCTTCTTCCGGTTCCAGGCCGCCTTGGCCCGCGAATAGAGTGCCAGAACCATACCACCTTTTTGAGCGATCTGATCATCCACTCCGCGGCGCATGCGCTCGAGCAGTTGCGGCACATTGAGGAAGTAATGCGGCGCCACCGCGGTCATGTCGCTGGGAATCTTCGTCAAATCGGTATTCAGCGTCACCAGACTCCCGCGCAGCATGAACGTCAGCACGGCGATCCAGGACGCACAAAAATTGAACGGCAGATAGTGGAAGATGCGGTCTTGCCCGGAGCGGCCTCCCATCAGCAGGTCCAGCCGTGCCGCAGTGCAGCCCAGCATAAATCCGACGTTGGCGGCTGTGAGCACCACACCTTTGGCTTCGCCCGACGTGCCCGATGTATAGATGATGGTCACGGGATCCGCATCGCGTACCTGCGGGCGGTCTAACTGAATTCCCTCGGCACCGGCGAAGATCTGGTCGAAAAGAAAATGCGCCGGCGCGCCAGGCCAGTTCTGCTGGATCGCATCGCGTAAGGCAGCATCGCCGCAGCAGACCAGCGAGGGGGTGCTGTCTCTTACCATCGCTACCAATTCGGCGGGGGCCTGGCGGAAATACAGCGGCACAACGATCAACCCTTCGGCCATCGCCGCCAGATCCAGCGCCACCCAACGGATGCTGTTCGCGGCCAGCAATCCGCAGCGGTCGCCTTTCTGCAATCCCTTCGACCGAAGGAAGGTTCGCGCCTTGTGGATCAGTTCTAGAAGCTCGCTGCCCGTCACTCCTGTAACCTGACCGTCGCGGATTTCCTGCAGCACCGTGGTGCTGGCAGCGGCTTTGAGTTGCGAAAATATTTCACCGACGAAAGGCATGGTTTCTGGCACCCGAGCAGTTGAAATCAACTGTATGCGGCGAGTAACTGGCGCAGCGACCCGCTCATGGGCGGCAGGTAATCTTCCCAACTCCACTCGCCCCGGCGCGCGGGAAATTCAGGATACCGCCGCTGCACTTCCTCCTCGAAATAGACGCCCATGCGCGCCATCACTTTCAGATTCTTGACCACCGTACGCGCGATCCCGTCGGCGATGCGCTCGCCTTCCCTGGCCAGTGTCTCCATAGCTGCAAGTAATTTTGGTTCAAGATCGGCGTCGTCCACATTCATCAGCAGTTCCTGATGTCCGCGCTCGCGCATGAGGTTGCGAATGCGTTCATCCATCGTGATTCCTGCCGAAGGCACAAGCGCAGGCATCGAGGTCACAATCCCGTGATAGCGCGATGACACCATCATGTGGCAGGCGCGCAGAATGCTGACCAGTTCATACATGTTGTACTGATCGGAGGTCAACACCGGCACGCCACCCAGCTTTTCCGAGATGCGATTGGCCGGACGAGCATCGAGGCGCTCGGTTGCGGCCAGCATGACGAACACATTGCGCTGCTTGCGGAACGCATCCACCGCATTGGCAATAGCTTCCAGATAATGCTGGTAAGCGCGGTCGGCCGCCGGGCCCGAGTTATGAAAGTAGACGGTACGGTAATGACTGTCTTTGTAAGCACCGGTCAGGCTGTGCAGCGCGTACTTCGCAACCGACGCCTTTACCGGCCACTCGAAGGGGTTGATGGGGCAGACGACGAGCACAGGAGTCCGCCCATCCCAACCAACTTGTCGCAGAACATTTTGTCCGTACTCTGCCGGACGCGGCTCGAACGTCCATGCGGTGTCTGTGCCCAGTTCCGACGGTATCCCCAGATCACGTAAAACAGTGCGCGACTCTTCATTGCGCGTGATAATCAGCGAATTCTTGCAATAGCGGCCGCACATCCGCGCGAGCAGGGGATCCATATGGCCGGCTTCGGCTCCGTAGCCGACGGAGAGTTTGTTCTGCACTGCCGCGATGCCCAGCGACCCGATCATCATGGTGGTCAGCGCGTTGGCGAATTTGCTCTTGAACATGGAGCCTTCGCAGGCCACAACCCCGTGATGCTTTGGTACCTCGTCGGACAGGAACGGCGGAAAAATATCAGGCAGGTGCACCTGTTGGGTACTCTCGAAATATCCTTTTGAGAGTTCGAAGTTCTGGCTCATCACGCTGAACTCGACCCGCTCGGCGCCCAGGATATGACGGATCTGGCGCAGCATTTCCTCCACGCGAACATCCGAGCCCATGTTGCGGGTGCCGTTGTAGCCGGCAAAAAGAAGTTTCAGTTTTTCGCCCGGCTGCCAGGAGTTGCCCGACCCGAGCATCCACTTCGCTTTGGCGCGCTCAATATTGCTGCTGACCCAGGCTTCCAGAATGAAGTCCATCATGCGACAGTACCCCCTCCGGCCGCGGGCCACGGCTGGTACTTGTACTGGAATTGATTCTCGCGGCTGAATTTCAACAGAGGAAAACTGTACTGGGAAAACGGAACCGGCTTGCGTCCCAGTTCTGAAGTCACGCGTGTGTTGTCGAAGACCGTGTTCCACACCAGGTAAGGCATGAAAACTTTCATCAGCGAAGCGCCGTAGCCGAGCGATCCCCTGCGATTCGACAGGACGTTCACCGAACTGGTGAACGGCTTCTCGGTAAACGGCAGAAACACGGGAGCGCGCTTCTGCTGCGCAGCGGCCAGGGCTATGGTCAACTGGCGGAACGTCTGCGAAGCGATCCCCGAGGAAAGATGATAGATGTCGTGCTTCGGCTGGTCCTTCTGATGCAGCGTGGCGATGGCATCGGCGACAAAATCCACGTTCACAATGTCGATCCTGTCGGTCGGGCGAAACGGGAGCACAGGCAGTCCCGCGAGAAACACGAACGCCTTGACCATATCGAACTGGGTCGTCTCGGCGTGGCGGCTATCGCCCAGGACGATGCTGGGACGGAAAACGGTCTTGGGCGTGTCGGGCAGCAGTACTCGCGTCATGTGCTCGCAGAACTTCTTGGTCCGCGCGTAGGGATCGTAGTCGGAACGGTCCCACTCGATGGCAGCGTCTTCGGTCACCACTTCGTCCTTGCGCTTGCCTGCCACGGCCACGGTACTGACTTCGCTGAAGCGCCGCAGGCCGTGATAATGTTCCACCTGCCGCGCCAGCGTGAGAACTTCCAGCGTCCCGCGCAGATTCACATTGAGGCAACTCTTCTCCGACTTGCGGTTCAGCGACGCGGCACAGTGAATGACCGAATCCGTCGTATGCACCAGGCGGTCGTATTCATCGCGGCCGAGGCCGAAACCCGGCAACGTCAGATCGCCACAGAAAACCCGCATCCTGGTCTGCAGGTACTCGTAAAAATGCGCAAAGCCCATGTGCAACTGCAGCGCCCGCCAGAGGCGCAACTGGGCTTCCCGGGGATCGCGCGCGCGCACCAGCAGGTTCAGCGAAGCGCCGTGCCCTTCCAGGAGATTGGCGGCAACATGCGCGCCGATGTAGCCCGTCGAACCCGTCAGGAATATCGCCACGTTGCTCCGTTGGTCCCGGTCTTCACGGCGTTTCCGTTGGCGGGCGCGAGTTGGAAGGTGCGAGGAGGACGCGCCTCCAAGGGCCGGCCTTCAATGAGTGGATACGTCCAGCGGCGCAGTGCCGGAATGTGAATGTTGATCCAGTACTCCCACCAGTCGAGCGAGCGCGTATCGTAGACGAAGGCGTCGCGCTCTTCGGGGACGAGGGCGTGGGAAAGTTTCTCGATGTTTTCCGCCACGAAGTCGTGTTCGTTCAAGAGAATGAAGGGCTCGAACAACTCAATCAGTTTTTCGACGCGTTCCAGATTGCGCTCGGTCTTGACCAGCGGCGCTTTCTTCAAAGGCAGCGGCGACATGATGCGCTGGATGGACTTCACGATCGCTTTCTGCGCCGGAGCGGACATGCGGTTATAACGTGACTTGGAAACCGGAATCGCGTCAAAGCGCAGGCGCAGCCAGGATTCCAGCCCCTCCTGCGCGCGGTAATGTTTACGGTGCGCCAGCGAGGTTAACTCGATGGACCGGCCCATGTCGCACGGATTCGTCACCGAGGTCGCGAGTTGATAGAGCGGGTCGTGCCGCCGCTGCATGATGGCCGCGGCAATCAGGGTCATGCCGGCGCAGACAGAGTCCACCGGAATGATGTCCAGCCGCTTGCTCTCGTTCGAAGGCAACTGGCGGAAATATGTGCCTAACAAGTACGACAGCGAGGCCGAAGTGTTGATGCCTTCATTCCATCCCAGAAAAGGCTTGGCTACAGAGGTTTCGACGATCGCGGGACGCACCACCGCGATGGGAAGTCCCACGCCGCGTTTGGCGATCAGCGACTCAGCCAGGCTCTTGGTCAGAGTGTAAGTATTCGGCCAGCCCAGTTCCTTGGCGCGGCGAGTCCCGGCTTCCGTCAGGTAGGTTTTCAGCCATCGGACGCGATTCTTGCGGACCTGATTCTCCAGCGCGGCGCCGCGCAAATCTCTGGCGGCATGTTCCCTGGCCAGCGCCTGCTTGCGCAATCCCGAAGTGACTTCCTCGCTTTCGGCCTGCGCCTCGGCCTGCATGATCCATTCGTGCAGCGCGTTCCATTCCCGCTCCGCGTCGAAGTCGGCGAGACCGCGCGGATTGTAGTTGGGAATCAGTTTTTCACTGACCCGCCCATCCTGCTCTCCAGCCACGTAGCAAGTGGAGAGATGCAACAGGCCCGCGTGATCTGTCGACCGCGTGAACTCGAGAATGTTGAGCGCCGCGTCGGTGTTGGTGGCCAGGGCGTCGCGCAAGTCCGGATTGAAGTCAGTCAGGCCCGAGCTATTGACGATCAAGTCGAGATTTTTCTGCAGGTGCTCTGCCGCCTCGGGGCTAAGACCAAGGCCGGGCTGGGTGACATCGCCCTCGACAACCTCAACCTTGTCGCGGATAAAATTCGCCAGTCCGTCGCCATAGCGCTCAAACAGCGGATCAAAGACCGGTGATTCTTCGATCATCTTTTCGAAGCGGCGCTCGGCGGGATTCGTTTTCTGGCGGCGAATGAGCAGATAGATCCGTCCGACCTGGGGCAGATCGAGTAGTGTGTTGGCCAGCCAGACCTTGCCAATAAATCCGGTGACGCCGATCAGCATGATCTGCTTTCCCGCGAACGCCCGGCGAACAGAAAGGCCTTGCGCCGGCTTCTGCCCGTCGAAATGCACGACAGGCCGCTCGGGCTTGGCGACTTGGCGATCGACGGGAATCACCGCCGCTCGCAGCGCCTCCACAGAGATGTCGAGGTGACGGGCCAGCGTCTTGGGGGCACGCCGGCCGTCGGGCATGTTCTCCCGGAAGAGAGCAAAGGCTCCGCGCGGGCGAATCACCGGCTCCAGCAGCCTGCCCGTCGCCGTGCCGTCGCGAAACTCCAGCCGGTTGGCGACGATCCGCTTCACGCCTAAGTGCTGGGCCAGCGGACGCATGACCTGCTCCAGCGCCTGGCTGACCAGCACGACGTCCGCGCCAGCCTGCACCAACTCCTGCACCTTCTGGACGCCGTGCTCTTTCAGCCGCGGCTTCAGCTTGTACTGGAAGTACTCATCGCCCAGAACATCGAGGCGGTCGCGGGTAACGCCGCGCAGCACGGTGTGCACCATGCGGGTTGCAAACTTGCGGTTGGTGGAATAGAGAAACGGACGCAGCAGCGCCATCAGGAAGATCAGGCCGCGCCGGCGAAAGCGCTCGGCGAAGGTCTGTGCATTCCAAGTGAAGAACGCCACCGGCCTGACCACGGTCAGGTCAAGCAGGCTGCCTTCGACCCGCCAGTAGACGGTGGGGGCCGCACTGGAATTGTGGTTGGACTGTTCCAAAGCGCTCTGGTTTCTGCTACGGGGCTCCCGTACCCGCATTCACACGGGGTTCTATTGTAAACAATTGACCGCGCGGAACGAAGCGAAAGCCTCGGATGGTTGGGTTTACGGAAAACCACCGCCGCAGCGAAGAGCCTGTGCATCTCACGCTGGCTTCGCTTTTTTATCGCCTGCTGGCCGGCCCACGATCAACGCGATGACACCGCTGAGCGCCACGGTCGCGCCGATCGCCAGGAATCCGCCGCGGAAGCCGCCGTTCGCTGTACGGAACAGGCCGATAATGTCCGGACCGAAGTATCCGCCCAGGTTCGCGAGTGAGTTGATGACCGCGATTCCTGCGGCGGCCGAAAGGCCCGCCATGCGCGAAGTGGCCATCGCCCAGAATGGCCCCACCATCGCTTCCGCACAGGCCAAGCCAAGCCCAATGCCTGCCACTACCAGAGCCACCGAACTGCCATATGCAGCGGCGACCAAAGCGGCCGCGCCCATGAACGCGGGAATGGCGGTGTGCCACCGCCGCTCTCCGGTGCGATCGGAGTGCATGCCGACCAGGACCATGGCAATCGTGGTCGCTACAAAAGGAATCACCGCAACCAGGCTCGTCATGAAATAGCTGAGTCCAGAGAGAGCGCGGATCACGCTCGGCAGCCACAGCGTGACACCATACATCGTGGTCGAGACGCCGAAGTAGACGGCGGACAGCATCCAGATTCTGCCGCTGACCAGAACTTCCCAGAAGCTGGCCTTTCCCAGTCCAGATTCGGCCTGCCGTTCGCTTTCCAGCTTCTCCAGCAGCCAGGCTCGCTCTCCGCCCTCGAGCCAACTTGCTTCCTGCGGGTGATCCGACAAGACCCAAAACACCGTCGCTCCGAAAACGATGGCGGGCGTGCCCTCGATGAGAAACATCCATTGCCAGCCCGCCAGTCCAGCCCCACGGAGTCCGAGCAACGCTCCTGAGACCGGGCTGCCGATAATCCCGGCGATTGGATTCGCCGTCATGAACCAAGCCACGGCCCTGGCGCGGGCGCTGGCTGGGAACCAGTGCTTCATGTAGAGGATCACGCCGGGAAAGAATCCTGCTTCGGCGGCGCCCAGCAGAAACCGCATGGTGTAAAAACTGACGGGGCCGCGGATGAAGATCATGAGGCAGGAAATCACGCCCCAGGTCACCATCAGGCTTGAGATCCAGCGCCGCACGCCTACTTTTTCCAGCACCATGTTGCTGGGGAGCTGAAAAAGGAAATATCCGGCAAAGAACATTCCTGCCGCCCGGCCATAGACGCGGTCGCTCAGGCCAAGCTGCTCCCGCATCTGCAGCACAGCAAAGCTCACGTTGATGCGGTCGAGATAAGCGACGATGTAGAGCAGGAAGAGAAAGGGCATCAGCCGCCACATCAACCGGGAAACAACAGCGGATTCGAGGCGGTCAGGCGGGGTTTGCAATGGCACGTTCCAGATGGCCCGGCAAGGGTACTTCGCATGCCCGTGAGCGGGACTGCTACTTCTTGGCGTAAGTCTTCTGCGCGCCGGTGCGGCCGTTCGTGACCGTGAACGAGCCGTCGGCCTGGGCAGTGACCTTGATGTATTTCCCCTCGCAGTTCTCTTTCATGTTCGCGATGTTTTCTTCGGCGACGTTGTGGTCGCGATCGGATTCGGCAGCATAGTGCAGTTGCCACAGATCCTCCAGGCCGGGAGAATCATGCACGATCTGCCACGCGGCGGGACTCGATCCCTTGCGGGCGCCGTTATTCATCACCGCCACTCGCGGATGCAAAGCCCACACCAGAGCTTTTGAGTTGGACTGATCCAGGCCGTGATGGGTCACGAGAAAAAGATCGACCGTGCCCAGGAGATTATTCGGACAGGCCAGTTCCAACTCTTTCTTTTTTGTGAGATCGCCGAGATCGAGAAAGCGGAAGTGCCCGTAAGTGATCAGAACGCCGATGGAGCGGGCATTCTCGGTGTTGTCTTCGGGCGCGAGCGGCTCTTTCGCGCAATATGGATTCGCCTCGCCGGCCTCGGGCAATGGACTGGGGATGCGGTCTCCCGCTGACGTCAAAACGTGGACCTCGAGGCCTTTCATGGGAAGTCCCCATCCCGGTTTCACAGAAACATTGGTGTGGCCGGCGATGGCCTTTTCGTAAGCGGCGTAGTCGGTGCGCGTCACCTCGGAATCCTCCAGGTTCGGCCCGTGATCGACAAACGTGCCCACCTTGATGCCGTCGAGCAACTGCGGAACGCCGCCAACGTGGTCGCGGTGGTAGTGCGTGATCAGCACGTAGTCGAGTTGTTTGAGGCCCGCCTGGTGAGCCGCAGCCACGATGCGATCGGCGTCGCGGCCTTCGTAGCCGGGCCAGCCGGCGTCAATCAGCAGAGACTGCCCGGAGGGACTCACCACCAGCGTCGCCTGCCCGCCTTCGACATCAATGAAGTAAATCTGGAGCGGCTTGGCGATGGCGGGGGCGGCGGCACAAGGCAGGACCGATAGATAGACACAAAAGCCGAGAGCGGCGGTCAGGACTCGACGCATAGCTAGGCACCTGTTTGAAATGTTGCCGAAGATTATGCCACGCAATAGCTAAGAATGGGACAGAGTTGTTTTGCCGAAGCCGCAGCCAGCGAGGGGACCGCCGGATGTGATAGCCTTTTGTAGCGCTCCCCGAGGCCATCTCGCCTTGCATTGGCTGGCCATCGGAGTAGTTCTGCAATCCTTGAGCACGTAACGGCGTGGGGCTCTTACGTGCTGCGTCTTCTACAAACCAACTGAACATTGCGGCAACGGTGACACGTCCGAATCTGAT
>Ga0181524_10000686_pt1 | contig 40687 bp, 38 predicted proteins | sample PEATcosm2014_Bin_34_FD_119761 | JGI IMG/M metagenome (GOLD analysis project Ga0181524, IMG submission 119761) | Peatland microbial communities from MTU Mesocosm Facility, Houghton, MI, USA - PEATcosm2014_Bin05_60_metaG | ecosystem: Environmental > Terrestrial > Soil > Wetlands > Peat | place... | reverse complement strand
TACTCACCCGTGCGCCACTTTACTCATGGTATTGCTACCACTTTCTCGTTCGACTTGCATGTGTTAGGCACGCCGCCAGCGTTGATTCTGAGCCAGGATCAAACTCTCGTTTGAAACCTGATGCTTCCACCAAACCGACGGAGGTCGATTGGCTTCAGCTGCATCGCGCGCTCGAAAACTCGCGATGCCTTACTTGTGAGAATGATCAAGCCAAACCTGATCGCTTCTCACGACTGGCATGTTCAACCTAGTTGTCAAAGATCCTTGAGAGCACTCCGCCTGAGCGGCGCCCTTGGGATCGAGGTCCGGCCTTTCGGCCGGCTTGTCCTCGAACTTGTGCGCTTGCCGGCGACGCGTTCACACACGTCTGCCGTCATTTTTGCGCGAACCTTTCAAATATAACAAAAATCAGCCCATTGGTCAAGCCTGACCCCTCCGCGCGGGGCCCTTCCAACTCACCGTTGGCGCTCCTCGCTCGCGAATCCGATCAGCCTTGCGGGATTTCCCTTCAAAAGCTTCGCACTGCGCAAAATATCAAACAGCAACCAGCGCAAACCGCGCTTGAGCCACTAAGGCTCACAGGAGTTTCCTCCTGGGTTTTGCAATAGCTTGTTCTCTGTGGGATTCCCTACAGGGGTATCAGGGGCTTTAGCCTCACCTGACCCAACGAACCAGCATCACAACTTGCTTCCCACTTCCCTCAATGGGCAGGCCCATCGGCCACCGGGAGGCTCTAATACTCATCTGCAACTATCCAAGAGTAGCACACGCCACCCTCGATTGCAAGCGGCACACCACTACCGCCGTTGCCGCCTTGTTGCAACTGTCCAAGAATAGCAACCTCTCCGCGCAATTGCAATGCGCCCACCCTGTGGGAAACCGCCGTTTTTGTGGGAAACCCGCCCTCAAGGCCTCTCCATCAGCCCTAAATCCGTCAATCCATTGACAAAATACTGCATTGCCAGCGCCACCAGTAGCAGGCCCATTACGCGTACCATGTCCCGGATTCCCGTCTCGCCCATCACCCGGCGCACTGTCCGAGCTCTCACACAGACTCTGAAACCCCGGCCTACCGTCTGGATCGACGCCAAATCTTACTTCCTGATCCCCCAAGGGTATACTGATTTCGGAGCCGGGAGAACCAAAATCGAATTCCCGGCGCAAAGGAGCTTCACCGTGAAATTGAATCGCAACAACGTGGCGGTCTTCTTCCTCGCCGCCGCCATCGTTCTTCCGGCGTTTGCCCAGAGCGGCCCGGACACCTACAAATCGAAGTGCCTGATGTGCCACGGTGTTGACGGCCTGGCAGCCACCAATGTCGGCAAGGCGATGAAGATTCCATCCTTCAAGGATCCAGCGGTCGTCAAGGCCACGGACGCTCAACTGATCGCCATCATCAAGGGCGGCAAAGGCAAGATGCAGCCGTATGCCGGCAAGATTACCGACGACCAGATCAAGTCGCTTGTAGCCTATATCCGCACTCTACAGAAGTAGTTAAGAACGCTCCGGTTTCCGGATTGCGTCTCACCAATATGGCGGACGTGCAACAGCGCGTCCGCCATATTTTTGTCGTTCTCCGGTTTTAGGCCGCCAATCTGTTTCTCCCCGTAGGAACCGGAATTAAGCCTCGCTATGTCCAAAATATGTGACACACATCACAGACCCTCACCTCTAACAATCTCTACCGTTCACTCAACCCGTGATGCTGGAGCGTTTCCCCATGGAACGCTCAGAGTGAATTTGCATTTTGGTTTCCAGGGCGGGAGGTCAGGTCGTTTGTCGAGCAAGATCAACAAAAACAGAGATTTGAGGCGAGCGGCAGGGGGTGCGAGCCATGTGCGCTAACCATGCTCCCCAAACCGATCCCTCGCGTCGCCGCGCCATTGAAATCTTCCTCGGCGGTGGCATCCTTGCCTCTCTGGCATCGTTTCTCTATCCCGTACTACGTTACTTTGTCCCCCCGGCGGTGACGGATCTCGGCGGCGACGAGGTGGTTGCCGCAAAAGTTGCCGAGATGAAGCCAAACTCCGGCAAGATCTTCCGCTTTGGCAGCAAGCCGGGCCTGTTGATTCTGAATGCCGACGGGACTTTCCGCGCACTCTCCGCGACGTGCACCCACCTGGGCTGCATCGTGCAGTATCGCGCCGACTTGCGCGAGATCTGGTGCGCCTGCCACAACGGAATATACGACCTGAACGGTCGCAACGTCTCCGGCCCGCCGCCCCGGCCGCTCACCGTCTTTGATGTTCACCAGCGCGGCGACGAGATTGTCGTCAGCCGCAAGCGGGAGGCCTGACATGATCGCCTCTCTCATTCGCTGGCTCGACGAACGGCTTCACCTGGACGAGCTGATCGCTCCATTCAAGCACAAGACCGTGCCGCAGCATAAGCTCTCCTATTGGTATTTCTTCGGCGGCATCACGCTCTTCCTCTTCATGATTCAGGTGCTTACCGGCATCCTGCTGCTGCTCTACTATCGCCCCGGCGCCAACGAGGCCTTTGAGAGCGTGCAGTACATCATGACGCGGGTGCAATTCGGCTGGCTGATTCGCTCCATTCACTCCTGGTCCGCCAACCTGATGATCTTCACCGCCTTCGTGCACATGTTCAGCGTGGTCTTTCTCAAGGCGTATCGCAAGCCGCGCGAGCTCACTTGGGTCACCGGCGTGATTCTTCTCGCGCTGGTGATGGGCTTCGGCTTCAGTGGCTATCTGCTGCCCTGGAACACGCTGGCCTTCTTCGCCACCAAGGTAGGCACGGAGATTGCCGGCCAGGTCCCCATCATCGGCAAGCCGCTGATGATCTTCCTGCGCGGCGGCGAAGAGGTGACCGGCGCCACGCTCACCCGCTTCTTCGGATTTCACGTCGCCGTGCTGCCGGGCATCGTCGTGGTGCTCATCGCCATTCACTTGTTTTTCGTGCAGCGCCAGGGCATGAGCGTTCCTCCCAAAGTCGAAGCGGAATGGATAGCAAACCCCCGAGCCCGACGCGAGATGAAGTTTTTTCCCAACTTTGCGCTGCGCGAGTTGATGGCCTGGTATGTGGCCATGGGCGTGCTGGCCGCTCTGGCCGCGCTCTTCCCGTGGAACCTCGGCGTCAAGGCCGACCCCTTCATCTCCGCCCCAGCCGGCATCAAGCCCGAGTGGTACTTCCTCTTCATGTTCCAGACCCTCAAGCTCATTCCCTCCAAGGTCTGGATCATCGACGGCGAGGTGCTGGGCGTCCTTGGTTGCAGCCTGGCCGGATTGCTCTGGCTTCTGCTTCCCTTCCTTGAGAACGAGAAATCCTCCCGCAGCAAAGCATGGGTCACCGGCATCTCCATCTTTGTCCTGGTGTACGTAATAGGTATGACTGTCTATGGCTTCCTTGCGCAATAATTCGTTGCTCGCCGCTCGCTTCGCCGCGCTGGCCACGTCCCTCCTGCTTGCGCCTTCTCTTCATGCGCAGGCAGTGAACTCCTGTCTGGACTGTCACTCCGCCCAGCCGGACCGTCTTGAAGTCACACCGGAAAAATTCAGCCAGGACATTCACGCGCAAAAGGGCCTCACCTGCGTCAGTTGCCACGGAGGCGACGCCAGCAACTACGATCCCGATCAGGCCATGAGCCGCAAGGCCGGCTGGAAGGGCAAGATCGATCGCAAGCAAATTCCGCAGTTGTGCGGCAGTTGCCACTCCAATCCCGCCTTCATGCGCCAATACAATCCCAGCCTGCGCACCGATCAGCTCGACCAGTACCACACCAGTATGCACGGCAAGCGTCTCGCCGCGGGCGACACCAAGGTTGCCGTCTGCGTCGATTGCCACAGCGTCCACGATATCCGCCCGCCCAGCGATCCCCGCTCCCCAGTCAACCCCGTCAACGTGGCCAAGACCTGCTCGCGCTGCCACTCCGACTCGGCGCTCATGAAGCCCTACGGCATCCCCACCGATCAGTTTGCCAACTACTCCACCAGCGTTCACTACGACGCCATGGCGGTGCGCGGCGACCTGAGCGCGCCCACCTGCACCACCTGTCACGGAAACCACGGCGCCTTGCCTCCCGGCGTCGATAAGGTGCAGAATGTCTGCTCCAACTGCCACGTCTTCCAGGCCCAGATGTACGGCAAGAGCTCGCACTTCAAAGCTTTTCAGGACAAGGGTCTTCCCGGATGTGTCGTCTGCCACAGCAATCACGCCATTCACATGCCATCCGACGCCATGCTCGGCACAGGCCCTGCCGGCGTCTGCATGAAGTGCCATGCCTCCGGCGACCGTTGCGACAAGGCGCGCGCCTCCATCCTTGGCAACCTCACGCAACTTGACCAATCAATCAAGGACGCAGATCAATCTCTGCGCCTCGCCGAGTCCGCCGGCATGGAAGTCAGCGAGGCTCGCCTCTCGCAGGATCAGGCCCAGGATGCGCTCACCAAGGCCCGCGTCACCATCCACACCTTTCAGCCCGCTCTGGTCGACGCGGATATTCAATCCGGCATGAAGATCGCCGCCGCCAACCTCAAAGCCGGCAAGGACGCCATGGTCGAGCGCAATCACCGCCGCATCGGCCTCGGCCTCTGCCTCCTCGCCATCGCCTTTATGCTCGTCGGCCTATGGCTCTACATCAAAAAGCTGGAGAGCTAGGGAATCTCTGAATGAATCAATGTTTTGAATGAGCACGGCTTCAGCCGTGCCATCACCCCATCCACAAGTTTTAGAAATCAACCGCGCGACGAACTTGCGCTCAAATCCTCTCTGGAATCATTCAAAACACGGCCTCTCTGATTGAATCGGGATCGGTGCCCTCTGGAGTGAGACGAAGCGCTCTGGCTGGCAGCAAGCTCGGCTAAGGCGGCTCAGGTCGGATTGCATCTCACGATCCGCTTTGAAAGATTCGAATACAGCGTCGAGGATTGAGGCCGCCGCCGCATCTTCAACCTGCTCAACACGGTAGTGCATCCACTTTCCTTCTCTCCGGGCTGACACCACTCGCGCCATTCGCAGGTATGCCAGATGCCGGGAGATCTTGGGCTGGCTTTGCCGCAGTACTTCAACCAGATAGCAGACACATACCTCGCGGCCCGCAATGAGATTTAGCAGCCGCAGCCGTGTTCGGTCGGCAAGGGCAGCAAACAAGGGGACTAAATCGTGTGACTTCGCGCGAGAACTCATATATTCATAATATATGCATTGACAGATATGTTCAATTCTAGATATATTCGTATTGACGTATATGAAAGGATCTCCAATGAACACATCCACCCAGATTCATGAAAAGGTTAAAGAAAAATATGGCAGCGCCGCGCGGGCTGTTGCCGAATCCGGCAGCTTGCACGCTTGTTGTGACCCGGCTCTCCGCTGTTGCGATCCCGTCACGACTAACCTCTACAGTGCCGATGAAAAGGGCCTCATCCCGGAGAAGGCGGTGCTCGCCTCCCTCGGTTGCGGCAATCCCACAGCGCTGACCGAGCTCAAACCCGGCGAGGTCGTGCTCGATCTCGGCTCCGGCGGCGGGATCGATGTGTTGCTTTCCGCGCGGCGGGTAGGCCCTACGGGCAAAGCCTACGGCCTCGATATGACCGACGACATGCTCGCTCTTGCTCACGAAAACCAGTGCCAAGCCGGCGTGGAGAACGTCGAGTTCCTGAAGGGTGAAATCGAAAACATTCCCCTCCCTGAAAACTCCGTCGATGTCATCATCTCCAACTGCGTCATCAACCTCTCCGCTGACAAGGACCGCGTGCTACGCGAGGCCTTTCGCGTCCTCAAGCCCGGCGGCCGCTTTGCCGTTTCCGACATCGTGGTGCGCGGCGAAATCCCCGACGTGGTGCGCAAGAATATGTTGCTCTGGGCGGGTTGTGTCTCCGGCGCGCTCGAAGAGCGGGAGTACACGTCCAAGCTGGCCGCCGCCGGCTTCACCGGCATCTCCGTCGAACCGACGCGTGTGCACTCGGTCGAGGATGCGCGGCATTTTCTCGCTGAGGTGGGCATCGATGCGGATGCCGTCGCCCCGCTGATAGAGGGCAAGTTCATCAGCGCCTTCATCCGCGCTGCCAAGCCATAATCCTTCTGCTGCCAACCCGGCTGCGGTTCACCTGCCACCATCACCCTGAAAGGTTGACGCGATGACCAGGCACTACAACGTACTGTTCCTCTGCACCGGCAATTCCGCGCGCTCCATCATGGCCGAAGCCCTGTTTAACCATAAGAGCAAAGGCAACTTTACCGCCTTCAGTGCGGGCAGTCACCCCTCCGGAACGCCGCGCCCGGAAGCGCTCGCCCAGCTTCACTCCGCCAGGATCTCTACGAATGGCCTGCGCAGCAAATCCTGGGATGAGTTCGCGGCCCCCGGTGCACCCCATCTCGACTTTGTCTTCACGGTCTGCGACAACGCCGCCAAAGAAACCTGTCCTTATTGGCCCGGCCAGCCCATGACCGCCCATTGGGGCGTCCCGGATCCCGCCGCCGTCAAAGGGACGCCTGAAGAAATCGCTCGCGCCTTTCGCGACGCATTCATCATCCTCGACCGCCGCATTGGCCTCTTCCTGTCCCTTCCATTGGACACACTCCAGAAGCTTGCTATCCAGGAAGAGATCAACAAGATCGGAGAAGCATGAAGCCTACGCTTACGCGGCGTCTTGCCGCTGAGTTCACGGGTACCCTTTTGCTCCTCGCGGCCGTGGTCGGCTCGGGCATCATGGCCGAACGCCTCTCAGGCGGCAACGTCGCACTGGCTTTACTTGCCAATACTATTGCCACAGGAGCCGCACTCGTTGCCCTCATCCTTGCATTCGGGGCCGTCTCAGGCGCGCACTTCAATCCAGCCGTTACTCTTGCCGACGCGTACACCGGCGGAACTGCCTGGCGTGATGTCCCCGCATATCTTTTCGCGCAGGTATCAGGAGCCTACTGCGGCGTAGCCGTCGCCCATTTCATGTTCGGTCTCGCTGTCCTATCGGTCTCCACCCATGCCAGAAGCGGAAGCTCTCAGGCATTCAGTGAGTTCATTGCAACCTTCGGATTGCTGGCCGTAATCCTGGGGTGCGCGCGCTCCCGCGCTACCGCAGTCCCCTACGCAGTCGGCGCTTATATCGTGGCAGCGTACTGGTTCACGGCGTCCACGTCCTTCGCGAATCCAGCAGTCACACTGGCTCGTTCTGCGACCAACACATTTGCAGGTATTCGCCCAGATGATGTGATCGGGTTCATTGCCGCACAGCTCGCTGGCGCCTTTATTGCAGCTCTCCTGTTCCGATGGCTTATGCCTGTACTCAAAGAAAACCCAATGACTGATCTAGAGGGGCGCGAGCATGTAAACAATTGAAAGTTATTTGGCGAGAACAGCCCACGGCACTCACCGAGATTGCCAGGGATCGGTTAGGGTTTTCCCCTGACTACCAAATATGCAGCGGAATAAACGTCGGGTTGGTAAGGATGGGTTTCAACCCATCCATTTATCCCTGAAAGAACCCGGTATGACAATCGCCGAAGAATCAAGCACTGTATCAGGGCACGACTTTAGTCGTGTCGCAAGCACTTCAAATTCATCGCGGGCTTTAGCCCCTGAGAGAATTCTGGGTGCCCCACGTACGGATTTTCGGACCTGGGAAGAACGGAGGGAGGCGGGGGTTTTAACCCCCGCATTATGCCTATGACAAGTTTTTAGAAATCAATCCACGCAGCGAAGCCACGCATGAAGGGTACGGGCTTCAGCACGTACATCAACCCCATCCACAAGTTTTTAGAAATCAGCCCACGCGGCGAAGCCGCGCCAAATCCCACACACCGACAAATACTGTCATCTTGAGCGCAAGCCCCGTGCGTCGAAGAACGATAAAAATAATCTAGTGTGTGTACCAGTGAAAGTCACTGTGGTTTGGAATAGAATTGGTGGCAACACACTGAATACATGCTTTTAGGTGGAGGCCTTGTTCATGGAAATTCTAAAGATGCTGTTGCCATTCATTAGCGGGCTTATTGGCGGGGGTGCCGTCGGAGCATTGATAAACGAATGGTTTCACCGCAGAAGAGCCCGAATGCAGCCGATCCCACTGATTGAACGGGTCAATCGATTGGTGAGGTCAGAGTTGAAGGGCTTCATCTTGGCACGAACCGTAGGTGATGGGAAGGACCGACGACTAGAGGAGATTCAGAGGGTCCGCGAGTACCAATTCACACTTCGCAATTCGTCCTATATTCACCTGCACAATGCGGAAATCCAATTCGAATTCCCATCGGCGGATGTCGAGGCTTGGGCGGAAAGGCCAGCTCGTAGCAAGACAGCTCCCGTCTTAGTCGAATCAGTAATATCGAAGCCATGGAAGATGGGGTATCGGTGGCGTATCCCGGAGTTCCCTCCCGGCGACTCAATTGAGTTCACATTCAGGGCAATCGATGCGCTGTCGGATGAATACGAGGTTGCGTTGTACGGCGGCGGCCAAGTTGTCATCGAAAAATCTAAGGGCGAGCCCATCGTAAATGAGTCAACGATCTCTAGGCGGAGGAGTATCGCCCTGATCTTCTGGATGATAGTCGCAGTTGTGTGGGCCGGATTTTATGGCTTGAGGATTATGTCAGACCCAACTGGCTCAAAGGAAACTTATATCGAATGGGCGGGTTGTTCCCTAAACGTTACATCCTCGTCTAGGCAGGTGAACTTCAGCTTCATTTCACAGGCAGGCCCCTGGAGTCTCAATGCAGATATCTTGAACACCGGTAGTCGGAAGTGCTTCGTAAAGTGGGAATCTGACCCCGGCAACCCAGTCACAATCGAGCCAAGCCGAACCCTTTTTCTGGAGACAGAATATACCAGCATGAAACCTAGACTGGTCTCGCAGGGACTCTTGTTCGGACCGGATGGCCCAATGAACAAAGCTACTGTGAAGCTTTACGTGCCGGGAGCACGATAGGGACGTTTACTCAGGTCCGGATATCCCAGTTCTCGTTTTCGAGAACTGGGATATCCAATGGCCAGGGTGTTTCTATTCCCTATTCCCAGCTTTTTCACCCCTCTATCTTTTCCTCCCTGATCTTCTCCCGAATTGCCTCGACCAACTTGCGTATTCGCCTTTTTGCTTCATCGCTGACTTGCTGATTTGCCGTCTTCCTATTCCCTACTCCCTATCCCCAAAACCGCGCCATGATCTCCGCCATCTCTTTCCACTTCGCGCTCTCTCGCGCCATCCCTTTTCGCCCCAACTGTGTCAGCTCATAAAACCTGGCCCGCCGCCCGCTCGCCGTCACTCCCCTTACCGCCATGATCCATCCCCGCCGCAGTAAGCGCGCCAACGCCGGATGAATCGTCCCCTGGTTCAACCTCAACTCGCCGCCGCTCACCTCTTCGATCCGCCGCGCAATGCCGTACCCATGCAGCGGTTCCATCGCCTCAATCGTCTTCAGAACCATCAGATCCAGAGTCCCTTGCAGAATCCCCATCCTCTTCTCGCCCATCACTAGCTCCGCTCTCGCCCGTTGACCGTCTAGATGCACAATGCGCCAAGACATGTTGAATGTCAACATATCATATCCAAAAATCTCCTGACTGACTTGCTGCCATTTACCGATTTCCGGTGAGCTATACCTGTCCAGTGTCCGAAAAACCGGACAGCTACAGCTCACCATTTTGCAAGTTCGAATGAAGGCGCCGCTCTACAATCGTTTCGTGCTCCCTGAAGCCCAACACGACTCTCTGGCCGTGGTACTGGTCTCCCCGCGTAACCCCCTCAATATCGGCGCGGTGGCGCGCGCCATGGCCAACTTCGGCCTTCGGCGTCTTTCGGTTGTAGCGCCTTTTGAGCCAACCTGGCGAGAGACCCGCTCCGCCATCGGCGCACCGGTTTTGTTGGCAACTGCTGTGGAATCAGCGACTCTTGCCGAGGCAGTGGCCAATTGCACCTTGGTCGTCGGCACCGGAACCCTCACCCACCGCAAGCCCGAGCAACCCGTCGTCCCACTCCCCGATCTGGCCCCACGGGTGAGCCGGGAACTCGCCAGCGGAGGCCGCGTTGCCATGGTCTTCGGCTCTGAAAAACACGGGCTTACCCGCGAAGATCTCTCGTATTGCCACCTCCTGGTCGAGATCCCCACCGACCCCCTCCAGCCCTCAATGAACCTGGGCCAGGCCGTCGCCGTCTGCCTCTACGAGCTCATCCGTAGCGCCGTTTCCGCGCCCGAACCCCCACCCGCAACCCCAGTCTCATCAACCACTTCCGCAACCACATCCGGTCGTCTTGATCTGCTGGCTGGGGTCATTGAAGAGACCATGCAGGCAGCGGGTTATTCTCCGCGCACTATGCAGTCCGCCAACCGCCACGATCTCCGTCTGCTGTTCCACCGGCTCTCACTCTCCGTGCACGACACGCGCCGCATCCTCGGTCTCTTCCGCCGCATCCTGTGGCGGCTCAACCACTTAGAGCGTTAGCGCATTTCTGTTCGACGGCGAGACAAAATCGTGCTAGAGTGTCTGCCATAGGCCCCTTTATGCTCACGCCTCTCGTTCGGTTTTTGTTAACCGTTCCAGCGGTGAAGGCTCGGTATGGTGTCGTAGCTTGTTTCGCCGCCCTGGCGTTGGCTTTTTCCGCTTCGTCGCAGCAGCCCGATGCATTTCAGCATCCGGCTGCCCCAGAATCCCAGTCAGACATCACACAGCAGCCGGCCACGCCAGCCCCAGCGCATTCTGCCGCGCCAGAGGAAACCCCACCGCCAGTAGCCGGCGGCATGACAGAAGAAGAACTCAAGCAGATGCTGGTGGGCAAATCTCTCTATCTGCGCGGCTGCTACCTGGACAACTCCCTCAGTTTCAACGAACATGGCCACCTCATCGGGCACTCCCCTCAAGGCTCCTTCACGCTCAGCGCCTTCCAGATCAACAAGGTGCAAATCAACAAGCACAAGGTCACGTTGGAAGGCGCACGCTATGGCCTGCACTTTCTGGGCCAGTTGGCCTCCGAGGACACCTCCAGCGCGCTTGACCAGGTCCGCATCACTCCCAACAAGAAAGTAGTCAAAATCACCATCGACCGGGAGATGGTGGTGAAGCCCAAGAAGGAAAAAGAGCTAAAGGCCGGCAAGGAACCCACAGCAAGTAACGAAAATGAAGAACAGAATAGAAAATTCTGGCACCTAAAGCGTTCCGCCACTCCAGTTGCGGAACAGACGCCGCCGGCTCCGCCGAAGGCGATGCCCGAGCCTGCAGAGATGAGCGAGGCCGACCAGCTCAAGGCCTCCATCGCCGCTACACCCAAGGAGGAGCGCCCGGCCGACCCCAATAGCGTAACCACCACCACCTCGCCGGCGCACGCTACGAAGGTGCTCAAGGAAGCTATCGACAACGTCTTCACCCTGGGACTCGACGAGCGCATGATTGCCAGCCTGCCGGATTTCTGGAAGCTCTACTACCAGGCCGCGGCTGCCAGAACCGACTACCGGCCCAAAGATCCGTCTATCCTCCGCCAGAACACGGTGGACCAGAAGGCGCGTTTGCTAACCCAGTTCGAGCCGGACTCAAATGAATTCGCGCAGGCTGCGGGCATAGTCGGCATGTCCCAATATCACGCTGTCGTCGAGCCCGACGGCACGGTGGGCGAAGTAGTTGTCAGCCGTCCCATCGGATTCGGGCTGGACGAGAACGCTGTCGCCGCCATCCGTAAGGCCAAATTCCAGCCGGCAATTAAAGACGGCAAGCCCGTCGCGGTGATGCTCAACCTGGACGTGTCCTTCCGTATTTACTCCAAGCGGACCAATGTCCACGCCCCGCCCGAGTCAGCTGACAAACCCGCCGAGCCAGTGCTCCCCGGCCCTTACAGCGTGCAGTAGCCCTGAGGTCGCCATTATCTTACGCCAACATGCCAGCCGTAAGACGGGCGTAAGACAACAAGACACCTTGTCCCAGCCGTCCTCTTTCCATTTATTCAACTATTATTTGGTCTTCGGCTCGCGCCACGCGCACTCATAATTCCGTCTGCTGAATGATCTCTTCGAGCTTGGGCTTATGTTTGGCGGCGCGGCCGGTGCGTGGCTCGGTATTGATTACCCTTGCCGGTTTTGGCTGGCCCACCCTTTGCCGGGCATTGGCTTTGACCGCCTTAGCGGCGGAAAATTTCTCTGGCTTGCGTTTCTTCATGGCAAGTATGAGTATGAAGGAAGTCCTGCCGAAGTGGAAGGGCCCGGAGCTATATTTCATAGGGATGGAGAACTGGAGACCATGGAAGAGCGCGATTTTTTCAACGAAACGACAGAAGAGCGCACCCACACGCTGACCTGTCCCAAGTGCGGCCAGTCAGGCGAGTACAAGGTCGCCTGGGTGGTTCGGCGCAAGCGGGCGCAACTGCCCCGCGGGGCCGACGAGCGCGACCGCGCCAAGTTCGCCAAGTCGCAGTCTTACATGGTGCGCCGCGATGAAAAGCTGGCCTGCGCCAACATCCGCTGCCGCAAGGCCTTCGAGATCACCTCGTTGCAGTCAGTGGCGTTTCTGGCGGAGTGAGGACGCAGATGAAGAAAGCCATGCGGAGTATCTCCGGACTCGCTTTGGCAGCTTTGGGCATCGTTCTATATCTATGGTTTACTCCGGGGCGCACGCCCGCCATTCACGGGTCAAACAGCATCGCATCGCTGGAACGCATCCGTATCGGCGGTGTAGATCAATATATTCTCATTCGTGGAAACGATTCTTCACTCCCGGTTTTGCTCTTCCTGCACGGTGGTCCAGGGATGCCCGCCATGTATCTGGCTCACGCCTTTCAGCGAGAACTTGAAAAAGATTTCGTCGTAGTCCAGTGGGATCGCCGGGCTGCCGGCAAGTCCTATCGTGAAGACATCAACAGCACACTCACGACAGAACAACTTGTGGCGGACACGGTTGAATTGACCAACGTGCTTCGTGCCCGGTTCCATCACGACAAGATTTATCTTGTAGGGCACTCCTGGGGAAGTTATCTGGGAATGCTTGTAATTGCGCGACATCCCGAGCTTTACCGCGCATATGTCGGGATAGGGCAACTCGGCCGCTTAGCTCCGATTGATGGTATTCAGGACGAATTCATTCGCCAGAGCGCAAAACGCATGGGGGACCGAGAAGCAATCAGGGAACTTGACGAGAAGGGTGCGAGCGTCCGGGAAACACTGCTCTTCAAATTTGGAGGTGAAATCCATTATGCGAAGTCTTTTGCTCCGCTCTTACTGACCGGACTGGAGGCTCCCGAGTACAATCTGCGCGATGCGCGCAACATTCCGAAAGGCGTATCGCTCTATTCGAGATACTTTGTCTACAACTCAATTTCGGGCGAACTGATGGACGCCGTCACGCATGTGGAGATCCCGGTTTATTTCTTCACAGGCCGTTATGACTACTGCGATCCATTCAGTCTTACGGAAGAGTACTTCTCCAGGCTTGATGCGCCGGAAAAGCACATGGTATGGTTTGAAAATTCCGCGCATTTTCCTTTCTATGAGGAGCCGGAAGCGTTCGCACGGCAGATGCGAAGTGTGCGCGACGCAACGAGTTACACAAAGTGACTGACCGTGCTGACCTTGCCATGAGCACGCGGCGGGCCACGAGGGTGTCATGCCAGGATTCACCGCTTCGTCTTACAAATTGGAATCATCTTAACTCTTTCCCCTGTGTCGCACGCCTCCGGAGGCTGGCGCGCATAAAGTTCTACGAGGAGGAACCATGAACCTACCCGCACTTTTCATCTCCAGGCGGTCAACCGCCCTGCTTGCCCTTGCAGCTTTGCTGTGGACCGTTCCCGCCTTGTTCGCGCAGGAGCTCAAGCCCATCCAGTTACCAAAGCCGCAGATCACCGGCGGAATGCCCTTGATGCAGGCTCTCGCCCAACGCCAGACCATACGCGCTTTTGCGGACAAGCCATTGCCCCTGCAAACTCTTTCCAACCTCCTGTGGGCAGCCTTTGGCGTCAACCGGCCGCGCACGGTTAAGCCGGGACTGGGCCGCACGGCGCCTTCAGCCATGAACAAACAGGAGGTTGAGCTTTATGTGGTTCTTGCCCAGGGCGTCTACGTCTACGAGGCAGAAAACAACCTTTTACGGCTTGTGGTGGCGGGAGACTTACGCGCCAAGATGGGCGCGCCTCCGGCAGGACAGGCCGCCGTCACACTGGTTTATGTGGCTGATTCCAAGCTTAACTATGCGCAGGTGGATGTGGGTTTCATCGGCCAGAACGTTTATCTGTTTGCGGCCTCCGAGGGGCTGAATGCGTGGTTCTATGCACTGCACGGGCAGCAGGACGCAACGACCGTGGGCGCGGCGCTCAAGCTGCCTGAAGGGAAAAGCCCGCTGTATGGGCAGTCAGTGGGATATCCGCCGAAGTAGGTGACTCAATGGTTTACCCGGCCCTCAACCAGTGGCCGGGGAAGCCATCGAGACCTGCCACTGGCAACTCCGCGGCAACCTGTGTTTGAATCGAAAGTGTGAGCAGCCAGGCGCGGAGGTCATCCAACAAGCACGCGGCCTGCCGGAAAATACAAGACAGGAGTCACTAGCATGGCAAATTCCCTGCTTCCCCCCGAAGAACGCCACCTGACCCCCGAACAGGTGGAGGCGTTGGACAAACGGCGCGAGCTGGGCCACACTTTGCTGGTTATTGCCGGAATGTTTGCAGCAATCGCCGCCATTCTGCTGCTTTGGGTGGGCCAGGACCTGACCTGGTCCCCGGGCTGGGCACATCCCATGGCATACTACTTCGCTGTCGCGCTGATCATTATTGCCGTCTGCGGCGGCGTCGGTTTATATCTCCGCCGAGGCACTCCGCGAATCGACTGAGCCCGAGCCTGAACAGTTCCCACGGCCCGAAGGCCTTTTCCCGTTCTGCGTGCCAGGGCCGGCGGTTGGGAACCGGCCGCTTACGATTTCCGTACAATACAATACAAGGAGGCATGGTCTTGTATCGGCCTGCCAAACAACTGATGTCCTCACGCTCATTAGTGCGCACTGGCCGTCAAGGTGCTCGTATAGAGAATGAGGATGTTTTCTCTCCCCCGAGAAAATGTGACTGGCGTAATGTAGGCGCGGTGGACTTTTCCGTTGCCTGAAAACCGACACGTGTAAGAATTACGAAAATGCTCATGACTCAAGGGCCCAGAATGATCAAAAAAACGGCAAGCCGTATCCCGCTCGACGACCTTCTCATCTTCCACCAGGTGGCGCGCTCGCTCACTTCGAGCTTTGACTTGGACACAATTCTGCGCACCATCATGGAGCACATGGAGCGGTTCGTCGAGGCGGAGCTGTGGACGCTGCTGATGCTGGATGAGGCGAGCCAGGAGCTTTACTACGCGATTGCCGCGGGCCGTGAAGAGGATACGCTGCGCGGCATGAGAGTGAAGGTGGGCGAAGGCGTGGCCGGCTGGGTGGTGGAGCACGGCGAGACGCTGCTGGTTCCAGAGGCTCAGAACGATCCGCGGGTCAAGAAAGAGTACGCGGCCAAGCCCAGCACAGTCCGCTCGGTCATCGCCCTCCCCTTGCGCGGGCGCAAAGGAACGCACGGCGTCATCGAGATTTTCAACCCGCGCGCCGACCAGCTTACCGACTACACCATAGCCTTTCTGCATATTCTGGCCGACCACGCGGCCATCGCTATCGAAAACGCACACGACGTGGCCCGCATTCAACAATTGACCATCACCGACGACTGCACCAAGCTTTACAACGTCCGCCATCTCTACGAGGTGCTGGGCCAGGAGATGGAACGATGTGGCCGGCAGGGATTGCCGGTGAGCCTGGCTTTCCTCGACCTGGATCATTTCAAACTGGTGAACGATGAACACGGCCACCTGGTGGGCAGCGAGCTTCTGTCTCGCATCGGCGACCGGTTGCAGGAGTTGAGCCGCAAGCAGGATACGTGCTTCCGCTACGGCGGCGATGAGTTCGTGATCCTTATGCCGGAGACTGGAGCGAAGGCCGCGCTGGAGCAGGCCAATGCGATATTAAACGCGCTGATGGAAACCGAATTTCTGATGAAGAACGAATTGAAGCTGCATGTCAAGGCCAGCGTGGGCGTGGCCACAGCGCCCAATGACGGATCGAGCGTTCATTCCGTCATCGGCGTTGCCGATGCGCGCATGTACTGGGTTAAGGCCAATGGGCGGGGGGCGGTCAAGGGCGACTGAGTCACTCGAATTCCACGACCAGGGTGTGGGCACGATAGCCATCTACATGAATCACCGCATAGAGTGATGACTCTATCGTGCGCGTCTCCAAGGCGGCGGGCTTTCCGTTGAGCGTGGCGCGTCCGGGCACGGCGCCGGGCGGCATGAGCACCGCGGCCTCGTACTGGTCTGCGCTCCCAGTGAACTCGACGGTCACGCGCCGCTCGGCCAGATCGCATGCGTACTCATAGCACACATAGCCCTGCGAGGCTGGGTAGCGCACCGCGACCTTGGCGGCACTGGTTCCCATGGCTGCCCAACGCGGCGCGATGCGCGCCCGGCTGAAGGCTGCGCCCTGGTCCACGACACCCGCCAGCCCTTCCACAAGAGCCTCCACCAGCGTCGCAGCGCCCCAGTTATTCGGCATCCCGGAGGAAACGTCGTTCCAGGGCGGCAGGTACATGGGCGCATCAGAGAGCGTGACGGCCAGAATCATCCACTTGGCATCGGTCTCCATGCACTCGAAGTCCAGCGCTGCAATGGTCTTGTCCGCATACGGATGATCGAAGCCCACCACGTAGACACCGAGGTTGTCGAACTGCTTATTGGGGCCGCGCCACGCCACTTGCATACGCTCCGGCCCGCCCGGCCCATAGCGCTCGTTAAACTGGTTATCCGTGGGCGCCCACCAGTGGTTCACGTTTACCCCGGCGCGGATGTACTCGACATGCGTTGCACCGTCCGCATAGCGCACGGTGAGCTTGCCCGCCAAGCTGTCTCCGCCCTTGGTGTGCAGCAGGTAAAAACTGCGCGCCGGTGCGTTGACTGCCACTGAGGCCTGGCGCTTGAACTTGGCGATGCTGGAGATGGCCAGGCAGGCACGCCTGCCGTTGCTGGCCGGATCGATCACGTCAAAGGGAATCTCGCGGAAGATCTGGCGGCCGGTGGGCATGCTGGCCAAATCGTTGTCCGGCTCGTCCATCCATCCCAGCACGTCCGCGGCGCCCGAGCCAAAGTCCGCATTGGCCACGGCGCGCAGGTCTAGCTGGGTGAAGGTGCGTCGGGGGGCTTCCTGCTGCTTGCCGCGCAGAATGGCGGGCACCAGGCCATGATGATTGGCGGCAATCCCGCGGTAGCGCTCCAGGATGTCTGCTCCATAGCTCTCGAAGCCGTGGCTGAACGCGCCGCAGGCCAGCTCGCCTGCGGTGCAAGACATGACTCCGCCGTTCATGTACTCCCACTTCGCATTCTCCGCGGCGAATCCGCGCTCGAAGGGCGGATAGATTGCGTAAAACTCTCCTGGTGAGCTCTCCGGCATCTCCTTGCGAATGCGCTGGTAGGTGCGCAGGATGGCCACGCACTGATCATGGCGGATGCCGCGATTGAGGCTGTAGGTATTGGAGAGCGAGACCTGGCGGTTGAGGTCCACGCCCAGGTCGAATTTCAGCTTCGGGTCCTCTGGAATCCAGTGCGTGAAGAACTCCCCATTCCAGGCCAGCGCGTTGAGCCGCTGCTCCAGCTCGTCGGCCTGCGCGGCATAGGCGGGGGCTTCCGATCCGCGTCCTGCCGCTTGCAGCATCTCGCTGAGGCGGCGCAACCCCACGATAAGGTTGGCGTTATCGCCAAAGAAGACGCCGAAGTGGGTCTTCTTAAGGTCGATTACCATGATGCCGCCGCTCAGTTTGGCCTCATTCTCGGAGAGAAAGTCCCAGGTATCGATGGTGAAGCCGCGCTTGATAAGCTTGAACTTCTCTGACCAGCGGTAGGGGTCGCTGGTGGCATACTTCACCGCGCGGATGGCCGCGTCCAGCTTGGTCGCCATCCAGGGCGTGTCGCCGCTGGCCTTCCATGAGTAGTAGATGGCCTCCAGCAGGAAGGCTTCCACGTGGGCCTCCACGGGGGCGCGGCGCAGTAGCAGCCAACCATCCTCAGCGGGACGGGCGAAGTCGCCGTACTTGAACTCCTTCTCCCAAAAGGTCTCCACCGGGGTTCGCGGCTCAAAGTTCTCCCACACCATACCATCTTCGCGCTGCGAGGCGGCGTAGAAGTTGACGTTGGACTTGACCTCCGGCCAGAAATACTTCATGCCCTTCAGGGTCTGCGTGTTGTCCATCAGCCAGGTGTCCCAGCAGGTGAAAACCTCGCCCTTGTAGCGCATAGCGCTGACCGGGCCGTCGGTGGCCATGGTCCAGTAGAGGTCGCGGAGCAGGCCGCCCATGCGTCCGCCTTCATCCTCGATGGATGTCTTGCAGTCCACGCGGAAGGTGCGCATGGCTCGCACCGTTCCGGCAGCGTCCACCAGGCTGACACTGTGCGTGCCCAAAGCTCCGGCCACGACAAACTCCGCCAGGCCGGAGAAGGGCGTCTCAAAGTACAGCTGATGGTTGCCGTCGCGGACCTCCAGGCAGCCGCGCAACTGGCTGCTCTTCACTCGCAGGCGGTCCAGCGGCGCCAGCGCGCCTGCCGGTTCAGGTTCAAGTTGCAGTTGCGCGGTGGCCCCGGCGGGTGTTGCGGCGGGCGGCAGCGGCTGTGCGCCGCCCTCCAGCACCAGTGCGCAACCGGTCAAGGGAATGGTCTTGATGAAATCGCGACGCGTAGCCATGATAGGCCTCTCTATTTTCCAGGGGTGAAATGCTCCCAACCCGGAGGAAAGAGAATTCTATCAGCCACACTGGCGGGCCGGAATATCGCCAGATTATTCTTCCGCGCCGTCAGGGTTTTCAGTAACTTGATCTTCGGCCAGTCTCTCCAATTGGTTGCGCCAGTTCAGCGACTCGACGAAGCTGCGCGATTCGCGCCAGCTGGGCTCGACAATGACGCGCAATTCGAGATAGACGCGCGTGCCGAGCAGCGACTCGATCTGGCGGCGGGCGCCGGTGCCGATCTCCTTGAGCTTTGAGCCGCCTTTGCCTATCAGGATTGCCTTCTGCCCGTCGCGCTCGCAATAGATTGCCGCGGCAATACGGGTGAGCGGGAGGCGAGCGGGCGCCTGGCCTTTTTTACGCGGTGGCGCAGGCGGCTCGGCCTCCTCGAAGCGCTCGATGACCACAGCCGAGGCGTAGGGAACCTCTTCTCCGGTCTCGGCCAGTATGCGTTCGCGAATCAGCTCGGCGACCATGAAGCGCTGCGGCTGGTCAGTGTACTGATCCTTTGGGTAATAGCGCTCGCCGTTAGGCAGCACTTCGACGATCTTGCGGACTAAGAGATCGAGGCCGTCGCGCCTGCGGGCGCTGACGGGAATGACCTGGGCAAAGCCGTAGTGGCGCGTAAGCGAGTCGATCAGCGGCAGCAGATGGTCCTTGGGGACGAGATCGATCTTGGTGAGGACAAGAAAGACCGGGCAATCGAGATTACGGATGAGGCCAAAGAGAAATTCGTCTTCACTGGCCCAGGCGCCGTGGGCGCTCTTACGTTTGGGTGCAGCAGTTTCTGGATTCGATGCTGCTTCGAGTTGGACGCGGCGCGTAGCATCCATCAGCACGAGCACAAGGTCGCGGGTTTCGAGAGCATCGTAGACCTCCTGCAACATGCGGCGATCTAGATGCGAGCCGGGCTTGTGGACGCCGGGAGTATCGACAAAGACGATCTGCGCCGCCGGATGAATGCCCTTGCGCGCAGGAACCTCGACCACGCCGATGATGCGGTTGCGCGTGGTCTGCGGCTTGGTGGAGACGATGGCAACCTTTTCGCCGGTAAGAGCGTTGAGCAGCGTACTTTTGCCGACGTTGGGCCGGCCGAGAATGGCGACAAATCCGGATTTCAAAGGGGAGCGCTCCTGACTCCCATTATCGCGGATTTGCACACTGAGCGTTGGTCTATTCTGCGCGTGATTCCCGAAGACACAGACGAATATGCCGGATTGAATGAGTTCAGATTGATGTTTCCCAAGTCTCAAAAATGAGACTTGGGAAACCGGCAGCCGGAAAGATCTAGTTGATGGGAGTCGCCATGATCTCGCAGGAGCCAAATGTCCAGTATGCGTTGGGGCTGTAAAGCGAGACGATGAGGATTCCCGAGGCGTTGGAGACAAACGAATACGCGAACTCATCGTTATTGGCATTCCCAGCAAAAGTTTCAATACCATTCGGACCATTGCCAGGGGGATATGAAGGCAGAATCGTGTATTGCGGATTCTGCGTAAAAGCACTCACCTTGAAGGTCATGGTGTACGTCGTATTCGCAGTCGCAACAAAGATAAAGTCAATGTAGCTCGATTCGCCCGGCCCAAATGTGATTTGGCTAAGTTCCGGATTGACATAACTGGGATTATTCCACTCGGTATCTACGAAGCCTGCTTGAGACATGCTTGGCCAAGTGAGCGTAACTGTTTTCGCCACGGGCGCAGGTGCCTGCTGAGGCTTCATTGTTACCTTGACTCCGGGCGACTTGATCGCATATGTCTTTTTCACGGAGACCAAAAGCTGTTGTTTGTCATTTGGGGTGATGGGCTTGCCGGTATGCAGGAGAATCGGCTTGAAGGCAGGAGCTACAACGGGACCTTTGCGATTCTTCTGCCTCTCTTGCTGGATGGGATTTTGGGCAAAGGCTGAGCTGACGAGCGCAACGGCCACAAGCAGGGCGGCGAGTGATTTCATGATTGATTTCTCCTTAGGATTAAACCCAGCGGGATTATAGCGCCGTAGACTGATACCGAACAGAAATAATTTCGGAAGTGGCGGACGGAAAGTACGCAGGACGAATTCTCCAGAGAGCCGCTCTCGTAATTATTTGTCGCGCTCGATGAGTCCTTGTGGCAAGCCGAGTTTGGCGCGGAGCTGGCGCTCGCGGCGGGCCATTTGGCCGGCGTCAGATTCGTGGTTGTGGCCGGCGAGATGAAGCAGGCCGTGCAGGATGAGGATTTTGATTTCCGTCGAGAGCGAGTGGCCTTGATCGATGGCTTGCTTGCGCGCAGTGGGAACGGAGATAGCCAGGTCGCCAGCGATTTTTTCTGCGGCTATTTCCTGCATGGGGCATTCAGCGGGAAGAGAGCCTTCAGCCGAAAACGAGAGCACGTCGGTGGCTTTATCCTTGTGGCGGAATTGGCGGTTGAGTTTACGGAGGTACGCGTCGGTGGTGAGCAGGACGGTGACCTGGCCGCGGAGGCGGACGGTCTTTTGCGCCAGAGTGAGAAAGCGGGCCAGGGTGCGGGCGGAGGGCAGGCGGAGATTTTTCTTTGGAGCGGCCGTCAGCGTCGCTGAAGTTGTGTTCGATGTGGGGCGGGTTTTCAGGCCTGGGTCGAGGAGGATCATGGTGCGTAGAGGCGCGGTGTATGCGGCTCCGGTTGCTCTCATTCTACGCGGGTTCATCATATTCCACCCTCAACGGCAAAGCTGGAACATCGGGTACCCCCACCCATACTTTGGGCGCAAAATCCTTGTTTTCTTGAGGTTACAAGGATGGTTGCGCTGCAAAATATTGAAAACAATGAAGTTCCCTGCAAAATATTCCTGGCAAAGGAGTTACGTTACGTTTCGGTCTCTACTGGCCGCTTCCGGCTGACAGGCGGCGCGAAAAGGACGTGCCGGACGATGTTTGAAGGAAAGCTTCTGAGGATTATTGTGCAACGAAGTGGGGAAATAATCTGCAAGGACTGGCCGTCCAGGCAGTTACCTGCGGTGGGGCAGCCGCTCACTATTCGCTCGCAAAGGGTCCGTGGTATCCCAGGTCCCCAAACGCGAGGGACATCCACCCCACGGACGAAGACCTGTCCCTTCACCCCGGACCTGGGGCACCCGGCGTAATCCAGGAAGTGATATACATCAGCATCATAATATGATATAGTTATTATATATCACAGGAGGCATAATGCGCACGCTCATTGATATTCCGGAAGAAGATCTCAAGTTGCTGACTCAAGTGGCCAAAAAGCTTTCCGTGTCGCGTGCCGAATTTGTACGGCAGGTTGTCGCAACCTCTCTTGCGCCCCACCGCCAGAAGATGAATCATGCGGCCTTTGGAGCATGGTCTGACTTTCCCGAGGACGGAGTTGCGTATCAGGAGAGGATGCGCGCGGAATGGTAACGACGCCAGTTCTCTTCGACACCAACATTCTCATCGATTACCTGCGCGGCATTCCGCAGGCCCGCGCCGAGTGCGACAGGCATGCGGACCGCGCGGTCAGCGTCATCAGCTGGATGGAAGTGATGGCAGGCTCAACCGCTGCCAATGAGGCGGATGCGCGTTCTTTCCTGCTGAATTTCTACACCATGACTCTCGGCACCGATGTGGCTGAACGGGCATTCCTGCTGCGCAGGAGCAATAGGATTAAACTGCCCGACGCCATCATTCAGGCGACGGCCGAAGCCGCCGGCCGGGTTCTCATCACCCGCAACACGCGCGATTTCTCCGCAGGCACGCCAGGGGTGCGGATTCCTTACACGCTCTAAGCAAGTCAACGGTGGCGCGTTGGGAGTCGTGAAATCCCTGCCGGAGAGATTCCACGATCATGCGTTGACGGGCGAATATACGAATCATCGCGAGTGCCATCTGAAGCCCGACCTGCTTCTTATCTACAAAAAACCGGACGATTCTACTTTGCGGCTGGTGCGCATCGGTTCTCACAGCGAAGTTTTCTAGCGGAAGACGGACGGTCGAGGTTCATGGGTTCCCACCCTTCGCAAAGTACGCGACAGGATGGGGCGCCCAGATTTATGGCTAGTCAGATGTGAGCCACCTGCCCGTGCTATAATTTCGCTGTTTTCGCTCTCCCCCTTTGGGTGCAGCGGAGGGTAATTCTTATGTTCGAATTTCTGGAGTCTAAAACGGCATCGCAGCGCAAATCTGAAGCTGGTGTAATGGCGTACGTAAAGCTTGCCCACAATGTGTGGGATTATGCGGATTTGGATAAACGCACGTCACTACTTGGAAAAATAATAAACGCTCAGGATGACAGACTGTTTTTGGCTTATGTCCATGCTACTTGGTCTCAAATACCATATGACGATCAGATGAAATTAGTTATGGAAGTAATGCGACGTGACGGTAATGATGGACTGATAAAGATAATGGCCAAAACGGTGGCTAATTGTTTCTCTGCAGAGATTTTCAACCTTACCTTTAGCCAAAAGCCCTTAGCCGCAAATTGGACTTTTGAGGATGCCCTAGCTATTTGGTATTGTCTAGGGCGGTTTTGTTTTCTGGTCGCTGTTAGCTCAATTCCTGGACTTCCCGAATCAGATACACTTAATGCGGCTGATGTGGGGACCATGGAATTAATGAGGATTTGGAACATGCCTGAACCTACTTTCAAGAGGTTCTCGCAGTTTAACGATACGAAACTTTCATCGATGTTCTCTCTTTACACATCGCTCAATGATGCGGAGATGTTTGGGAGATTCTTTGATTTAGTCGTTTCCGAGATCACTGGAAATGACGTATCATTTTCCATCGATGATTTTTCAGGAGGGATTATAGTTCAGTTATTGGCTGGAAAAATGATAGATATGGACCCTTTCCTGCATAGTAAGATCTATTCACATTTCGTAACGGTAAAGAATGGAGTGTGTGAACAGTTTCGTGGATACAAACCTTAACTCCAAAGCTTCGGTGATTGCGAATGAACAATCATAATTATTCTATGAATGGTAACGAAGAATTGCGGCGCTGTATCCCACCCTAGCCACAAAAACAAAAACGCGGCGAGGGTGGGGCACCCGGCCTCTCTGTGAGCGGGTTTTAACTCTGCTTTCCGGTTCTTGCCTTGCGTCTTTTTTTCCGCCGCTCTACGTCTTCATTCTTCGCGTCCCCTTTGCGCTTTACCGCAGCCAACGCTGCCTGGTATTCCGGCGTCTGCGTAAGTTCAAAATGTCTCCAGCCTACCCTGAGAACCTCGAACTTCTCAAGCCTCTCTTGCGTCGTGAGCGCCGCCCTCTTGTGAGGGCAGACACCACCGTTATCCCGTCGCCCAACTTGACAGTTCATGCATAGCACCTGATACCCATCTGGAAACTTCAATTCCTTGAGCTTGCGGTAAAAATGATGACCAGCGGCCAACTTATCACCAACAAGCTTTATCCGGTCTTCACTTCCTTTTCCATCTATGTGGTCGATCGTTAGAAATGAGAATTCGCTTTCAGGACAACACGCACATTTGTAATTAGTCCCGCCATAATGTTCGAGGGCCAGGATTCGGGCCTGAAAGTTTCGGTGAAGCATACCAACTTTGTTGTCTACGAATCCTTTTTTCCTTGGCATATTCATTCGCCTACTTACTGCGGCTTGGCGGGATGCAGCGGCTGCGTCTGCGCGCGATTTTCGCGGCTCTCAACGCCGACCTCGATAGCGTCGCCGAGGGCCAAGGGCAGCTCCTGCTGTTGTGGTTTGGCGGACTCGTAGGCTCTCACAATGCGCTGGACGAGGGCGTGGCGGACGACGTCGCACTCCTCGAAGTGGCAGAAGTGGATGCCCTCGACGCCGTCGAGGATGTTGATAGCGTCGAGCAGGCCGGACTTGCGCGGGTTGGGCAGGTCGATCTGGGTGATGTCGCCGGTGATGACCGACTTGGAGTTGTTGCCCATGCGGGTGAGGAACATCTTCATCTGCTCGATGGTGGTGTTCTGGGCCTCGTCCATGATGATGAAGGCGTCGTTGAGGGTGCGGCCGCGCATGAAGGCCAAAGGGGCAATCTCGATGATGTTGCGCTCGAAGAGCTTGTCGACCTTTTCGGGATCGAGGAGGTCGTAGAGGGCGTCGTAGAGCGGGCGCAGGTAGGGGTCCACCTTTTCCTGGAGGGTTCCGGGAAGGAAGCCGAGGCGCTCGCCGGCCTCGACCGCGGGGCGGACGAGGACAATGCGGCTGACTTTTTTGGCGTTGAGGGCGGAGACGGCCATGGCCACGGCGAGATAGGTTTTGCCGGTGCCGGCCGGGCCGACGCCGAAGACCATATCGTTTTGCTCGATGGCCTCGACGTACTTGCGCTGGTTGACGGAGCGCGGCTGGACGATACGCTTGACGCCGACCGAGCGCTGCTTGCCCGAGTCGGCGAGCGAACGCAGGGTGATGGAGGGGTCGGCGACGACCAGGCGCAGGAGGGCGTTCAGCTCGCCGTTGTGGGGATTGACGCCCTGGCGGCGCAGGGCTTCGAAGTCAGCGAAGATCTGCCGGACGCGCTCGACGGCGGCTTCGGAACCCTCGACGTGCACGGCGTCGGAGCGCAGATCGATGTGGACGCCGAGCGAGTCTTCAATGAGCCTGAGGTTTTCATCGCGAGTCCCGAAGAGGGGCTCGAGGTTGGGCGTGATCTCCAGGGCGATTTTCAAAGGGTTCGATAGCCTCCAAGAGGGTTAGACAGGGCGCGGAGCAGGCCGGCAGCGCAACGGACAGGCTGAAGGCAAGCGGGTGATTGAGAGGGAGACGGAATGCGGCGCAGGACCGGGCTGAAGCTCTGGGCTGTGGGAAGGGACCGCGGGATGGAATAGGCGACCAAATCCTGTGTCGGAATTCGTATCTGGGCTAGAGAGTAGCGCCACCGGGGCTGGGAGTCAATCCCAACCTGGTAAAGATCGATGAAAAATGTTCACTCTTTAGATGCTGCCAGCCAGCGGGTCTATAATGTGCGCGGCTTCATTTTTGAACCTCAGAGGCGTGTATGCTCGATATTTCTGAAATCCCTCCAACCCGTCCGGCCCTGAGCGAGCACAGTTGCGCAAAGACGCCTCTGGCTCTCCTGCTGATTTTCCCGCTTGCCATTGGGCTGAGCGCGTGCGGCGGAACATTCAACTCGGTGCCCACACCACCAACAACAACGCGGACGCCCGACATCCGGGCCGATGCGATGCTGGCGGAGATGACGCAGGCGGATAAACTGCAATTGGTGCAGGGCGGAGTTACGACCAACCTTACTTACGGTTACACGGTGCCGCGGGGCGCGGGGGGATGGGTGCCGGCAAACACACGGTTGGGGATTCCCGCCCTTTATTTTGGCGACGGCAGTGTAGGCGTGGGCAACAGCATCGGTCTAGCCACTGCATTGCCATCCTCTATTGCCAGCGCGGCGAGTTGGGATTTGAATGAAGCCGCCAAGTACGGCAACATCATCGGCACGGAGCTGGCCGACTACGGAATCAACGTCAACCTGGGCGGCAACATCAACCTCATCGGCCGCGAGCCCCGCGACGGGCGCACCTTCGAGACCAAGGGCGAAGACCCCATCCTGGCCGGCAAGATTACGGCTGCGCACCTGAAAGCGATTCAAGCCCAGCACATCATCGGCGGCATCAAGCACTTTGCCTTCAACGACCAGGAGAGCGGGCGCTTCACGGCCAACGCCATTATTGACGATCGCGGCGGCCGGGAGAGCGATCTGCTGGCCTTCGAGATCGGCGTCAAGGATTCGAATGTGCAATCGGTGATGTGCTCCTACAATCAGACCAACAGCCAATACGACTGCGAGAACGAGTACTTGCTCAACCAGGTTCTCAAGACGGACTGGGCCTTTCCGGGCTTCGTGATGTCCGATTGGTGGGCGACGCATAGCACGGCAACTGCGGCCGTGAACGGCCTGGACCAGGAGCAGCCCAATCAGCAGTACTTCTCCACGCTGGGCCAGGCCATCACCGCGGGTCAGGTGCCGCAATCGCGGTTGGACAACATGGTGCACCGCATTCTGCGCGCCATGTACGAGGTGGGAATCTTCGACTATCCCCAGCAGATTCAGGCGATTCCGGCAGCGGCCGACGCCGCCGTGGCTCAGGAGATCGAGGAACAGGGAGCGGTGCTGCTGAAAAACGCAAACAGTCAACTGCCGCTAAACGGGTCCACCGTTCAATCCATCGCCGTTATCGGGTCGCACGCGGATGCCAGAGTTCTCTCCGGTGGCGGCTCGGCCCAGGTGCAGCCCATCGGCGGGGCTATCACCGAAGGACTCTATCCCTGCCCTCCCTGCTGGGCAGAGGTTATCTGGGATCCGTCCTCGCCGATGCAGGCGATTCAGGCCAAGGCACCCAACGCCAAGGTGCAGTACGCCGACGGCTCCGATGCATCGGCTGCCGCAACGCTGGCTGCTTCCTCGCAGGTGGCGATTGTCTTCGTGAGCCAGTGGGCCAGCGAGGGGATGGATGAGCCGAGCCTTAACCTTACCGACCTGACCAGCACAACCCCTATCAACCAAGATGCGCTGGTTGAAGCGGTGGCGGCAGCCAATCCGCACACTATTGTTGTAATCGAGAGCGGCGGCCCTATCTTGATGCCGTGGCTGAGCCAGGTAAGCGCGGTGCTAGAAGCCTGGTACCCCGGTCAGAGCGGCGGGCCTGCGATTGCCGACTTGCTCTTTGGCGTGACCAATCCCTCAGGCAAACTCCCCATCACCTTTCCGGCCAGCGAGGCGCAACTGCCGCGTCCGGTCATCCCCCAGCCTCCGGATGACGTAACGCCGTTCAACGTGGACTATACCATCGAGGGCTACAATGTGGGCTACAAGTGGTACGACGTGAACGGATTCACGCCGCTGTTTTACTTCGGCTACGGCCTCTCCTACACCACGTTTTCAATCACCAACGCGGCTATCGTGAACAACCTCTCTTTAACCGCCAATCCGAACTTTCAGGTGATCTTTAATCTGGCCAACACCGGCACGGTAGCTGGCGCCGAGGTGGCGCAGGTCTATCTGGGACTGCCGGCCAGCCTCAACGAGCCGCCCAGGCGGCTGGTGGGCTGGCAGAAGGTTCTGCTACAACCGGGAGCCTCCCAGGCGGTTACCATCGAAGTGGATCAGAACGACACTTCGCACCCCATGTCGTACTGGGACACCGGCACGAGCAGTTGGCTCGTGGCGCCGGGAACCTATACCGTCTACCTGGGAGACTCGGAGGCCGCCACCAGCCTGACGACGATGGGAACGATCACGGTGGGTCCATAAGAGCCGGAAGCGCAATGCTTGTTCGCAACATTGACCCATAGCCCCATTTCCCGTAGACTAAGAAATTGCGAGGGATGTGGCTCGAATTGCATTCTAAAACCGCAACATTACCTCTTATTTCAGGCCCCCTGAAATCAGAATTGAAGATCAAGGAAAACGAATGGCAAACCATGTATCGTCGCTGAAGCGCGCCCGGCAGACAGAAACCCGCACCGAAGTGAACCGCGCCAGCAGAAGCCGCGTGCGCACCAGCCTGCGGGCCTTGCGCGAGGCGCTTGTCAAGGGCGATGTGAAGGCCGCCCAGGCACAGTATCGCGAGACCGTCTCCACCCTCGACAAGAGCGTGCAAAAGGGCGTTTTGCACAGTAACACCGTCTCCCGCTACAAGAGCCGCCTGAATGCGCGGCTGAAGGCCCTGGCCAAGGCGTAAGACAGCGAGAGCCCTTGAGGCTCCAAAAGGATAGAGAAGCAGCCGGAGAAATCCGGCTGCTTTTGTTTTCTGGATAGAAAATGCAGCCTGAAACCAATAAAGCCCGGAATTGAGTTCATGAAAAGCTCTGTGCCTTTCCTTTACTTGCCCTTCCAGACGGGCGGACGCTTTTCCAGGAAGGCCTGAACGCCTTCGTTCTTGTCGGCGGTGGCGCAGAGACCACTGAAGTAGACAGACTCCCGGAGTAGGGCAAGGTCGAGCGGCAGGTCAAAGCCTTCATCGACGGCGCGCAGGATTTCAGCCACGGCAAGGGGGGCATTGGCAGCAATCTCCCGCGCCAAAGCCTCGGCGCGCTGCATCAGCCCGTCGGCAGGCAGGACCTCATCCACCAGGCCGATGCGCAGGGCCTCGCGGGCGTCGATGATGGCGCCGGTAAGGAGCAGTTTGAGCCCTTCGCTGCGGCCTACAAGGCGGGTAATGCGCTGGGAGCCGCCGTAGCCGGGCATGAGGCCCAGCTTGACCTCGGGCTGGCCCAGACGGGCATCGTCCGCGGCCAGACGGAGGGTGCAGGCCATGGCCAGCTCACAGCCGCCACCCAGGGCAAAGCCCTGGATGCAGGCGATGACCGGCTTGCCCAGGGTTTCTATGCGGCGGAAGACGCCTTGTCCGCGCAGGGCATAGGAACGGCCCTCTTCGGGGGTGAGCGAGACCAGTTCGCGGATATCAGCTCCGGCCGCAAAGGCCCGGTCCCCCGCGCCGGCGATGAGAATTACGTGAATTGCGGGGTCCGCGGCCAACCCCTCGAAGGCTTCTGAAAGCTCGGAGAAGGTCTCGGCGTTGAGGGCGTTGAGCACTTTGGGGCGGTCGATGGTGACGACAGCCAGCGGAGGGCGTTTATCGAGGCGAAGATTCTTGAATTCCATGCGAAAGAAAGGGTATCAGATAACGGCGGAGGCGGACTGTATAAGAGGCCAAATTTTTGATTTAGAGCGGTTGGACGACGCGAGGAATCCGCCGGCGTTTGCGAAACGGGAATGGGCAGTAGTACCTTAAAGCGCATGATGCAATTATCGATCCCGATTCGATTCAGGCTCTCCTGTCTGGCCAGCACGGGCAGGAGCTTCCAGTTATTGCTGATGATTTTCATTGCCGCCTGCACGGCTCTGAACCTGACCCCTTGCGCTTCTGCCAGAAATGCAAAGGAATTTTCAGCGGCGACGCTGGTGGAGACGGCGGATTATCAGCCCTGCCGCAACGGATGCTCGGAGAACGCCGAGCCGGCCAGCGCCTTCTGCTTCAGGCAGGGCGATCAGGTTTTGGTCGCGGACGGCAGAAGTTTCCGCCACGAAAAGAAGTTTTCCAGCCTGGAGGAGTATGCCGGGAAGCAAGTTCAGATTCGATTCAGCCAGCGGTTTGTGTGGGTTATATCGGCATAAATATATTTGACACACCATGCGCGTTATGCTACTATGGTTTTGCTATGAAAAAAGGCGCAGGATTACCCAAGAGTCTATTGCAGGCAACCCGCTATTTCGCGGACCCTGATGTGTGCGTGGATTTCGTCGCCGGTATGCGCTGGCCTAACGGGGTTGTGTGTCCTCACTGTGAGAGCAAGCGGGTTTCCTACCTGTCCAGCCGCCGCATCTGGAAGTGTATGGCGAAGGATTGTCACAAACAATTCAGCGTCAAAACTCAAAGCGTATTTGAGGATTCTCCTGTCCCGCTTGATAAATGGCTGACCGCCGTTTGGCTAGTAGTGAACTGCAAGAACGGTATTAGCTCTTACGAGATCATGCGGCATTTGGAAGTAACGCAAAAGACGGCATGGTTCATGCTCCATCGAATTCGCCTTGCACTCAAGGATTGCAATTGGAGCAAGCTGGGCGGAAGTGACGGCGGACCTGTGGAAGTAGACGAAACCTTTATTGGTCCTGACCCGCGCAAGATGCACCGTAGCAGACGGCTGAAACGGCAACTCGCACAGTGCGGCGATGATAAAACCGTTGTCATGGGGATGCTGGACCGTGACGCTAGAAAAGTCCGTGCAAAGATGGTTCCTAACGTCAAGCGGGAAACCCTGCAACGGGAGATTATTCAAGCCATTGAGGACGGCTCTACCGTCTATACAGATCAGGGAACGGGATACGACAGACTAGGGCATGGCTTTTACGTCCATGAAACCGTAAACCATGTTAAGGAATATGTCCGTGGGCAAGTCCACACCCAAGGGATTGAGAATTTTTGGAGCCTACTGAAACGCGGCTTGACCGGCACATATATTGCCGTTGAACCGTTCCATCTTGATCGCTACCTAGACGAGCAGGTCTTCCGGTACAACAACCGGGCAACAAAGGATAATCCTTTGGACGATAGGGACCGATTCATCTTGGCCGTCTCCCAGATCGCGGGCAAGCGGCTGACGTATGCTGAATTGACCGGCAAGACGGAACCTGCGAGTAGTGCCTAACCTTGGGAAGTGGAAACAGAATTTGAAACGGCAGAATCGGGGGAAGCGGGGGTAGTCTTAGCCTGTTTCCCTATTCTTTTTGCAGCCTCTTTCCGATTGTTCATCGCGATTTTAGACACTCCCATAATGTGCCGCATGGCAAACGTAAACCGGGCGAATTCAGGATTGTCGGGTGGTGGCTTCATAGGATTATCATACCTCTGTGCAACAAAAAGACGAAACCAAACAATCAAAGCGGAATGCGGTATTTGATCTGTATTACTACATCGCCTTAGTCGTGCTCGGAGCAGTCGTCATCTTGCATTGGATTTTCGGCGGTAAATACGGTGTTTTCGGAACCATCGCGGTCTATTCTGTCTGCGCCTTTATCGTTGTCGGATTCCTCAATGCGATTGGCCTTTTTGGCCGCCGCTAGAATTTCACAGGTTTATAATAGCGCGATTGGAGAATCAGATGTTTTTTGCTCGCGGTTTGACACATGATCCACATTCGTTGCAAAAAGGTTGCCCTCCCGCCATTCTGCTCCCGCCTGCCATCCCGTCACAAACATCTCCCAGTCAAAGCGCGTGGCCATGGGAAAACGAGACTCGTAACGTTGCATGTCCTTCATGCAAGAATGTGTCCGCATATTCGGCACCCAGTTGCCATTGGATTCAAGTTGACAACCCGGCCCTACATCAAGCAATAGCGGCCATGGCAATTTATCTATTCTCTGCCCGATGCGATAACAAGCAGTCCGAATGTCTTGTAGACATTCGCGTACTAGCCAAGCGGGGGTTATCTCAAATGGAAGATATTGAATCCGCAAATGGCCTTTTTTTGGTGCGTGCAATTTGTGAGAAAGGACAATTAAATACCGGGTCAGTAATCGGAAGATCGCTGCAATTCGGCGGCGAAACACATGAACCGTGGCAGACGAATCATTTTTAGATAAATCATGCGCGATTTTACGCTCTGTGCAAGTTCCCATTCCTTATAAAAGCTGCATAATCAATCACTTGTCAAGTTTTTTATGGTGTGCTAAGTATGTTTGTGCCGTTATATCGCCCGATGGCCCGGTGATGAAGCTGGAGCGCGGGTCAACCTACGAGAACTTCAGGGACGCAGGCTGCATCCGCGAGGTGCGCAGGCCTATTATTGATGCCGCCTACGCTCACAAGCGGCCGGGCAAGGTTCCTGTATACGCCTTTCCGCTGGCCGGCTCAGGCAAGGGCGACTTGTATCTCTGGTTCCAGTGCGACCTGAGCCCCGATAAGTCCGTAATCGCCTGCCAAAGGTGGTATCGCAACGGCACACCCTACGGCAAGGATTGGTACTGCGCGCGTACGGTGGACGGAGCGCCGGTGGCAGCGGACTTTGAAGTCGATGAGTTGCTCAGCCAGGAAGGCAGGCTGGTGCTGAAGTCGGGAGCCGTGGTGCAGGAGGACCACCGGGCAAGAACCAATGACCTACTCGACCGGCCCGGCGAGGCCTGCCGGTAGCTTGTTTGCCACACTCGTTTTGTTCTCCGCCCAATCGCACGCACAGGAGCGCCAGAGTAGCTGTTATGCGCTTTTGAAAACCAGGTTGGGGTATGATGAGAAGCAGAAGCCTGCTCGCAGGACACTCCTAGTCAAGAACACATTCCCAACCAACAGCAGGAGCCTATGAGGGAAGCTGTAATCAGAAGAGTCGAGTTGTTTGACACCAGCCTTCGGGACGGAATGCAACAGCCCAACATCGAAATTTCCGTGCCGAATGCGGTCAGCCTGCTTCAGCGCATGGCGGATTTCGGCGTCCAGTATGCCGAGATCGGCTTTGCCGGCGCCAACCGGTTTGTGGGTGATTTGGCAAGCGCACTCGATTCCGTTGACACCAAGGCTATGAAACTGGCCTTGTTTGGCAGAACGCGCGGCCGAGGCGCCAAGGTTCACGAATGGCCCGACCTGCAATTCATGATCGCCCATAAGAAACGCATTCCTGTCGCTGTGATTGTCGTCAAATCCAGGCTGCTGGATGTAAGAAGGTCACTAGAGGCAACGCCGGAAGAAAGCCTGCTGATGGCGCATGACACCATTGAGTACCTTCATGAGCACGGGCTTGAAGTGATCGTGGATCTCGAACACGCCATGGACGCCGCTTGCGGCCGCGACGAATATGGCAACGATTGCAAAACCGATTCGCGCAAGCGTAGCCTGGAGTACTTTAACCAACTGACGGAGCAGTGCATTCGCCAGAAGATCAGCCGGTTGGTTGTTTGCGACACAACTGGCGGGGCCAGCCCTGAAGAAGTCGCTCAGGTCATTGGCGGCCTCACGCGGAGTTATCCCGCTGCAAAAATCGGATTTCACGGTCACACAGACCGCGGTCTTGGAGTCGCCAATACTCGCGCTGCCATACTTGCCGGCGCTGTTCAAGTTCAGGGCACACTTCTTGGAACCGGTGAACGCTGCGGCAATGTGAACCTGACTACCGTGATCGGCAGCATGCAACTCAGAGGTGAAGCTGAGTTCGTCGCTCCCGAATCGCTCCACAAACTTACCAGCCTCGCACATTCAGCTTATGCGGCCTTCGGACTGGAACCGCCGCATGGCGTTCCTATTGTTGGGACGGGCGCTTTTGGCACCTGGGCCGGCATGCATGGCAGCAGCGAGGGGAAAAATCCGGGAGCTTACCTCTGGTGCGATCCGGAAAAAGTGGGCGCCAAACCGTTCATCGGAGTGAACAGCCAATCGGGAAGAGCCAACATTGTTATGCTGTCCAAGGCGCTGGGGGTACCCCTCAGCTCCCACCAGGCGCAGACTTTGATCGACACCAACCAGGCGATGATCGACGGCGGCGGCTTCACGGCAAGCGATGTTTCATTCCGGCTGGCCTGCATGAGGGTGCTCAATACCCTGCACAATCGCTTCAGCATCAAAAGCTGGAGAGTTTTGGACGAATCCGACGAAACGAAGAACCGGTACGTTCAGGCCTCGATGTTGTTGTCCATTGGCGACTCCACCGTGACGGTAACGCGAGCAGAGGGCGCCGGCCCGGTGGACGCGCTCACCAAGGCCATGCGGCACGAATTGGAAAAGTGGTATCCGGCTATTGCGCAGATGCGACTGGGCACGTTCAGCGTCGAAGCCCTTGATGTATCGGCACATGACACGGCGGCCTACGTCCGCGTCACGGTTAGCTTCCACGCCGACGGCCGCGAACCATGGAAAACCTCGGGGGTGAGCAGCGATTTGAACCAGGCGGCGCTGATGGCAATCGTGGACGGCTTCAATTATTGGCTTCTGGATAGCGCTGAGTAACCGAATCAGGATTGATCATAAACTGGGAAAATTGCGATGCCAAACGGAGGAATTACGAGATGAGAGCGAGAGAAACATTCACAGCAAGAACGGCGCGCATAGGCGCGCAGACTTTACTGTTCATCGTTTCATTTACCGTCTATGCCGCAGCCCAGACGACTTTGGCCGCAGTGCCTGTGCCGTCAAACGCCTGTTGTAGCGTTGCGGTCAATGCCCTGCTGAACAAAATCTATGTGAGCGGAGGAGCCTCCGGCAACCAGGTAGTGTTTGTCATTGACGGGAATACGTTCAAGGGGGGAGTAACCGGTACCGGGAGTGGAGCCAGTGTCGATACCAAGACCGGCAACTATTGGGCCGCGACCGTCTATGGTGGAAGCGCAATTGTCCGCGGAGGTCGCGACAATTTGGAAATTATCACCGTTCCTGTGAGCGAGGGCTGCCCGATCTCGACTGCTTTAGACGGCAAGGGACGAAAAGCATGGGTGGCCAACCAGTGCGGAAGAGGCAGCGACCCCGTCTTCGCGTTTGACGCGGACGATTTCACGCTTATCTCAGGACCAATCCGAACTGGCGGCGTTCTAGGACCGGCAGTTGTCAATCCCGTGACGGGAAGACTCTATATCGGCCCCTCCGGAGTCTCAAGAAAGGTGAATCCGGAGACCTTTGAGGTCACCGATAATGCCTTTGGAGTCGTCCAGGCCATCGACCCGGTCACCGGCAAACTGTATGCGATATCAGACACCACTTTGCAGATTATCGATGGGGTGCCCGATCCGGAAGTGATCGCCGTCAGTGTCCCCCTGGAGTATTCTCCGAGCGGGGTGGGAGTCAATCACGCCCTCGGCCACCTCTATCTGAGCAATCCCGTCAAATCAACCGTCGAGGTAAGAAATCTTACGACGGGCGCCCTCATTACCACGTTCCCGCTTGAAGCGGGTGTGAGTCCCTTGAGCATAGGCGTTGATACGACTCGGGGCAGGCTGTACGTCTCTGCTGCCACGAGCGATAAGCATTTTCTCTATGTAATCAAAGACATTTCAACACATCCGGTGCATAAGTAAACCCGGACAAGTGAGTGATTGTCTTTTCTACGTAATCAAAGATGTTTCAACGGCAGGAACTTGTTTAATTGCCAAAAGTTGCCAGAACCCTTCGGCTTGCGGACGCCTTACTTGCTGATTAGTCCGCGTGCAATGGCGTCTAACATTCCGTTAAGAAAGTTAATCGACTCAGGAGCGGAGTAGCGGCGGCCGATTTCCAGAGCTTCATTGATGACGATGGGAAAGGGTGTTTCCTTGAAGCCCAGCATCTCGCCCACAGCCATGCGCAGCAGGTTGCGGTCCACGGCGGGCATGCGCTCCAGCCGCCAGTGCTTGGAGTTGGCCACGAGCAGCTGGTCGATCTTGTCCTGATTGGCGACGGCCACGCGGAAGAGTTCTTCGGCAAAGCTGCGGACCTCTGGTTCAACTTCATCGGCGGCCTTCCAGAAGTTGGCGCGCACCTGATCGGGTGTCTGCTTGCCTATCTCCGCCTGATAGAGCATCTGCATGGCCAGCTCGCGCGATTTACGGCGTCCCGACCCATGATGCGGTCCGGCGGTCACGAAGGGCCGCCCTTCCACCCCATGGACGAATACCTGTCCGTAGGGACCCCGGCCTTCTGCAGCTTGCGATTCAGGCTGACCATTTCAATGGCGGCGATGGCAGCCTCAAAGCCCTTGTTGCCGGCCTTGATGCCGGCGCGGTTGAGAGCCTGCTCCAGCGTCTCGCAGGTGAGCACGCCAAAGCTGTGGGGTATGCCGGTCTCCTGCTGCGACTCTCCCAGGCCGCGCGCCACTTCGTTGTAGATAGCCTCGTAGTGGGCGGTCTCGCCCCGCAATAAACATCCCAGAGGAATGATGGCGTCAACCCGGCCTTGATTGGCGAGAGCGCGGGCAGCGGCGGGAATCTCCCACGTGCCGGGAACGCGAACCACCTCGATGTCGGCGCGTTTTGCGCCGCTGCGCAATAAGGCGTCGAGTGCGCCCTCCAGCAGCCTCTCGGTGATGACCGCATTCCAGCGAGCGACGACAACGGCAAATTTCATGCCGGAGGCGGAGAGATCACCCTCGACGGCCACTGGCTTGCCGCGCTGTGGATCGGTCCATGCCCAAAATGAAAAAGAAAATCCTGGCTCCGGTTCAACGGTGAAAAGGCGCGACTTCCAGTGGGTTTCTGTGATGGCGGAGAGGCGCGCAACGGCCTGTTCGCCACCCTGCGCCAGTATCCAGGTAGTGGCGGCCTGATGCACAGCGTCCAGAGCAGTCACTTCCACCAGCACGTCGGCTGTGGAAGGAAACTGGCCGTCAACAAACTCCAGATTGCCCAACGGAGCCAGGAAGGCTGCGCCGCGGCTGTTGTCTTCGTTCCACCCTTTGCCGGGCGCAAATCCCAGCGCGGAAAAGAAGCTCGACAGCCTGTCATAGGCTGCCCGGCTGCCCGCGGGACGAAGAAAGGAAATCCCTTTGATCATGCTTTGATTCTAACGTGCGCGCAAGGGGAGATTGGCAGCTCGTCCTGAATGCAAAGAATCTTCATACTATGCGATTAAGTTGAATGAAGCCGGAAAGCAAGAAGGCCGGCGCGCGGCCAGCCTTGTTTACTTGCTGATGGATGCTCCTCGTTATGTGGTGGAACGCGGCCTGATGGCGATGGCCGTGGCCGGAACGATGGCGGTGCCGGGATTTGGACCGGTATAAGTGCAGCCGAGATCGGTGCCCGTGCCAAGGGGGGGCGGGGGTGTGCAAGCCGGAAGGTTGGGGCTGATCTGCTGTGTGTCCGCATTGGCAGGGATGGTTGTGACCAAGGGGACGCTGATGTAGTGAATCATGTTGTCGCCCGCGGTGGAGACAAAGAAGAGAGTGTTGTCCGGGGTAAACGCGCCAGCCAAGGGAGCCGTGATGGTCGAATTGCAGGGATATGCGGGGTTTGCCGCACCAGACGGCAGCGTACTCTGGCAGTCACTCAGCGTTAAGTAACCCACCGTGCCGGGGGCGCTATTGCTGCTGCTGGTTGCGCTGCTGTTGGGCACGTAGTATGGCAACTGAGCCTTGGTATTGGCCGCTTCAGCCGTATAGGTGATGAACGCCAGATTGGACTCAGGCGAGATAATCACCTCGTTGACAGAGGTCGCGCTCACCTTGGTGGAATCGAGAGCTAACGGTGTAGGCGTGTTGAGCCAGGGACCGGTGGTGAGTGCTGAGAGCGTTCCGCCTATTGGAGGAGCGTTGACGCCGACCCCTGGGCACACTGTCGCGGGAATTGAGACTCCGATATCGTTGAGCGTGACCGCGCTCGTGGCGGAGTTATAAGCCGCACCCAGGATGTGCAGACCATCGGTGGTGGCGGCTAAAGCGTCGGTCTGCACGCTGACCGAATCACTCTGCGGATAGAAGCTCATGGTGGCGTAGTCGCCTACTATGCCGGAAGGGCACCAGGTGTGGGCCACCGTGGGGTTGCCGCTGATGAACGCTCCCACGCTGGGAATCGTAACCGCCAGGCTCCTCGCGCTATTGGAGGGGTGGGGGCAAGTGATGGCGTCGTAAACGGAACAGGGCAACGCATAGGTGGTCCAGCCGGTGTTCAGGCTATAGACGTATAGCGTGTCGCTGTGAGGGGCGCCCTGGTTTGCGCTGTCGACAATGTAGAGCGTGTGCGAGTCGGGAGTCCAGGTCGCAGCCGTGCCCATGCCGCCATAGTATATGTAGCTTTGGGTGGAGATACTGTAGAGATAGAAGAGCTGGCGCTGCTGATCATTGATCAGCAATTGCGAACCATCAGGCGATACGGCCAGCACCACGCCTGGAATAGATGTTGCCTGCGTAGTAATTGCGTTGTTTACGGTGCTGACGGCAATCAGCTCGTGGGATGAGCCGAAGTAGATGTTGTTGCCCAGCCGGTCCATCACCATCGAGTTGGGCACGTACGGCAGGCGCAGCGTGGAACCGACCGTGCCGGTGAGCAGCTCGACGGGGACGACATACTGTGACTGGCCGGGAGCAGCGTACCAGATGTAGTCACTGGCCGTGCCGGGCGTGGTGATGGTTACCGGGTTGGATGAAACAGGAAGGCCCGTGCCGAAGACACCAACCTCATTGATCGGCGCGGGATTGCAACTAGGCGGCAGGCAGACGGCATAGACCGAAGCCACGCCGGGGTAAAACGTAGCAATGGCTCCTCCGCTGCCCGCCGAGATGTCGATCGGGTCAGTGGACTGGTAGGTCAGTGAGAGGCCTGTGATGGGGCATCCAGTATGAGGGCATTCGGTCAAGTTAGTGTCGTAGATGGTTGTGGTCAAATTCTGCGTCACGCCCTGAGTGATTGTGCCTGTCTTCTCGCCGTTGGCCAGGGTTACCGAAATGTATGCAGGCGGACATGTGGAGAAATAGCCGGCCGAAGAGCCCGAGCCCGCCACCGATGCTGTAATGGCCGTGGTGCCTGGCTGCTGGGCCGTGATGGTCACCTGGTTTGTGGACGTGTTCGTGGTCACTTTGGCGACTTGAGAGGTGCCCACAATGTAGGTGAGTGAGCCAATGGAGGCTGTGCAGTTAGGGACTGAGCTTCCAGGAAACTGTCCTCCTGGGCAAACGTAGTTACCGCTGGTCACTGAAGATGGCGCGCAGAGTTCATACTGCGTGTTGTTACTCACAAAGCAGGCTTGCGCGTCGAGCGTGGCCTGGGCTCCCTGCGAGTAACACTGCTGCGCGGATGAGGACGAGGAGGACGATGGTGTAGTGACAAGGCTGACGGACGTCACCTGGGCATGCACAAACACCGCTACCGGGTTGGATGTTACCGACTGGCTGGAGGCCGAGATGTAAGCCACACCGTAAGGCAGGCCGTTGGTGGATGGCAATGGATTAGGCAGGTTGCAGATGGTGTAGTCGGCAATGCCGCCGCCCGAGTTCCGATTCCAGGTTCCGGCGCAGATGTTGCCGGCCGGAGAGATGTCCACCAACTGGTTGTTAGTGGTGCCGTAGGTTACTGTCGCGACGGTGGCCGCTGTACCCTTGCAGGTAGAGGCCGACGGCCTAGTTACCTGCTGCGTCTGCCCGAAGGCCAGGGAGATGCCCGTGGTCACGGGTTGCAGTGTGAGCGTGGCTATGTCTGTGATCTTCAACCCGTAGCCCAGTCCATTGCAGTAGTTTGCGCCCGGGTTGCGGGTGCAACCGGAGATTGAAATCCCAGTTGGAATGGACAGGCACAACAAACAAATAAGCGTTAAGAACCGCCGCATGAATCCTCCCCGCCCCGCCTTGTCGAGCCGCAGAACGGTCACTCCCGAAATCATCGGAAAAAATGGTTTATAGCAAACTTCCCGCTCTCCGTCGCCCGCGAATATCAATGTCATGCGGCTCAATCCTACGCAGTCTCAAGCGACACGTCCTGGTCGCCAGGGCGGAAGAAAAAGCCTGTTTGCACAGCATCGAATAGGCAACAGAAACTGGATAACTCTCTCTGGAGCAGTCCGTTAGCGCGCTGTGGCTGGCCTGCCGCTGGTGAAACCGTTTTACTGACCGGCTCCCAGCGCCAAGCTCAACCTGCAGCAGGTTGACGAGACACTCCTACAAATCTCCAAGGAAAAGTGTATCAGGGCGGGGTGGTCTCCGGCTGGCTGCCCGCGAAGTACCCGCTCCCGCTGTTTCATAGACTCCGCCGGATTCGAATGAGGAGCAGGCTCCGGGTTTGGATTCGCCTTAGGAAGCGGGCGGCAGGTAGCGGGCAAACCACTCAGCGGCCCGCTCCAGCATGTCCCGGCGGTGGACAGGGTCGGCAATACCGTGTCCTTCATTCGGGTAAACCACAAGCCGCGTAGGGATGTGCCGGTCTCTCAGAGCATGCCAGAACTCGAAGGACTGAGGCGCAGGGCATTCGCCGTCTCGCTCTCCCACCACTACCAGCGTCGGCGTCGTCACCTTCCTGATGAAATTGATAGCCGAGCTTTTGGCGTAGACCTTTGGATCGTCGTAGACCGAGGCGCCAAAATACGGCATCATCCACTGGTCGATGGAGTTTTCGCCGTAGTAGCTCTGCCAGTTGGAAATCCCCGCGCCCGCCACCGCCGCCTTGAATCGCTGCGTCTGGGTCACGGCGAACATGGTCATGAATCCACCGTAGCTCCAGCCGGTTATACCCACACGTCCGGGGTCCACTGGGTATTCGGCCTCGACCGCGTCCACACCGGCCAGGATGTCGCGCAGGTCGCCATAGCCGAAGTCTTTACGGTTGGCCTGGGTAAACTCCTCGCCCTGGCCAAAGCTGCCACGCGGGTTGGGCATCAGAACAAAGTAACCCAGCGCGGAAAAAACCTCTGCGCTCAGGGCGCCCGAGCCCCAATGCGGCTTCGCCGCCGCGGCCGGCCCGCCATGTACCTCGACAATCATCGGATATTTTTTGGCCGGGTCGTAGTCTTTGGGAAGCATCAGCCAGCCTTGCACGATGAATTGATCGCTCTTCCAGAGAAGCGATTCAGTCTTACCCCAGGCCGGCTTTACGCCCTCATTAAAATGCGAGAGCTGGCCGTAGGGGGCGCGATCGGCT
>Ga0181524_10000673_pt1 | contig 41024 bp, 41 predicted proteins | sample PEATcosm2014_Bin_34_FD_119761 | JGI IMG/M metagenome (GOLD analysis project Ga0181524, IMG submission 119761) | Peatland microbial communities from MTU Mesocosm Facility, Houghton, MI, USA - PEATcosm2014_Bin05_60_metaG | ecosystem: Environmental > Terrestrial > Soil > Wetlands > Peat | place... | reverse complement strand
TCCTCGTCGGCGAAAAAGTCGGCTGTGTCGTCCATGTGGCGCCCCCAAGCGAATCAGGGCCCCGAGAGAATCACGCCGCCGCGTCAAGGCAAAATCGTCGTTAACCTGAGTTCCGAGCCGTGCTGGTGAGAAGGGGCGCCCTTGCGCAGACGACGCGGGCGCCGCAGACTGTCGACCCGATGGCGTGCGTCCGTCGAATTGAAGGCGCGCGCCCCCTTCCCCCCTCGCGGGGGAAGGTGTCATCGCGTCAGCGATGACGGATGAGGGGGGTCGCGCGAAGCGCGACAGCTTTTGTGCGATCGCCGTGCGAACGCAACCGCGCTCGCGACGCTTCGGTTCGCGGGACGTCGAAAAGCGGCCGACCTTCGCGGAAGCCATCGCGCTGCGCGCGATCCCCCTCATCCGGCCCTTGCTTACGCAAGGGCCACCTTCCCCCGCGAGGGGGGAAGGGGGCGCCTCTTCAGTTCGGTTGAAGCGCGCGATCCGGGCGATCCCCCGCGTCTCGATCGCCCGTGAAGCAGACCGGCTGGGGAAACGCGCAAATGGCGGCATCGGAATTCCTTCTCGACGCGAGCGACGGCGCGCGCATCTTCGTGCGGCGCTGGCTTCCCGAAGCGCCGCCGCGGGCGATCGTCCAGATCGCGCACGGACTCGTCGAGCACTCGCAGCGCTACCAGGATTTCGCCCTGACGCTGAACGGGGCCGGGATCGGCGCCTACGCCAACGACCATCGCGGACACGGACGGACCGCTCAGGCCGGCGAACTCGGCTTCTTCGCCGCCGAAAACGGCTGGCGATTGTGCCTCGAGGACCAGTGGACGCTGAACCGCCGCATCGCCGCCGAGAACCCGGGCGCGCCGATCTTCTTTTTCGGCCATTCCATGGGCTCGTTCATGGGCCAGAGCATCATCGCCGATCACGGCGACGCGCTGGCCGGCGCGATCCTTTCGGGCTCCAACGGACGCCCGCCCGCCATCGCCGCCGTCGCGCCCTTCATCGCGCGCTTCGAGCGGCTGCGCCTCGGCCCGCGCGGCAAGAGCGCGCTGCTCAAGCAGATGATGTTCGGCGAATTCAACAAGCCGTTCCGGCCGGCGCGCACCGACTTCGACTGGCTGTCGCGCGATGCGGCGCAGGTCGACGCCTATGTCGCCGATCCCCTGTGCGGCTTCGACTTCACCACGCAGCTCGTGATCGATCTGCTCGCAGGATTGCCGCCGCTGCTCGCGCCGGCGACGCTGGCGCGCATTCCCAAGGCGCTGCCGGTCCTGATCATCAACGGCGAGCGCGATCCCGTCGGCGCCAACATCCAGAGCCTGATCGAAGCCTACCGCGCCGCCGGCCTTTCGCCGACGGTGCGCCGCTATCCCGACGCCCGCCACGAAACGCTCAACGAGATTAACCGCGAGGAGGTCAAGGCGGACGTCATCGGGTGGATCGAGGGCGTGCTGGGCAAGCGCCAGGGCGCCGGGGCGAGCGCCTGAGGCGGGCGGCCTCGAAGCCGAAGCGCAACCGCCCATTGCCATGGCGCCCGCGCGCGTCTATTCGGACGCAGGGCTCATCATCGACAGGACGCGCCGCGTTGGACGACAGGGAACCGCAAGTCGACGAGGCGCTCGCCCTCGCCCATGGCCTGAAGAAAGAGGAATATGCGCGCTTCGTCGCGCTGATCGGCCGCACTCCGACCTTCACCGAGCTCGGCATCGTCTCGGCGATGTGGAACGAGCATTGCTCATACAAGTCCTCGCGCCTGCACCTGCGCAAATTGCCGACGAAAGCGCCGTGGGTCATCCAGGGGCCGGGCGAGAACGCCGGCGTCATCGACATCGGCGACGGCGACGCCTGCGTCTTCAAGATGGAGAGCCACAACCATCCCTCGTTCATCGAGCCCTATCAGGGCGCGGCGACCGGGGTCGGCGGAATCCTGCGCGACGTCTTCACCATGGGCGCGCGCCCCGTCGCCTGCCTCGACTTCCTGCGCTTCGGCTCGCCCGATCACCCCAAGACGCGCCACCTCGTGGCGGGAGTCGTGGCCGGCATCGGCGGCTACGGCAATTCCTTCGGCGTGCCGACGGTCGGCGGCTCGGTCGGCTTCCACAAGGGTTACGACGGCAACATTCTCGTCAATGCGATGGCGGTCGGCGTGGCGCGCGCCGACGCGATTTTCACCGCCAAGGCGACGGGAGTGGGCAATCCGATCGTCTATCTCGGCTCCAAGACCGGGCGCGACGGCATCCACGGCGCGACGATGGCCTCGGCGGCGTTCGAGGCCGACGCCGAGGAGAAGCGCCCGACGGTGCAGGTCGGCGATCCCTTCGCCGAGAAGCTGCTGCTCGAGGCGTGCCTCGAGCTGATGGCCTCGGGCGCGGTCGTCGCCATTCAGGACATGGGCGCGGCGGGCCTCACCTCCTCGGCGGTCGAAATGGGCGCCAAGGGCGATCTCGGCGTCGAGCTCGATCTCGATCGCGTCCCCTGCCGCGAAGCCGGCATGAGCGCCTACGAGATGATGCTGTCGGAAAGCCAGGAGCGCATGCTGATGGTGCTGCGCCCGGAGAAGGAGCCGGCGGCCGAGGCGATCTTCCGCAAGTGGGGCCTCGACTTCGCGATCATCGGCAAGACCACGGACACCAAACGCTTCGTCGTCAAGCATCGCGGCGAGGTCAAGGCCGACCTGCCGATCAAGGAGATGGGCGACGAGGCGCCGCTCTACGATCGGCCGTGGACGCCGACCAAAAAAGCGCCGGTTCTCGAGGCGGCGAGTCTGACGCCGCCCTCCTCGACGCGCGAGGCGCTGCTCAAACTCCTCGCTTCGCCCGATCTCAGCTGCAAGCGCTGGGTCTATGAGCAATACGACACGCTGATCCTCGGCAACACCATCGAAGGCCCGGGCGGCGACGCGGCGGTGGTGCGGCTCGGCGACGGGCCGAAGGGCCTGGCGCTGGTGATCGACGCCAGCGAGCGCTATTGCGCGGCGGACCCGGTCGAGGGCGGCAAGCAAGCGGTCGCCGAAGCCTGGCGCAATCTCATCGCCGTCGGCGCGCGCCCGCTCGCGCTCACCGACAATCTCAACTTCGGCAACCCGGAAAAGCGCGAGGCGATGGGCCAGTTCGTCGGCTGCCTGACCGGCATCGGCGAGGCGGCGCGCGCCCTCGACTTCCCCATCGTCTCCGGCAACGTCTCGCTCTACAACGAAACCAGCGGCGTCGGCATCCCGCCGACCCCGGCGATCGGCGGCGTCGGCCTCGTCGCGGACGTCGCCAAGGCCGCTTCGCTGGCGTTCAAGCGCGAAGGCGACGCCGTGCTGCTGATCGGCGGGAGCCCAAGCTGGCTCGGCCGCTCGGCCTGGCTGGCGACGATTCTGCAGCGCGACGAGGGCGCGCCGCCGCCGGTCGATCTCGCCGCCGAGCGGCGCAACGGCGAGTTCGTCTCTGCGCTCATTCGCTCGGGGCGCGTGAGCGCCGTGCACGATGTCTCCGACGGCGGCCTCGCCGTCGCGCTGGCCGAGATGGCGATTGCGGGCGGGATCGGCGCCACGATCGATCGAAACGCGGTCGAAGGAAGCGCGCACGCCTTCTTCTTCGGCGAGGATCAGGCGCGCTACGTCGTGACGGCGCGCCCTGAAGATTGCGAGACGCTCCTCGCCGAAGCGCGGCGCGCCGGCGTCCCGGCGGCGCGGCTGGGGACGACGGGCGGGCGGAGCCTCGATCTGCCCGGCGGGGCGCTTGTGACGATCGCGGCGCTCGTCGAGGCGTTCGAATCATGGTTTCCCGCCTATATGGACGGGCCTGGGGGAGAGCGGGCATGATCAACCTCGTGGCGGTGAAGGCGCTCGCCGGCTTCAACTACGTCCGCGCCGATCAGGTCGTCGCGATCGCCGCGTCCGAGCCGACGAAGTGCGTCATCTACTTGGTCGGCGGCGTGACGATCCCCTGTTCGGAGCCGGTCAAGGACGTGATCGCCAAATTGGAGGCCGCGACCGCGCCACGCGCGGGCGAAATGCAAGAGGAGCCGAAATAGTCATGGCCATGTCCGTCGCCGAAATCGAAAGCATGATCCGCGAGGCGTTTCCCGACGCGCGCATCGAGGTCAAGGATCTGGCCGGAGACGGCAATCATTACGCCGCCAACGTCGTCAGCGCCGCCTTCGCCGGCAAGAGCCGGGTGCAGCAGCACCAGATGGTCTACGGCGCCCTCAAGGGCCGCATGGGCGGCGAGCTGCACGCGTTGGCGCTGCAGACTTCGGCGGGATAGGGCGGCGCTCGGTCGAGACGAAGGTCTCGGGCTCGCGCCGTCCCTCATCCGGCCGCTCCACAGCCCGTCCGCGCATTGTCCCTTGCGTCAATTGGTCTGGCGTCGAGGAACAAATTGGCTCTTTTCCAGACCACTCGGGCGCGCTTTGTTCGCCCATGCGATCGCGCCGCCAGGAGAGGCCCCCATGTCCGAGACCGATGCCGGAACATCCTTCGAGGTGACCAAACGCAACCGCGTCGTGCGCCGCCCGGCGCGCGGCAGGTACGACCGGGCGACGGTTTACGACATTCTCGATTCGGCGATGGTCTGCCACATCGCCTACGTCGTCGACGGCCAGCCCTTTTGCACCCCGACCTCGTTCTGGCGCGAAGGCGACCATCTCTATTGGCACGGATCGTCGGCCAGCCGGATGATTCGCGCCCAGGCCAAGGGCATTCCGCTCTGCGTGACGGTGACGCACGTCGACGCCCTCGTCCTGGCGCGCTGCGGCTTCAACCACTCGGTCAACTACCGCTCGGCGATGGTCTACGGCAGAGCGCAGGCGATCGAAGACCAGGGCGAGAAGCTCGCCGCGATGGACAACTTCATCGATCGCCTCTTCCCGGGCCGCGCCGAGCTGATTCGCGCGGCGACGGCGAAGGAGATCAAGGCGACGACCTTCCTGCGCATGGAGATCGAGCAGGCCTCCGCCAAGATTCGCAACGAGACCATGCACGACGACGAGGAGGACTACGCCGTGCCGGCCTGGACGGCGCTGTTCCCCATCCGCACCGTCGTCGACGCGGCGCAGGAGTGCCCGCGCCAGATGAAGGACGTGACCCGGCCCGAGGGAATGTCCAGCTACAGGGCGCAGCGCAATCTCGACGAGGTCATGCTGGAGTGCCACCGCAAGGTGTTCGGCGAGGGGCGGTAGTCGGCGGACGCGGCGATCCCCCTCTTCCCGCATAGCCCGTCGGAAGACGGGCGTTCTGACGAACGCCCGATGCGGGGAGAGGGCGGGGGTGAGGGGCCGGGTGATTGTCCGCTCGTTGCGGCCAATGCCCTCGCCCCTCATCCCAACCTTCTCCCCGCAAGCGGGGAGAAGGGGCGTCGCGCGACATGACGGCGTGCGTCGATTCAATCGCGGCACGCTCCAGCGCGCCCCGTCATCGCGCGACCCATCGCTCCCGCAACTCCCGCTTCAGCGCCTTGCCGATCGCGTTGCGCGGCAGCGCGTCGACGAAGTTCAGCGCGGCGAGGCGCTGGGTCTTGCCGAGGCGGGCGTTGACCCAGGCGCGCAATTCCTCCGCCTCGAGCGAAACGCCTTCCCTCACCGCGAAGAAGGCGACCGGCGTCTCGCCCCATTCGGCCGACGGCGCGCTCGTATTGGCGCCATTTTGGCTTTATATAGGATACAAGGATTCTTCGATTTTCATCGGCGATCATGCAGCGGACGCTTATGAGTTACGTCGTCAAGGTCGGCTACGACGAAGCCGAGCGCCGGTATTTCGTCCTTTTTTCCGACATACCTGGATTGAATATCGAAGCCGACAGCTTCGAAGAGTTCGTCGAAGCCGCCCAGGACGTCGTCCCCGATCTGGTGGGGCGAGACGCCGACGGGTCGGGAATCCGGTTTGAACGAGAAGTCGTCCTGGCGGGCTGATGGGGTCCAATCTCTATCCCGCGCTTGTTCACGCACGACTCTCCAGCAAGCGGAGAGGCCGGGGGTGCCGGCGCGGCAATTCCGCCGCGCGGCGAGGCGATTTCAACGGCTTGCGCGCCATTTTGTGCAAACGCGGAGATCACGGGCTCACCGGAACCATTTCCGGCGGAAACTGGCAAGCTTGGCGATTAGTGCGTCAACCCGGATTGGTAAGTGAACGCGTGCAGCGATTCCGGCGGCGCTGCCGCCCGAGGGTTTACAATTTCTACCTTGGTCCTGCGTGGCTGGGGTAAGTTCAATGTGCGCTTTTGCGTAAAATTCAGTTGAGGTATTGAGAGCGGACATTGTGAGATTGCGGCCATGCTGCCCAATTGCAAAGGCCGGCTTGCCCTGCGAATCATGAACGACGAGCGCTTTGTCAAGAGGTTCATTCGGATCTAATTCATTAAACCACAAATCAATGTTCTTTCCTAAATTATCAAACACGTACGACTTAGCTTTGGACGGAGTTCCGTGAATTTGTAACTCCTTATAGCCGGACCCTTCTCGAAGAAATACAATCCCGCCTGGTTTTTGCAGCCAGTACACGACGATCCCTTCGTCGATGCCGAGCTCTGTCAACGATATGGAAAAGCCACCGAGTGCGGCAGTTCCATGAGGGACTCGGGCACCGGGTCTTAGTTGGGGCAAGATCGGATCAGATACGGAATAACCGTAATTCAACAAGAAAGCCTCTTGTTGTGTCAAATAATATGGCAACACGAATCCACCGACGTCTCGGTCTCTTCTTTCGGCAAATAGATATAGCATAGTCCTTAGAGCAATACCTAATTGTTCTGGCGGATTGTCGATACTTCGGCCCGCCGAATACAATTGGGATATTGCACGAGGCGCAGGATCCACTTTGCGTCTATGCCGTATTGACTGAAATTGGCTGAAACCCACACCCAAATGCAGCGTTAGAACTCGCTTGGATATTCCGTCGGCGATTCGGACAAGGCAGATTCTGTCGCTACCTTGGTAGGCGTAGGCAAATTCAACACTTCGAAATTCGCGATGCCACTGGAGTAAGGCATCTACGACGTTAGGCCCGGATTGAAGTAAGCGCGCCTGCTCAATAAACCGGGTGCCATGATGTTGATCACCAGCAAATCCTATGAGAGCCTTCCTGTCCGCTGCCCGCACTATCTTTATCTGAATTTCTCGGTCTCGGACTTGCAGGTTTCCACCCGAAATCGAAGCATCGGCCACCATCCAAGCGGTCTCGCCTTCAATTCCCGCGACCAGTAGGGTCATCGCTCCGCCTGCCCGAAATCGAGACGCTGCTTTGCGCCCTGCTTTGAAACAATCAGATTGGCGTGGCCGGAATGTGCCGGGAACTTCACAGTCTGGCAGCGAACAGCATGAGGAGCAAGAACACGCAATGCCGGCTGGCGGGCCGCCACCGAGCACCGCTCATGACGGAGGATCGGTGAAGGCGCTCCAACTCACGTTGCAAACGTTTGGTGCACCTTCTCCCGCAGCTCCCGCTTCAGCACCTTGCCGATCGCGTTGCGCGGCAGCGCGTCGACGAGGCGCAGCGCCGACAGCCGCTGGGTCTTGCCGAGGCGGGCGTTGACCCAGGCGCGCAATTCCTCCGCGTCGAGCAAGGCGCCGTCCTTCAGCGCGACGAAGGCGACCGGCGTCTCGCCCCATTCGGCCGACGGCGCGCCGACGACGGCAGATTCCGCGACCTCGGGGCGCTCGGCCAGCGCCGCCTCGATGTCGCTGGGGTAGATGTTGAAGCCGCCGGAAATGATCATGTCCTTGCGGCGGTCGATGAGAATCAGGAAGCCGTCCTCGTCGAAGCGCCCGACGTCGCCGGTGCGGATGAAGCGATTGCCCGCGCCGTCGCGCCACTCGGTCTCGCGCGTCTTGCCCGGCTGGCCGCGGTAGCCCGCCATCATCGCGCCGGAGCGGCCGACGATCTCGCCGGCCTCGCCCGCGCCGACCTCCCGCCCCTCTTCGTCGATCAGGCGGATATCGTGCCCCTCGGCGGGCTGGCCGACCGTGTGCAGCTTGTCGGGGTATCGATGCGCAGCGAGCAGGCACGAACCGCCGCCTTCGGTCATGCCGTAGATTTCGATCAGCCCACCCGGCCAGCGGGCCAGCACGTCGCGCTTCAATTCGGCGGGGAACGGCGCGCTGGTCGAGAATTTCATCTGGAAACTCCCGAGGTCGAACGCGTCGAAATCGGCGAGCGCCATGATGCGCTGGTACTGAACGGGAACCAGCATGGCGTGGGTGGCGCGAACGCGCTGCGCCAGCGCCAGGAATTGGCGGGCTTCGAACTTGCGCATCAACGCCAGCGCGCCGCCCATCGCCAGCGTCGGAAAGAGGCTGACCAGCGTCGTGTTGGAATAGAGCGGCGTCGAGACGAGTGTGACGGCGTGCGGCCCGTATTCGAATTCGCGGGCGCGCCGGATATGGCCGAAACGCATGGCGTGCGACTGGTCGATGCCCTTAGGCGCGCCTGTCGTGCCGGAGGAATAAATGGTGTTGAAGACCCAGTCGGGTTCGACCGCCACGCCCGTGGGCGCGGCGCCGACCGGCGCCAGCCAATCCCGGAAACGCGCGCCCTCGGCTTCGTTGTCGAGCGCGACGCGCGGGACGCGCGCGTCGACCTCGCTCGAGACGCCTCGAGTCGTCGCGTCGAGGAACAGCAGCCTCGCCTGACAGTCGCGCGCCATATCGGCGAGGTTCTTGGCCGTCGCGCTCGGCGCCAGCGGCGCGACGACGACGCCGGCGCGCAAGGCCCCGAGAAAGGTCGCGACGTATTCGATCGAGCTGACCGCGCAGATCGCGATCGTCTCGCGCGGAGCCACGCCGTCGCGTTGCAGCGCGGCGGCGACGCGATCGATCAACCGATCGAATTCGCGATAGCTCAGGCGCCGCTCTCCGTCGATCAGCGCGACGCGCTCCGGCGCCGCGCGCGCCGTTCGCCGCACCAGTTCGCAGATCAGCGCGAATTCGGCCGCGCTCTCGGCCCTCATGGGATCGTGACGACGACTTTGCCGAGCGCGCCGCGCTCGCCGAGCAGGGCGATGGCCTCGCCGGCGCGCGCCAGCGGGAAACGGGCGGAAACGCGCGGCCGGATTTTTCCGGCGCCGTAGAGGGCGATCAGCTCGGCGTTGTTGGCCGCGTTGGCTCCAGGGTTGCGGGCGCCGAACCCGCCCCAGTACACGCCGAGGATGTCGCAGGCCCTGAGCAGCGGCAGGTTGAGCGGAATCCTGGCGATCCCGGCGGGGAAGCCGATGACGAGGAAGCGGCCGCCCCAGGCGAGCGCGCGCAGCGCCGCCTCGGAGTAGTCGCCGCCGACGCTGTCGTAGACGACGTCGACGCCGTTCTCGCCGCAAGCCGACTTGAAGAGTTCGCTGAGCTTCCTCAGCGCCTCCTTGTCGAACGGACCGGCGGGATAGACGAGCCCGGAATCGGCGCCCCAGCTCATCGCCGCATCGACCTTTTCGCGCGTCGAAGCGGCGGCGACGACGCGCGCGCCCATCGCCTTGCCGATCTCGACCGCCGCCGAGCCGACGCCGCCCGCCGCCCCGAGCACGAGAAGGCTTTCGCCGGCGCGCAAATGCGCGCGATCCTTCAGCGCGTGATAGCCCGTGCCGTAGGTGAACAGCAACGCGGCCGCCTCGTCGAACGGCATGGCGTCGGGAATCGGCGTGACGCGCGCCGCGGCGACCGCGACCTTCTCGGCCATGCCGCCCCAGCCCGGCGAAGCGAGCACGCGCTGGCCGGCCTTCAAGCCCACGACCTCCGCGCCGACGGCGTCGATCACGCCGGCGACCTCGCCCCCCGGCGAGAACGGGCGCGGCGGCCTGACTTGGTACTTGTCCTCGATGATCAGCGAATCGGGAAAATTCACGCCGCAGGCGGCGACGCGAACGACGACCTCGCCCGCTTTCGGCGCGGGATCGGCGACGTCCTCGATCACGAGGGACTCAGGGCCGCCCGGCGCCTTGCTCAACAGAGCCTTCATCGATCGCATGTCTCCGTCGGCGAGGCCCATCCCCCGCTCGGCCGCCATGCTAGCGGCCCGTTCGGCGAAGGCAAGCCGCGGCCGGCGCGCGATCGAGCGGAATCGGGAATCTCGCCCGGCGGCGCCGGGACGGCGCAGACCGTCGAGCGCGTCAGGAAGCGGCGCTCGCGGCCGTTGTCGAGCGAGAACATGCCGCCGCGCCCCGGCACGACGTCGATGACGAGATCGGTGTGTTTCCAGACTTCGTATTGCGCGCCGCCGATATAGAACGGCGCGCCGCCGATCTCGCCGAGCTTGACGTCGCGATCGCCGAGGAGAAATTCGCCCTGGGGATAGCACATCGGCGAGGAGCCGTCGCAGCAGCCGCCGGATTGATGGAACAGCACCGGCCCGTGGTCGGCGACGATTTCGGCGAGGAGCTTCAACGCTTCGGGCGTCGCGGTCACCTTGTCGGCCATGGTCGACCCTCGAAGAATTCGGCGGCGCGGAGTCTCCCCGCGCCGCCGGGTTGCCGTTTTCAGAAGAAGCCGAGCTTCTTCGGGCTGTAGCTGACGAGCAGGTTCTTCGTCTGCTGATAGTGTTCGAGCATCATCAAGTGCGTCTCGCGGCCGATGCCGGACTGCTTGTAGCCGCCGAACGCCGCGTGGGCGGGATAGGCGTGGTAGCAGTTGGTCCACACGCGGCCCGCCTGGATCGCGCGGCCGAAACGGTAGCAGCGATTGGCGTCGCGGCTCCACACGCCCGCGCCGAGGCCGTAGAGCGTGTCGTTGGCGATCGCCAGCGCCTCGTCGTCGTCCTTGAAGGTCGTGACGGACACGACCGGCCCAAAAATCTCCTCCTGGAAGACGCGCATCTTGTTGTGGCCTTTGAAGACGGTCGGCTTGACGTAGTAGCCGCCGGCGAGTTCGCCCGCCAGAATATTGCGCTCGCCGCCGATCAGCACTTTCGCGCCTTCCTGGCGACCGATATCGAAGTAGGAGAGGATCTTCTCCAATTGCTCGGACGACGCCTGCGCGCCGATCATCGTGGCGGGATCGAGCGGGCTCCCTTGCGTGATCGCCGCGACGCGCTTCAAGGCGCGCTCCATGAAGCGGTCGTAGATCGATTCCTGGATCAGGGCGCGGCTCGGGCAGGTGCAGACCTCGCCTTGATTGAACGCGAACAGCACGAAGCCTTCGATCGCCTTGTCGAGGAAGTCGTCGTCCGCCGCGCAGACGTCCTCGAAGAAGATGTTGGGCGACTTGCCGCCGAGCTCGAGCGAGACGGGGATCAGGTTCTGCGAGGCGTATTGCATGATGAGCCGCCCCGTCGTCGTCTCGCCGGTGAAGGCGATCTTGGCGATGCGGTTGCTGGAGGCGAGCGGCTTGCCGGCTTCGAGGCCGAAGCCGTTGACGATGTTGAGCACGCCCTTGGGGAGGAGGTCGCCGACGAGCTCGATCCACACCATGATCGAGGCCGGGGTCTGTTCGGCGGGCTTCAGAATGACGCAGTTGCCGGCGGCGAGCGCGGGGGCGAGTTTCCACACGGCCATGAGCAGCGGGAAGTTCCAGGGAATGATCTGTCCGACGACGCCGAGCGGCTCGTGGAAATGATAGGCGACCGTATCGTGATCGATTTCGCTGAGCCCGCCTTCCTGAGCGCGGATCGCGCCGGCGAAATAGCGGAAATGGTCGATCGCCAGCGGAATGTCGGCGGCGCGCGTCTCGCGGATCGGCTTGCCGTTGTCCCAGGTCTCGGCGAGCGCCAGCTTCTCGAGGTTCTCCTCCATGCGGTCGGCGATGCGATTGAGGACTTGCGCGCGCTCGGCCGGGCTGGCGCTTCCCCAGGCCGCCTTGGCGGCGTGCGCCGCGTCGAGCGCGGCGTCGATGTCGTGCGAATCCGAGCGGGCGATCTCGCAGATCGGCTGGCCGGTGATCGGCGAGACGTTGTCGAAATACTTGCCGCTCGTCGGCGCGCGCCACTCGCCGCCGATGTAATTGTCATAGCGTTTGGCGAACGGCGCCTTCATGGCGGCGCTGACTTCAACCTTGGTCATGGCTTTCTCCCTTGTGCGACGCCGTCGGTGGCGGCGTTGGCGCAAAGGTCTGTTCGATAGCCCCGGCGAAATATAGCCCCCCGCGGCGAGCGGGGCGCGTAAGTGTCGCAGGAATGCGACAGGTCGGCCGACTTTCGCCGTCAGCGCCTGACGCCGAACTGATTGAGTTTGCGGTGCAGCGTGGCGCGGGACATGTTCAGGTCCTTCGCCGCCTTGGAGACGTTGCCGCCGGAGCGCGCCAGCGCGCGCTGCAGGACGGCGCGTTCCGCGGCCGTCATGTCGTCGCTCTCGGCTTTCGCGCGGCCGATGAGGTCGGCGGCCGGCATCGGGCGCGCCAGCATCGCCGAATCGATCCCCAGCGCCAGCCGCGCCGCGCGCGTCGCCCCGACCACCAGATCGTCGCGATCGACCGCCAGCAGGAAATTGCCGAGCCGCTCGCCGGCGGGCGCCAGCAGGATGCGCGCCTTGGCGAAGGCGCGGCGAAAGTTTTCCGCCTCGATCAGGCGCGCCGCGTCCGCTGTCGCCGTGGCGATGAGCCGAACGAACCCTTCCGTCAGATCGGCGCGACAGGAGGAAACGTCGAGCGCGGCCGCGAGTTCGCCGTGCTCGTCGAAGATCGGCGCGCTGGTGCAACTGAGCCCGGCATTGCGGGTGAAGAAGTGCTGGTCGCAGTGAATGGTCAGGGGGCGCTGCTCGACGAGGCCGGTGCCGATGCCGTTGGTGCCCTCGCAATTCTCGCTCCACACGGCGCCGGTCCACAAGCCCCAGGCGTCGAAAGTGGAGTCGTCGCACGCGGCGCCGCGCCGATCGATCACGACGCCGCTGCGATCGGCGAGCATGACCGAGCAGCCGACGCCCCCCACCGCCAGGAACAGGCGGTCGAGACTGCTCTGGGCGACCCGCAGCAACGGGCCGAGCTTCTCGCGGGTTTGGGCGATCTCGGGCGCCGATAGCCGGCGCGATGGCGCGTCGCTGGCGGGGTCCAGGGCATGGAGGCGGCCCGAGCGGCGCCAGGACGCCGCTACGACGGAATTCGCCGCCTCGTCGCTGGCGATCGCATTCTGAACGCGGTCGGCATGAGCGGCGTCGACAGATCGCCCCATCGTTCCCTCCCCGTTCGTCTCCCAGCGGCGTCTCACGATCCAAGCGCGGGCGTCGACGCGAGCTGTCTTGCCCGCAAGCGTAGCGACGCGCAATCGCGAATGCAACGGCGGCGGCGTGCGCCCCCTTGACAGCCGCGCGCGCCGCCGACCACGTTCGCGGATTGGAAATTTTCGGGACTAGCCATGGACGATCCTCATCTCACTCAGCCGCTCGCGTCATTCCACGGCGAGCGGCCCGAGGCGCCGCCGTGGTTCTCGCGCGCGTTGCTTCAGACGCCCGAGCGCGGCTTCGTGACCGTCGACGGCGCGAAGATCGAGACTTTGGTCTGGGAGCCGCCGCAGACGCCCACCAGGCCGGCGCTGCTGCTGCTGCACGGCAGCGGCGCGCACGCCCACTGGTGGTCCTTCATCGCGCCGTTCCTCGCTCGGGGCCGGCGTGTCGTCGCCCTGTCCTGGTCGGGCATGGGCGGTTCGGACTGGCGGCCGAGCTATTCGCGCGCGCTGTTCCGGCGCGAGGCGATGGTGGTCGCCGAGACGACGGGGCTGTTCGACAGCGGGCCGCCGATCCTCGTCGGGCACTCGTTCGGCGCCCGCATGGCGCTGACGCTGGCGGCCGCGCACAGCGAGCAGTTCTTGGCCGTGGTCGCCGTCGATCCTCCGGTGTTCGCGCCCGATCGGCAGAGGCCGGCCGGGCGCGGCGGGCGGGAGTTCAAGCCGCACCGCGTCTATCCGACCTTCGCGCTCGCGATGGCGCGGTTCCGCTTCGCGCCGGTCCAACCCTGCGCCAATCTGTTCATCGCCGACCACATCGCGCGGCTGGGCTTACGCGAACTGCCGGACGGCGAAGGCTGGACCTGGCGGTTCGATTCGTTCCTGTGGCGGGACATCGAGCGGGAGGACCCGGCGCCGGTCCTGCGCGCCGTCAAGCGCCCGGTGGCGCTCATCCGCGGCGGCGTCTCGCGGCTGATGCTCGCCGAGGACGCCGCCTATATGATGAGCCTGCTGGCGCCCGGTTCGCCCTATTTCGAGATTCCCGAGGCCGACCATCACGTCACGATCGACCAGCCGCTCGCCTTCGTCGCCGGCCTCGACGGCTTGCTGTCGAACTGGCCGAAGGCGAACTGAAAGCCGCTACGGCTCCTTGCCGCCGAACCCCGCCGCCTCGATGGCGAGATGCGTCTTGTTCTGGAAGCTCGCGTCCTGGCCGGAAACGAGCAATTCGGCCGCCCCCGCCACGGCGTCGCACACCGCCTCGACCCAGGGCATTTCCGACTTGGCGAAGTCGCCGAGCACGAAGTTGTAGACCAGCGCCTTGTCGCCGGGATGGCCGATGCCTAGGCGCACGCGCTTGTAGTCGTTGCCGATATAGGCGGTGATCGAGCGCAGGCCGTTGTGGCCGGCCAAGCCGCCGCCGACCTTGACCCTGACCTTGGCCGGCGCGAGGTCGAGATCGTCGTGGATGACGACGATCGCCTCCAGGCCGAGCTTGAAGAAGCGCATCGCCTCGCCGACGGCGCGGCCGGACTCGTTCATGTAGGTCTGCGGCGCCAAGAGCGCGACGCGGCTCTGGCCGATCAGCCCTTCGGCGATCAGTCCCTGGAAGCGCGGGCGGAACGGGCCGATGCGATGCGTCTCGGCGATGCGCGCCAGCGCCATGAAGCCGATGTTGTGGCGGTTCTTGGCGTGGCGCGCGCCGGGATTGCCGAGGCCTGCGATGAGCAGCATGACCACTCGCTTGAACGAAAAGACCCGCCCGCCTCTAGGGGACGGACGGGCCTTGTCCTTATGGACCGGCGCTAGGGCCGGCGCGTCACTTCTTGGCGGCCGGCTTGGCCGGCGCCGGGGCGGCGGCGCCCTTGGCCGGAGCCGCGGCGGCGCCCTTGGCCGGGGCGGCGGCCGCGGCGGGAGCGGCGGCGGTCGCCGCGGCGGCGGCGGCCGGAGCGGCGCCCGAAGTCGCGGCGGCGGCGGCCGGCGCCTCTTCCTGGAACACGGTCGGCGGCACCACGGTCACCACGGTGTAGTCGGTCCTGACGTCGGCCGCCCGGCAGCCTTCGGGCAGCTTGAGCGCCGAGACATGCACCGAATCGTGGAAGTCGAGACCGGCGAGGTCGATGGTGATCGACTCGGGGATCGCTTCCGCCGGCGCCAGCAATTCGACGCTGTGCAGCACCAGATTGACCGCGCCGCCCTTCTTGATGCCGGGCGAAAGCTCGCGATTGACGACATGCACCGGCACGGCGATGCGCACGCGCGAACCCGCCTTGAGCCGGAAGAAGTCGACGTGCACCGGCTTGTCGGTGACGACGTCGAGCTGATAGTCGCGCGGCAGGACGCGCTGCTTGCGCCCCTCGACCTCGAGCTCGAAGATCGAGGTCAGAAAGTGGCCGGAATAGATGTGCTTGTTGAGTTCCTTGAAATCGACCGAGATCGGCTCGGCCTTCTCGCCGCCGCCATAGATGACGCCGGGTACGCGGCCTTCGCGACGAACGGAGCGGGCGGCCCCCTTGCCGATCCCGCTGCGCGTCACGGCCGCGAGTTGCTTGATCGCTGCCATGTCGTATGTCCTTTGTTGATCGCGCCCTGCCTCCAGGGGTGTCGGAAACGGCGCGAAGCGCGGCTTATAGAGAAGGCCCGCGCGAAGGGCAAGGCCGAGGCGAAGTCGAGGCGAAGTCGACTCCGCCCCGCCCGGCCGGCGCCCCTACACCTCCTCGCGCAGCACGGCCGCGAGCAGGTCGAGGAACTTGGAGACGCGGTTGAGGCCCGCGGCGCCCTTGGGCGTCAGGGCGTACATTTCGAGCGGCTCGAAGAGGAAATCGGGCAGCACGCGCACCAGGGTCCCCGCCCTCGTCGCCGCTTCGACTTCCCTAACCGGGCGCAGGCCGATGCCGAGGCCGGCGTAGGCGGCGTCGCCGAGCACCCGGCTGTCGTCGGCCTCGAAGTTGCCGGCGACGTTGACGACGTGGACTTCACCCTTGCGGTCGACGAGGCGCCATTCGTCCTGCGGCGGATTGGCGACGATGCGCAGGCAGACGTGGCCGGAGAGATCGGCGGGGGTCTTGGGCATCGACCGGTGCGCGAAGTATCCCGGGGAGGCGGCGAGGCACCAGGAGATGGTGAGCAGGCGGCGGGCGATGAGGCGGCTGTCCTTCGGCTGACCGACGTGCAGCGCAACGTCGAAGCCGCCGCTGATCGGATCGGCGGCGAAATTGGTGACCAGGATTTCCAGGCGGATTTCCGGGTTGGCCGCGAGCAGCCCGGCGAAGCCGCGCAGCACGCCCTGGGTGCAGGCGGCGCCGGGAACGGCGACCCGCAAGGTTCCGCGCAGCGCCTCGCGCCCGCCCCGCGCCTCCTCGGCCGCCGCGTCGAGCTCGTCGAGCGCGCGGCGCGCCCGCGCGTAGAGCGCGCGTCCCTCGGCGGTGACGGAAACCGCGCGCGTCGAGCGGCGCAGCACCTTCACCCCGAGATTGCGCTCGAGGCGCATGATGCGGCGGCTGACCGCGTTGCCGCTGACCTGGAGCAGCCGCGCCGCCGCGGCGAGGCTTCCCGCCTCGACGACGAGGGCGAAGGTCTTCAATTCGGCGAGATCGTCGAGGGCCGCCATTATAACCTGCCAGGTGATTAACTCCCTTCCAATTATCACCTACCGAAACGGATTGGCAAGGCGATATTGGCGACACGAGCGCGCCGCGTCGGTTCGCGCCGAAGTGAAGGAAGTTTTCGCCATGGCGACCCTCTATCGCACCGCCCATCTGCCCGTTTCGCCCGCCACCGCCTGGAAGCGCATCGCCGACGTCGGCAAGGTCCATGAGATCCTGCCGGCGATCGTCGCCTGCTCGCTCGACGGCGATCGCCGCTCCTGCACCTTCGCCGACGGCGGCGTCCTCCACGAGCGCATGATCTCCATCGACGACGGCCTGATGCGGCTCGCCTACGCGATCACCGAATCGCCGTTTGCGCTCGAGTTCCACAGCGCCGCCATGCAGGTCGTCGCCGACGGCGCGGGATCGCGGATCTTGTGGACCACCGACGTCAAGCCGGACGCCGCCGAGGCGGGGCTCGCCCCGGTGTTCGACCAGTTCTTCGCCCAATTGACCGAGCGCCTGGGCGCGCCCTGAGCGGCTCGCCGAACCCAAGGACTTTCCATCATGAGAATCACCACCGAAATCGTCATCGACAAGCCCGTCGTCGCCGTCTGGGAGGTCGTGGGAACACAGTTCGGCGAGGCCTACCGCTGGGCCAGCATCCTCAACCACACCGAAGCCCATGGCCGGAAGATCAGCGAGCAGGTCTGCGAATCCAGGACCTGCGACATCCAGGGCATGGGGCGCACCCTCGAGAAGCTGACGGCGTTCGACCCCGCCGCGCACGCCTTGACCTACGAGGTGATGGAGGGCTTCCCGTTCTTCGTCGAACGCGGCGTCAACCGCTGGCGCCTCGTCGAGGAAGGAGGCCGCACGCGCGTCATCTCCAACGCCGAGATCGTCACCAAAGGCGTGATCGGCGCGTTGATGAGCCCGATGATGAAGATGCAGATGACTGGGATGATGCGCAGGACGCTCGAGGACCTCAAATACTACATCGAGCGCGGCGTCCCCCACCCCCGCAAACAGAAGGCGATGGCCTCGCTCAAGCTGGCGAGGGCGTGAACGCGGCGCGATGAAGGCGGCCGCCGGCGGGCCGGTTTGCCTCGCCGGCGGCCGCGGCGTAGAACCGCGGGCCTCGGCGAAAACACGGACCACGCGCGATCCCATGGCTTTCCAAGGTTTCGGCCCCCAGGCGCAGCCGTTTTTCAAGGCGCTCGGCTTTCACCAGACCAAGGAATGGTTCGAGGCCAATCGCGCGATCTACGAGAGCGAGATCAAGGGCCCGCTCGGCGATCTCGTCGAGGAGCTCGCGGCCCGCTTCGCCAAATCCGGCACGCCGCTGAAGGGCGACCGCAAGGCCTCGCTGTTCCGCATCAATCGCGACGTGCGCTTCGCCAAGGACAAGAGCCCTTACAAGACCAACGCCGGCGCGGCGCTGACGCGCACGGGGGCGAAGAACGATCCCGGCCTCTACTATATCCACATCGCCGCCGACGGCTGTTTCGCCGCCGCCGGCTTCCACCAGCCCGAGCCCGAGGAGTTGGCGCGCCTGCGCTCCGCCATCGCGCGCGCGCCGAAGGCCTGGGGCGCGATGACGGCCAAGCTCGCCACAGGCGGCCTGGCGCTGTCCGACGAATACGCGATGAAGCGCGCGCCGCGCGGCTTCGAGGACGTCGCCGACCCCGTCGTCGCCGCCGCGCTGCGCAACAAGTCGTTCATCTGCTCGCGCCCGATCGCGGATTCGCGCCTTTGCGCCCCCGATCTCGTCGGCGATCTCCAGGCCTTCGCCGAGGACGCCATGCCGCTGCTCGAATGGGGCTGGAGCGCCGTCGTCGACGCGCGTTGACGGACGAGCCGTCGTTTTCGGGTGGCGCGGCGCGCCGGAACGCGCAAGATGTGGAAAAATCGCATCGGACAAGCGTCATGCTCGACATGCCCAACACCCCCGTCAATCCCGGCGCCGACTATCCCACGGTGAGAAAGGCGATCGAATTCATTTCGACGCGCTGGCGCGACCAGCCCTCGATCGAGACCATCGCCGAGCACGTCGGCCTCTCCGCCTCGCATTTCCAGCACGTGTTCAAGCGCTGGGCGGGGCTGACGCCCAAAGCCTTTCTGCAGGCGATCACCATCGAGCGCGCGCGCGAACTGTTACGCGATTCGGCGAGCGTGCTCGACGCCGCCTATGACGTCGGCCTTTCCGGCCCGAGCCGGCTGCACGACCTCTTCATCGCCCACGAGGCGCTGACGCCGGGCGACTATCGCCGCGAAGGGCTGCGCCTCGCCTACGGCTTCCACCCCTCCCCGTTCGGCGAAGCGATCGTCGTCGCCGCGCCGCGGGGCCTGGCCGGCCTCGGCTTCGTCGACGAGGGCGATCGCGCCGCCGCGCTCGCCGACATGCAGCGCCGCTGGCCGCGCGCCGCGTTCGTCGAGGACGAGGCCGCCACCGCGCCGCTCGCCGCGCGCGCCTTTGATCCCAAGCTGTGGCGGCCGGACGCGCCGCTGCGCATCGTCATGATCGGCACGGATTTCGAGGTGCGGGTGTGGGAGTCGCTGCTGGCGGTGCCGTTCGGCCGCGCCACCACCTATTCCGACATCGCGCGTCGTCTCGGCAAGCCGAAGGCGGCGCGCGCGGTCGGCGCGGCGGTCGGGCGCAACCCGATCTCCTTCGTCGTCCCCTGTCATCGAGTTCTCGGGCGCTCGGGCGCGCTGACCGGCTACCACTGGGGCCTGGCGCGCAAGCAGGCGATCATCGGATGGGAAGCGGGGCGGGCGCAGGCGAACTGAGCGAAGCGTCTCCGGCGCGGCGGCCCAAAACAAAAACGGCCCGCCCCCGGGGACCCGGGCGCGAGCCGTGATCGCGTCTCCTTGCCGGTTCATCCGCGGTCAAGGAGAAAAGGGGTCGACCCGCGAGGATCAGACCGCCTTGAGATTGTCGGCCGAGGACTTGCCGGTGCGGCGATCGGCGACGAGCTCGAACGAAATCTTCTGACCCTCGTTGAGGCCTTTCAGACCGGCGCGTTCGACCGCGCTGATGTGGACGAAGACGTCCTTGCCGCCGTCATCCGGCTGGATGAAGCCGAAGCCTTTTTGTCCGTTGAACCACTTCACGGTTCCCTGCGCCATAGACCTGTTCCTTATTGCGTATGCGCCAAAATGAACCGCGCGCGCGCGCGGTCGAGGTGTTTCGAGTTTTGGGAGAAGGTCGTCAGTCTGACGCGAATCACGCCCAGGCCAAGTCATTCGGCCGAAGCCCGATCGAGCGCATATAGCAATCTTTTATTGGATTCGCAAGCGCCGACGCAAAATATGTCGACGCAAAATATTTCGCCGCGATACTTACTGACGGAAGCGCAATAGACGTCGCGAACGCGCTCAGGTCGCCTGCGCGGCGACAGACCGGGAGCGCAGAACGGCGCGCCCGCGAATGAACTGCAGCGTCGTCTCGGCCACCCGCCGTCCGAGATGGCGCGCAGTGGCGAGATCGGCTTCCGGAGGCGCGGCGCCGGGTCCTTCGTCGGTGTTCGACTGCGCGCCGGCGCCCAGGAAGAAGCCGAGGCGATTGAGCTCCGCCTCCGATCCGGTCGTCGAATTGTTTGCAGGCGGCAGATCGAGGTTGATCCAGTGCATGCCGTGCTGCGCCGCGAAGAGAGCGATCTGGATCAGCGTCGCCAGCTTGTCGCCGGAACGGGAGCCCGAGTTGGTGAAGCCGGCCGCGATCTTGTCCTTCCACGCAAAGCCCTTGGCCATGACCGCGTGGGAGGTCGCGTCCTGGAAGGCTTTGAACTGGGCCGACGCGCTCGCCATGTAGGTCGGCGCGCCGACGATGATCGCGTCGGCCGAGGCCAGATCGCTCCAGCGCGTTTGCGCTTCCTCGACGGATAGGAGCAGAGCTTCGGCGCCCTCCGCCTGTTCCACTCCCTCTCTTACAGCTTGGGCCTGTCGCGCGGTGTGGCCGTATCCGCTGTGGTAGACGATGGCGATGCGAGCGCTCGCCGGGCTCACGCGACGCCTCCCGCGACCCGCTCCAGCCGCTCGAGAACACGCGGCCACCCGCCGCCCATGCGCTGGAAGCTGCGTCCGTCCTGCGCTCGGAAGCCGGATTGCTCCATGCGCACCAGCGTTCCGCCGTCCCGCGGGGTCAGCGTCCAGGTGACGAGCGTCGTCAGGCCGCTGTCCGATTCGGTGCCGTCGCCCCAGCGATAGGCGAGCCGGCGCGGGGCCTCCACCGTCACGACTTTGCAGTTGGCGACGCCGGACCAGCCCGGAAGCGGCGTTGCGCGAAAGGAGAAACGACGGCCGACTTGGGCTACGAAGTCGTTTTTCATCAGCCATTCCTCGATCAGCCAGGGCTCAGTCAGCGCGCGCCAGATCTTCTCGGGCGGATGCGGCATCTGCCGCTCGAACACCAGGGAACGGGCGCCTTCGATTGGTTCGGCCATGAGTTCATCCCTCCCAGGTGATGGGGCGTCGCGTCGGCGCTCTTCGCCGGTCGCGTCATTGATCCATCCTTGCAAGCAGCTCTTCGAGGGCGTCGAGCCGCTCGCGCCAGAAGGCGCCGTAGAGGCTCATCCAGTCGATCAGCGGCGAAAGCCCTTCGATCCGGACGCGATAATAGGTTTCGCGGCCGGCACGCCGGTCGTTCACCAGACCGGCGCGCTTCAGCATGGCGAGATGTTTCGACACGGCCGGTTGCGAGACGCCGGAATGGCCCGTCAGAACGCGCACGGGCTGCTCGCCGTCCTGCGACAGCCGCTGGAAAATCGCCCGTCGGGTGGGATCGGCCAGCGCGGCGAAGAGCGTGTCGGCTGAGGAGAGCATTCGAACCTATAGCTTCAGAGTTATGAGAGAGAAACTCATAACTCAATGGCTATGGCTCGGTCAAGCCCCCAGTGCCTTGACGCCCAAGCGGAACGATTCGGCGCGCCGCTCATCGACCGAGACGAGCAGCCTCGTACGCCCCTCACGCCGCCTGCGCCGCCACCGAACGGAAGCGGATGATGGCGAGCCAGAAGAACAGGCCGCCGATCGGATTACGGATTACGGCGCCAGCTTACTTAGCCCCTTTATTGAGGCGGGGGACGCAAAATGGGCGTTCAGTGAGCTTTCGCCGAAGCGTCATGACGCGTCGGCGCCGCCAACATCCTGAAAACCCACCTGTTTCCCCTTTCACGCCAACAAGTTCTTTCTATAATTCAGAAATCGCGCTATCCTGCCTTTATCCCGCCGCTTCGGCTCGCGCGGCTCAGGAGAGCGGCGATGGACGGCGGCGGGGCGAAGGGGTCGGCGCGGGCGCAGATGCGCGAGGCGGCGCGCGAGCGGCGGTTGGTGCGCGCGCGGCTGCAGGAGGACATTCTCGATCTCGTGGTTTCCGGCTACGCCGCCGAGACGATCCCCGAGACGCTGAAGCTCAGCGTCAAGACGGTGCGGCGCGCGACGGCGAAGGCGGTCGAGAAGCGTCGGCTCGACTCCGGCGCGCATTACGTTCACTTGCAGGTGATGCGGCTGACCAAGGCGTTGCGCGTCGTCGACCTCGATCTCGAGCAGGGCGATCTGAAAGCGGTCGAGCCGCTGCTGAAGATGATCGCCCAGCTCGACAAGTATCACGCCCTGGCCGGCGCTCCGCCCGCGCTGGCCGGCGGCACGCCCGCACCGCCGCCGCTCGCGCTTCCCACCCCGCCGCTGGCTTTGGCGGCGCCGCGCGCGGTCGAAACCGGGACCGAAAACGGCGCCCAAGCGGTTGAGATTCCGTAAGCCGAGACACGGATAGGCTTTTCGCGATCTGTCGCGCGCGGCGCGTTGGCCGAAGGGCGACGGGGCTCGGCGGCCGGCGCCGCGGCGAAGCGCCTCGATTTGACGGCGCGCGGGCGCGGATTATCATGCGCCGGGGGGAGGCGAGCATGTCCGGGTCCGTCGAGCGTCGAGCCGTCAGAGCGCTGGCGGGGATCGCAGCGATCGTCGCCGGCGCGCACGGGTCGGCGGCGGGCGGAGATGGGTTCGAAGCTTTCGTCGCGATGCACCAGTGCCGGGTGGCCGAGGGCCTGAGGATGATCGCCGCGGCGACGCAGAACCGCGATCCGTTCCTGATCCTGGCCTGGCCGCCGTCGTCGCCCGTTCAGGCGTATGTGCAGTGCCTCTTCAACGACGACAGCAGCCGAATCTACTGCGAGGCGCAGTCGGGAACCCTCGATCCGGAGCCGGGGCGCCGTCCCCTGCCCGCCGGGCTCGCGGCGCTGGCGCGCTTAGGCTTCGACATGGACGCCTCGAAGGGCAACTTTCAGCTCCGATTGCCGATCAGGGAGTCCCAGGACATCGACACCGTCGCGGCGCTGATGCTCGCGGCGCTCTACTCGGGCTACCAGGGCGTCGTCGATCGGCCGATCGAGTGGGTTTCGCCGAACGCCGCCGAGGCCGTCGCCGCTCGGCGCTGCGCGCCGACCTCGTGAGATCCGATTTCCTGCTTGTTCCGCTTGGCCCAACCTGCTAAGGACGCGCCTTGCGTTCGGCTCTCCGGCCGGGCGCATAACCCCACGAGTTCTCGACGCCGGCGCCTGCGCCGGCCCGCCTTTCAAGAGGCGGCGATGGGCCCCGCGAAGCGAAGCGCTAGGGGCCCCGATCCGGCGACGGGAGCTCTTCGTCAACGCCAACCCCGCCGGCGCCGCCCGTAAAGGGCTTCTTAGGAGAGACAATGTCCGTAACTTCCGCCTCCGCGCCGACGCGCGAGGATTTCACCGCTCTATTGAACGAGACCTACGGCGAGGACGAGGCCTTCGAGGGCTCCGTCGTCAAGGGCCGGGTCGTCGCGATCGAAAAAGACATGGCGCTCATCGACATCGGCCTGAAGACCGAGGGCCGCGTGGCGCTGAAGGAATTCACCAATCACGGCCGCGACGCGGCGCCGGGGGTCGGCGACGAAGTCGAGGTCTATCTCGAGCGCATCGAGAACGCGCTCGGCGAAGCCGTCATCTCGCGCGACAAGGCGCGCCGCGAGGAGAGCTGGGTCAAGCTCGAGCAGGCCTTCGAGAAGAACGAGAAGGTCGACGGCGTCATCTTCAACCAGGTCAAGGGCGGCTTCACCGTCGATCTCGACGGCGCCGTGGCGTTCCTGCCGCGCAGCCAGGTCGACATCCGCCCGGTGCGCGACGTCGCGCCGCTGATGAACGTGACGCAACCCTTCCAGATCCTGAAAATGGATCGCCGCCGCGGCAACATCGTGGTGTCGCGCCGCACGGTGCTCGAAGAGAGCCGCGCCGAGCAGCGCCACGAGATCGTCGCCAACCTCGCCGAGGGCCAGGTCATCGAAGGCACGGTGAAGAACATCACGGACTACGGCGCGTTCGTCGATCTCGGCGGCATCGACGGCCTGCTGCACGTCACCGACATCGCGTGGCGGCGCGTCAACCATCCGACCGAAGTGCTGAGCATCGGTCAGCAGGTGAAGGTGCGCATCATCAAGATCAACCACGAGACGCACCGCATCTCGCTCGGCATGAAGCAGTTGCAGGAAGATCCCTGGGGGGCGATCGAGCAGCGCTACGCCATCGGCCAGCGCCTCAAGGGCCGCGTCACCAACATCACCGACTACGGCGCGTTCGTCGAGCTGGAGCCGGGCATCGAAGGCCTCATCCACGTCTCCGAGATGTCGTGGACCAAGAAGAACGTCCATCCCGGCAAGATCATATCAACCAGCCAGGAGGTCGAGGTTCAGGTGCTCGAGGTCGACGCCGCCAAGCGCCGCATCTCGCTCGGCCTCAAGCAGACGCTGCAGAACCCCTGGGAGGCCTTCTCGGCCAAGCATCCCGTCGGTTCGACGGTCGAGGGCGAGGTCAAGAACAAGACCGAGTTCGGTCTGTTCATCGGCCTGGACGGCGACGTCGACGGCATGGTGCATCTTTCCGACCTCGACTGGACGCGCCCCGGCGAGCAGGCGATCGAGGAGTACAAGAAGGGCGATCATGTCAGCGCCAAGGTTCTCGACGTCGACATCGAGAAGGAGCGCATCGCGCTCGGCGTCAAGCAGCTCGCCAGCGATCCGTTCGCGGCCAAGAAGGCGAGCGAAGAGGGCGGCGAGGGCGAGCTGCGCAAGGGCTCGGTGGTCACCTGCGAGGTCCTCGAGGTCAAGGACGGCGGCCTCGAAGTCAAGATCGCCGGCACCGACCTGACGGCGTTCATCAAGCGCAACGAGCTCGCGCGCGACCGCGGCGACCAGCGTCCCGAGCGTTTCTCGGTCGGCGAAAAGGTCGACGCGCGCATCACGCAGTTCGACCGCCGCGCGCGCAAGGTCGCGGTGTCGATCAAGGCGCTGGAGGTGGCCGAGGAAAAGGAAGCGATCGCGCAGTACGGCTCGGCCGATTCCGGCGCTTCGCTCGGCGACATCCTGGGCGCGGCGCTCAAAGCGCGCGACAAGGCGGAAAAGCCGAAGAAGGGCGAGTAAGCGGGCGGCGGCTCCCTTCCCCCCTTGCGGGGGAAGGTGTCGGCCGAAGGCCGACGGATGAGGGGTCGCGCCGCAAGGCGCGCTCGTCAGGACGGCCGCGATCCGCGATAATTCATGCGCATGAACGGGCTTGTCCGGCCGGCGCAAGAGCGACGCGCCTCGCGGCGCGACCCCTCATCCGTCGGCTTCGCCGACACCTTCTCCCGCAAGGGGAGAAGGGGGCGAGGCGTCACGACGCCGGCGGTTGCTCGGCCGCCAGCGTGCGCAACAGCCGCCAGCTGTAGATTCCCGTATCGTGCCCGTCGTCGAAGGCGATGCGCGCGGCGTAATTGCCGACCGTCTCGACGGCGACGATTCTGACCCCGCCTTCGCCGGGGCTCGCGCGGCGCTTGTCGGCGCTCGGGCTCGCCGCGCGCAAGCGCTCGGCCGAGATGCTCGCTGCGAAACCGTCGGCGAACGCGATGCGCAACTCGCGGCCGGCCTCGCGCACGCGCAGTTCGCTCGGCCACGGGTCCGGCGCGCCCCGATTCCCCTCGTCGCCCATCGCCTCCGCTCCGCTCACTCCACCACGATGCGCGGCGCCGGGCGGCTCGCGCCCTGCCCTTCGAACAGCGCCGCGCGCACGCGGGCCGCGAGCACCAGATAGGCCGCGGCCTGCGGGCTGTCGGGCGCGCTGGCGACGACCGGAACGCCGCCGTCCGAGGTTTCGCGGATCCTCACATCGAGCGGGATTTCGCCCAGGAAGGGAGCGCCGTGCGCCTCGGCCTCGTGGCGCGCGCCGCCGTGCGCGAAGATGTCGGTGCGTCCGCCGCAATGCGGGCAGACGAAATAGCTCATGTTCTCGACCACGCCGAGCAGCGGGACGGCGACCTGCTTGAACATCGCGATGCCGCGCCGCGCGTCGATCAGCGACAGATCCTGCGGCGTCGAGACGATGAGAGCGCCCGACAGCGGCACGTTCTGCGCCATCGTCAGTTGCGCGTCGCCGGTGCCCGGCGGCATGTCGACGACCAGCACGTCGAGTTCGCCCCAGTCGACCTCGCGCAGGAACTGCGTCAGCGCCGACATCACCATCGGCCCACGCCAGACGATCGCCGCGCCCTCCTCGACGAGGAAGCCGATCGACATCACCTTGACGCCGTACTTTTCCAGCGGCTTGAGCTTGTGGCCGTCCGGCGCGAGATCCGGCTTTTCCGTGATGCCGAGGAGCCGCGGCATCGACGGGCCGAAGACGTCGGCGTCGAGCACGCCGACCTTGAGGCCGAGCCGGGCCAGGCCGAGCGCGAGATTGCAGGCGGTCGTCGACTTGCCGACGCCGCCCTTGCCCGAGGCGACGGCGATGATCTTGTCGATGCCGGGGATCGGCCTTGCGTCTGGCGGGCGCTGGCGAGGCGCGGCGTGGCCGTGCCCGGCCGCCGGCGCGGCGGGCCCGGCGTTCTCGGCGGTCAGCGTCACAAGCGCCGAGGCGACGCCGGGAAGCGCCTTGATCTTGGCCTCCGCCTCGGAGCGCATGACCTCCATCGCCTTGGCGTGCGCGGGGTTGATCTTGATGGCGACGAAGACCTTTCCGTCGCGCACCGTCACGCCGTCGATGGCGCCCGATTGCGGCAGCGGGGTCTTGCCGTCCGGCCCCGGCACGGCGGCGAGCGCCGCGAGGATGTCGTCTTTGGCGAGCATGGCGTTCATTTCCCTTTTGTTTCCCCCCAATCGAGGCCGAGCGGATCGGCGCTTTTATCGCCCCGGCTCGAATTGAACCAGTTCGTTTTATCGCGCAAGGCGAAGACGAGCCGGCGATCGGATCACGCGACCGCCGCCAGAGAGCCCCGGTCGCGGTCGCGCCAGAGCGCCTCCGCCCGCGCCTGCGCGCGCGCCGGGCCGCTCTCCACGCCCATCGCCCAGAGCGCGAGCGCCACTGTGCCAACGACGCTCGCCTCGCCGTACTCGTCGGCCTCGGCGCCGCGCCAGACCGCTTCCAGCCTGTCGAGGTCCATCGTCTCGTCGGGCGCCTGCCGCGGCTCGAACATCGCCGGCCAGCGCGTCTCCTCGCTGACGCCGTCGACGACCAACAGGGTCTCGCACGGCTTGTTCGGCCGGCGCTCGTTTTCGCCGCCGTCGCCGCGAAACACCAGGGTGCGCTTTTCCCCAAGCGCGATCGCGGCGTCGCGGTGGATCGCGACGTAGCCGGGATGAAAGACCGCCTGCAGCGAAGTCGGCGCGGCGAACGGATTGAGCCCGCGCGCCAGCGTATGGACGGGCGAGCGCAGCCCGAGGATCGGCTTCAGCTCCATCAGCGCGGCCAGCTTCGGGCGGATGCGCCCGAGCGGCATGTAGGCGAAGCGACGACGCCGCAAATGGCCCGCCGCTTCCTCGAAATCGCCGGCGATGGGAAAGCCGAGACGCTGGAGCGTCTCGCCCGCCCACACGCGGCCTTCGGTGTGGCCGTCCAGGCCATGCATGAACACGCTCCAGCCGCTGCGCGCGATGAGCGCCGCGGCGAGCAGGAACCACGGCAACTGCCGCTTCTTGCCGGCATAGGACGGCCAGTCGAGATCGACGCGCGGCGCGTCGGCCGGCCTGACGAAGGACGCGCGCGCGGCGCGAATGAACCCCGCGATCTCGTCCCCCGTCTCTTCCTTCACCCGCATCAGCATCAGCAACGCCCCGATCTGTTCGGGCCGGGCCTCCCCAGCCAGAATCATGCGCATCGCCTGTTCGGCTTCGTCGATAGTCAGCGAGCGCGTCAACGACTTGCCGCGTCCGAGAAGATTGACGAAGCGGGCGAAGGGATGCGGAGGCTCCAACATGGTCACGGTCCTCGATTGGCCCCGTCGGCGAGGGCGAAGCTGGCGGCGGCGCCGAGTTGAAAGCCGCTCCGGCCAAATAGGTCTGCCACAGCCTTTAGGCAAGGAACAGCGCCGGGCGCCGCACGCGGCCGATTTCGCCGCGCCGGACTGCGAATTGAGGCGCGCCCGCCCGGCGAGCGAGCGCTGCGCCGGTCCGCTCGGCGCCGCGCCGCTGGCAAGCGCGGCGGCGCGACCCCGCCTCGCGCGACGGCGTCAAATTGTCGCCCCGCCGCGAGCCCGCGCTAGCGCAGCGACGCGTTGATCGCCTCCAGCGCCTTCGATCCCGGGCAAAGGTCCGCTTCGCTCAGAGCGTTGAGCGGCGTCTGCGTCGTGTTCAAACGCTGGTGCAGATTGATCGCGTCGTCGTTCAGGTAGATCAGCCCGGTGACGACTTCGCCGCGCGCGCGACGCCGCTCGAGCAACGCCAGGGCCGCCGACTTGTCGCGCCGATCGTGTTCGCCGTCGAGCCTGTGCAGGCGGATCGCCGAGCCGTCGTGCAGCGTGATCGTTTCGTCCCCGCCGGCCGAGTCGATCTCGATCGGCGGCTTCCCGCTGATGAAATCGAGCGCATTCAGCGCGAGGTTGTGCTCGCGCACGTAATCGAAGCTCTTCGTCGAGCCTTCGTGGTTGTTGAACGAGACGCAAGGCGAGACAACGTCGATGAATGCGGCCCCGCGATGCTCGAACGCCGCCTTGATCAACGGCACGAGCTGGCCCTTGTCGCCCGAGAAACTGCGCGCGACGAACGACGCGCCGAGTTGCACGGCCAATGCGGCGAGGTCGAGCGCCGTGTCCGGATTGTCGACGCCCTTCTTGCTCTTCGAGCCCTTGTCGGACGTCGCCGAGAACTGCCCTTTGGTCAGGCCGTAGACGCCGTTGTTCTCGACGATATAGACCATGTCGACGCCCCGACGCATCGCGTGGGCGAATTGGCCGAAACCGATCGACGCGGTATCGCCGTCGCCGGAGACGCCGAGATAGAGTATGTCGCGGTTCGCCAGACTCGCGCCGGTGAGAACGGACGGCATGCGTCCGTGCACGGAATTGAAACCGTGGCTCTGGCCGAGCATGTAGGCCGGCGTCTTCGAGGAGCAGCCGATGCCGCTCAGCTTGGCGACGCGATGCGGCGGCAGGCTGAGTTCGAAACAGGCGCGCACGATCGCCGCGCTGATCGAATCGTGGCCGCAACCGGCGCACAGCGTCGAAATCGCCCCTTCATAGTCGCGATGGGTGAGGCCGAGCGCGTTGACCTCGAGCGCGGGGTGGTGAAACTTCGGCTTCGCCAGATAGGTCACGCTGCCGTCTCCTCGGTTCGCGGCGCCGCGACGCGGCGCGTTCGGGCGGCGATCTCGCGGTGGATGAAGCGCGCGGTGATCGGCGTCCCGTCGTAGTGCAGGATCGGGACCAGTTGCGCCGCGTCGACGCCGAGGTCCGTCATCAGGAGCGTGCGCAACTGCGCGTCGCGGTTCTGCTCGACGACGAAGACCCGTTCGTGCGCGGCGATGAACTCGCCGACCTCCGGCCCGAAGGGAAAGGCGCGGATGCGTAGCGCGTCGACGTGCGTGTTTTCGTCCGCCAGGAGATCCAGCGCCTCGTCCATCGACGCGGCGGTCGATCCGTAGTGGATGACGCCGGCGCGCGTCGGGCGCCGCGCCTTGCGAAGCCGCGGCCGCGGCAGGAGCGAGCGCGCCGTGTCGAACTTGCGGTTCAATCGCTCCATGTTGTCGACGTAGGGGCCGCCCTCCTCGGTGTAGCGCGCGTAGCGGTCCCGGCTGGAGCCGCGGGTGAAATAGGCGCCGCGCGTCGGATGCGCGCCGGGAATGGTGCGCCAGGGAATGCCGTCGCCGTCGACGTCGAGGTAGCGGCCGAATTCGCGCCCCCGCTCGAGATCGGCGAAGGACATCACCTTGCCGCGGTCGAACTTGCGCTTGTCGTCCCAGCGGAAGGGCTCGCTGAGATGCGCGTTCATGCCGATGTCGAGATCGAGCATGACGAACACCGGCGTCTGCAGCCGCTCGGCGAAATCGAAAGCGAGCGCGCCGAATTCGAACGCCTCGCCGGGTCCGTCGGGAAACAACAGCACATGCTTGGTGTCGCCGTGCGAAGCGAAGGCGCACGCCAGGACGTCCGATTGCTGCGTGCGCGTCGGCATGCCGGTGGACGGTCCGCCGCGCTGCACGTCGAACACGACCGCCGGGATTTCCGCGAAGTAGGCGAGGCCGAAGAACTCCTGCATGAGCGAGATCCCCGGCCCGGAGGTCGCGGTGAACGCGCGCGCGCCGTTCCAGCCGGCGCCGACGACCATGCCGATCGAGGCGATCTCGTCCTCGGCCTGAACGATCGCGTAGCGCTTTTCGCCGGTGGCGCGATCCACCCTCAGGCGCGCGCAATTTCGTGCGAACGCCTCGACCAGCGAGGTCGAGGGCGTGATCGGATACCACGCGCAAACGGTGGCGCCGCCGTAGACCGCGCCGAGCCCGGCGGCGGAATTGCCGTCGACCAGGATGCGATCGCCCACCGCGTCGGCGCGGCGAACGCGGACCCCGAGCGGGCAGGCGAAACGCGCCTTGGCGTCGTCGTAGCCGAGGCGCAAGGCGCGAAGATTGGGTTCGACCAGACGAGCCTTGCCCTTGAACTGTTCGTCGATCAGGCGCTCGATCACGCCGATTTCGATGTCGAGCAGCGCCGCCAGCGCGCCGACGTAGGCGACGTTCTTGAAGAGCTGGCGCTGCTTCGGATCGGCGTATTCGCGGGCGCAAATCTCGGTCAGCGGCACGCCGAGCGCGACGACGTCGTCGCGCAGGCGCGAGGCCTGGATCGGCCGCGAGGAATCGTAGACGAGATAGCCTCCCGGTTCGATCGACGCGACGTCGGCGTCGAAGGTCTGCGGATTCATCGCCACCATGACGTCGGTTCCCCCGCGGGCGCCCAGACGGCCGTCCGCGCTGACGCGGACCTCGTACCAGGTCGGCAGGCCCTGGATATTCGAGGGAAAGATGTTGCGCGGCGCGATCGGCGTTCCCATGCGCAGAATCGAGCGCGCGAACATGAGGTTGGCGCTGGCCGAGCCCGAACCGTTGACGTTCGCGAAGCGAATGACGAAATCGTTTACTGCTTGGATCGGCATTCCTGCCCCGCTTGAGCCGTCTCGATCATGAATTTCTGCATGTCCCAGGCTCCGGTCGGACACCGTTCGGCGCACAGGCCGCAATGCAGGCAGAGGTCCTCGTCCTTGATCATGACCCGGCCGGTCTTCACCGGCGCCGAGACGTAGAGCGCCTGGGAAAGATTGGTCGACGGCGCGCCGAGCGAACGGCGCACCTGCTCTTCGGGGCCATTGGCGACGAAGGAAATGCAATCGATCGGGCAAATGTCGACGCAGGCGTCGCACTCGGTGCAGATCGGCGCGGAAAAGACGGTCTGCACGTCGCAGTTGAGGCAGCGCCGCGCCTCGGCGAGCGCCAGATCGAGGTCGAAGCCGAGTTCGACTTCGACGCCGATATTCTTCACGGCGAGCGCGCTTTCGACCTGCGGAACCTTGAAACGGCGATCGAGCGTGACCGCGTTGTCGTAGGACCACTCGTGAATGCCCATTTTCTGACTGATCAGATTGGTCGTGGGCGGCGGGCGCAAACGCGGATCCTCGCCGCGACAAACGGCGTCGATCGAGATCGCGGCTTCATGGCCGTGAGCGACCGCCGTGATGATGTTCTTGGGGCCGAACGCGGCGTCGCCGCCGAAGAACACCTGGGGCAGGCTCGATTGAAAGGTGAGCGGGTCGACTTTCGGCATGCCGAAGCGGTCGAACGCCACGCCGGCGTCCGGCTCGATCCAGGGAAAGGCGTTCTCCTGCCCCACCGCGATCAGCACGTCGTCGCATTCGAGGCGGACCTCGGGTTGGCCGGTCGGCGACAACACGCGACGGCCGACGGCGTCTCTTCGCGCCACGACCTTCTCGAAGGCCATGCCGACGAGCTTGCCGTTGTCGTGAACGAAAGCCTTGGGGACGTGATAGTTGAGGAAGGGAACGCCTTCGTGCGCCGCGTCCTCCTTTTCCCAGACGGACGCCTTCATTTCCGCGAATCCGGACCGCACGACCACCTTGACGTCGACGCCGCCGAGCCGAAGCGAGGTGCGGCAGCAATCCATGGCGGTGTTGCCGCCGCCGAGCACGATGACGCGCCGCCCGATGGCGTGGGTATGGCCGAACGATACGTCGGCGAGCCAGTCGATGCCGATGTGAATGTTCGCCGCCGCCTCCTCGCGCCCGGGGATGGAGAGATCGCGGCCCCGCGGCGCCCCGCAGCCGACGAAGACGGCGTCGAAGCCTTCGCCCAGCAGCGCCTTCAGGCTCTCGATTCGTCTTCCCCCGACGAACGACGCGCCGCCGCCCAGGGCATAGCCGACTTCCTCGTCGATCACCGCGTCGGGGAGGCGGAATTTCGGGATTTGGCTGCGCATCATGCCGCCGGCCCGCGCATCGGCGTCGAACACGACCACCTCGTAGCCGAGCGCCGCCAGATCGCGCGCGACGGTCAGAGAGGCCGGCCCCGCGCCGACGCAGGCGACGCGCTTGCCGTTGCGCTTCGCGGGCGGCTTGGGCAACAGCGCGGCGACGTCGCCTTTGTAGTCCGCGGCGACCCGCTTGAGGCGACAGATCGCGACCGGCTCCCGCTCGACGCGCCCGCGGCGGCAAGCCGGTTCGCACGGCCGATCGCAGGTGCGCCCGAGAACTCCGGGAAAGACGTTCGATTTCCAATTGATCAGATACGCGCCCGCGTAGTCGCCGGCCGCGACGCGTCGGATGTATTCGGGGACCGGCGTGTGGGCCGGGCACGCCCACTGGCAATCGACCACCTTATGGAAGTAGTCGGCGTCGGCGATATCCGTCGCCTTCACGGAACTCTCTCCCAGGGCATCCTGCATTTCCTCCTTCGTCGGCTCGTCTCGAGCGTCGATCGCCCGCCCGGGCCAGCCCGACGAACGGCTGACATGCGAGCGATAAATCGGTGGCCTTCGATCCCTAAGTCAAGCGAAAACGCCGAGAAAACGGCGCCTTATGTCGAAAATTCGTTTGATATTCCTAAGATTGACGCGATTTTTCCCGATTCACATGGCCGGACCGGTGCTGGCGCCGACGTCGGCGCTCGAGGCGAGTCTCCGATCGGGACGAGGTCGAGCGGGCGGCGCGCCGCCCCGGTCGGCGAAAGCAGGGCTTGCCGCGCTCGCATCGCGCGCCCCCAAGCGCACGCCTCCGCCGATTGACTTGGCGCGCGGCGCGCGCCTATAAGCGCCCCCACGCGACGGCGGCGCCGCCGCCAGACATTTTCCCGGCTTGCACCGCGGCTCCCGACGAGGGGGCGGCGCGGCGAGGTCCGGGGTCGAGTTATTGGCGAAGGCCTCGGCGCTTTGCCCGGTGAATTCCCAGCTCTTGGAGTTAATAACGTGAAGCGGACCTATCAACCGAGCAAGCTCGTTCGCAAACGCCGCCACGGCTTTCGCGCGCGCATGGAGACGGTCGGAGGCCGCAAGGTGCTGAACGCGCGCCGCGCCCGCGGCCGCAAGCGCCTTTCGGCTTGACCCCCCGCGGCTCCTTAAAGGCGCCGCGCGCGAGAAACCCGATGAGGGAGCCTGACGCCTTGGGCGACGACGCAAGGCGAGCGGCCGGTCAGCCTGCGCTGTGGGGACGCTTGAGACGCCGGGCGGAGTTCCAGCGCGTTTCGCGCGGCCGCCGCGCGCAGGCGCAGAGCTTCACCCTCCAGGCCAATCGGCGCGCCGATGCGCGCGCGGCGCTCGCGCGCGTCGGTTTCACCGTCACCAAGAAGATCGGCGACGCCGTCGAGCGCAATCGCATCCGCCGCCGCCTGAAAGAGGCGCTGCGCCGCGCGGGCGCGGTTGCGCCCTCGCCAGACCATGATTACGTGCTGATGGCGCGCCGCGAGGCGCTGACGCGTCCCTTCGCCGAACTGATCGCCGACATCGAACGAGCGTTCGCCCAAATGAGCCGGCGCGCAACGCCTGCAACCGACAGAGAACCGCGATCATGAACTCCGAGGACTCCCGCAACATCATCCTGGCGATCGTCCTGTCGGTGCTCGTGCTGATCGGCTGGAACTATTTCTACGCCGCTCCGCAACTGCAAAAGGATCGGCTGACGCACGCCCCGGCGCAGACGCAGTCGCAGACCAACGGCGCGGCCCCGTCCGCGGGCGGCGCCGGCGCGCTCGCGCCGCCCGGCGCCGCGCCGGCCGAAGCCGCGCCTACGACCCTCGCCGAAGCGCTCGCGGCGAACCCGCGCGTCGCCATCGACACGCCGAGCCTTGGCGGTTCGATCGACCTGCAGGGCGGCCTCGTCGACGATCTCGTCTTGAAGGCCTATCGCGAGTCCATCGACCCGAAGAGCCCGCTCATCCGGTTGTTCGCGCCGCAGGGCGGACCCGAGCCGTACTGGGCCGAAACCGGCTTCGTCACCGGCGCGCCCGGCGTGAAGACGCCGAACCGCCAGACCCTGTGGAGCGCCGATTCGGCGACGCTGAGCGTCGACAGGCCGGTGACGCTGACCTTCGACAACGGCGCCGGGCTGAAATTCAAGCGCGTCATTTCCGTCGACGACAAATATATGTTCACGATCAAGGACTCGGTCGAGAACAGCGGCGCCGAGCCGGTTCCGCTGCGACCCTACGCCCTGATCCTGCGTCGCGGCATGCCGAAGGTCTCCGGCTACGCCGTGCTGCACGAAGGCTTCGTCGGCGTCGTCGGCGGCGGATCGGTGCAGGAAGTCACGTATTCCGGCATCGACAAGGCGACCGGCAAAGTCGACGTCTACACGGGCGAGGGCGGATGGCTCGGCTTCACCGACAAATATTGGGGCTCGGCGATCATCCCCGATCAGAGCGAATCGATCGAGGCGCGCTTCTCGGCGACCGGCGCGGCGCAACCGGAGGACTATCAGTCCGACTTTCTCGGCCCCGCGCTGACGATCGCGCCGGGCGCTTCGAGCGAAGCCGTCACGCGGGTCTTCGCCGGCGCCAAGGAAGTCTCGACGATCGACGCCTACGAGAAGAGTCTCGGCATCAAGAAATTCGATCTGATGATCGACTGGGGCTGGTTCTATTTCATCACCAAGCCGCTGTTTCTCCTGATCGACACCATCTATCGCTACGTCGGCAATTTCGGCCTGGCGATCCTCATCGTCACCGTTTTTGTCAAACTCGCCTTCTTCCCGCTCGCCAATCAAAGCTACCGGTCGATGGCGAAGATGAAGAAGATTCAGCCGCAGATCGCCGCGCTGAAGGAACTCTATCCCGACGACCGCGCCAAGCAGCAGCAGGCACAGATGGAGCTGTTCAAGAAGGAAGGGGTCAATCCGGTCGCCGGCTGCCTGCCGATGGTGATCCAGATCCCGGTGTTCTTCGCCCTCTACAAGGTGATCTTCATCACCATCGAGATGCGGCACGCGCCGTTCTTCGGCTGGATCAAGGACCTCTCCGCGCCCGACCCGACCAATCTCTTCACGCTGTTCGGGCTCATCCCGTGGGACCCGACGGCGTTGCCGATGTTCGGCCACTTCCTCGCGCTCGGCCTGTGGCCCCTGATCATGGGCTTCTCGATGTTCGTCCAGATGAAGATGAACCCGGAACCGGCCGACCCCGTGCAAAAGGCCATGTTCGCTTGGATGCCGGTCATCTTCACCTTCATGCTCGGCACCTTCCCGGTCGGCCTGGTGATCTACTGGACCTGGAACAACACGCTGACCGTGATTCAGCAGGGCTACATCATGTCGAAAGCCGGCGTGAAGGTCGAGCTGTGGGGCAACTTGAAGAAGCTGTTCCTCAGAGCACGGACCACATGAGCGCTTCGCCGGGCCAAGTCTTCTCGGCCGCGGCGATCGAGGCCGGGCGAAAGCTCTTCGCGGCGCCTTGCGAATTCTTCTTCGCCGCCGCCAAGGCCGACGGCCTGCCGCCGATCGGCGCGCCGGAGATCGCCTTCGCCGGCCGATCGAACGTCGGCAAGTCGTCGCTGATCAACGCGCTCACCGGGCGCTCGGCGCTGGCGCGCACTTCGCACACGCCCGGGCGCACGCAAGAGCTGATCTTCTTCGATCTCGGCGGCCGGCTCAACCTGGTGGACATGCCGGGATACGGTTACGCCGCCGTCGCCAAGCAGAAGTCCGCCTCGTGGGGCGCGCTGGCGCGCGACTATCTTCGCGGTCGGCCCTCGCTGATGCGCGCCTTCGTGCTGATCGACGGCCGGCGCGGGATCAAGGACAGCGACGCGGCGACGATGACGGCGCTCGACGCCGCCGCGGTGTCTTACGCCGTCGTGCTGACCAAGCGCGACGAAGTGAAGGGCGCCGAGCAGAGCGCGCGCATCGCCGCGACGCTCGAGGCGCTGCGCAAGCGCCCGGCCGCCTACCCCGAGGCGTTCTTCACCTCGGCCCGCAGCGGCGAGGGCGTCGCGGAACTGCGCGCCCATATCGCCGAGCTGCTCGCCGAGCGCGGCCAGTAGACGCGACCGCCGGTCGCCTCCGGCGCGTGAGCGCCTCATTCCGTCCGGGTCGCCGCGGCCGAAAGAGCGCGGCCGACGGCCGCGCCTACGGCGGCGCTCGGGCAGGCCGGAAATCGCAATTTGTATCTACAAATGAATTTGACGGTCCGTTTATTTGTCGATACGAGAAGATATGGTCATCACTTGGGACAACGCCAAGCGTCTCGCCAACATGTTCAAGCACGGCTTGGACTTTGCGGATTTGGACGAGGATTTCTTTTCGAAGGCCCTCATCGTCCGAGCGCGTGCGCCCCGCTTCACCGCTATCGGTAGGTTTCGAGAGGCGATGGTGGTCGTGGTTATTTTCGCGCCGTTAGGCGCGGAGGCCATTTCGGTGATTTCGATGCGCCCCGCGAGCAAGAAAGAAAGGAGCTTGCCTCATGCCCCGTAAGACGAAAGCCGACGCCGGCCTGGATCGCGGCTTCACGCAGGCGGACCTGGACGACGTATCGGATTCCCCCGAAATTACCGCCCAGGAAATGGCTGAGGCGAAGCCGTTTGCCGAGGCGTTCCCCGAACTGGCCGAAAGCGTCAAGCGAGGGCGTGGCAAGCAAAAGACCCCAACCAAGCAGCTTGTCAGCATCCGCCTCGACAGAGACGTGCTCGCCGCCTTCAAAGCGACGGGAGACGGCTGGCAGGGGCGCATCAACGACGCCCTGCGGCGCGTTGCGAAGGCGAGGCGACGCGCGCCCTCCGCGTGATCGCCAAGTCGCCGTCCCCCGCGAACGCGCGGTCGTCTGCGGCTGAAATAGCCCGCACGCGAGAGGAAGTCGTTGCCGCCCTTCCGTTCGCGCCAGCCTCTCCCTACATTGGTCGCAAGACCGCGAAAGCGGTCGATTCGGCATCGTCCGGACCGTTCGGCGTCGCTTCGGGGCGCTTACGGGGCCAGAGGGGAGATGACAAATGAATTTGGAGAAATACACCGAGCGTGCGCGTGGTTTCGTTCAGAGCGCGCAGTCGCTGGCGCTGCGCGAAGGCCACCAGCAGTTCACGCCCGAGCACATCCTGAAAGTTCTGCTCGACGACGAGGAGGGGCTCGCGGCCGGCCTGATCGACAAGGCGGGCGGCCGCTCGCGCGACGCGCTGGCGCAGGTCGAATTGGCGCTCGCCAAACTGCCCAAGGTGCAGGGCTCCGGCTCCGGACAGCTCTATCTCGCTCCCACCACCGCGCGCATTTTCGACAATGCGGAAAGAATCGCTGAGAAGGCGGGCGATTCCTTCGTCACCGTCGAGCGGCTGCTGCTCGCCCTGGCGATGGAGAAGGGCAGCGACGCGGGCAAGATTCTCGCCAACTCAGGCGTTTCCGCGCAGACGCTCAACGCCGCGATCGAAGACTTGCGCAAGGGCCGCAAGGCCGACTCGGCGAGCGCCGAAAACGCCTATGACGCGCTGAAGAAATACACCCGCAACCTCACCGACGCCGCGCGCGCCGGCAAGCTCGATCCGGTCATCGGCCGCGACGAGGAAATCCGCCACACCATGCAGGTGCTGTCGCGCCGCACCAAGAACAATCCGGTGCTGATCGGCGAGCCCGGCGTCGGCAAGACCGCGATCGTCGAAGGCCTGGCGCTGCGCATCGTCAACGGCGACGTGCCCGAGTCCATCAAGGACAAGAAGCTCTTGTCGCTCGACATGGGCGCCCTCATCGCGGGCGCGAAATACCGCGGCGAATTCGAGGAGCGGCTGAAGGCCGTGCTCAACGAGGTCACCGCGGCCGAGGGCGGGATCATCCTGTTCATCGACGAAATGCATACGATCGTCGGCGCCGGCAAGGCCGACGGCGCGATGGACGCCTCCAACCTCTTGAAGCCGGCGCTGGCGCGCGGCGAGCTGCATTGCATCGGCGCGACCACGCTCGACGAATATCGCAAGCACGTCGAGAAGGACGCGGCGCTGGCGCGGCGCTTCCAGCCGGTGTTCGTCTCGCAGCCGACGGTCGAGGACACCATCTCGATCCTGCGCGGCCTCAAGGAGAAATACGAGGTCCACCACGGCGTCCATATCACCGACGCCGCGATCATCGCCGCCGCGACGCTGTCGAACCGCTACATCGCCGACCGCTTCCTGCCCGACAAGGCGATCGACCTGATCGACGAAGCGGCGTCGCGCCAACGCATGCAGGTCGACTCCAAGCCAGAAGAGCTCGACGAACTCGATCGGCGCATCATCCAGCTCAAGATCGAGCAGGAGGCGCTGAAGAAGGAGACCGACGCGGCCTCCAAGGAGCGCCTGAAGAAGCTCTCGGTGGAACTGAGCGAATTGCAGGAGAAGTCCGACGCGCTGACGGCGCGCTGGCGCGCCGAAAAGGACAAGCTCGGCGCCGCGCAGAGGCTGAAAGAAGAGCTGGAGAACGCCCGCAACGCGCTCGCCCAGGCGCAGCGCAAGGGCGACTACGCCGAAGCCGGCAAGCTCGCCTATGGCGTCATCCCAGAACTCGAAAAGAAGCTCGCCGCGACGGAAACGCAGAGCGCGAGCGCCCTCGTCGACGAAGCGGTGACGCCCGACCATGTCGCGCAGATCGTCTCGCGCTGGACCGGCGTGCCAGTCGACAAGATGCTGGAGGGCGAACGCGACAAGCTCCTGAAGATGGAACAGGAGATCGCCAAGCGCGTCGTCGGCCAGGCCGAGGCGGTGAGCGCGGTTTCGACCGCGGTGCGCCGCGCGCGCGCCGGCCTGCAGGACCCCAACCGCCCGATCGGCTCGTTTATGTTCTTGGGGCCCACCGGCGTCGGCAAGACGGAGCTGACCAAGGCGCTGGCCTCGTTCCTGTTCGACGACGACACCGCGATGGTGCGCGTCGACATGTCCGAGTACATGGAGAAGCACTCGGTGGCCCGCCTCATCGGCGCCCCGCCCGGCTACGTCGGCTACGAGGAAGGCGGCGCGCTCACCGAGGCGGTGCGCCGGCGCCCCTATCAGGTGGTGCTGTTCGACGAAATCGAGAAGGCGCACCCGGACGTCTTCAACGTCTTGCTGCAAGTCCTCGACGACGGGCGGCTGACCGACGGCCAGGGCCGCACGGTGGACTTCCGCAACGTGCTGATCGTCATGACCTCAAACCTCGGCTCGGAGTATCTCGTCAATCAGAGCGAGGGCGAGGACGCCAAGGCGGTCGAAAGGGAAGTCATGGCGATGGTGCGCGGGCATTTCCGGCCCGAGTTCCTCAACCGCGTCGACGAGATCATCCTGTTCCACCGGCTGCGGCGCGAGGACATGGGCGCGATCGTCGACATCCAGTTCAAGCGCCTCGCCAAGCTGCTCGAAGATCGCAAGATCACGCTGGCGCTCGACGCCAAGGGCCGCCAATGGCTCGCCGACAAGGGCTACGATCCGGCCTACGGCGCGCGCCCGCTCAAGCGCGCGATCCAGAAGTCGGTGCAGGACCCGCTGGCGCAGATGCTGCTCGCCGGCGAAATCCGCGACGGCTCGACGGTGAAGATCAGCGCCTCGCACGGCGCCCTGACGTTCGACGGCAAGGCGGTCGGCGCCGAGACGGAGACGGAAGCGCCGAAGGGCGCCAAGCCGGCGACGGTGGTGCACTTCCCCAAGGGGGGGTGAACGGCCGGATCGGCGAGCCGCGCGCCCTCGACTCAGCCCTCTTCCGCATAGGGCGTTCGGCAGAACGCCCGCCGTTCGACGGGTTATGCGGGAGAGGGAGGCGCGAACGCCTTCACCGCGACCACGGGTGCCGGCCTTGCGCGAGATAGTCGCGCGCGGCGGCCGTTTCCGCGCGCGTCAGGTAGCCGAGGCGCCAGGTCCTCTTCCGCGGGCCACGCCAGAACAGCACGCCGAGGGGCGCCAACGCGATCGCCAGCAAGATCGACCAGACGAGGCCCTCCCACCGAGTGATCTCGGCGTCGCCGATGAAGCGCTGATAGCCGAGGATCATCGCCGTGAGATCGACGGCCTTTTCGTCGTGCTGCAGTCGATGCCTGATGGCGAACAGCACCACGTGCGAGAGTTCGTGCGAGAATCCGGCGACGACCCACGCGAACGACTTGGCCTCGAGCACGTCGCGGCGAGCGTTGACGATCACGCGCGTGTTGCGAAACTCCGCGGCGCGGTAGGCGGGCGTCGACCGCGGCATTTCGATCCACATCGGAGGGGACGGTTCGGGCGCGTCGACGATCCTCAGCCCGACGCGGAGGTCGAGCCGCATCGAGTTCTTGATCCAGCCCAGCATGGCCGCATAGTCCCTGCGGCCGTAAAGCGATTTCAAGACGCTGGGATCGATCGGCGACGACGCGCCTCCCAGAGAGTTCAGCAGCTCGTCGAGATAATCGCGAATGAGTTCGCTCATTGCGCCCCGAACCCCGGTCGGAATGCCGTTCGCGCCGCATTTCTACCAATACGGCATGGGCAAGTCATCCCGGGCGAGCGGGTGATCCACTTATCCCTCTGTCCAGTTTTCCTGAGCCGGCTCTATCCTCACGGAGATCCTTAGGCGTCGTTGATAAATAGCTGAATCGAAGTGCGATTTTTTCTTGGGAGCTTTGGGATTCCCAGGGCGGGATCGAGTTTATAGAATCGCCGTATGATTGACGAATCGGCGATAAGATTGC
>Ga0181524_10000670_pt1 | contig 41096 bp, 28 predicted proteins | sample PEATcosm2014_Bin_34_FD_119761 | JGI IMG/M metagenome (GOLD analysis project Ga0181524, IMG submission 119761) | Peatland microbial communities from MTU Mesocosm Facility, Houghton, MI, USA - PEATcosm2014_Bin05_60_metaG | ecosystem: Environmental > Terrestrial > Soil > Wetlands > Peat | place... | reverse complement strand
CTGGTCGTTCTTCTCATCCTCGAAAAAGGATTCATCCGTCCCGACGACCTCGGCGTTCTCGCGGAGGCGCTGGCGCACGCGGGACCGAAGGCGAATGATCCGCTCGACCCCGTCGGCGGGCAGGAAGGAATAGGCCAGGATATTCTCGGAGCGCTGGCCGATACGGTCAACGCGACCGGCGCGCTGTATAAGCCGGATGATGGCCCAGGGCAGGTCAAAGTTGACGATGATGAAGCCGTCCTGGAGGTTTTGGCCTTCGCTAAGGACGTCAGTGGCGACCAGAATCCGGAGCTCATCCTCCGGCGGGATAGTCGCGCGCTTGCGATTGCTTTCCGGGCTGAAGCGCCAGGCGTAACCGGTGGGGTCCTCATCCTCGCCCGTGACGCCGGAGAGACTCTTAACACCGCGCCGGCGGAGTTCCTGTTCGAGGTATCGGACCGTGTCGGCGAATTGGCTAAAGACGAGAACTTTTTCCTGGCTGTGGGTCTTGGTGAGCAGTTTATGGAGGGCGTCCAGCTTGGCGTCTTTCGCCGGGTCCCATGTTCCAGCGCATTTCAAGACCTTAAAGAGTCCGGCGGCGTCCCGGCTGAGGTCATCGGTCAGCGTCGGCAGGAAGAGGTCCGGGCGAAGCCAGTTGAAGCGCGATTTGAATTGGCTTGTGTACTGGTGGTACACGGCCGCGGCGCGGGCGGCATAATCCTCCGGTGTGCGGAGGGACGAGGTGTCGCCGCGGGCGCGGTCGTCAGAATCATCTTCGGAGAAAAAGTCATTGCCCGTGGTGGTCTGGTCGTCATCTTCGTCTTCAAGCCTGGTATCCAGGAGGTCCGGCTCCTGAGTCCCGACCGGCAGCGGCAGCTTGTTCTCGAGGGCATGGAGGAAGATGTAGTTGCGCAGGATATGCCGCTGGATCGACAGCAGGAAGGCCTCGCCGGAGCTTTCCAGGCGCTTGAAGAGATTGGTGCGGCAAAAGCCCATCAGACGGCGGCCGGCGCGGGAGAGATTCCTGATGATCTCGGCCTCGGCTTGGGTGGGCGGGCTATGGGGCGAGGGGAGAATATAGTTGCCCAAGCCGTAACGGGGCAGAGTGAGCGCGCGGATTGAGTCCACGACGTCGCCGGCGTACAGCCGGGCGTATTGGTCGTCTGGATCTTTGTCTTTGATCCTGAAAGTGACGGTTTTAGGGAGGCGCTTGGGAAAATAAAACGGGGTGCCATCCTCGAACGTGAGGAACTTCCGACCCGTCGGGGAATCGGTCGCGGCGTAATTCTGTTCGATGAAACTGCGCGTGCGGCGGACCATGTAGAGCCGCATGAGTTCGCGCCAGTCATCCGCATAGTCGCTTTTCTCGAAGGCGGCCAGGGTCTTCACCGGGCATTGATGGCGGCGGATGAACTCCGTCTCGCCGATGTCTTTGAGGAGGCGCTCGGGGCGGATGCCCAGGTCTTCGTCTTCCTCGACGAAGAGCCGGAGCTGGTTGCCCAGATCGAGGTAGGTTTTATTGTACGGTGTGGCCGACAGGAGGATGCACTTGCTGTCGTTGCGCTGGATGTAGTCGCGGATGATGCGGTAACGCTTGCCCTCCCGGTTGCGGAGATTGTGGCTTTCGTCCAGCACGACGACGCGATACCGGCGAAGGTCCGGGAGTTCGTGGTGGACCCGAGTAACCGAGACCACCTTCGCCAACAGGCGAAACTCGTCGACGTAGTCCTGCCACATCTTAAGGATGTTTTTCGGCGAGATGATGAGGGTTTCCGTGTTGTAGTCGTCCTGGAAGATTTTTGCCAGGGCAGTGGCCATTAAGGTCTTGCCCAGGCCGACCACGTCACCGACGAGGACGCCGCCGCGTTTGTTGAGATGGTGGGCGGCGATCTTGACCGCGGCGACCTGGTACTCGAAAAGGCGATGACCGAACTCCGGGGGTATGCGGAATTCGGAGAGGCCGGCACGGGCCTCTTGTGCCAGGTGGTAGGCGATTTTGACGTAGATGTGGTATGGCGGGATCAGGACTTCGCGCGCCCAGCTTTGCTCGATGATTTGGATGAGCTCGGCGGAGATGTCCAGGCACCATTTATCATTCCACCGCTCGTCGAACCACCTGGCGAGTTTCCGGGCGGCATCGTCGTCCATGACGTCCACGTTGAGTTCGCCCTGGTGCGACAGGCCCGACAGAGTGAGATTGCTGCTCCCGAGGTAACCGACCACCGGGTTTATCGCATCGGAACGGAAGCAGAGGTAGAGCTTGGCGTGGAGCGGATGGCGGAGGAACAGCTTGGCAACGAGCTTTTTCGATTTGAGTTGGCCGGCCAGCCGGCGTAAGCCGGTCTCGTCCTGGTCGGTGGGCACGCCGAAGGTCAGTTGTTTGCGGAATTCCTCGGCGAGCCGCTTTTTGAGGCGCAGCGCCGTTTGGTTGTCCAGGGTGCCATCCCGTTTGACGAGGCTGAGGCATTCGCGGAGCTCGTCCTCCGGCAATCGCTGCATGCCGACCAGGAGCCGGCACTGGTGCCCATCGCCACCGCGCCACGCTTCGACGCGCGCATCGAGTTCTTTCCAGCCGCGCAGGTTGAAGTAACCAACGCAGAAGTCGGAACGGTAGGAGACCTCCAGCGTCTGGTCCAGGGCTGGAAGCAGTTCACGTTGGATATTGTCGAAGATGCGGGGCATTGGGTGATTAGAGGAAATCCAGGTTCGTCGGCTGGGGTCGGATGGATGACTCGCCGCCTTTTGAAAGGGTAATCATAGCAGGCCGCTGGCTTTGAGGGACTGTCCAAGTTCAAGGATGGCGCCGGTGAGGTTGCCGTGTCCGGGTTTATGGAGGGAGGGGGTCATGGGTTGAGAAGGCAGCAGTAGCTGGGACCCAATTTGGGGTAGGTCGGCGGTTGGCCCGGTTGTGTGGGCTGGGCGCGGACGGGGGGCTGGTGGGAGAGGAACGCCTCGTCGGCTGAAAAATTGCGCGTTGGTGCCGCCCATAATGAAAAACTTTGGCGCTGATGCGCTGAGAATGGAAGGGTTGCAGCAAAAAAGTGCGGCTGATGGCTTGCCTGCCGAAATGGTGATCGCCGATGACCTCATGCACCTGGTCAGGAGCGAGTCCGGGAATAGCCAATAGCCAATAGCAGATAGCAGATGGCGGATGGAAGACGCGGGAAACCCTTGAAAGGGTTGAGATCGTGCGCGCCAGGCTTTACACACCCCGTTGAAACGGGGTGTTGAGATGCGGGCGCTATTCTTGAACGCGCCTTGGCTTGCCTGCCGAGATGATGATCCCCGTTTGGCATCATCGGAACCGATAGGCTCTTCCGAGCAAGATGCGGGGCTTCGGCCCGAGGATTAGCCGCTATCTGCGCACCCCCGCCGCCCGGTAGAACTGCCGGACGCGCGCCATTTCCTCCTCCAGTTCCAGCACGCCGATCGACCGCACCATTTCGCCGATGGTCGTCTTGGGGTCGTTGGACCAGAAGATGCCGCAATCTTCATCTTCGTAGTAGTGGAAGCCGACTTTGTCGCCGTAGGCTTGCCGGAGGGCTTCTCCGTTCTGCAGCTTGGAGCTCCACGGAAGCAGGGCGTAACTGAGGTCTAGTTCATGTACCAGGATGCTCTGCGGCGGCTTGATCTGGGCGGCAATCTTGCCCGTAGGCTCGAAGAACGAGGCGTTATGCCGCCAGGTGCTCGAGACGATGTAGCAACCGTGCTCGCGGGCCGTCCGAGTGAACGCGTCCTGGACTTCTCCCTCGAACGAGACCGAATGGGCCGGGGCATCGTCACCGCCTTCGCCAGTGATCGCCGTTTCAGGCAGGATTGCGAGATCGAGGCCGCGTCCGTAATTCTTTTTGGCCTGCGCGGCCATTTGGTCCACGATTTCCGCCAGTTGATCAAGGCGATTTCGCAGGCCGGGATATTGCCCCTAAAACGACTGGATTGTGGCGCCGACGATGACCTTTCGCGGCGGAGTATTGGAGGTGGTTCTGACGGTTCCCGCACCGCTGGCGGCCAGCGCCGGAAGCGCGTCAACAGCCGCGAAACTGCTCATTGTTGCCAGGAATATTCTTCTATTCATTTGTTAGTCCAATCCTCGCTTCACACTGACGCTAATTGAGCCGGATGGCGCGCTGGATGCCGAAGGGCGGGGTCAGGCGCTGGCCGTCGGCCGGCAGGGCGTGAATCCGGCGCACCAATTCCATGCCCTTCACCACGCGCCCGAAGGCGGCGAAGCCCTGGCCATCGGGGTTGCGTTTGCCGCCAAAATCCAGCTCGGGCTGGTTGCCGATGCAGATGAAGAAATTGTCTTGCGCCGAATCCGGGCCGTCGCGGGCCATGCTCAGGCTGCCGTCCAGGTGCCGCAAGCCCGTGTCGCGCGTTCGTTCCAGCGGGATGGGTGGATAGAACTCGGCCGCTCGAGCCGGGTTGGCCCCGCCTTGGATGACCTGGATTCTGACCTCGTTGTTCGGCTGGTTCGAGAGCGTGACGGTGCGGAAGAAGGAGCCGTTGTTGTAGAGGCGCTCGTGCGCATAACGCAGGAAATTGCGCGCCGTGATGGGGGCCGCCTTGGCGTCCAACTCGACGACGATCTGCCCCAATTCCGTCTCGATCTGCACGCGGGGCTTGTCCGGGATGGGCACGTCGCGCCAATGAAACCGGGGCGCCTGGGCGGGGTCGAAACCGGCGAGGTGGGCACGCTCTTCGGCGGGACGTTCCATGGGCCGCTGATAGCGCCAGGGGCGGTCGCCGAACACCTCGGCGCACAACCGGGCGATGGCCGGGTCGTACTCTTTTAATTGCGCCCGCGTGTGGACTTCGTTGTGGAGCGCATCCTTCGCGCAGCCGCAATCGAACCAGTCCTGGACCGATTCGGCCCAGTATTCGTCGGCGTTCACTGCGGAATAGGTGCCTTTCCACAGGCCGTGCTTCAGGGCGTCGGCGAAGGCGGCCTCGAGACGGTCGCTGAACGCAGGGTCCAACCGCCGCAGCGCGGTGCCATAGATGACATGCGAGAACTCGTGAATGAAGATGTTCTCGCGCGCATACGGATCACCGGGGTAGCAGAGCATGTTCTCCTCGGCGCAACTGCACGTGCGCCCGCCCATGCCGCGCGCCCGGCTGTCCCAATAAACCTTGGGGGCCATCTCCCGCTGTTCCGGCAGGTCGGTAGTGTATTCGTTGCAGGCCATGACCACGACCTTGGCATGGCGTTCGGCCAGGGTGCGCAGGATGTCCTCCCGTCCGGCCAGCATATGCTCGAGGATATACGCTGTCTCCCGCAGTGCGTAGTCCGAGGCGTTGGTCGAGCTGACGATGGGCAGCGGACCGACCGCGGCGTACTTCTGGTAAAACGGGTCCAACTTCCATTCCTGGCGCACCGCCTGCGGCACCGGGCCGACGACGTTGGTGATCTGCCCGGCGGCGGGCCGAGGCAGGAACAAGAATCCCAGAAGGATAAGAAAGGTGCGTGATCGTTTCATAGAGGTTGGTTCATTTCGCTCGTCCAGGCACTGTTCCTCCCGCATAGTTCAGCAAATGAGCGCAATGGCAAGAACCAATTCTCCTTTACCCGGGGCGCATCCGGACACTGCCCCCGGAGCGCCGGCTTTAGCCGGCTTTGAGCACACCTGGACCCCTGGCGTGCCCTTATTGAACATTGGACGTCCAAAGCCGGCTGAAGCCGGCGCTCCGGTCCTTCGGCAATTGGCTGCCGTAGAAGTGTCCGCACGCGCCCACTCACCCGTGCGGCGCACAATGAACGGGCGGCGCGTCCGGACGCAAGCTCCATCGAACATTAAGGCATCACGAAAGAATAACATGAGCAATTCTGGCTTGTTCTTTTGGCTGCTGGCGGCGTTGCTCGCTCGTTGCAGATCGCCTTGGATATGCGCCTCGCTCGCGCCTTGCCAGCGGTCAAAACTCCTGCGCCATAATTGCTCATGTTATTCTTTCGTGATGCCTAAGTTAGCACTGATTCTCGCGTTCCTTTGTGTCGCGGGAGGAACCGCCTTGGCGCAGGCGAACCTGCTTCCCCAAGGGAATACGGTCACGCCTCCCGTGGCCGCGCCGACAGAGCCGGCAGACGCCGTGCTGCCGGCCGGCATCGCCTTGGGCTGGGATAAGACGAGCATCATCACGGTGAATGCAAAACGGGCGGAGGTTTCCCTCGACGGCATCTGGCGCTTCATACCCGCAGCCGAAGGAATGGCGGGTCCCCCGAAGCTGGGTTGGGCCTATATCAAGGTGCCGGGTGGTTGGCAGGGTTCTCCAAACAGACGTTCCGATTTTGTGTCCGTTGGCGGCGGCCCGCAGTGGGACCCTTATGATGGGGCGCGGGTGGCCCGCGCCTGGTACGAGCGCCAAGTGTTAATCCCGGCGGAATGGCAAGGCCGTACGATCAGTCTGCGCTTTGACCGTGTCTGCACGGACGCGATGGTGTATGTCAACGGCACGCCGTGCGGCTCCGTCGCCTGGCCCTGGGGTTCCGTGGACATCACCCAGGCGGTAACGCCCGGCAAAACGGCGGACATTCGGGTGCTGGTCGCCGCCATCGCCGACCCGGAAAAAGTGGGCAGCTTCTGGCAGAATGCCTTCAGCAACGTCTCCTACAGCGAGGCCAGGCTTCGCACACGGGGCCTGACCGGCAGGGTGTTCCTGGAAAGCCGTTCATCCGAGGCGCGCATAACCGGCGTCTTCGTGCGCACCTCGACGCGGAAACAAGAGATCGGTTTGGAGGTGGACCTTGCGGGCGTCAGGCAGGCAGGCCAGGTTCAGTTCGTCGCGGAGATGCTTGATGAGAAGGGCGGGACAGAAAAGACCTTCACGACGGAAGCGGCCGTGCAGGCCAAAGAGATGCAGACCGTCACCCTCGCCTGGCCGTGGGCGAACCCTCGCTTATGGGACGTGGGCCAGCCCAACCTCTATACCCTCCGGCTGACCGTGAAGGGCGGGGGCCTGGATGACCAGTACAACCAGGGATTCGGCTTTCGGGAGTTCTGGATCGAAGGCCGGCAGTTCTTGCTCAACGGAACCGAGATCCACCTGCGGCAGGGTTGCTTTTACAATGGACCGCGCCCGCAGGTTGGGGACACCTTTTGGGAGTTCGGACCCTCGACTGTGGATACCCGCGGCGACGCCTCCGACGCGGGGCCGGACCTCGACCAGGCCGATCGCACTGGATACCTGGCGGCGGTGTATATCCTCAACGCCAACAAGTATATAAGGGATCCGAGCGGAAACCTCGTTTGGGAAAAGAATCAGCAGCGCGCCCTGGATCGCGCCGCCGTGTGGATGCGCCACTACCGCAATCATCCGTCGGCGGTTATATGGATCGCCGGCATGAACTTCTTCAACAACGCGGTGGACGCGGACCCGCGCCACGTGGGCCGCCGGGGCTGGGATCAGAGCCACGAGCGCTGGCGGCGCCTCATGGTGGCCGGCGGGGAGATGTTCGATGGGCTTAAGAAACTCGACCCGACCCGTCTCTATTACAGCCACGCGGGGGCCGATACGGGCGATATCTATACGATGAACTGCTACCTGGACCTTATACCGCTCCAGGAACGCGAAGACTGGTTGAGTGCGTGGGCCAAGAGCGGCGAGATGCCCATCTCCATGGTCGAGTTTGGCACCCCTATGGACTGCACGTTCCGGCGCGGGCGCGATGGTTTTGGCAGCAACATCACCAGCGAGCCTCTGCTCACGGAATACGCCGCCATCTACTTTGGCAGGGATGCTTATGCGTGGGAGGAACCAAAGTACCGGCAGTATCTTCACGTCCTGTTCCTCAGCGGGATGCTGTACCGAAGCTCCGAGAACCGCCTGGATGAATACACCGACATGCACAAGATCCAGCAGCTTTACCGGGCGAATACCTGGCACACTTGGCGCACCGCCGGCCTGCCGGGCGGCCTGCGCACCTGGTCGTGGATGCAGGACACGCTCAAGGAGGTCAACGGCCCGGCCCTGGCGTGGATCGCCGGCCCGGCGGGTGATTGCACAGCCAAGGATCACCACTTCAGCTCCGGCCAGAAGTTCGAGAAACAGATCGTCCTGATCAACGATGCGCGCCTGCCCCAGGATTTTACGGCGACCTGGACCGCCACGGTCAGCGGGAAGGAAGTGGGCAAGGGCACGCTGCAAGGCAGCCTGGCGGTTTCGGAGATCCGCGAGGTTCCAATCCGGATTGTCGCGCCCCAGGAGCAAGCCGGTGACAAGGCCGACGGCCAGATTACGCTTACCGCAAACATCGGACAGACTACGCAGCAGGACACCTTTGCGTTTCGGGTCTATGGCGAGGACCTGCCGGGCGGCGCTGAGATCGCGATTGTTGATCCGGGTGGCTTGACCAGCAAAATGCTGGCGCGCTTGGGCTATACGACCCGTGCCTGGAATGGCGCGGCGGCGTCCCTGGTGGTTATCGGGCGCAATGCGTTGGAGAAAGACCCGGCGGTGGCTGCCAGGCTCGAGCCATACGCTCGGGCTGGAGGCCGGGTCCTGATCTATGCCCAAGACCCCGAATGGATGGCACAGGCCATCGGGTGGCGGGTGTGCCCGAAGGTGAGCCGGCGCGTTTTCCCGATGGATTCCCCGGCCACTCGAGGGATAGATGCCGAGGACCTTCGCGACTGGACGGGCAGCAGCTCACTGATTGAGGCATACCCGAAATACGAGGGAAATTACCTCCGAGGGAACGAAGGAGATCAGCCTTACGCCGGGTGGCACTGGGGCAACCGCGGCGGGGTCGCCAGTGCCGCCATCGAGAAGCCCCACCGCAGCGGCTGGCGCCCCCTGCTGGAATGCGAGTTCGACCTGGCCTATACGCCGCTAATGGAACTGGACTACGGCAAAGGCCGCCTGATAGTATGCACCCTGGACCTGGAAGACCACGTGGAGTTGGATTCCGCGTCGCGGCGCCTGGCCGCGCGCATCGTTGACTACGCGCTTCACTCTCCTCTCTCTCCACGGGCGAGCAAGGTTGTATATCTTGGCGGTGAAACGGGCGCGGGGTGGCTCGACAGGATCGGAGTAAGTTATGAGCGCTCGACCACGCTGGCCGCGGACGCTGGGCTGCTGCTCATTGGCCCGGATGCGACCGTCGACGCGGCGGCGCTCAATGCGTACCTGGAGGGAGGGGGGAAGGCGTTCTTTTTGCCGGGCACGCAGGCGGACGGGTGGCTCGGCACCATGCGGAAGCCGGCTGCAGCCCATTTCGCAGGCTCGCTGTCGGTGCCTGGCTGGCCTGAAGCAAGCGGCCTTAGCGCGTCGGATCTTCGCTGGCGCACCTACTCGGACACCGCGCCCTGGCTCCTGAGCGCAGGCGCGGATATCTGTGCGGACGGCCTGATTGGCCGCAAAACCATAGGAAAGGGTATGGCTATCTTCTGCCAGGTGGACCCGGATTGCTTCCATGCGGACGAGAAGACCTATTTCCGCTACACCCGCTGGAGGTCCACCCGCGCCGTGGCCCAGCTCCTGGGCAACCTGGGCGCAAGTTTCCCGGTGGACAGCCGGATATTTCACCCCCTCGAAACCTTGGCCTCTTCGATACCCAGGCCGGAGGGCGACCAACCGGGGCATCAAAGCACGGGCTTCCGAGCTGGCTTGCCGGCGTCCCCGAGGCCCAAGCCGGAGGGTGCCCGGTCACTCGAATATTATCACCCCGATTATCGCACCGACTTCCCTATGGGAGACAATGCCTACCGCTATTATCGGTGGTAGTCCTAATGGACTGGTCGTACGGCCAGGTCCAATGCCCCCAGCACGGGCGTGGGCAGATGGCGCGAGATGCGAAAGAGCAGCCAGTCCTCCAGCGTGCTGGCCAATTCCTCGCGGCACGCCTCGAGGGTGTCCGCCTCAGCCAACACGCCTTGGAAACCGGGAATCTCGCCATAGAACCCTTCCCCGTCCCCAAGCAGCTCATAATGAGCAATCGCCATCGCCGCTCGCAGGTACTCCGTCAACATACGCGGCAAGAATAACATCAATCGCCGCTCCTGGGAAGCCCCTTCCGGCCAGGAAGAATCAGATGGGATCGAGTGGAGTGGAGGCGCGCCCAGTTTAGGCCATCGGTTTCCTGGGTCATAGGAGCCTTCACCGAAATGTGCCGGTTGAGCTGTTCCGGAATGCCCTCCTCACTGGGTTCTGAGGAGGAAAAGTTCTCGAGGCGGCAGCTTTCTCGTTATGTTGCGGCCTGCTGGTACGGTATCTGAAAAGTCAGAAGGGCACGTCGTCCTCCTCGGGCGGAGGCGCTTCGGGCCCCGGGCCACCCGACGGAGGGGCCTCGGGCGGGGCGGCGGGGCGGGGACGGGCTGCATCAGGCGGCAGAGAACCCTCCGGCCCTTTGGAATCGATAAAGGAAAAGCCTTCGAGGACGACTTTGAGTTTGCTTTGTTTTTGGTGAGTGTTCTTGTCTTCCCACTGGTCGAGTCTGAGCCGGCCTTCCACGAGGAAAGGCCTTCCCTTCTTCATGTATTGGCCGATGACCTCGGCCTGCCGGCCGAAGGCATCGATATCAACAAAGGTGACCTCCTCCTTCATTTCGCCGGTTTCGCTCTTCCAGGTCCGGTTGATGGCCAGGCCGATGCGGGCGATGGCCGTGCCCTTGGGGGTGTAGCGCAATTCGGGGTCGCGGGTCAGGTTGCCCGCGAGGATGACTTTGTTGAAGTTTGCCATAGGTTTAGTTGGGTGGGCGGGTTCAGGCGGGTTTGGGCGGAGGGGAATTGGTGAACAAGACCCTGAAGACCTCGCTGTTCATCGCGAATCGATGTTTGAGTTGGTCGAGGATGGCGGGTTGGGCCTCGAAGATGATATTCACGTAGAAGCCGGCGGGGTGCTTTTTGTTGGCCACCCGGCTAAAGCTGCGCTTTTCCATCTTCTGGACTGTTTCGACTTTGCCGCCCAGGGAGGTGATGTCGGCCGAGATCTTGTCGATCGAGTCCTTGATGCCTTCTTCTTTTCCTGCGGTCTCCAGTATAAACAAACCTTCGTATCGTTTCACTGCTCTTTTCTTTCGTTGGGCGGGTCCCGGTCCTGCGGGACGCCGTTAAACTTATTCATTGCCTTTTGTATGCCGGCGTCCACCCAGCACTCTGCCGCGTCGGACGCCATGTTCAAGACTTTATCCGCCAGGGCCTGCTCCGTCGAATGAAATCGGCCAAGCACGTGGCCCGTGATTTCGCGGGCGCCCTCCTGGCGGCCGATTCCGATGCGCAGGCGGGCATAGTCTCGCGTGCCGATATGCTGCTCGACGGATTCCAAGCCGTGATGGCCGCCGCTGCCGCCGCCCGGTTTGAGCCGCAGCACGCCCAGCGGCAGGTCCGCATCGTCCACCACCATCAGCAATTGCGACAGCGGCACGCGGTAGAAGCTCTGCACCGCAGCCACCGCCTCGCCGCTGGCATTCATGTAGGTCTGCGGTTTGCAGACCAGCACGCGGCGTCCACCCCGCTCCGCGCGCGCCAGGCTGGCGTTGAACTTCTTCTGGTAAGTCCAAGCCGTACGCCACCGCTCGGCCAGACGGTCGGCCACCTGAAATCCGGCATTATGCCGGGTCCGGGCATATTCGGCGCCGGGATTGCCCAGGCCCACGATGAGATACAGGTTCTCCATAGGCCGGGCCAGGCCGGCAGCCCGGTCGAAACCAGGCAGCCGCCCCAATTACTTCTTCTTTCCAGCCGGGGCGGGGGCAGCGCCTTTCTCGGGGGCTTTGGCGCCAGCCTCGGCCCCTTTGACAGGGGCTTTCTCGGCCCCTTTGGCTGGGGCCTTCTCGGCCCCCTTGACGGCGCCCTTTTCGGCTCCTTTGGCTGGAGGAGCACCCTCTTCGCCCTCTTCTTTCTTCTCCTTGATCATTTCCACTTCGCCCGGGGCGGCGGCGGCCTCTGCTGCCTCGGCGGCCTCCTCTTCCTCGGTGCGCGGCGCCGCAACGGCAATCACGGCCATCTGTTTGTCGCCGACGAGTTCGACTCCCGGGGGGGCTTTAATCTCGCCGAGGTGGATGACCTCGCCCAGCTTAAGAGCGGAGACGTCCACGGTAATGACTTCGGGCAGGTCCTTGGGCAGGCCGCGGGCGCGGATGCTGAACAGGACGTGTTCAAGGACCCCACCGCCGGTCTTGACGCCTTCGGCCTCGCCGGCAGTCTCGACGGGGACGCTGATGGTCACCTTTTCGTTTTCGGCCACCTCGTGGAAATCCACGTGCAAGACCTTGCCGGAGAGGGGATGGTGCTGGATTTCCTGCACCAGGGCCAGGCGCTTGGGCCGGGCATCATCCTTGACCTCGAGGTCCACCAGGAGGTTCTCGGAGACCGAGTGGTGGATGAGGTCTTCCATCTCCCTGGCCTTGACCTCGAGGTTCTGGGGTTTGGCCTGGCGACCGTAGATGACCGCCGGCACGCGCCCCTCAGCACGGAGCTTCTTGGCCCCGGCGCGCCTGCCCAGCAGCCGGGGGAATGCATTGAGTGATACAGATTTCATTGTCGTTAAATTGTCTCGGGCCTTGCGCCACCGGGCGCGCCGCGCCGGCGCCCCTCAACTGGTGCGCCAACCTTTAAACTCGAACAGCGAAGTGACAGACGAATTGCTGTGAATTCGTTTGATGGCTTCGCCCAAAAGCCCCGCCACGGACAACGTGGTTATCTTCACGCCGCTTATAACAGGGCGTAGGACGGTATCAGTTGTAATCAATTCGTCAATAGCCGATTTTCGCAACCGCTCGATTCCGATCGTGTTGAGGATGGCATGGGAGACGCAGGCCTGTATCTTGCGGGCGCCTTTGCGCCTAAGCCATTCGGCCGCGGAGGTGAGCGTGCCCGCTGTTTCCGTCAAATCATCCACCAGCAGCGTGTTCTTGCCGCGGACCTCCCCGATGACGGCCATGGATTCGACCTCGCTGGCGTTGCGCCGCCGTTTGGCGACGATGGCCAGGCCGGCCCCCAGGACTTGCGAATAGGCGTAGGCCATCTTGAGCCCGCCCACGTCGGGACTCACGACGACCAGTTGACCCATTTGCTTCTTCTTCAAATACTGATACATCACGGGGGATGCGTAGAGATGATCGACCGGGATGTCAAAAAACCCCTGAATCTGCTGGGCGTGGAGGTCCATCGTAAGCACGCGGTTGGCCCCGGCCGCCACAACGAGGTTGGCCACCAGCTTTGCCGTGATGGGCACGCGCGGCTGGTCCTTCCGGTCCTGGCGCGCGTAACCGTAAAAGGGCATCACCGCAGTAATCCGCGCGGCGCTGGCCCGTCGCAGCGCATCGATCATGATGAACATCTCCATCAAATGATGGTTCGTGGGCGGGCAGGTGGATTGAACCAGGAACACATCCTCGCCACGGACGTTCTCCTCGATCTTGACGAACGTCTCCCCGTCCGGAAACGGCTTGATCGTCGACTTCCCCAGTTCGATTCCGATATAGGCGCAAATGGCTTCGGCCAGGGGCCGATTGGAGGTGCCGCTAAAAATCTTCACGCTTTGCTGGTTTTGCCGGGGTCTAAGGCGGGGGGGACTTTACCACCCGGCGGCCAGGGCGCAAGAGGAAAGTGGGTCTTAATTCCAGTTCTTCCTGTGTCTTCAACAGGCTGTTCGGGGGTTCATGGGACTAGCCGGGCCCGGTAGAACTGGCGGGGCTTTGCCTTGGCGGCGGGGTCGCTGAAATAGAAGGGGCCGCTGCTGAGGGTGTTGGTCTGGAGGGCCAGCCAGTCGAGGAGGTTGCTCGAACAGTCCACCGCAATGGCTTGACCGACCGCGGCGCTGACATTGAAGCCAAACCCGTTTGTGCCGAAACCGAAGCGGCCGTCGTTCAGGATGATCCGCGGCGGGACCGGTCGGGGTATGGTGAGCAAAGTCTCCGCGAGGGAACTCGAGCCGTTGTCCTGTCCGCTGCTGTAATATCCCCGGGCGCGAATCGTGGCGCCCGGTGGAACGAGGACGGCGCTCAGTTGCCAGCCACCGGGGATGCGCAAGCCATCGCCCAGCGCCGTCCAGTTGGCGCCGTCGGTCGAGACCTCGAAGGTGGTGCGCCAGACCTCGGGGCTGGAGCCGCCGCGCAGCCAGGTAATGGCTGAGCCGCCATAGCTGATGCTCTGCGAGGCCGTGTCGGGATTGAGCAATCCGCCAAGACCGTTGCCCAGCCTGCCCCCCCATCCACCTGCTTCACCGCTCGGACCGTTGCACGACCAGCCTGCCAGCGTGGTGAACTGCCCGCCCACCAGCACCCTGCCGTCGGCCTGCAATGCCACCGAACCCACGTAGTTGGTCACAAGCGGAGTGTTCGTCGTGCCCGGATCGAACTCGTCGTACGCTGTTCCATCCGCATCGAGGCAGGCAATGCATACACGCGCCTGACCGCCGATGGAGGTGAAACCGCCGCCCGCCACAATTCTGCCGTTTGCCTGGACGGCCAGCGAGTACACGGCACTGTTCGCCCCGGCGTTGAACTGGCGGTCCAAGGTTCCGTCGGCATTGAGGCGGCCAAGGTAACCGCACGGCTGGCCGCCCAGCGTTGTAAACAAGCCGCCCGCCAGGATCGCGCCGTCGGCCTGCAAGGCCAGCGTGTAAACGGGACCGTTTGCGCCCGGATCGAACTGGCTGTCCAGCGACCCGTCCGCATTGAGCCGCCCGATGCAGTTGCGCGCCTGCCCGGCCAGGTTTGTAAACAGGCCCCCCACCACGATCATGCCGTCGGGCTGCACGGCCAGCGAGCACACGTAGTTATCCGGTCCGGGAGCGAACTGGGTATCCAAGGTGCCGTCGGCGTTCAAGCGGCCAAGGAAACCGCGGGCCCGGCCGGCCAGGTTCGTGAACTGGCCGCCCACCAGAATCTTGCCGTCAGGCTGCAATGCCAGGGTCGTCACCAGGCTGTCCGCCCCCGGGTCGAAGAGGGTGTCCAGGGTGCCGCCCGCGTTCAGACGGCCAATGCAGAGGCGCGCCTGCCCGTCCAGGTTTGTAAACTGGCCGCCCACCACGATCATGCCGTCGGGCTGCACGGCCAGCGAACTCACGGTCTGGACCGATTGCGGGCCTGTTGCCCAGGGTTTGAACGTGGCGTCTAATCCGCCGCCAGCGTTGAGCCGCGCCATGGTCCAGTGCGTTTCGCCAGCCACCGTTTGGAACGATCCGCCAATCAGAACCTCCCCGTCACCCTGTAACGCAAACGATTGGACCCAGCCATCCGCCGTCCCAAGATCGACGAATGGGTCCGCTATTGCCAGATTCACCGTCAACTCGGCCACGGTACTGGTAAGGCTGCCGAACTGGTTGGTCACGACCACCCAGTAGTTCCCGGCATTGGTTGCCCCGAGAGAGGTCAGCTCCAGGGTCCGCCCGGTTGCGCCGGCCAAGGCCACCCCATCCTGCCACCACTGATAGCCGAAGGGGGCCGTGCCAACGGCCGTCACTCTCAGTGTCACAGAAGCGCCCCGGCCCTGGCTCTGGCTTGCGGGCTGAACGGCAATGGCCGGGTCCAATACGTCGAGGCTGGCAAGGGCGCTGGTGACGCTGCCGAGGGCATTGCTCACCACCACGGTGTAGCCACCAGTGTTGGTCCGCGCCAGGTTCGTGATCGTAAGCACCGCGGTTTGCGCCCCGCCAACAGATCCTCCGTCCAGCAGCGGCACCCCATCCTTGAACCATTGGAAAGCCAGCGGCTCGGAGCCTTCGGCCACCACGCTCAATATGGCGGTCGTCTCCGCAATATTGGTCTGGCTGGCCGGCTGGGAAATCAAGAAAGGCGCGCCATAATAATCCTCTACGAACCAACAGCACCATTGGTCCACCCAGCCCCGGGCCAGGACCGAGCTTCGAGGCGGGAGGTTGGTGGCGGCCAGTTGCCAGCCGCCGCTCACGCGCGAGCCTTCGCCCAGGGGTGTCCAATCGGCGGCGTTGGTCGAGAGTTGGAAGTCGGCACGCCAGATTTCGGGGCTGGTGCCCCCGCGCAGCCAGGTGATGGCCGAGCCGTCGTAGTTGACGCTTTGCGTGGCCGGTTCGGTACTGTTCAGCCGCCCGAAGCCGTTGCGCGCATGCCGGTCCAGCTTCTGGAACCAGCCCCCCACCAGTGTCTTGCCGTCCGCCTGTACCGCCACGGAAGTGACCCAGTTGTCCGCCCCCGGATTGAACTCGTCGTCCACCGTCCCGTCCGGGTTGAGCCGGCCAAGGTATGCGCGCGGTTGACCGCCCAGGGTAGTGAATTGGCCCGCCGCGAGGATCTTGCCGTCCGCCTGCACCGCCAGCGATTCCACGACGTCGCTCGCCCCCGGATTGAAATTGGTGTCGACCATCCCATCCGGATTCAGTCGGGCAATGTGACTGCGGGACAGGACATCCGGGGGGGAGCCGAGCAGACCGAACCATCCGCCGATGAGGATCTTGCCGTCCCCCTGCACCGCCATCGTATCCACACCCCAAATCATCTGCGGATTGAAGTTGGTGGCCATACTCCCGTCCGCATTCAGCAGGCCGAGGCCAGCAGGGCCGCACCACAGGATCGTGCCGTCTGGCTGCACCGCGATGGATGTCACCGAGCTGCCCGCCTGCGCATTGAACCCCCTATCCAAGCTCCCATCCGGATTCAAGCGGCCGAGGTTGGCGCGTGGCTGGCCGTCGAGGTTTGTAACCGAGCCGCCCACCAAGATCTTGCCATCCGCCTGCAAGGCCAGACAGGACACCTGACCGCCTGCCCCCGGGTTGAACGCGTTGTCCAAACTCCCGTCCGGATTGAGCCGGCCAAGGTTGGCGCGCGACTGCCCGTTCAACGTCGGAAACTGGCCGCCCACGAGGATCTTGCCGTCCACCTGCACCGCTATTGTATAGACGGAGTAAGTCTCGAAGGTGTCCTGGCTTCCCGGGCCTGACACCACCGCGTTGAAACTGCTGTCGAGAGTGCCGTCCGCGTTCAGGCGCTCGATGCCGAAGCCCTCCGGCGGCTCCAGCCCGAAGATCGGCGGAAGCACCGTGACGCTGCTGCCTACCAGGATCTTCCCGTCCCACTGCTCCGCCAGAGCCCACACACGCATGGGCGGGGCGCCGTTCGGCAGAATGAACCCTGGGTCCGCGGTCGCCAGGTTTACGCCCAGGGTTGCCGCGGCGCTGTACGCCCCGCCGTACTGGTTGGTCACCAGAACGCTGTAGTTCCCGGCATGCCCGCGCCCGAGATTGGTCAGCGTCAGGGTCGAGGCCGTCGCCCCGGCCAAGGGCGCTCCGTCGCGCCACCATTGATAGCCGAAAGGGGGTGTCCCGGCCGCGGTCACGGTGAAGGTCACATTCTGGCCCACATCGGCGCTTTGGCTCGAGGGTTGAACGGCGATGGCCGGATCCAGCACCGTGAATGTGGCCGGGGCGCTGGTCACGCTGCCGAAGCTGTTGCTCACCACCACGCTGTAGGCGCCGGCGTTGGTGTGGGACACGTTGATTAAGCTCAGGGTTGCGGTTTGCGTCCCGGCAACGCCGCCACCGTCCGCCAGCGGCACGCCGTCCTCGAGCCACTGGAAGCTGAACGGCTCGGAGCCGGCTGCCGTCACGCTAAAGGTGGCGGTCGTGCCGGGGTTACCCGTCGCGCCGGCGGGTCGAGAGACGATGATCGGGCTGCCATAATAAGCCTGGATCAACCAGGCGGAGCCGTTCTGGTATCCCCCCGAAACAGAGCCTCGCGCCATGACGGTGCTGTGGGGTGGAAGGGACACGCCCGGCAGTTCCCAGCCGCCCGGAGTCGAAGTGCCCGTGCCCAGCAAGGTCCAGTTGGCCGCGTTGGTGGAAACCAAGAATGCCGCGGGACAGACTTGCGGGCTGGCGCCGCCGAGTTGCCAGGTGATCGTCGAGCCGCCATAGCTCAGGCTCTGCGTGGCCGGTTCGGTGTTGTTGAGCCGGGCGAGGTTCGCGCGCGACTCTCCGCAGACCGTGTCGAAAATGCCTCCCACCAGAATGCTTCCATCGGTCTGCAGCGCAAAGGAATTCACTTCCCCATCCGGTTCCGGATTGAAGGTGCTGTCCAAGGTCCCATCCCCATTGAGCCGCCCCAGGTTGAAGCACCATTGACCGCCCAGGGTGCTGAAGGCGCCGCCTACGAGGATGTCGCCGTCTGCCTGCGCCGCCAACGCCAAGACCGGACCATCTGGGGCCGGGTTGAACCCTTCATCGGGCGTCCCATCCGTGTTGAGTCGCCCCAGGTAACTGCAATTCCACCCGCTCAGTGTCTGGAAAGCCCCGGCCAGCAGGATCTTCCCGTCCCCTTGCACCGCCAGAACCGACACATCATTGTCCGGCTTCGGGGCGAACGCAGTGTCCAAGGTCCCATCTGCATTGAGCCGCCCCAGGTAAGCTTGGCCCTGACCGTCCACCGTGGCGAAGGCCCCGCCGATGACAATCTTGCCGTCCGCCTGTAGCGCCAGCGACTCCACCGGGCCGTCTATCACCGAGGCGAATGCGCTGTCCAAGGTCCCGTCCGGGTTGAGACGACCGAGGTAACTGGGACCCTGGCCGCTCAAAGTGGTGAAAAGGCCGCCGACCAGAATCTTGCCCTCCGGTTGGACCGCCAGAAGAGAGACCTCATTGTCCGCGCGCAGATTGAACCCGCTGTCCAGGGTCCCCTCGGCGTTAAGCCGCCCCAGGTAATTGCAGCTCTGCCCGTCCAGCGCTGTGAATTGGCCCCCCACCAGAATCTTGCCGTCGGGCTGCACCGCCAGCGAATATACCAAGCCCTCGGCGCCGGGATTGAACTGACTGTCCAAGCTCCCGTCCGGATTGAGCCGGCCAAGGTTGGTGCGCGGCTGCCCGTTCAACGTGGTAAACTGGCCGCCAACCAAAACGTTGCCGTCCGACTGAAGGGCCAGGGCATATACCGCGCCGTCCGGCCCCGGGTTAAAACTGTCGGCCGTGAGTGTTTGGGAAAAGGCGGGCTCAAGGCAGAGAGTGGAGAGGAAGGGGAACGCCGCCGCAGCGGCGGAAATCCGAAAGTGAAGATTCATATTCAGGGTAAAGGCCAGGCCGCTCGCGCGTCCCGGCGAGGGCTTTCGCCCTTGGCCTGATACCGATTGCTCATGAAGTCTTTTCATGTTCAGTCCTTTCATGTTCTCGATTGGGTTGAAAACCGAGCCCCAATGAAGAGGCCCAAAAGCGCCCCCAATGAAATGGACCGCCGGGTCCTCCCACCAAAAAGGGCACGGTTTTCATATCCACCTATTACAAGAAGCAAAGCGCCCGAAAGGTTACAACGAATTTTGAACGGACATTTCCAGAGCGCGAAGGACGCAAAACCCCGCTGCCCCGAAGCCCACCCGTGGCTTTAGCTTCAACCGACCGGTCGCGGGCTTATACCGTGGCCTCTGATAATCTCGCTTGCGCATGGGCAAGCAGGCGCCGTAACCGCGAAATACTATATTTGATTTGCCGAGAGCACTGAACAGGCTGTCGCTGGCCCCTTGAAATTCGCCTCGCTTGGCGAGAATCAGCACGGCGGGCTCGAAGAGGATTTCCTGAAGGATACCAGCCTGTTGTCGGCCGGCGGAGCCTGGTTCCAATTCGCGTTCAGGGTGGCACTAATTCGCTTGAATCGTCATTGAACACGACGGCCGGTATTTGTAGGATTACCTTTTAGGTCTAGCGAGACACATTATGAACCTGGATGAAGCACAACGGAAAAAAGTAGCGGAGTGGATTAAGCGAGGACTGAAGCTGTCCGAGATTCAGAATTGCCTGGCATCCGAGTTGGGCCTGCGTCTGACCTACATGGAGGTGCGGTTACTGGTGGATGACTTGAAGCTGGTGCCCAAAGATGCCGAACGGGCCAAAGCGCCCAACGGCGTCCTGGGCTCATCCGCCCCTGCCGCTCCCGGTGGCAGGCCAGCGGCCGCCTCTGCTGGAGCCGCCGCGCCCAAGCCCCGCCCCGGCGGAGTCTCGATCTCCGTGGACCAACTCGCGCGCCCAGGCGCCATGGTCAGCGGGAAGGTTACGTTCTCCGACGGCAACTCCGCCGATTGGTATTTCGACCAATCGGGCCGGTTGGGTCTTGTTCCGCAGCAAGCCGGCTATCGGCCTCCGCCCGAGGACCTGCAGCAGTTCCAAGCGGCCCTGGACGTCGAGTTGAGCAGGCTGGGGTTCTGATTCCAATTCGGGTTGACTCCGGCGGTGCATTTGCTAAAAAAGAAAGGTGTCCGTTCAAAGAACGAACGTGAAGGTGCAGAAGACAGATATATGAATCAGAATAGGCTTTTCGTGGGCAACTTGTCCTACCAGACAATGGAAAATGACCTGCAAGATTACTTTTCGCAGGCGGGAGTAGTTACCTCGGTCAATCTCATGCTCGACAAAGTCACGGGCAAGTCCCGCGGTTTTGCCTTCGTCGAATTTGCCACCCCCGAAGAGGCCGGCAAGGCCGTGGAGCAGTTCCATAACCAGGAGTTCCAAGGCCGGACGTTGACCGTCAACGTGGCGCGGCCGCGTGAAGAGCGGGCCCCCCGCAGGGGCAGCAGCGCTGGGGCCGACCGCGCGGACAGCCAATGACCCAGGTGCCTCGAGCGTCAAAGGAACGGAGTGCCGCCCCTGGCCCCCTGACCCCCGACCCAAGGAAGTGGGGTAAAAGTCAATCTCCTGCAGTCTGGCCGGTAATCCCGGCCCTTGTCCTTGCGCTGTGCCTCGCCCTGGCAGGCCCCTGTTCCGCCGCCGATGCCCCCGCCCCCGCCTCGAGCCTGCTCTATACCAATTATCGGGTTGGTAATCCGCCCTGGTCGATCCATTTGGTGCGGGTGCCGCGCTCAAATCCACAGTACGAGCTTCACTCGATGCACGCCGGCGCCCATGCCCTGGGCCTGGGCACGCTCAGCGCCCAGGTGGCCCTGTGCAAGCCGGCGCTCGGCGACCCGGCTGCCGCCATCAACGGCGACTTTTACATCAGGGAAAAGGCTTACGCCGGGGCGCCAAGAGGCCTCCAAGTCGTCGAGGGCGAAGTGCTCAGCGCCCCATCGGGCGGACCCACTCTCTGGATCGATGTGCTGGGAGAACCGCACGTGGCCAACGTGGTCTCGAAGTTCCAGGTGACCTGGCCCGACGGCACGACCTCTCCCTTCAAGCTCAACGGGGAGCGCAAGCCCAACGGAGTCGAACTCTACTCCCCGGCGGCGGGAAAATCCACCCATACTGCCGGCGGACTCGAGTTCGTCCTCGAAAAGCAGGGACAAGGCCCCTGGCTGCCGCTGCGCATGGACCGGACCTGCCCCGCGCGCGTGCGCGAAGTCCGCTCGGCCGGCAATACGCCCCTGGCTCCGGACATCCTGGTCCTCTCCGTCGGCCCGGCTGTCATGGACAAAGTCCCGAATGTCCCCATCGGCGCCGTCTTGCAGCTCTCGACTGCCTCGATGCCCAGCCTGCGCGGCGTTCGCACCGCCATCAGCGGCGGCCCCATCCTGGCGCGCGAAGGCAAGCGCCTGCCAATAAGGGCCTCGCCCGGCGATTCTTACGAAGTGGCCTCGATGATAGAACGCCACCCGCGCACCGCCATCGGCTGGAACAAGCAGTTCTTTTTCCTCGTCGAGGTCGATGGCCGCCAAAAGGACCTCTCGGTCGGGATGACCCTTGAGGAACTTTCCAGGTTTCTGCTCAAGCTGGGTTGCGAGGACCTCCTCAATCTGGATGGCGGCGGCTCGGCCACGCTTTGGTGCGAAGGCCAGGTGCGCAACAACCCCTGCGACGGTTACGAGCGGCCCATCGCCAATTCCCTGGTCGTTGTCAGAAAAAGGAACCAACCATGACGGACAATCCAAGACTGGAGGCCGCTAATAGAATGAGAATGAGAATGTCGTTTTGCTCCCTTCTCGGGGCCTTGCTGCTCCAAACGCCCGCGCTCGAGAGCGCCGCCGCCCTCACTTGCCCGCAGGATGAATCCGTGAGCTACGCCAATGACGTGGACCCCAGGGCCCCGATGTCCGCGCACATTATCAGGATCAAACGCTCGGCGACAGACCTGCAGTTTTGCACCACCTTCGGCAGGGGCGATGTCCTGGGCATGGACAACGTGACCGAACAACTCAAGACCGTGCCTGCGGAACTCGGCCGGATCGTTGCCGCCATCAACGGAGACTTCTACTTCAAAATCAAGGGGTACGAGGGGCGGCCGCGCGACGTGCAAATCCGCCGCGGGGAGGTCGTCAGCAGCCCTGCGGGCCATACCTCCTTCTGGATTGATCCCCGAGGGCAACCGCAAATGACAAATATCTCCTCGCTCTTCCGAGTCGCCTGGCCGGACGGAAAGACCACCCCGATCGGGCTTAACCAATATCGAACCAATGATGCCGTCGTGCTCTTCACCGTTGCGGTCGGCAGTTCCACACGCGCGGACGGCGGGCTGGAATACGTCCTTGAACCCGCCGCCGCCAACGGCCCTTGGCTTCCCTTGCGCATTGGCCAGGTCTATGAAGCGCGCGTGCGCGAAGTCAACAATGCCGGAAACACCTCCCTGGATCGGCAGACAATGGTCCTGTCGGTCGGCCCCAAGCTCGCTCCCGCTTTGGCCCCTTTGGCGCCGGGCGCCCTGGTGAAGGTCATCACCGAGACCTTCCCCGACTTGTCCGGCGTTGATGCAGCCATCGGCGGCGGACCGGCCCTGGTGCATGCCGGCAAGCTCATGAAATGGAAGGACCCCATCCAGGTGCGCCACCCCCGCACCGCCATCGGCTGGAACGACGATGACATCCTGCTGGTTGTCGTCGATGGCCGCCAAATGGATGTCTCCATCGGCATGACCCTGCCGGAACTGGCCCAGTACATGCTTAAGCTCGGCTGCAAAGAAGCCATGAATTTTGATGGCGGCGGCTCCACCACGCTCTGGGCTTTCGGCGCCATAAAAAACAGCCCCAGCGAAGGCCAGGAACGTCCTGCCTGCAATGCCCTGGTCGTCCTGAAGAAAAAGGCCGATGCCATTCCCAAAACAGCAGCCAAGTAAGTGCTTGGACAATGTCGAGTTTCGTCCGAAATGCCAGGACCGTAACGGGTCACCGCCCTGGGCGCAGGCCCTGTCCCGGAGGGACAAAACCCAGCCCCATCGGCTCCGCTCGCGGGATAAGTCAGCATTGTCGAAGTGCTCCTGTCCCCCGCTTTGGGCCGTACTCTGGCTGGCGGCGGCACTTTCCGGTCCCGCGGCCCAAGTGAGCGCCGCGCCGGCGCTCCCCGGGGCCGATCTCTTCACCAACGGCGCCGTTCAGCGCATTCGCATCGACCTTAAGGCCGCCGATATGCAGAGCCTGCGCCAGCAGGCCCGCGAGTTCGTTCCCGCCACCGTCTCCGCAGGCGCAATCCTCTATTCCAACGTGGCTGTCCACCTAAAAGGCGCCGTCGGCAGCTTCCGTCCCCTGGACGACAAACCCGCGTTCACCCTGGATTTCTGCCGTCTGCTGCCCGGCCGCAGATTTCACGGTTTGCGCCGCATCCACCTCAACAACTCGGTCGAGGACCCCAGTTACGTCAACGAGAAGCTCGGGAGCGAGCTCTTCGGCGCAGCCGGGGTGCCGGCCCCTCGAGTCAGCCGGGCGTTGGTGTCCCTCAACGGGCGCCCCCTGGGCCTTTATGTCCTCAAAGAGGGTTTCACCGAGGACTTCCTGGCCTGCCACTTCAAGAACGTGGGCTTTGACCTCTTCGAACCCGGAGATGGCCACGACATCGACCAGCGCCTCAAGCGCAACACTGTCGAAGTCCCGCCCCAAAAACGAGCCTCCCTCGAGTCCCTTGGCACGCTGCCTTCAGGCGGCAGCAGCCAGGTCGAAGCCCCCGCCCAAACTCGAGCCTCTCTCAGGGCTCTGGCCGCCGCCGCCCTCGAACCCGACCCCGCCCGGCGCTGGGCGCGCCTGGAACGAACGCTGGACATTCAGCGGTTCGTGGCCTTTATGGCCATGGAAGTCATCCTCTGTCACCGGGACGGCTATTGCATGGCCCGCAACAATTTCAGAGTGTATCACGACCTGGATACGGGCAAAGTGGTGTTCTTCCCCCACGGCATGGACCAGCTCCTGGGCAAAGCTGATTTTCCCTGCCGCCCCTTCATGGCCGGCCTGGTGGCCCGGGCGGTCCTTGATACCCCTGAAGGAAAAGCCCGCTACGAGGCCGCTCTCCATTCTCTGTTCACGAACCTCTTCAAAACCGAGGTCCTGGTCCAACGCGTCGAACAACTCACTCGAGAACTCCGCCCCTTTTTGTCCGGCGCGGACTTCTACCGCCTACAGCAGGAAACTGCCATTGTCAAGGAGCGCGTCCTCCAACGGCGTCGAAACCTCGAAGAGCAGTTGAGCCGGCCCCCGCTCAAGCCCATGCAATTCCAGGCCGGCATCGGCCGGCCTGAAAACTGGCTCCCCGTCGAGGCCCCGGCGGGCGGGACATTGGAGCGCGCCAAAGGACCCGGGGGCGTCTCCGCGCTCCACATCGTCGCCGGGCCGCAAACCCTGGCTTCGTGGCGGACGAAGGCGCTGCTCGGACCCGGGCGCTATCGCTTCGAAGGCCGAGCCAGAGTGGCCGGAGTCAAGCCCCTGCCCTCCGGCATCCACCAGGGCGCCGGCCTGCGCGTTGGGGGCCGCCTTCGCCAGGCGCCCAACCTGGTTGGCGACTCGTCCTGGCAACCCCTTGCCGCCCAATTCCAGGTCGAAAACACCGCCCGGGAAATCGAGCTTATTTGCGAACTCCGCGCCTCCGCCGGCGAAGCATGGTTCGACCTGGACTCGCTCCGAATCGTGCGGGATCACTAAGGCGCGGCCGGCAAAACGACCTTAAAAACCGTGCCCTTCCCGGGCTGGCTCTGGACCGAGATCTCGCCCTGGTGCTCATGGATGATTCGGCGGGTGATAGACAGGCCCAGGCCGGTGCCGTTTGGCTTGGTCGTGAAAAACGGCTCGAACAGGCGGGCCAGGTTGTCCGGAGAAATGCCCGCGCCGGTGTCCTGGACGGTAACCACGATTTGGCCGGAGCCGGGGCCGGGGCGCCAGGCAGCGGGCGCCGCGGGAGGGACGATGGGGCGCGTCGTCACCGTGAGCGTTCCGTTAGGCTCCATCGCATCCAGGGCGTTGAGAAACAGGTTCAGAAAGGCCTGCTGCAACTGAATATCTTCTCCTTGCACCAGGCCAGGTGCGGCCTCGAACAGGCGATTGACATTGATGGACTTCTCTTCCAGCCGCCGCTGCACCAGGCGCAGCGAATGCTCCAGTGTTTCGTGCAGGCTAACGGCCGAGGCCGTGGACCGAACCGGGCTCGAAAACTTGAGCATCCGGGCCACGATCAAGTCGATGCGCTCGATCTCGCGCCGGGCCAGGACAGCCAATTCGGCCTCCCGGTTCGCTTCCAAAAGCAGCTCCGTGAAGGTCCTGACCGCCACCAGGGCGTTCCTGATCTCATGAGCCATGCTGGCCGAAAGAGTGCCCACATTGGCCAACCGCTCGAGCTGCCGCAACCTGCGTTCAAGCTCCATTGCCGGCGCCAGGTCATTCACAATGAGCGCTACCGGGGCCTCTTTTTTCCCAGGCTCCATCCACAGGGCGCGCAGGCGGATCTTTCGGGCCTGGCCGTCTGCATCAGTCACCTCGATCTGGCGGCCCTCGATCGCTTGTCCGGAGCAGAGCGCTTTCCGGATGGCCTCCCGAACCGGCGCCGGCAGCGCGGCCAGCGGACGGCGAGTCTGCGGAGAGAACTCCAGCCCGAGCATGTGAGCAGCCCGGCCGGTCAAGGTGACGCTCTCTTCCTTGGGGTCGAGCAGAATGACGCCGATAACAAGACAATCGCGCAATGCGACGACAAGGTCGGACTCCGGCTGCCCTTTCTCCGTGTTGCCCGTGTGTTGCTCTGACATAAGGACCACCAATCAGGGCGGATATTTCATAGCCTAAGAGCGGTACCGGGCTCCCGGAACTGCGTAGCGCAGGTTTCCAAACCTGCCGTATCGCCGACTTCCAATCGGCAGGCTGTACCTGCTTGGTCGCATCTGCGGATTGGAAATCCGCGGTACAGCAGACTGGAAGTCCACGCTACGCCGCCAACCTGAAGCCGGATGGGACGCTGAGCTTCGTCTCCGCACAACTTCGCCTCCCAGGGACGAGCCCCAGGCCCCGGCGCAAATGCACGGCGTGCTAGCATAGCCTGTCCGCCCCCGCTCGCAAGACAAAACAAAACGCGGTTTTGCTTGATTTCTCACGGCCCCGGCCACTTATTGGCACAGTGCAAGACAGCGGCTTCAGGCCCTCGAATGCGGCGCGAATCACCATCCTTCCGCCCGCTCGGTTCGGCGCCGGGGCGCAGTTGGCCATTCACGCCTGCGGCCTGATCCTGGTGGTGCCGGTCCTGGCGTCCGTTTTAGCGATGAGCTTGGAAGGTTTCGCGCCTTGGAGTTTGTTGCTGCCGCTGGCGGCTGTTGCCGGGACCGCCTATTTGCTGCCGCTCGGCCTGGGCAACCCCTGCTTGGCCCGCATGGCGCGCGCGCTCAATCCCGCTGCCGGCAAAGACCCGGACATTTTCATCGTCCAACTGACGCTCTCGCCCCGAATCCGCTCCGGCCTTTGGGCGGCGCTCGAGGATGCAGACGACATCGGCTGCCTCAGGTTGACGGAAGCAGACCTGGTCTTCGAGGGAGACTCGGTCAAGGTCTCTTTGCCTTACAGCCAAATCGGACGGGCCCGCTCACGCAACATCGGTTTGCGCGGGCTCTTTCTTTATGGGCGCCGCATTGTCGTCGAGATTTCAGGGCACCCAAAGGTGAGCGCCCTTGAATTTGCCGAGCGCTCCTCCTGGGTGTTGCCTGCTTCCCGGCGCACCACCCAACGCCTCTGGGAAGGACTCTCCTCCAGGCTCGCGCATTGAGATGTCTGCCCGGATGTTTCCTATGGTTTTGGGCTTTGCTTTTGCGGCGTTTTGGCGTAGATGTTTCGCTCCCGCGAATGTGGGAATCTTATATGAGAACCGAAGTCGAAATCTACGACACCACTCTGCGCGATGGCAGCCAGAGTGAAGGCATCAACTTTTCGGTGGTGGACAAGCTGCGGATCGCCGAGAAACTCGATGCGTTCGGGATTCAATTCATCGAGGGGGGCTGGCCGGGGTCCAATCCCAAGGACATCGAGTTCTTCGCGGAGGCCAAACGGAGGCGGTTCAAGACCGCCCGCTTGGCCGCGTTCGGCTCCACGCGCCGCAAGGGCGTTGCCGTCGAGAGCGATGAACAGGTGCGGCTGCTGCTGGATGCGGAAACGCCGGTGGTCACCATTTACGGCAAGACCTGGCTGCTCCACGTGCGGGAGGTCCTGCGTGCGACGCCGGAGGAGAACCTCGGCATGATAGCCGACACGGTCCGTTTCCTGAAGGACCATGGCCGGTTCGTCATTTACGATGCCGAGCACTGCTTCGACGGTTACAAGGAGGACGCCGATTACGCCCTGGCGACCTGGCAGGCGGCGGAAAAGGCAGGGGCCGACGCGGTGGTGCTGTGCGACACCAATGGCGGTTGTTTGCCGGGCGATATCAGCCGCATCACTGCCGTCGCGTGCGGGAAACTGACGGTCAAGGTGGGCATCCACCCGCACAACGACATCGGGTTGGGCGTCGCCAACGCCCTGGCGGCGGTCGAGGCGGGGGCGGCGCAGGTGCAGGGGACGATCAACGGCTACGGCGAGCGCACCGGCAACTGCAACCTGACCAGCGTCATCCCGACGCTGGCGCTCAAGATGGAGAAACAGTGCGTCCCGGAAGCCTCGCTGGTCAAGCTCAAGGAGCTTTCGCAGTTCGTGGACGAGATAGCGAACATCCGGCACGACCCGCGCCAGCCCTGGGTGGGCGAGGCGGCATTTGCCCACAAAGGCGGCACGCATGTCAACGCCATCCAGAAGGTCGTCCGCAGCTATGAGCATATCGACCCTGCCAGCATCGGCAACGTTCGGCGGGTGCTGGTCAGCGACCTGGCCGGGCGAAGCAACATCGTGATGAAGGCGCGCGAGCTCGGGTTCAAGGTCGACAACGACACGCCGGAGCTTAAGGAAATACTGGCCCGGATCAAGAAGCTCGAGCACGAGGGCTTCGAGTTCGAGGCGGCGGAGGGCTCGCTCGCCCTGCTGATACGCAAGATACTCAAGCATGAGAAGCCGCCCTTCTCGATCGAGGGCTACCATGTCTCCATCCGGCGGGACCGCTCGATCTCGGTCTGCCAGGCCAGCGTCAAGGTGTTGGTGGACGGGGAGTTCGAGCACACGATTGCCGAGGGCGACGGCCCGGTCAACGCTCTGGACCAGGCCCTGCGGGCCGCCCTGGTGAAGTTCTTTCCCCAGCTCAAGCAAGTGCGCCTGGACGACTACAAGGTGCGCATCCTCAACACCGCCGCCGGCACCGGCGCGCGCACCCGCGTCCTCATCGAGTCCACCGACGGCAAAGAGGGTTGGGGGACCGTGGGCGTTCACGATAACATCATCGAGGCCAGCCTCCTGGCCCTGTCGGACAGTTTGGAATATCGGCTGCTGCAATCCTGATTTCTCTAACCACGGATAAACACGGATGAACACGGATGACAGGACTGATCTGGCGCGCGGGAAAAACTTGGATCTGTTGTTGAAGCACGAGACGGAGCAGATTCTCGGCTGTGCCTTCGATGTGCTCAACGAGGTCGGGCATGGTTTCCATGAGAAGATGCCTTTCCATCCGTGTTAATCCGTGTTCATCCGTGGTTAAAAAAATATGCCCGATCTACCTAAGGCTTACGAACCGCAGGCGGTTGAGGAGAAGTGGTACGAATTTTGGCTGAAGCACGGGTGCTTCACGGCCAATCCGCGCTCTTCAAAACCGGCCTATTCGATTGTCATCCCTCCGCCCAACGTGACTGGGGTGCTGCACATGGGCCACGTCTTGAATAACACGATTCAGGACCTTCTGGCCCGCAAGGCGCGGATGGAGGGCAAGGAGGTGCTGTGGTTGCCGGGCACCGATCACGCCGGCATCGCCACACAGACGGTGGTCGAGAAAACGCTGCGGAAACAGGGACTGATGCGGCACCGGGACGAGTTGGGGCGCGAGAAGTTCCTCGAACATGTCTGGGCCTGGAAGGAGAAGCAGGGCGGCATCATCATCCAACAGCTCAAGAAGCTAGGCTGCTCGTGCGACTGGACGCGCGAGCGGTTCACGATGGACCCCGAGTATTCCCGCTGCGTCCAGAAAGTGTTCGTCGAGCTTTACAACAAGGGGCTGATTTACCGGGGCAAACGGATGGTCAACTGGGACCCCGCGGCTCGCACGGCGCTCTCCGACGAGGAAGTCGAGATGATCGAGGAGAAGGGTCTCCTCTGGCACCTCAAGTACCCGCTCCTGGACGACCAGGGCCGGCCCAAGGCCGATGAGTTCCTGGTGGTCGCCACGACCCGCCCCGAGACAATGCTGGGCGACGAGGCCGTGGCGGTGAACCCGAGCGACCCGCGCTATACGGCCATGGTGGGGCGACGCTGCCTGTTGCCGCTCCGGAACAAGCCGATTCCGGTCATTGCGGACGATTTCGTGGACCCGAAATTTGGCACGGGTTGCGTGAAAGTCACGCCGGCCCACGACCCAAACGACTACCAGATGGCCCTGCGGCACGGCCTGCCCTTGACGCTGGTCATCGGCCCCGACGGCGCCATGACATCCGAGGCAGGGGATGATTTCGCGGGCCTGGACCGCATGGAGGCGCGGCAGGCGGTGATCGAGGAGTTGACAGGGCAAGGGCTGTTGCTCAAGACCGAGGACTACGTCCACAACGTGGGCTACAGCCAGCGCAGCCATGTGCCCATCGAGCCGTATTTGAGCGAACAGTGGTTCCTGAAATACCCGAGCGTGGAGCAGGCGACCGAGTGCGTGGAACGGGGAGATCAAGCCGGTGTAATGGAGGAGGCAGCGCTCGGCGGTAAATCTCTGGTGGCGCATCCCCTGGAGGAGAAGTTGGGCATCCAGCCTGCGCCGAGCGCTCCTTTAAGTTCCGCCGATCTGTCGGCGGATGTCAAGCTCGGGCAGGAGGGTGCGATTCGCTTTCATCCAGGGCGATGGAGCAAGACCTATTCCCACTGGATGCATAACCTCAGAGACTGGTGCATCAGCCGGCAACTCTGGTGGGGACACCGGGTGCCGGTGTGGTACAGAACAGATGCCGACGGTAAATCTCCGGGAACGCGTCCCCTTGCGGAGACGTTGGTAACCCGGCCTGCATCGGCCCCCCGAATGAGTCTGGCCCAACTTGTCGGTGATGTCAACACGGATGAGACCTTTACCCGCTGCCAAATCGAGTCCCCTGGCGAGGGCTGGACACAGGACCCCGACGTCCTGGATACCTGGTTCAGCTCCTGGCTTTGGCCTTTTGCCACGATGGGCTGGCCGGAGCAGACGGAAACGCTCAAGAAATTTTATCCGACGACGGACTTGGTGACAGGCCCGGACATCATTTTCTTCTGGGTCGCTCGGATGATCATGGCGGGCTACGAGTTCATGGGGGACCTGCCGTTCCGCAACGTCTATTTCACCGGCATCATCCGCGACAAACTCGGCCGCAAGATGAGCAAGAGCCTGGGCAATTCACCCGACCCGCTGGAGCTGATCGCCAAGTACGGCGCCGATGCCTTGCGCTTCGGCACCATGCGCAGCGCCCCCCTGGGCCAGGATGTGCTCTTCGATGAGAAAGACGTCGAGTTGGGCCGCAACTTCTGCAACAAGCTCTGGAATGCCTGCCGCTTCCGCCAAATGCAGGGCGGCGAAGTCCAGGGCGAAATCGAACCGGGCCTTCTGAGCAGCGACGACAAATGGATTCTCCTCAAGCTCGACCAGGCCGTTCGCGAAATCACCGACGCCTTCGCCGGCTACCGCTTTAACGAGGCCAGCCAGACGCTCTACCGCTTCTTCTGGAGCGAGTATTGCGACTGGTACGTCGAGGCCAGCAAGGCCATTCTCTCGCGCCCCGCCGGGGCGTCCGGACCCCCAACCAGCGGGACGGATTCCGCTCCAAGGCCCCCGGCCTCCAGCGCCCCGGCGTCCGATGCCGGACCTGCCCGCGCCAATACGCTGGCGGTCCTGGACTTCATCCTCTCCCATACCCTGCGCCTGTTCCACCCGTTCCTGCCCTTCATCACCGAGGAACTCTGGCACGGGATGGGGTATCACGAGGACATGCCGGAAGACCAGGGTGGACGGACAATCATGTATGCCCCCTGGCCCAAACCGCTGGACCAGGATTTCCGCACCCATTACGGCCTGGACGAGGCCTGCCTGGCCGCTGTCAACGCCAAGTACGACCTCGTCACCCAGGGCCGAAATCTGCGCCGCGAAGCCAACCTCCCCGCCAGCAAGAAAGTCAGATTCGTCTTCAAACCGGCCCGCCCCCTCTCGCCCCACGATGCGTGCGTCTTGAAGCTCCTCCTCAACGCCGAGGCACTCGACGTCAATCCGCAGGCCCAGCCTCCAAAGGGCACTCCGGCCGTCCATTCGGACCTGGGCGACCTCTTTCTGCCCCTCGAAGGCCAGGTCGATACCGCCGCCGAAGCGGCCCGCCTCGAAAAGGAACTCGAGAAAATCGAGGCTGAAATTGCCAAGGCCCGCCAGAAGCTCGACAACCCGAACTTCACCGCCAAAGCCCCCCCGCATGTGCTGGAGGAGCACCGCCAGCGTCTGGCCGAGTGGCAGGCAAAGCGAGAACGCGTCAAGGCAGCGATCGAGGCCCTGCGACATTAGGAGGCGAAACAATAGATCAGGCACTATTGCCCTCGTCCGGCCCGTTTGGCATATTAAAGAATATGAAGTTGACTGCTGCGTTTGAGCGGGCGGATTGTGGCGGCTGTGTTTGCCTGCTTGAAGAAATGGCCGGGCTATGAAGCGGTTGGTGCTTGCGCTCGGGGGGGCCGGCGTGTTTTTTACCGCGCAGGGCTGGGCGCAACGTGACATTCTCATGGAATTGAATCAACTGGAGGCCCAAGGTCATTTCAGGGAAGCAGCGGCGAGCGCCAGCCGGGCGTTGGAGGGTTCTTCCCTGCCGGCGGTTGAGCGGCGCCAATTGGCTTTTGAATTGGACCGCTTGGAGCGGATACGAAGGGATTTTCCCTTCACCAAACAAACGCTATTCAGCGCCCTCAAAGATGCGGTCGAAGACCTCACGGCCGAAGAGTACAACCAATGGATTGACCAAGGCCGCTTCGACAGCCGGGAGATCGACGGCGAGCGCCGGTTTATGGTTTCCAGCGTCGCAAACCTGTTTTTCCGTTACCCGCAGCTCGCTGGCCGGCGGGTGCCGCCTCGAGACACCGCCCGGTTCCAGAGGGCGCGCTGGGAAACCTGCCTGGCTATCAAGAAGGCGGCGCAGGCGGAGAAAAAGCCTTATGTTCTGCCCAAACGGTTTCACGCCACCATGGTCGTCACCGCTGTCTCAAATGCCGCTCCCGCCGGGGAACTCATTCGCGCCTGGCTCCCGCTCCCCCGCCGCTACCCCTTCCAGGGCGATTTCCAACTGCTTTCGACCTCCTCGATGCCCAAACACATCGATGACGAGCAGAAGCCAATCCGCTCCCTTTACCTGGAGCAGCCTGCGGCGAGGAACAGGGAGACCGTCTTCTCGGCCGCTTATGCCTACACCGCCTGCGGCGTTTGGTTCGACCTCAAAGCGGAGGAGACCCGGCCATGCGACCCGGCCGACCCGGCATGGAAGGATTTCCTGGCCGAAGCGCCGCACGTGATGTTCACGCCCGACATCCGCGCGCTGTCGGGGCAGATTATCGGCCGGGAGACCAATCCGTGCGTTAAGGCCAGGAAATGCTACGATTGGATAGCCGAGCACATCCAATACAGTTACGCCATCGAGTATTCAACGATTCGAAACATCAGCGAGTATTGCCTGCACAAAGGCTACGGCGATTGCGGCCAGGAAGCGCTGCTCTTCATCGCCCTGTGCCGCCTCAATGGCATTCCCGCCCGTTGGCAATCGGGCTGGAACACGTTCCCAGGCGAGAAGACCATTCACGATTGGTCGGAAATCTATCTGGCGCCCTACGGTTGGGTGCCGGTGGACCCATACATGGGCGTCTATGCGATGCGTTACGCCACCTCCCTCAGCCCTGAACAGCGCGCCGAGTTGCGCGATTTCTACTTCGGCGGCCTCGACCAATACCGCATGGCCGCCAACAGCGGCCATAACCAGACCCTCACCCCGCCCAAGCAATCCGTGCGCTCCGACGACGTGGATTTCCAACGCGGCGAACTGGAATGGGGCGGGCATAACATCTATTTTGATCAGTACACCTACAGCCTTATGCTGGAGGAAATGAAGGTGCCGGCAAGAAATGAATGAACATCAAACCAATCAATCTGAGAGCGGCCAAGGCCGCGGCGGTCCGGGCTGCCCGGGCAGTCGGCGCCTTGCTGCGGCGCAACCTCTACCTCAGCAAGCAGGCCGACGCGGTTACACAGCATGACATCAAGCTGGAACTGGATGTCCGCAGCCAAAAACGGATCGAGAAGACGCTGCACCTCGCTTACCCGAACGTCGCCCTCTTGGGCGAAGAGGGAACCGCCGGCCCCGGGGATGCGGACTGCCGCTGGGTCGTTGACCCGATCGACGGGACGGTCAATTTTGCTTACGGAATTCCCCATGCCTGCGTTTCCATTGCCTTGCAGCAGCGAACCGAACATCCCGCCGCCTCGACATACGAGGATGGTTACGAAACCGTGGTTGGGGTCGTGTATGACCCGTTTTGCGACGAGCTGTGGACGGCCATGCGCGGGGGGCCGGCGCGATTGAATGGCCGCATCATTCATGTCAGCCGCCGGCGCAAGCTGGGCGAAGCGATCATCTCGATCGGCTTCGCCAAGACACGGGACAATCTCGAGGCCACCTTCCCTTACTTCGCGGAAATGATCCACCGCGTGCGCAAGATGCGCATCATGGGCTCGGCTGCGCTGGCATTGACCTACGTCGCTTGCGGACGTTTCGACGCCTACATCGAACGCGGCATCCGGATTTGGGACATCGCCGCCGGGGGATTCATTGTCGAGTGCGCCGGCGGCCAATTCTGGCGCCAGGCCGTCGGAGACCATGCCTATCGCATGATCTCGAGCAACGGCCTGCTCCGCCGCCGCCTGCGGGTCCCGTGAGGGACGTAGGAGCGTGGAGCGTGGAGCGTGATAGCGTGAGGCCAGCGGATAGTCCTTCGTCGGCTCCTTCAGGTGTCCAAGCTCCAGGCGCCGGAGTCTTCGTCAACGCTCTACGCTCTACGCTCTACGCTCTACGCTCCACGCCCCCGCCCTCAAACCACTGCTTGAGCTTCTCGAGAGCCCGGGCGCGGTGGCTTAATCGGTTCTTCACCTCCTGGCCCAGCTCGCCAAAAGTCTGTTCGTGACCCTCCGGAACGAACAGCGGGTCGTACCCAAAGCCGCCCTGGCCGCGCGGGGCCTGGGTAATCCGCCCCTCACAGGCGCCCTCGAAAAGCTCGGCAAGCAATTCGGCCTCCGTTGCCTGGCAGACCGGCGAGGCGCTTTCCCGCTCCTGCGGGACCACTGTGCTCACGGCCAGAACGCAACGGAAACGTCCAGTCCGCTTCTCGGCGGGGACATCCTTGAGCAGTCGCAGCAGCTTGGCATTGTTCAGGGCGCTGAAGGAGTTTTCCGAGCCGCCACCCTCCGGACCGGCAAACCTGGCCGAATGCACTCCCGGCGCGCCTCCCAGCGCATCCACCTCCAGCCCGGAATCATCCGCCAGGACAAAAAACTGTGGACTGTGGAGCGTGGACTCTGGACTGTGGACTGTGGACTGTGGACTCTGGGTTCGCCCCACCCACTGCGCCAACTCGACCGCCTTCTTGATAGCGTTGCCGGCGAATGTGGGGGCATCTTCCACCACCTTTGGCGCATCCGGAAAATCGTTCAGGGTCCGGTATTGAAACCGGCCTCCGAGAATCGTGCGGATTTCTTCCACCTTGTGCGTGTTCCGCGTGGCGATGAGCAATGTAATCATGCTTTGAAGCTGCAGGCTGGAGGCCAAAAAATGAGAATTGCTGCGATGGCGTTATGGGTTGGGCAGGCCGCTGACGAGTGACATCGTGAGGGATTCGGTTGTGGGCGCCGGGAGCCAGAAGAGCTTGCTCTTTTCCAGCTTCTTGGCGGTCGCCGCGTTCACTCGTTCAACGTGAAAGTCGCAGAACATCAGGTGCCCGACGCCATTGTGCCGGGTGCTGAGGGCGCCTGCGTTCTCGCCAATCCAGGGCACGGGGCCAACCGTGCCGTCGACGTCGTTTCGGGGCATGTTGGCTTCCATGAAGAGGAGGGTTCGCGGCGGCGCTGTGAATGTGGAGGGGTCCGCTGAGTATTTGGAGAGGTCCATGTCGTGGCAGAGAACGCAGTTCATCCCGTAGCTGCATTGGCGGATGGAAGCAGGCGGCGGAGGGGAACTCAAGGGGTTGATGCGAAGCGCGCGTTGATCGGTGGGACAGAGGTAAATCTGCCGGCTCCTCAAGTAGGGATAAAGCTCGCCGGTTGCGAGATCAACACTGCCCTGCGCGGCGTGCAGCCAGTTCAGGAAGAAGGGGAGGTTTCCTTTGTTATCGAGCGTATAGGTGGCGGCAGCCTGGCTGAATTGCCGCAGGTTGTTTGCGCAGGCCACGGCCCTCGCGGCTTCCTTGGCCCGGCCCAGCACCGGCAGCAGCAGACTCGCCAGAATGGCGATGATGGCGATGACGACAAGCAGTTCGATGAGGGTAAAGGCCGGGCCGCCCCCGCCTCCAGTTGCGGGCTCCGTGGTTTGGCCCGATGCCGATTGCCGGCGAAGTCGTTTCATATTCGGTCCTTTCATATCCACCTCTTACCAGAAGCAAAATGCCCGAAAGGTTACAAAGAATTTTGGCAACTGTTTCGACGACGTTACAGTTCCTCGGGATGACGAAGGTCACGCCGATGATGACGAAAACGAGCCCTCCGATCATCTGGACGGCACCCATCGATTTGGTGGGCTTTATCCGCACGTTGTATTTCATGTTCATTCGGGGGGCAAGGTCATGTCACAGCTTATGGGATCGAAGAGGATTTGCTGGGGCCGGTTCCGGATGTGCGCGGCGAGCCCGCCCATCTTGGTCCACATCGCCCCGCCGTTGGTCGTGACCCAAAGCCGCGCGCCGGCCACACCCGCGATGACCTTGTCTGAATTGGGCACAGGGAAGATGCCGCACAGGTTGGCGCATTCACTGGCCAGGTTGGCCAGGTTTCCCGTGGCCTGGACCCAGTCCCCGGCCAACGCCCAGGAGGTTCCAGCCAGAAGCAGGCCGCCAACCATCAGGCCGAGAGCGGCGGACCTCGGAACGCGCCAGACGGCTTGAATGCTCATGCCCCCGAGCCTGGAGTACGGCCGCCTATAGTGTCAAGAGCAAAGGGCCGCCGGGAGCCTGTCCAAAAGCCCGGCGAACGTAAGACTTCGTCGCAGCCCTTGTCGGGACCTTTGTCGATTTGGCCATCTTTCCACAAAGTTGGCGACGAAGATTGCGACAAAGGTCCGGACTATCGCCTGGAATAGGTAATGAGCGCCGCCGAGGGCCGGCCTTTAAGCGTGACGAGCAGCCCGCTCTCCATCAATTCGCGGCCGCTCATCGTGGTTGTTGGTTTCTGGTCGGCGTCGACCAGTTCATACTTGGCCTGGCCGTTAAGCCCGCAGAGCCGGAACCGGGCCGACTCATAAGGGCTGTCGGGCCGCCGGAACACTTGCACGACTCCCTGGTTGTTTGCCGGCCAGTCGAACTGGCAAGCCATCCAGACGTCGCTCGCGGCACTCCAGGACGTTAGGGGGAAATAATCCCCGTGCAGGAGGATCGGCGCCGCTTTTCGCCATTCCCCAACCAGCCGGCGCAACAGGGCGTAATCCAGGTCTTCACGGCGCGAGTCGTAACCAAGGCCGGTCATGGGGGCGATGCCGCTGCGGAAGCCATAGACGTCCACGCGCTCGGCGGGGTACACGGGCGCGCCGAAATAGGGCACCCAGAAGGCGATGCCGTAGAGTTGGGTCTGCTTGGCCGTGAGATTGGGGTACTCCATGTCGCTCTTGTGCAGAGGCACCGAGCGCCGCAGTGTCTCCAGGTCATTGCGCCGCCCGCCGGAGGCGCAAGTGTCGATGAGCAGGCCAGGATGCCGCCGCCGCAACTCGTCCCAAAAGGCAAGATACCCGCTGACGTGTTTAATCTCACTGATGCCCTGGCGGTCGGGGGCGTCATTGGCCCGCCAATAGCCCAGCGGGGCGAAATTGAAATCCTGCCGGTAGAGGTCGATGCCTTCATCGGCCATGACTTTCTCGACGTGCTCCACGACCCACTGGCGAGCGGCAGGATTGCCCAGGTCCAGGAGCTTCTGTTCTCCGTCGGCGCCCAGCAGCCACTCCTTGTGATTTTCGTAAAGCCAGGTGCCGGGCGTGACGCGCTCAGGTTCAAACCACAGCAGCGTCTTGACCCCTTTTTCGTGGGCATGGTCGCTCACGGCGCGCAGTCCGTTGGGGAAGCGGTTGCGGTCCACCTCCCAGGTGCCGACGTTCCACCAACCGTCCCGGAAGGCGTACCAGCCCGCGTCCATCCACCAGAAATCAAGCTGAACGCCATGGGCCAGGTAGCCGTCAATGAACTGCTTCTGGTTTTGCTCGTTGGCCTTTTGCATCTCGCTGAGCTGGTTGCCGCTGGAAGCCGGCAAAAGGGGTGCGGGCAGCTCGCCGTTGAGGCGGGGCACATTGTGCTCGCGCATCCATTGCCGCCATACGTTCTGGGCGCGAACCCAGTTGCCGCCCTTCCAGAATTGCAGCACGATAAGCGGCGTGCGCGCCTCCTCGCCGGGCCTGAGCCTGAAGTGGGTCAACTCCTGCCCCGCACGGACGCGCAGACCGCCCTTGTCGTCGCAAGTAAAGGCCGCGGTCCACTGGCCGGGCCAGCCAACGGCGGCAATGACACCCTGGCTGCCCCAATCCAAATTGAAGTACGGCCAGACCCCGTCGCTGCCGCGGCCGCCGCTCGAGGCCAACCGTTTCTCGGATTTCGGTCCGAGCCTGGCCTCGAAGGGCCGGTAATCGTCCGGTGTGGCCTGGCTTCCGGCCCAGTGGTGCAGGGTCAACTCGCCGCCGGCCCGGCGCTCGAACGCAACGTCCAGCGCCTGAATGTCTGAAATGACCGCCGTGTCATTGCTCCCGGCGTTCCTGAAGTACACCGTCCATTCCAGGGTCGGGCAGTCCTCGTACTCGATCATCGCGCATCGAACCTCGAGAGCGGTGTGCGGGTCTCCAAAAACCGTTTCGTGTTGGAGCCGATGCGCTCCGGCGGGTTTGACGGTCGTGGCGCCATGCCCCATCCAAGGCTTCCCATCCACCACAAACGAGAAGGGTGCCTCCGCCCCTTCCCCGCAATGCCCCGCCAGCCATTGGCGCATCTGCCCCATCTCGTCCGGCGACACCTCGGCGGCTCGGCATACCGCGGCCGCTGCCAGCAGGAGCAAAATGCCGGCCAAAAGTCCCCACCCGCACCGCACGTTTCGAGTTCCACGTTCCAGGGAGATTCTATTTGGGGCCTGATTCATGACGTGAGATATACAACGCTCCGTAGCCGCAGGGCTACTCTAAAGTCGCGCTGGGGCTTGACGTTTGCGAGCCTGATTGCGCATTATCCCAGGGTGAACGCGTTCCGACGCATTAACCGCTTTCCGGTGTCTGGCCGGGCAGGCACTTGTCCCGATGCATAATCCACCTCATTCACTTCACCGACGTGACTTTCTGAAGACAACCGGCATGGTCTCCGCCGGCTCGCTGGCGTTGAGCTTGCGGGCGGCGGACGAGCCAGGGCAACGGGCGGCCGCCACAGGCGCCAGACTCCTGCCCGGATGCTGCGCCTATTCCTACGGCTCTTACCTGGGCAAGGGGAAGATGACCATGGAGCAGTTCATCCTTAAGGCGGTGGAGCTTGGCGTGTTGGGGGTGGACATAACAACCTATTGGCTCAAATCGACCGAACCGGCCTACCTCGCCGGCTTGCGCAGTTTCGCTTATCGCCAAGGCATGCCTTTTTCCGGTCTGGCCATCGGGGCCGACCTCTGCCAGCCGGAGGCCGCGAAACGCCCGCAAGTCATCGAGACCGTCAGGAAATGGGTGGACGCGACGGAATTGCTCGGGGCCTCCCATTTGCGCGTCTTCGGCGACAAGTTGCCCGCGGGGGCAACCCGCGAGCAAGGGATTCAATGGGTGGTCGAAACGATGAAGCCGGCTTGCGAGTATGCCGCCGGCAAGGGCGTGATTCTCGGCCTGGAGACCCATTCCGGACTCTCGGCCAGCGCCGCCAATATGGTCGCGATCCTTCGCGGAATCGATTCGCCTTATGCCGGGTGCAATCTCGATATCAGCAACTTCCCCGAGAACCCTTACGAGCAGATTCAGGCCTGCCTGCCATACGCCACACACTCCCACATCCGCGACTTCTATGGCAAGCCCAGCCAACCCCTGGACCTGGATCGCGTCTGGCAGATGTTCGCCCGCAGCGGCTATAAGGGCTACATGTCGGTCGAATACGAGGGCACCGAAGACGCGATGACCGGCGTGCCGAAGCTGATCGACAAAATCAAACCCTTGTGCCGGAAATACTCGACCGCCGCCTGACAGGTGGACAACGTGAAAGGTATATCGTTATGAATCGCCGAACATTCTTGCAGCAGACCATCGGCAGCGCCGCCTGGGTGGCGGCTTCGGCGTTGATCGCTCCGGGTCGCATCCTGGGCGCCAACGAACGCATCCGCATCGCCTTGATCGGCGCGGGCGACCGCGGCCGGGAGATTTTCCGGGCCGCCCTTCGCTGTCCCGATGTCGAGGCCGTGGCGGTGGCTGATGTCTATACCCGCCGCCTGGAGCAAGCCAAGGCCATTGCTCCGGCAGCAAAGACCTTCGGGGATTTCAGGCGGCTGCTCGAGGACAAGTCCATCGACGCGGTACTGATTGCCACGCCCCAGCACCAGCATGCGCTGAACTTTGTCCCGGCCATCGAGGCGGGCAAAGATGTGTACCAGGAGAAGACCATGGCCTTCAACCCCGGGCACGCCCGGCGCATGCGCAAGGCGCTGGCAGGCACCGGACGCGTGGTCCAGATCGGGATGCAGATGAACAGCGGGCCGGGCATTCGGAAGGTGCAGGAACTGGCCACCGCCGAGAGCATGGGCGACATCACCGCCATCGAGGCCCATCATTATCGCAATGCCCCCTACGGCGGGTGGCTTAGACCTATTCCCTCAGACTGCGACGAAGCGCACGTCGATTGGCCCGCCTTCCAGGGCGAAGCCAGGAGTTGCTCCTTCGACGCCCAGCGTTATATGAACTGGCGCTTTTACTGGGATTACTCGGGTGGCAACGTCTTCGAGAACATGGTCCACCAGGTCGGCTTCTGGCACCAGGTGCTGGGCTTGGGCATCCCCGAGACCGTCACCATGGCCGGGGCGAATTATCGCTCGCCCAAAATGGAGGTGCCGGACACCATGACCGTCTCGATGAACCACCGGGACAAGCTCCTGTTCACCTGGAATTCCATGTTCGGCAACGCCTATTACGGCGAGACTTACGATTATCTGTTGGGCAGCAAAGGCACGGTCATGCACGACGCAACCGGCCAGGTCCTCTACTATCCCCAAGGCCAGCAGCGGGCCGCGGCCACAGGAGAGGGCCAGCAGCCCAAGGGGGGTTACGCGGATTACACGCTCCAGCATTTCCAGAATTTCTTTGATTGCGTGCGGAGCCGCAAAGAGCCGGTTTGCCCCTTCGAGTTGGGATTCCGCACTGCCATCACCTGCCAGATGGCGATCGCCTCCTGCCGCCAGCAGCGCACGGTCCGCTGGGACCCTCAGGCCCAGGACATCGTGTGAAACATTTGGGTCGGATGCCTGTTCCGAAGGCCCCGATTCCGTACCGTTGTCGCGACCTTCGTCGCCAACTTTGTCGAACAACGGCCGATTCGACAAAGGTTGCGACGGAGGTCGCGACAGAGTCCCCGGTTTGCCGGGCTTTTGGGAGAGGCTCTAGCCCGGATATTTCACACCCAGAGGGCCGGCCGTTGTCATTTTCCCTGTCTTGCGGCGTTCGGAGGCCCAAAGCCGGCTGAAGCCGGCGCTCCGGCCTGTGGGCGTTCCGTGCCGGGTGT
>Ga0181524_10000669_pt1 | contig 41115 bp, 53 predicted proteins | sample PEATcosm2014_Bin_34_FD_119761 | JGI IMG/M metagenome (GOLD analysis project Ga0181524, IMG submission 119761) | Peatland microbial communities from MTU Mesocosm Facility, Houghton, MI, USA - PEATcosm2014_Bin05_60_metaG | ecosystem: Environmental > Terrestrial > Soil > Wetlands > Peat | place... | reverse complement strand
CGCAAACTCACGAAGGATTCAACCGACACGGACAAAGCCGCGATAGAGATGGAAGTCGGCGGCATCGAAATATATGAAGACAGGTCCTATTGATGGGCAGAAACACTTCACACACATGGAAATCGGAGTACAGCAGGAAATGGTACGCCAAGAACAGAGAGCGGTTTCTCGCTTACTGTAAGGCACGCCGTCGTGGACCACGAAGAGAACACTTCCTTCGATTGGAACGGATCGCCAGCCATAAAAGGCAGATTGAAGGGAGGAGAAAAGTTACTCCAAGAGATAGAGAAATGATGAAGAGATGTCGGCAGAAAAAAGGCGGGGCTTACATCTCATGGGATGCCATGGTTCAGCGATGTACAAATCGCAAAAATCCCAATTGGAAAAACTATGGCAGGCGTGGAATCAAAATCTGCCCGAGATGGAGAACATTCGCATTCTTTCTGGCAGATATGGGGCCACGCCCAGAGGGAAAAACTTTAGACCGTTTCCCTGACAACGATGGCAACTATGAACCTGGGAATTGCCGCTGGGCTACTCGCAAAGAGCAGTTAGCAAATAGGAGGAAATATCGAACTTCGACTACTAGATCGATGGAAAGACTACGCAGACGCGTGCGTTGATAATCTCGCGAAGATGGACCCGGGCCTCGCGAAGACGCCGGCAGAGCGCGAGGAGATCCGCAAAGCATTCTACGGTGGTGCGTGCTGCATCTTCAATATCATGAACGTGGATATGATGGATGAAACGAAGAGCGAGCGGGAACGCGAAGTCGTGCTGGATGACTTGGCGCGCGAGATTCAACTCTACATGCAGGAACTGCAAAGCGAACTTCGCCGCTTGCTGCAGTGAGGAGGACGCGTGATTGCATTCATCCTTTGGTTCGCTCTCTTGCTCGTGATCGTAAGGTTCACGCGAGGCTGGGTTCGCGGAATTCTGGTGACTCTCTATCTGGTCGGTTCAATTCTTGTGGCGCTCTAAATGACGCTTGCCGACAAACTCCGCAAGTTAGGCTTCGAGGTTCACGCCTTTGACCGCTATCAGCATCGCGTGAATCGCGAGTTTGATTTCTGGCTCACAGACCACAATCGTGCGCTTGCTTGGCATGACCTGGTGACTGGCGAAAGAGGCCGAAAGCCAGAGCATCAGATAGTGAAGTTCATTGAAGAACGCTTAAAGAATCGGCCCACAGAAGTGAGCAAAGAATCATTCATCGCAAATTTGGTTGAAATCGGATGGTCGAAAGAGGAGGCAACACAGCAATGGAACGAACGAAAGTAACCAGCAAGAAACTCGCGAGTGTCGGATACGATCCCGCGACGAAGACTCTTGAAGTCGAGATCATCCCGTGGGCAAAACAAGGGCAACCCACGCCCAAGAATGTGGTATATACTTACTCACCCTTCACTCCTGAGCGCTTCGCGGAATTCATGGCTGCGGAGTCTCTTGGTAGCTATTTCCTCAAAAACATCGTGAAGGACAAAACTTTGCCGTACAAGAAAGTGGGTGAAGTCGATGCCAAAAAAGAAGAAGCACCCGAAGCGCCACCGCCCCAAGCTGCATAACGCACCAGTTCAGAGCAACGCTATTGTTCGCATTGCTCCTGCGCCCGAGAAGCCATGGCAACTTGACCAGAAAGAAATCACTATCGTCAAGAACAGTATCGCCAAGGGTGCCTCTGACGTGGAATTGGAATTCTGTTTGACTGTGGCACGCCGTTATCGTTTGGACCCTTTTCGGCAACAAATATGGTTCGTGAAACGCTGGGACAGCAATGCGGATAACGGCGCTGGTGGGAGAGGCGCGAATGTCTGGACACCACAAGTCGGCATCAATGGATTGCTTTTTGCCGCTGCGCGCGATCACAAAACAGAATTTGGTGCCATCTCTAAGCCTGAGTATGGCCCTATAGTGAACGGACACCCCGAATGGGCCAGCGTCAAGGTGACGAAAAAGAACGGCTCAATCACTGAGGCAGAGGCATGGTGGGAAGAGTACGCCCCAGCAGACCTGACGAAAGCACCATTCTGGAGAAAGATGCCACGACGCATGATTGGAAAGTGTGCGACAGCCCTCGCCATCCGAGAAGCCTACCCTGACTTGGGTGGACTCTATATTCCCGAAGAGTGCGAGCGCATGAACCAGGAGTTCGCGCAAGACGTGACACCGGAAGGCAGACGGATCTTGATTGACGGCAAATCGCCATCAGGCACGTACACCTCACCAGAGCGAAGGTATCAAGACGCGAAAGCCGCGCAAGGTGTCGTAGCAGAAGCCAAAGCCAAGGGGATCTGGTGCGAGAGGCACCAATGTCCCTTCCCGCAGTGCCCCGCAGACGAGCACAGCGACGGGGAGATGGAGATGATGGAGGCTGCAGAACGCGCCGCCAAAGCGCGGCCGGCAGAGGCTCAGGTTATGCCCCAGGGCCAAGGGAACGGCCAGGACGCACGAAACGTGACCCCTAAGCCCTCCCAGTCCACCCCACCCGCTAGGCCCGCTCAGGCACGCCCCGTGTCTCAGGGCGCTACCCACCAGCCGCCTACTGCAGTTCCCGAGGCGGAATTGGGCGGTATTTGGCCCAAGCGCCCGAAAAAGGATTCTGGCAAGCAGGAGGACGCGCCAGAAGCACGAAAGGCCGGCAAGGGGTCGGTGCTGGGCGGCTCGACCCCTTCTGGCCCTACTTTGCTCTGTGGCACGCTCCACAATGCCGTGATCGGGCAGGCTAAGAATCAAGCGCCCTACGTGAACGCGAAGATCAATCAGGCGTGGTACTACTGCTGGACGCCAGCGCTTCATGACTTCTTGCTCGGCAAGCGCTATCCGCTAGTTGTGGAAGTGTGGCTCGACAAACGTTCGCAAATTGTTGGGCTCAAGAGAATCAATGATCTCCACTTCGATGAAGACGGCCGCACACCAATCGTGCAACGCAGTGAACAGCAACCTGGACAGCGCACGCTCTATTGAGACGAACATGAACAAGACGCGCTTTGCCGTAAAGATTCAACATCCCGAATGGCTTAGTAGTTCCAAGCCGCAAGATTCAATCCGCCTGTATCTAGAAGGAAAGATGCCCGCGACGATTGCTGGGTGGTGCATTGTCGTGGGACTCAAGCATCCTCTTTGCGCTGTCTATGGAAGTGATTTCAAAGCCGCTCGTGCCCTTCTCTATCAAGCATTGCAAGACAAATGGGAAAACAGAATAACCGAACCATCGACCAGGCTTTGGTATCACGTGCCGTTTGCCTATGCTTGGGTGTGGACATTCTTTGCCAGCAAATTGACAAAGTATCCCGTTTGGGGTCGCCGCGAATCTCCCGAAGCAATTCGTTGTGAGATGTGCGGATGGGCTGGGATGAGACGCTGGGCGATTCACGGTTATCAGGACGATGGTAGCGGTCAGGATGTAGAGCCAGCGGATGAATGTCCGCGATGTGGCGATGAAGTATGAAAGAGCAACTCAGCGATGCTGACAAAGCCACATTTAAGGCAGCGGCCGAGCGCAGAAAAGCCAATAACATCAAACTCGGCCAGTTCCGCGTGCTGTGTGACACCAACCAAGTGGTGAGCCTCACGGAGTTCTATGAGGGGTTCGTCGCGCGATTAGGAAAGCAGCACGCGGTTGATTACATGATCGTGCTGATGCGGAAAGGTTCTGAAGCGCTGGATCGCGCAGTGGAAGCGAGGAAACTTGATCGAAAACAAAAGAGATGAGCAGGCCACTCTCGCACGCCACTTTCACAGCAAAGATTCTTATGTGTCTCTTGCTGGCCACGAGTATCTCGCGGGAGTTTTGGATCACGCTTTCCGGCGCGCCGAGGTCTACCGCCAAGCGGGCGGGGAAGTGCAGCTCATCATCGAGCCTGGGAAGCAGCGAATTCAACACTGGGTGAACGTCAGGAGCGCGCTATGTCAGGGATGCCCACGGCCTCATCCAGTCAGTTGGGTATTTGGTCAGTGGCACCACAACGTGAAAAGCTACGGCGGTCGAAGATGCGATTGTCTGAAGTGTGCGCTTTGGGTTTGTTCCCCGTGGCACGAGCAACATCATAATCGGGTGATCAAATGGACGAAGAAACCCTCAAATATATAGTGACCTGTCTTGACGCTCAATTCCGCGGCGAAGAACTTTCTCCCGCCACGCACACGCGGCTGATTCAATTGGTGGACGCAGGCCTTGTGGGTATGGATGGCTTCAAGTATTGCTGGCCCGAAGTAGCGAAGGAGAACAGGAAAATCTTCCTTGAGCATCAACGCTAAAATCAAAGTTTGCGGTAATCACCCGAAACGCGTGTACTACGACGGGAAGAAATGCCCTTGCTGCGAGCTAATGAAAGAAATGCCGAATCGCACGAGAGCAAGAGTATTTAGGTTGGAAGGGAAACTTGAGAGACTGAAAAAACGGCAGAAAAACCTAGTTGACAGGTTACAATAATGCGTAAACAATCCAGCCTGGAGGTTACAGGCGTGAATCCAAGATTCGGTCGTCGTTCGTGGGTAAAACTCTGGGTTAATGAATGGCTGGATGGAACCACAAGATTTGAGATGTCTGATGCTCAAAGAGCGTTTTGGATTGATCTTCTTGCTATGGCTGGCCGCTCTAGGTTCCCCGGAAAAATATGCGCTGGACAGGTTGACGGAACATTTGTCGGCTATCCCATTAATAAGTTTCAGTCCCTCATGGCCGAGCCTATTGATATTCAGGAAACTCTCCAGTTGTTTGAACGCACTGGCAAAGTCCGATTGACCACAACATCTGAGAAGCCGATTAAACTCGTGATGATTGAACTTGTGAATTGGGATCGCTACCAGTCTGAATATCAACGCCAAAAGAAGTATCGAGGGAAGTTACAGCAAAGTGACTCGCAAAGTGACACTCAAAGTAACAAGACAGAGACAGAGGGAGAAGTAGAAGGAGAAGTAGAAGAGAGGCAGAGGTTACACCCCCGCCGCCTCCGCGATGCTTTTCAACTTATCGGCTGTGAACCCTTTGGAAGTCAAACATTTCAACTTCTTTGGGAATATGAAGCCGAGCATCACGATGGAAAGTCATCTTGGGCAGACGCTATGGAGCGAGTAATTCAGCAATGTCAAAAAGAGAAACCAAAAATCAAGGTCCCAGGAAGATTCTACGCGCACAAAAAAGAGGTAGAAAAAATCGAAGCTCAACAAACATACAAAAAGACCCCGTTGTGACCGATACGATCAAAGGAAGAAAAAATGGATGACCGGATGGTGCCACTCAGTAGCGTTTTGGATTTGATCGGAGACATCTGCTTGGATTGTCAATCGAAAATACGCCAGAGGCTAGGTAGCGCTCCACTCAAGGGCAATATCATGCGCGACAGAACGCGCGAGCTTCTTGAGCAGGCCAGCCGCGAAACTGGCATCACCATCACGCGCATGCTCGAAAAGAGCAACGTCGCTTCTGTGGTAGCAGCGCGGCGCCGCTTCGCGATACTGGCACGCGCACAGAATTTCTCCTATCCCGAGATTGGCGCGGCCCTCGGGAAGCACCACACCACGATCATGCACCTGGTAAAGAGTCAGAACGGAGCGCATTAGCCTCTTGACTCGCGAGGCCAAGAGTATATATTGAGAACGCTCTTCCACGCGCCTTCCGAGGCGCTACGCCGGAAGGGAATCAAAAACACGAAAGGAACGCCATGTCAGCCAAGAAAGCGAAGAAAGCAGCCCCGAAGTCCAAGCCCAAGGAGAAGCGCGGCCCTAGGCTCCCTAAGGCCCCGTCAATGCCCCCTGCAGCGCCCGAACCACCCGAAGCACAAGCGGGAGGCACAGAGGCCCCGGAGAACGCAGCGGAAGAGGAACATCCCGCGCCAAAGCCACCGCCCCCCAAAAGAAGCGGAAAGCGTGGCCTGACGCTCGCCAATGCGGTTCACAGCGCAGCGCTGGACGCGGACAAGGACTTCGACACGCCAACGCGCACGCAAGCCACAGTGCTTGGTGGTGCACAAGGTTCGCTCCTAATCGAACAGCCTCCCAAGCCGAAAGTGGTCGGGGACCGCTTCGAGGTTTTCTATCTCAAGCCCATTTTCGCGAAGACGCCAAAGGGCGACATCACCGTGTCTCTCGCGATCACCCTCCCGCTCGAGGACAGCCACGATGGCCTACTCCCGAAGATCATCCATGACGGGTATCGCGACATCACGAAGAAGGGCCGCAAGGGAATGACCTTCACGGAGCTGCCAGGTCAGCACGCGATGTTCTTCTTGACCTCGGACATTCGAGAAGAGTCGCTCGTTCTGCCGGCCGCGAAGATGATCAACGCGAGCCTCGCGCTAGTCCAGCGCAAGGGAGAAGGCGAAGCGCGCAAAGTGATCCGCCTCTCTTTCCGCCTCCAGGTGAAGCTCTCCAAGGAAGTCGCGCACTTCGCGGAGCAGAACCTTGGCAACAACTTCTGGCTCTCACTCAAGGAAACCGATGAGCCCTTGTTCGATGAAGAGGATGAGGACTAGTGGCCATTCCTGAAAAACGCGAGGACTTACTCTCCGCTGGATACGTGTTCAGCGGAGAGTCTCGCTGTCGTGGATGCGGGGAGTATATGGAATGGTGGATTACTCCTCGAGGGAAGCGCATGCCAATGAGCGTTCAGGACGTGAAGGATGAATCCAAGATTTTCCCGCAGCCAATTCTCCGCACGATTCGCGTCCCTCACTGGGAGGTCTGTCCTAACGCTGCGGATTTCAGGAAACCGAAAGAGAAAAAATGAACGACACAATAAGTCCAGCTTTCTTCAACTTTATTTCCCAAGTAGCACACTGCGCCACCACTTATGCCATCACCTTCACTATCTACGCCAAGTGGGGATTTCACGGCTGGCTTATTGGAGCCATCGGCGTACTGTTGTATGCGGCTGTGAAGGAATTCTGGTATGACGCGAAATACGAGAATGCCGCGACCCGCGGCAGTGACCTCGAGGACTTTTCCTTTCTCGTTGCTGGCCCGCTTCTCGCGCTGGTTATCGGGCACTATCTTTGCTCGTGGAAACTTTAATTGGAGAAGCCGCTCACCATCGATGACTTCGCGCCGCTCTCTCCCCTAGTGCGAGGCTATGAATTCCGCCCAGGTTGCGCGTATCTCATTCTCTGCGATGGCAAGGAATTCTCCGCAAGCGCAGCGTATGCCCTCATGCGCGATATCCGCCAGATGCACCCTGATGTCCAGATCGCGATTGTTGCCACACCAAAAGTGAAGAGTATCGAAGTGCGCGAGAAAGAGTTACCGCAACAGAGCGATGGGATGCCCGCCAGCGATCAAAAGCAAGAAGGCAAGCAATCCCGCAAAGAATGAAATCCGGCCTACTTCTTGGAGTTTCGGATTCGCGCTAAAGGCGTACATCAATAGGCCGACAAGAGCGACTAAGAGACTGAGAAATATAATCATGAATTCCTCCACGCTGAGACTATCGTGCGCTTACTCTTGCGTCTGTTCGTTTTGGTACAGCTTGCGATATTACCCGGTTGTCAGTGGTGGCTTCCCGAGGCGCACCAGTTCCGCGTTGATCGCGGCAAGATCATCGTTGCTCAGTTTGTCCACCGCCAAGAGTTCCGCTTGGTCGCCGGCCACGAGCAATTGATAATCCTCGCTGTCCACGGAAGTGAGCGCGGATTTGATCTTCGTGACCACCGCTTTTCCAATCGGCACCAGCACTTCGCCAACCTGAATCGCGAGGCCCACGTAACCGCCGATCTGACTGAGTTGATCGAGAACAGACTTCGGTGTGACTGTGTTCGGCATGTTCGTCTCTCTTTCTTAGAATGACAAAATCAGCGCGACGGCACCAGTGATTTCCGCGATCAACCCGTTGACCTTCTGCAAACTCGTCTGGTCCTTGATGCCGGTCACGCCCTGCGTGTTGAGCGTAAGGATTTGCGCGGAGATTTGCTGCATGTAATCTCTGATCTGCGCTTTAGTCGAATCATTGAAATTATTCGGCGATTGCTTCAGCACCGTACTTGCGGAAAGCTGAAGCTGATCAATCTTCCCGAGAACTTCCAGGGTTGTCGCGTAATTGTTGCCATCGGGGAAAAGTCCCGACTTGTTCAGTTCAATCACGGTCTGTCGTGCAGTCGAGGTGACATTCGCGATGGTGCTGAGATCCTGAACAGCAGAATCCCAGTTCTGCGCTTGAACTTGCGTGACCCCAGGTGGCAGATTCGTTACGGTCTTCACTCGAGCGGCGCATCCGCCGAACGCGAGCGCAAAACAGAGAAACAATACTGCGAATGGCCGATTCTTCATGTTGGTTTGCTCCTTACTCGATGACTGTCACGTTCGCGGCTTGGGGGCCGCGTTCGCCTTTTACAATCTCGAATTCCACTTTCTGGCCTTCCTTCAATTGCCGGTAGCCTTCGCCATTGATCGCACTGAAATGGACAAAAACATCGGGACCTTTTTCGCGCCCGATAAAACCGAACCCTTTCTGCGCGGAAAACCATTTTGTGATTCCAGTTTCTCTCATGCAGCTCTCCTTCGCAATCTCTTAAATTCCTTTGCTTTTTCTCGTCTGCATTTTAAGCAATCACGCCACCTTGGATGGTCCGGCCTATGATATGTATTTGCAGGAACAAATTCATGGCCGTTGGGACAATGTGTCTTTCTAAAATTTCTAGCGGAGCGGCCATTGCCTCTTAGAATGTTGATCCTCATAGTGACCGGCTCAAGATGGTTTGGATTACAACATCTGGGAACTCTACACAAATGATCCAATGTTAATCCTTCAGGTATAGGCTCTCGAAGTAGACTCCAGATGAACTTATGGGCTTCCCACTTTTTATAATGGACTGTGATTTGTCCATAGCCATGACCATTAGGAGCCGTGTTTAGAAGCCAACAATCACTTTTCAAACTGGAAATTGGACATTTCACTGGGACGATTTTACGGCGGACAAAATCTGGAAGTCGTTCAAGCATTCATTGATCCCGAACTGTCTGGCGGATTATAGTCCACAACCTCCCAAGAAGTATAGGGAGATAAATTATGGACAGCTCCCTCCAACGCTTGACGCACGCCAGGTGCATCAAGGTTTAGCGAAACGTGAATGATACTCGATCCATCCACTGAGTGTTCAAAAATCACCTCGTGGAAAGGAATCGTGGGACTCGTGCGAATCCAGTCAAAAACCGCACGCACTGAGAGCATTGTCCCAAAAGTCGTGTTGAAGGTGAAGTCGGCCGCTATCTTCCGCGGCGTCCAGATGTGCTCGCTGTCTTTCACGCCATGCGTGGCGGTGTTGGTTGCCACTGAACGATATCCACTCGTGATCTCTAGAGGCCGATGGATGAACGCGCGAACTGGCTCCAAGATTTCCGCGCAGAATTGACGAAGCAGAGGCAAGCAATCATCGGGGATCGTGGTGCCATGCTCGAATTCAGAAACATCGAAGTGAGCGCTTACGTTTCCCATTTTCTTTCACTTCCTACTGGATTCGTCAGGCAACATCGGGCAACGCAATGAGACTGCCACAGATTCTAGATGCTCCAGCCGCTTTTCTGCGATGTCCACAAGGGTTGTGAGCTTGACGTTGGTTTTTTCTATCTCGCGAAGCAACGTATCGCGGTCATCGGCTTCGCCTTCGTGGATCTCCTTCCATCGCTTGAGTTCCTTGATATCTGCGGTGGCGGTACGTGCATCCACCAAGCGCGCGATGATCCACGCGCACGCGACGATTCCCCAAGTGAGAACATTGCCTATATCGAAGTGCCAGAAAGGTTGTCCTTGTATCACGGATGATTGGCTCCTGAAGGTGGGGGCGTTGTGACTGGCGCCGTTGAAGCGGGCGGAACTAATGTCGGTTGATTTTTGCCGTTCGCAGGGATGCTCTCGGGCGTACTTGGAGCAGCGCCGTTGCCATTGCTCGTAGCCTTCGCGCCGATCGCGCCCAGGAACGCACCATTCACAGCGGAAAGAATTCCCACGATGGTGGTCTGGAGTTGCGCGTCGAACATTTTCCAGAAGTGAATCAGCAGGAGCAGCACTAAACCGTCTGAGACCCAAAGAAGCAGAAGCTGACCGCCCTTGGATTCAAAACTATCAAGAAACGCTTGCCACGCTGTGATGCTCGGGAACTTATGAAATCCGATGATGTAAAACGCGAAGAACACAGCGAGGATGATCAGATAATTTGCTTCAAACCATTGTAGGAAATTCATTTCGTACCTTTCTTGGAACGACGAACACAATCACAATCTGGACCTTGGCAGTTCTTGTGCGGTTTCACGCGCACTTCAGCCACCACGTAGGGAATCTGGATGATATTGGTAACTACGAGGCCGCTTTTCGTTATCGTAGGCACCGCAAAACTCCAGATTCCCACTTTCATCGCGTCATAGTCCCCACCACCAGCACCAAAAAGCGTACCACTTGCATTTCTTAATTGGAGGTGATGGACACGACTGGGGCGGCTGGCACACCGGGAAAGGTAGCGGAAACTTCGTTAGAGGGCACGCTTGGCGACGTGATCCCCGACGCAGTTTCCACCGCCTCAACATAGTAAAAATAGCTCTGAATCGAACTCGTCAGCGTGATCGCGTCCGTATATGTCAACGCCGTGAGAGGCGTCGAATTGAGCGGAGTTGAGGATTCTGCTCCCGCTGCTGTGCCCTTGAAGACATTGTAAGCGAACGTGCAGTTCGGTGCTACGCAAGCCGCTGCGCTCGTAGACGCGACCCATGTGAGCACAACCGCATGACCCGTAGGCGGGGGAAGCATCGCGCTCGGAAGCGGGGGAAGCGGAAGAGGTTCCATTGCTGGAGCCGCTGCCACGATCCCGCCGAACAGCAATAACGCGAGAACCATCACAACAATCTTGCTTTTCATTGAGAGTCTCCTTTTCTTAAAATCTGAATCTAAAATCGTAACCGAGGCCGCTACTGCCCGAGATATTCGTCGTCGCTGAAAAGTTTACACCAGTGATGTCCGACCCGCTAATCGTTTCGCTTCTGCTGGTGGGCGAGAAGGTGTAGCCGGTCTTGGATGGAGTAATTACGTAGCTGCCGAATGGAAGCAACGCTTCGCCTGTGTTGTAGTTGCCCGAGCCATCCGCAGTCACAGAGCCAGTCGAGTCACCCGTCCACGAAACTGTGGCTCCTGCGCCGCCTGCGCCCAATGCACCTTGTATCCCATTATCAGGGGCAGCTTGAAAGCCACCGGCGCTCCACGCGCTAATCTGGGCATCCGCTACATCGGTATTTGATTGGATTGTTATACCCGGAGCGCCGCTCGCGATATTCGTATCCGTTGCCTGGGTAAACAAGAAACCTGGAGCCGCAGTCCCAGAAGGCGTCCAGTAAACATAGAGATTCGAGCCTACAACGGCTAAAGTAAAACTATCTCCGACATTTGCAGTTATAGTCCCCGAAGTCAAAGCATTGTAAGTGCCATTCACATACCTTTGCAGCGCCCACTGTCCGCTGTTCCCTAAGCTGCCACCATTGGCATACCAGTAAAACAAATAGTAGGTTGGGGTGTTGGTCCCACTGGCGGTTGCTCTTACAACAAGCCCAACTATAGAAACTCCCGTGCACGTCTTAACTACTGCTGTTGCCCACTGGTCATTGGGAAAGCTGCCGACATTGTAAAGGGCGGAACAGTTGGTGTTTGCAGCACCGGGTTGAACGTTGCCCGTGGAAAAAGCGAGAGAACTTCCCGCCCAATTGCCCGTTGTACCCAACATTGTCCAATTTGTGTCGCCGCTTGCAAAGGAGTCTGAGGCAATCGTCGTCAGGTTCAAATTAGAACCGGGAATGGGGACATTCAACACGCCTTCATAGCCCGTCACCAACTGCGCTAGTGTTACGCCCGATGCAATATCACAAGCAATGCCACGTGATGCGCCGAGAACTGTTACCGTGTAATAAAGATATGTGCTTCCATTTACCTCTAAAATAGTCGGGTCAACGGGACAAGTATTTACGCCGCCAGAAATGAGTTCAGTCTCAAGAACGCTGTAACAAGTTGAAGTCGGCGTTTGTGTCCAAGGGCCGTTCGGGTTTGTGGCTTCAAAGCGGAACAGGGGGGAGTTCCAAAGAGTAGCTTGACGGGCTGCAGTATGGGGGTCATTAGGAAGTGGCGCACTTGACCAACCATAGTACTTGCTGCCGACTTTAGCAAAACAGAAATTGGATGTGGAAACTTGAATGATGGGATTGTGCGCGTTGTCCTTCGTCCAGTTGACACCGTCCGAAGATGTGGCCAAACCCATATAAAACCAAGTCCACGGATCGCCGGAAGGATAGTTCGGACCAATCCCCGAGTAATAACCATACCAAGTGGTGGTGCTTCCAACCGTGATAACATCAACGACGTTCAGTTGAGTGACAAGACCACCCTCCCAAGTTTGGTTTGCGACGATGGCATTCGCTTTCGCAAGAGTCCAAGTAATGCCTGCACCGGCACCGGTGGCAGGAGATGTGTAAACATCAATAGCAGGACTCCCTACATATAAATAGTAGGTGCTGCCATTCTTGTAGACGTGGGGATAGGAGACATTGGTTCCCGACGCGAGCACGGGATTGCCGGAACCCGCCGTATACTGTGTCCAAGTCACACCATCGTTGGATTCAGCGTAGTAAATGCCGAAAGGACCATACCACATCTTGAAGATCTTACCGTCACCGTTGGCAGACAGAATCTGGGGGTTGGTATCATAGAGGACTGTAGGATTTCCTGCAGCACCGCCGACACCACTGATAACGATACCTTGCGGAGTCCATGTGTTGAATGACATCAAAACACCTCAAGCATCAGCGCACTGTACGTGAGAGCGGAGATAACGGGATTCGGCATCAGCGCGAGCCGCTACGACAACAAAATTTTCCCGATGATCGTGGGCACTGTTCCGCCACCAGTAGCGGTGACATTCAATTGATCCTCGCCCAATGTTCATACACCCTACAAATCCAATCTCGAAAATCAGATTGGGTTGTCTTCAACTTGGCCTTATTACATGTTTCACAACACGGAACACAATTGCCCAGAACATATCCTTTAGTGCTATCGATACGATCAATTCCGTACCCTGTTTCTGGGAGTGTTCCACCGCAATACTCACAGGGCTTGCTTCGTAATTTTTTAAATTCTTCAAGCGACAAACCGAGTTCTATTCCGCGCTTCTTCGCCCAATAGACCAAACATGAATACCGGACGCCATCTTTGCGCGAATTCTTATATTGCGCCAGACGCGCTCTCTCTGGATGACGAAGGCGCCATCTCTTCGCTCTGATGCAATCATCTTTTCTGCGTTCTGCAAGTGTCATCTTGGAACCCTTACGCTAGGAGTATTTTCGCAATGATGGTTGGGACGGTCCCTCCCGTCGTTGCCGTAATGTTTACCCTTAGAAAATTGACAAGGTTCGGCACTTGTGCGACCGTCTCCACCCAGCCGGAAGCGGTGGTCTTGGAAGTGCCGATGATGGTGTACTCGCCATCCACATCATTCACAGCGCCTTCGAGTTGAATCGCGATGGTGGACGGCGCGGAAACGCAATCATAGGCCCACGTGATTCCGTAGCCTCTCCCGATGGTGTTCTGGATCGCGAAGGCGCGGCTCGCGATGGCTGAGAGCGCTTCTGGAACTTCGGGCACTGCAACATAGGCCATTCCCGTATCCGCTGTTGTGAGTTGAGCGCCCGCTGTCGCAGCATACGTGACTGTGCCTTTTCCCGTGAGCGCGGTGATCGTCACGGAGGCGAGTGCAACATTCGCTACGTTCGCGGCACCGCTGTCCGTGGTCGTGTTCACGACAGTGATGAGATCCCCAACTGCGGGGATATAGCCGTCCATGATCGTGACGCCAAGTGTAATCACATTGGCCGCGGCCGCCACCGAAGTGACGCTCATCTTCACGGTGGGACACGAAGTGTTCTTGCTCCCGAAAGCGTAGGCTGGCTGCCCGGGGATGAGCATCTGGACTGGCGTGTTCGTGGTGGCCGGGCGAGTAATATAAGCGGGCATTTGAATTCCTCCTCAGTCGTGAATCGCGATAGTGTGCAGTGTGATGACATCACCGGGAGTGGTCGCACCATTCACATAGATTTGAGCGGTCATTCCACTTGCGGTGACAAGATGATTTTCGCCTGGACTCACAGCGTTGATTACGTCCAGCGCTGCGCTATTCGTGATGGCTTGAGATATCGTGTAATTTGTGTCTGCAAAAGGGATCGGAAAAACGATGGGGATGTTCGCGTAGCCGTTATTTATGTCCGTCTGCGTGATGGTATAGGTAGTGCGAACAGTCTGAATCAGTCCAGAGGGACCATAGATGGAATCATTCGGAGTGATCCCGCGGTTTGTCGAGGCTCCCCAGATAATCGGTTGAAGCGTTGCGCCAGCCATGAATCCTCCAAAAGCGAGAGATCACGTGCGCTGCCCGACTTCAACGCCTTGCGATTAGGAAGATAGCACAATTTCCGCTTCACGGGGAAGATTTACAGAGTTCACCTTCCGCGGAAGACTGCCGATGGAAAGTTCCGAAGTAAATTCACTGCTCCAGCCATCTGGAAGTGTCACGCGATATTTGAACTGGCGCGGCAGAAGTTCGTGGCCGATCTCGCGTTCCACATTACTGCGCTCCATGACACTTGCGCGCCAGTAGGGATCATGGGCAAAGCATTCCACTTTGGCCACGCGACTCGCGAAGGTCGGACAGTCATCGAAGAAAGCCTCGTACTGAATGAATCCCCCGCGGTTGTAACCGCCCCAGCCCTGATGTTGGACCTTCGCTGTCGCGCACCAAGCGACTTGGAGTTTCTCTTTCATGATGATGCGCTGCAGGAGCCCGTCAAGCTCGTAATGAACCACATCGGGATAAAGTTTGTTGATCGGATTCTCGGGGAAGTTCTCCGCAACGTACTTCCACATATCCGCGTAGTAGAGCGGCCCGAGGTAGGGCACCACCAGCGCAAGTTTCTCGCGGCGAATCGAGAATTGCGGTATATATATCCAGGGCACGAAGTATATATCTTCAGTGAACGGCATGTGGTGATTGAACACCCATCCGCACGTGCAGAAAATATCGTCCCACTCTTCGTGCGTTGCGCGAGTCCACGCAAGAAGATCCGGCTTGGCAAAGGCATCATCTTCCACGTAATGCACGAGTTCAAATCCCGCGTTGTATGCGAAACGCAGAGCTTCTCCAGCGTTGAAGGAGTTCCCGAGGAACTCGTGCTTCGGTTGAAGGATGAGTGTCGCCCCAAATTTTTGGCAGATTTCTTCCAGTTCAGGACTTGTCTCGCCGCGGTCGGAGAACACCACGATAGGCACGTCGCTGTCCTGACCGCGCAGCCGACGAAGACAACCGTGGAGAAGTTCTGGCCGGCGATATGTGGGCACCACACAACATTCTTTCATTTTGCCTCCAAGTACAGCGCCTCGTAACGCTTAAGATCCTGAGACCAATATCCAGTCATGAGGAATAGTCTATCCATCCGCTGGATCACTTGATCGTGCAATTCCTGAGGAGTCCAAGGGTGAAGTTCCACGTACATGAATTTCACTTGCTTGAGTTTCTCTTCCGACACGGACATCAGTATCTCGGCCTCGCCGCCCTCAATGTCCATCTTGATGCAGTCCCAAATCTTGTCTCCGAGGGCTTCGTCAAAGGACAGGCACGGAACTTCAATAAATTCGATGGTTCCCGGCAGATCGTGAACCCCTGGGCAGGAAGCCCTTCCGTTATGCCAGATGATTTCGCTGCCCTCATCAGGAACGGTATGGCTCTCGAAGCGGACGGTGCCACTTCGCGTGTAGATAGCAACACAGCGCGCTTCCACTTTAGGAAATTGACGGACCACCGTTTCCAAAACGCGATAGGTAGAGGGATCGCATTCATAAGCTGTCACCAAAGCGCCGTTCGCCGCGCAGAAGGCGGTGTAGATGCCCACGTTGGCTCCGACATCCATCACGCGCTTACCAGGCGCGGGCTTGAAGAGCTTATTGGCTGGTGCCCAAGTCCTAGAATCTCCTAGCACGATTTCCCGCACCATGTGATAGTTGTTCGTCACGTCCATGGCCTTGGTGAACTCGGGATGCTCCGTTGCGATCCGTGCCCAGACTGAATCTCTATCCCTTGATTGTTCTTCTCGCAAGCATCCTCCCGGCCGCGCCGGCAAGCGCTATGTGTTTGTCGCGGCATTTCAGCAAACGGGCCACCCATTGGGGATTGTCTTCGGTTTTGCTTTTCTCTTCGCACTTGCCCGCCCATCCTCTCGCCCACTCGATCTCCAGTGCCAATCGTTCTTGTTCGTTGTTGGCTGAGGATGCAGCGTTGCGGCGGTCAAATAAGGGGAACATGTCATCCAGTCCATATATCGGCTGCGTACCGTCCAGCTTGAGCGGGCCATAGTTGGCTACCGAAGGGCGCTCTCCCATCTCGATTTCATAGGTCAATGCCCACGCCAAGGCTACGTTGCTGAATCCCGTGTACTCCTCAAATGCGCCTCCGGTCGCTTCGTGAGCTTGATGAACGGCTTTCGCGTCTATTTGCACCACGGGAATGCCGCGGCGATTGAGCAGCCAAACAAAGAAACTGTCTTCGCAGCCGTACCCGAAAAACTGTTCCTCGAAACCGCCCATGGCCTCGAATGTGCCACGCCTCAATGCCTGGGGCCTAGCACCTACGATCCCAGTGACGTAATGACCCTCGGGCATCTTGGCCTGGGCCACCGCTAGACAGTCCTGAGATCGAACGGTTTCCGCGAGTGGCGCAATAACGCTTCCTTCATGATAAGTTTCTCCATCGTGCATCACGAGAATGTCACCCGTTGACGCTTTCACGCCAAGGTTGCGCACCACAGCGATGCTCTGAAATGCCGGATAGTATTCGGCTCTAACGTGACGGACGTACTTTGCTCCATATTCACGCGCGATCTCTTCGGTGAGCCCATCGTCATCGTCTTCCGCGACAACGATTTCCAAACCGGGATAGTTCTGCTCGTGAATTGATCGCAACGTGGGACCGAGTTGCTTGGCGCGATTGAAGCAGAGAAGAATTATGGAAACGCTAGAAAACGAGTCGATCATCAAATTTGCATTCCCCCGCCCGTCCGTTGCTATGCCCGCTTCGCCTCATATTCTGTCCCGTGCCCTCGGGGTCGTAGACCGTGAGCTTCCAATCTTCCCAGGCGCCATAGCAACAGGATGAATATATCGCGTCCTCGATGAAGGTGCGGCACTGTGGCGAAAAGTGCGCTTTCAATTTCGCGCGGTAGAAATCGGCTGAGGCGAGATGAGGCCGCTGGTGCCACTGATTGGTTTTTATCAGATACGGAGTCAAGTTGCCCAGCATCATGTGCTGGTGATCGGGATGAATCGTTTCGTCATAGTGCAAACGGATATGGTTCGTCGCGTGGGAAGCGAGCATGCTTTTGAGCATATCCCAGTGGATGAAAGCGTTCACGAGCGGCGTATCATGCTCGACAAAGAGTATATACGGAGCGGTCACGAGTTCCAGCGTCTTCATAGTCATGGCCGCTTGGTGCGTGAACTCCTCGAAAGGCACCAGCGAGATATTCTTCCATTTGAACACGGAGAGTCCCACGAGGCGCTTGATGTATTCGAGATAAGCCGCTTCGCGATCTTTCTGCTCTTCGCGGAGGCCGTCCAGCATGATGTACACGCGCGACTCGGGAAGATGATAGCGAATCGAGGCCAACGTCTCTTCGATAATCGCCGTGCTCGGATGGCTGGGAATGACCGAGGAAGAGATGAGCACCGCTATGTCTTTGTCAGGCATTGAATATCCTTTTCCAGCCAGGTGTTCCAATCCGCGAGATATCCTTCCCACCAGGTCAGACACTTATCCCGTAGAACTTCGTAATTGGGGAGCCACTCTGTTTTGAATTGGTGCGGAAATGCGGACCAGTCAGTGACAACAGGGAGAGGATGATCGCCGAGCACCAAAGACCAAAAACCGCCAGTGACTTCGTGCAATCCTTCATACCCGCCGCGTGAATCCAGAATTGGAATCGCTCCGCATTGCAAGGCTTCCCACGGCCGGGCCGAGTCTGGCGAACTGGGGCCGCATGGACACGGTACGAATTTCGCGCGGCTCATCATGCGAAAATACTCTTCGCGGCCTACTCCCAGCGTGTATCCCTTCGAGAGAACCATGACGACATCCCAATCGAATTGATCGCGCAGTGCGTTCACGCATTCTTTGCGCCTCAAATGTGTATCTTGCCCCCCGAAAAAGAGAGATAGGTCTTTGGGGACATCAGCCCGTTTGCATCCAAACGTCCAGCCATCGAGGATGTAGCGGTCTGCTTCGTACACTCTGGGCACGGGCTCTTGGAGCCAAAGCCTTTTGTTTTCGTGGCGGATAAATTCTGGATTGACCATGTGCGTTTCATCGCCAAGCAACACGACGATCACCCACTTTAGTTTTGCCAGCGAAGCGTTGAGACGAAGTATCTTGTTAAAGCACGATTCTCCATGCACGACCACGACGGCCCCCTCCAAACCATCGGGAATGTCGAGATAGTCATGCTGGCAATCGTAGGTACTCAGCATTTCGCGCAGCATCACCGTGCAGTTTTTGTGCTCCTGTCCCGCCAAAAGGCCGTACCAGATAACCGGGATCATATCTGACCTCCCGGCTTGACCCAACACTTCCGGGTGGAATCAAATTCGATGGCGCCATAAGGCTCAAAAAGAAAATGTTCCTCCTGGTCACTGTTCAAAAGAGTGCGCTTGTAAAAATAATAGTCCATGAACGCATAGAGGTCTTCCGCCTTCTGACCGAAACGTTCTTGCATGAATTGCGGATGCACGGAAATCCAAAAAAGCGGCCGGATTCTAGTCAGTGTGTGTTTCGCCCCGAGTAGCGCCTGCAATTCCGAGCCTTCCACGTCCATGGTGATTCCGAGTTTTGTGGATGCCAATTGATTCACTATGGTATCAATGGTCAAGCGAGGAAGCGCAGCGCAACTTTCGTCTTCGTTCACGTAGTGCAGCCAGCGGAAATCTAACTTGTCATCTGTCCGCATGGGATTGCCGCACTGTGGAGGCCATTCGCCAATGTAGAAGCGGGAATTTGGTTTGTCTTCCGACGCGACGAAGCCGGGAAACGCAGCTAGGGGCATCTGCGAACCATATTTCTTTTCCCAGTTGAGTTTGATGGTGGGCCAGTTGTATTCAGCGGGCTCCACGATCACGAGATTCTCAGGCCCCACTTTGTCAGCGACGATGAGGCTGGTCGTGCCATCATAGGCCCCGATGTCAATGAACGTATCCCCTTCGCGCATGTGCTCCAACACGCTGCCAAAGTGTTCCGGCTCGTAAGCGAGAGTCATGGCGTCACCACTTTCATGCACAGATCACAGTTGGGATTGATGATTCCTCTTTGAAGGTGCCATCGAGTATGAGCACCGAATGGGCCACCGATTTTCCCACCGATTTTCCCATATTGTCTTTGTTGTTCAGGAGTTCTTAATCTCATTGCCGCACGACCACCCATAACCTGTATTTCGTGAGTTAAGATTTTCCCGCTTTGATATCTTTTGCGCGCGGCCAAACACATGCTTCTGTGTCCTTCAACAGACATTGGTCTTCGATTCTGCAACTGTTCTCTCCTGGTGGCCCATTTACAATTTCCCGGTTCATAACCAAGATCATTATTTTTTCTCTCTATGGTCAATTTCGGATTGAGCTTTAATCCCATGTCTCTCAAAAAATCGGGAAATGACTTCCTCCATCGCGGACAAACGCATATTCCCCGAGCACCGTAGTTCTTGTAGTTGGTGGATTTTGGATTATGACAACGCTGAATCATGGCATTCCACGTCCGGTATTCTGGACTAGCCATCCCAAAATGGGTCACTCTATTGTGTCCATGCTTTATATGAAGAGTTCCTCTTCTGCAGCCACAACTGGTACGATCACCCATTTTCAAAACCCAACCAAGAACAGCCATTTCTTTTCCGCAGCGACATCTACACCACCACAGTCTTCCACGTTTGCTCGCTTTATAATCTCTGAGGACTGTGAGCCAGCCGAATTCAGTCCGTACCGGCACTTTCAGTGCTTTCGTCATGAATAGTTCCCAGTACTGATCTCAATCTTTCTGTCCACGTATCGAATCGCCTTGCATATTCAGCGCACTCTATTACCTTGGCACGTCTTTCATTTTCATGCGAGAGCCAGTATTCTATTTTCTCGTGAAGGTCAAGCAAATCTTCTGGCCTGAAGGTGGCAAGTGGAATATTCAGTCCCTCAATCTCTGGCGAGAGAAGAAATCCATAACGCATCGGAGTCTCTACCATTCTGTCAGAAAAATAGAACGGAATTTTTCCTCCACCGAAACAGTCTCCAATGCACACGCGACATGAAGCGTAGAAATCATTCAAATCATGACCGCGGATTCCCTCAACTAATTTGAACCTATCGCCGTAGGTCTGTTCGAGAAATTCTATGAGTACGGTTCTGAACTGGTGCTCTTGGTGATACCCTCTCGCGCCAACGAAGGCCACATCGCAACGGAAATTCTCTCTTGGACAACCTCGATGCGAATAAACTTCGCTCGCAGCGGCAGGCATCCAAATGTGGTTGATTCCAAACTTCTTGAAGTCCTCTTGGCGCGATCCATCTGCGGTGAATAGATATTGGAGTTTCCAGAAGGGAATCTTTCCGATGAGTTTTTCGCGCTCGGGAATGCCCCAAAATTTGTCCAAATGTACGCCAAAGCTCGGGATCTTGCGCGCTCGAAGCGAATCAAGGAACGCGAACATCTCGCTATCGGGCACCTTGAGCCAGGTTGGCGTGCGGACCCAGAGGAAGAAGTCGTTGAACTCGCTTGCGTCCTCTAGTGCGCGAAGATTCGTTTCGTTCTCTTGGAGCGCTTCCACTTCGTAGCCGAGGCGCTCTTCAAGTGCCCAGCGAATCATGTTTTCGGTGCTCTCGACGTTCTGGAAGTTCCCGAGGAAGAGGATATTCTTTCCGCTTCTCACTCGCGTGGGTCGCGCTTTCTTCCCGCGCTTCTCTAGGTCCGCGAGTTGCTCGGCAAAGCGCATCTTAAAATCATCGTTCGCGGAAAGGAACTTGGAGCGCGTGTCTTCTTGGCACTCGGCCAACAATCCAGGGCACGTCACAGCGAACTTGTAGGATTCCTTCACCAGTTCGTGGATATCGAGCGCTGAGACTTCGTACAAGTCCGCGAGATTGTACTTTCCGCTTTTCTTCGCGGGAATCAGGAGCGCATCCGGCAGTTCGTTCATGGGAGGAGCCGAAGTTGTCAGAACGAACGCGCCAACACCTTGGCTCTCGTGAAGTGAGTGTCCAAACCCTTCGGTCGCGCTCGGATAGATATGGAAGCGGTGAGAGTTCTGGAGTCGCTTGATCTCTTCGTCGCTTACGCGCTCCAAATACGTCACTCTTGGGATTTCCGGCCGCTCTTTGAGCACGCGACTCACGATGGTCAATTCCGCGCCGATGGGCTCGCCGTTGTGTTTCCAAAGCCACGCATCGCGCACCGCCGTCGTTCCGCGTATCGCGCTGTTGCCCCCAATGTGAAGGAAGCGATTCTCGCGTGGGATGCTCGGGTCGTAATTGTCGCGCGCCATGAAGCCGGTGTAGACCACGCGATCTCCGAATAGCGGCGCGAGGAGACGATAGCCTTCCTGTGTTTTCGCGAAGATACGATCAAAGTGGCGATCCGCTAACTTGATGACCTCAGGCTTCATCCACTCGCAGTTCGCGAAAAGCCAATTGATCGGCGCGAGCTTCATCATGTTGGGAGGGACGGTTTCGAGGAAGAGCGCGAGATCGAAGGAAGGCAGCGGATCGGGCAGCGGCGCATCATACTGGAGTCCTGTCACGCTATGGCCGAGGGATTCGAGATAGTCGCGTAGCAACTCGAAATCGCGCTGCAAACCAATTCCGTTCAGGTTCGTGATAAGAGCTACGCGCATTTGGATGCTTTCTTTCTCAGGTTTTCAAATTGCTTGATTTCTGGATACCACACGACCTGACCACCATTACGTTCCGCACTGCGATACAACCTTATCCTGAAATCTGGCTCCAGTTCCCACCAGCGGGCACGCCACACATTGAATCGTGTAGCATGATTCTTAACTCGCGTGCTTGACAAAATCATCCAAGTTCTTTCTCGGCGATCCCCGTAATTAGATTGGAGCAGGTCTCCACGCTTTGGTGCTTTGCCTTCTGGCACATTCATCACGAAGGCCATTACAAGAAGTCTTCCTCCACTTCCCACCGAAGTACTTCAACTGTTTTGATATTCACTTGAGCACGCTTGGCAAGTTTCTTCTTCGCAAATTCTATCGCTTCGGCTGGCCGTGTGATAGTCGCAGGGATTTCAAACTCTTCAGGCTTGCCACTTGGGAAAAAGGCTAGGACTTTCATCTTCCCTCCACTTAGCGGAAATACGCTTTGAGCAAAATCTTCGCGAGAAGTGCGTTGACTTCATCAGGACTTTGATCCGCAAAAACGAAGAACTCGAAGCGCTCGTGCTCCACGCTGTACCCGAGAATCCCCAGAGGCACGCAGTTGGTGAGTTTCATGGCTTCGAGTAGTTCCTCGTAACTTAGCCCTTGGGGACTGTCAGCCATAGAGTATATACTATTCGCCTTTGCTTCGTCACCCGAAAGTTCTAGGGGAGTGTAGTACAGGAGTTTAGCCTTGCGTTCTATTTCCACGCGATATCCACAGCCTCATACTCTCTCGTAAGGAGAACCACTATGAAACGGTTCCTTTTCTCCGCAGTGATACTTCTCTTTGGCTTCTCTACGCTGCTTTATGCAGCTCCGAAAGTGAAAATTCGATTCGATTCGGACGATGATGATTCTCGGCAAGTTCAAAATTTGCTCATAAGCCATTTCAATCTCAGTGACCGTTACACCGTCGTGACTGACAACAGCGCCGATATCCTGATCAATGTAACGTGTCTCCATGCAAATCAGGATGGATCTCGGTTCTGTGCGACTTCACTCTATCTGTGGCCATGCGCCAAAGCATTTCTTGCCTTCGGAACTCCTGATCTGCAATTTGGACGGCCTGATTATATTGCGCAGAGTACATTTGTTTCCCTCGTGAATTACACCAGCGATGAGAGAATCGCAAAAATGTGGGCAACTTTTGCCTACAGTGTCAAAAAGGCATGTGAGGCTGATGCAGAGGGATGTAACACCGTTGCCGCTTCTCAGATTCACTGATATGACAAACCAGACCGCCATCGTGTCCTTTGTTCCCAGGAAATATGACTGGCGAAAAACGTATATCCAAACGATGTGGTTGATTTTTCTCCGCTGTCCGCACAAACCCACACCCGAAGTGGACGGCTTCTATTCTCTGGGGGAAATCGGTGAAGCACCAGAAAAGGCATGGACGCGCCTCACGCCGTATAGCATCGCAAGGAAGGAGTCCCGTGGAAACCACAGAGAAGAGCGCCAAAGAATCCTCGATATCTGAAGAGGACCGCTGTCTGTGCGGTCAGGAAGGATGCTTCGGTCACGAAGTAATCAATGAGATCGTGGATAGCAGTATCCCTGGATTTATTTCCAAACTTGCAGCGACGCGTTGCCCCAATCAAGTGGTGCTGTTTGAAGTGCCATTCAATCAGATTTGGGCCGAACCTAAGGTCGAGTTAACCGACGAGCAATGGGCCTCGCATCCAGGACCGTTTCTTGTCCGTTGGCTTCCACGCGAATAATTTTTCCGCCTGGATTAGCCCTCAAGTCTTGCCTGCCAAGTCCGATAAGTGGCGTGCGTTTGCCACCTGCATCTTCTCGGAAATACTTCACGCCCACTGCATTTTCTGCTTGTATGCGTCCCTGTTCTTCCAACCCTCCACCTCCAGGTTGGCCGCTTGCGTTTGCGCGCGGTCCAGTTTCCTCGCCTAATTCAACTTCTGGAACCTCGCGCCCCAAGGATTGCAAGTAGCGATCTGCCTCGCTTGGTTGGGTTTCCTGAGCGATGAACTTTCCCCCGCGTGCAAGTTGCGCGCGAGGCGAATTGATCTCGCCCAAGTGCCCTACTTCATCTTCGTAGGTGCGCTTAGTGCCGTCAGCGGTCTCGATCTTCCCTTCCGCGATGTCCACGATGCGGCGTGGCTCGCCCTTGTCATCCACGAAGGTATCGCCAACCTTCAAATCTGCGGCACCCGTTCGGCGTGCCTCAATTTGACCCAAAATACCGTGTTGACCAGACTCTTGAAGGCGCGGAAGTAGGCCCTCACCCTCTGGAATGGGGCGCTGTGGGGCAGAAAGGGGCTCAGGGGCGCGAATCGGAGCACTTATGGGGGTAACAGGCGCTGCAGTTGGCGTTTGCCCCGCTGCCTGCCCCTGAATCGTTTCTGGCAACACGTAGGGCGCTGGTGGGGTAAATGGCGCTGCCTCTGGCGGATTCAGGCGCTTAATCCCCTGTCTGAGTAGAATATCAGGTTGCGCAAAATGATGAGCTAATTCGCCAGCGACAATCCCGATGCCATGAGTAGGGACCGCGCTGATCATTCCAAGAATTCGAGGCAGGCTCATCGTGGACTTGCGTGCGTTCACGTTGACCTTGCGTTCCAATTCTTTCTGGATCGTCGTCAAATTGCCGTAGTCTTTCCGTGCATCTCTGACTTCTGTTTCACCAGCGTCCTCAAGTGTCTTCAGAAGTTGATCGCGTACTCCGCGCCGTGCGAGTTCCCATTCCATCGTTTCGGGATTGGTAGCAAAGGCGGATCGGCGCCCTGTCGGATATTTGTTGTAGTAGCTCTCCAGTTGCGCGTTGGCATATTTCTGCAGCCGATCCGCTTCTTCAACCGTGCGGGCACGCTCTAACTTTGTGGCCAAATCTTCAAGCCCCTGCACTTTCTCTGGATGGAACTCACGCATCTCGGGAGTAATAGCTGCGCGTACTTGTTCTCCCACGGGCTTCATGTCCACAGCACGCGGACCCTGACGATCTAAGGCAGGTTGAACTTTCTCATTCCACAGGCTGTCTTTTATCTGGGGAATCGCGTCCTTGAATTCATCCATGGACTTGATTGGCGATTCGGCATGATATTCTGCGATTGCGCGCTGTACCCCAGGGCTTTCAATCGCTTCCTCCCATCCCGTCGCACGGGCTCTCGGACGTATAGCTTTAGTGATGCGCTCCTCGGCACTTAGACCAATGTTCAGCGGATTATGCAATACATCGGCAGTTCCACCACCAAGGGCTTTCAGACTTTTGCCGATCATTGTCGGATGAGCCATGAGTTCGCCCGCAGCAATGGTTCCTAACCCTTGTCCAGTTGCCCCACCGATATCACCAGTTCCGGCTTGTTCACCTAGTGATGCAGCCCAAGGACCCACCAGTGGAAGTGCAGCAGCGGTCCCATGTCCGATAGCTTCAAGCGTATCTCCGCGCTGCAACGCTTCCTCTGCCTTTCCGATATGTTCTCCTGCAGGACCCGTAATGTATCTGTGAGCAATCGCTCTCGCACGTTCAATAGGTGCGAATTCACCTTTTGTGTTCAGACCAATGAGACCACCAGCACCATGTTCGATTTCGTTGGTTTCGGGATTCACTTCACCGAGTCCTATATCGTAAGCACCCTGTGCTGCAGATCCCACTAATCCTTTTGCTCCTTCCCACGCATTCTTCACGACATTCCTGGGCGTGAAACCGTACCACTTTGGAATTGTGTTCTCTTTCTCAAATTGTGTCGGCGCGATGAACGGTGCATTGCCAGAAGCCAACGCTTGCTTCATCGTTGGCGTTACGTCGGGATAAGCCTTCGTGATCGCTTCGCTCGATGGTTTCGGAGCAATAGTGCGGACGTGTGCGAGATACGCTTTCTGATCATCAGGTGCGGCTTTCGCATAGTCGGGATCAGAGTGCATCAAATAAGCATGCTGATCCTGCGGAGACGCGGAAAGAAAATCCTGGTCCTGTGTGGGATCAGTCGCCATTATTCTGCCTTACTTTGTTGCTTTTTCCATCCCGCAAAACCACCGCCGCCGCCTTGAGGTGCCCATTTATCCAACTGGTGTTTCGCCTCGGGCATAATGAAGCGATCCTGAAAATTCTGCATCCCTGGTGCCGCGTTCTGATTCCACTGATTTTCCAGCGAACTGATTTTTGAACGGAGCAATTTAGCGGTCATCGAAACGTTGCTGCGTAGTTGTTTCGGGCTGAGATTCGGATCAAAATCTTTCTCATCCGCTCCGCGTTCTCCCGCCGATCCACCAGCACCCACGTAAGCTTTAGCGATTTCCGGCCCCACGCGATTCACGATGGTTCGGAAAGTCGTCACAGGGTCTTTGCCGATTTCAACACCCATCTGATTGGCGATGAGATTCAATGCGCGCACATCGCCATTGTCCAGCGCATTGATCGAATCTCCAAGTACACCGACATGGCCCATCGCCGTGTTGATGGCATTGATTTCCTTGGACTGCGATCCGACTGTGTATCCCTTTCGGAGTTGCGCCCGCTGTTCGCTGAATTGCGGGTCATATTGATTCAGTTGCGCAAGAACGCGCTGCCAGTAAGGAGTGCGCAACGCAAAACTGGATGGAAGCGACATGCGGCCTTCCGCGAGTGCCATAACGATCCCACGGTCAGCAGGAGGCAAACCTTTCAAGTAATCATCCCCATGGACATTCGCAATTTCTGCAGGAATTGGGTTGATACCACCAGCGGCTTGAACAATTTGAGTTGCGGCTGGTGCTCGCTTCGCAATAGCATCGCGCGCTTTCTCTCGATTCGCGGGCGTGTCCTCAAGTTTATTCGCAGCCAAATAATCGGAAATGTCTTCCTTCTTTTCGCTTGGCGTTTTCTCCGCAGGCTGCTTCTGAACGTTCTGAATTGCCGTCGCGATCTGCTGCACCTTTGGATCTTTCTCGGGATCGACACCTGATTTGATCGCTGCTTGTACGGCGGTAGCATAATCTTGCTGCAAATTTGTTTCTTTCGGTGGCGCAGGTTCGCGTTGTGGAAACTTCCCAGTCACTCTCCAGTCGTTCTTCTCGAAGTCGCTCATGTCTTCAAACTGTTCAGGATGCTGCTCCATGTAAGTGCTGCGCTTCTCGGGAGTATTGAATTCCGCTTGAGCGGTTCGTGCAGCATTCTCGGTTTCGGCGGTCTTTGCGACTCTCTCGCGCGTTTCCGCTCCTGCTTCTTCCTTCGCTTCTCCTGCTTCCTTTAGCGCGCGATTCAGCGGAGTCCCGGGGATTCCTGCGACGATACCGGGAGCTATGATTCCACCACCGATTTCACCAATCCGCGCGGCGATATGGCCGATTTTTCCAAGCAATCCAGGTTGCGCGGAAATGGGACTCCCCCATGTATGCTTCTTGTCGTACTCGTCCTGATCCATTTTCTGTTGCCAAAATTCCTTGCTGTTCACTGGTGCAGTAACAGTTGGACGATTCGCAGCGTACTCTTCTTTTCCAGCGGCGATGGATTCCTTCTTGGTTGGTGCGCGCGGTCCAGCAATGGCAGGAAGAGTTCCCATATCAAGGGATGGAGTGCCTGTCATTCCATCAATCTCAGGAGCACCACCAACAATTTCGGGCTTCGCCATGGGTTTCACGGGTTGACTTCGCGCGCCAATCGCAAGTTCGCTACCACGCGGACTTAATGGCGCACTGGGCGCGAGTGTAGGAGGCGTCATAGGCGTAACATCGGAGTGCGGCGTCACGGGAGAAAGCGGGCCAACTGTAGCGGGAGGGACAAGTGGAGCAGGAGTGGGAGGCGGTTGCAGATACCCGAGATTCTGCAAGTGCCGATTAAGTAGATCAGGATCGGTTGGAGCCGAGAGAATTTGATCAAGAGTTAGGGCCATTAGAAATGTGCTCCCATCGCTCCCGCTCCAGACATGAAAGCGCCAGCACCTTGACCTAGCTTACCAATTGTTCCTAATACGCCTTCAGTATCCTGTAACCAGCCCTGGCGACCAGCCGCGAGTTGAGACTGCAAATCTTCGTTCTGGAGACCCATGGCCTTCAACTGATCCGCATTCAAGCCACTGTACATTCCGCCGAGTTGCTGTTGTGCTGCGCGTTGTTTCTCTTGCGCGAGTTTCGCGTTTTCAAGTTGCACATCAAGTGCACCAGTTGCCAGCGTGCGGCCCTTGGCTCGTGCGGCCTCGGCCAGCGCCGGCGCGAATCCCCCGGCAGTACGCGAACGCAGCGCGGCGAGTCTGCCTTCGCCCGTAATTGCGGCATTCGCTCCACCAGCGCCCTCTTGACTCGCGACTAGCATTCTGTTTTGCGTGGTGGGATCGAAACCTGTGGGATTATTCGCTTGGCGCTCAAGGCCGGGGATGATAGAAGAGCCGATTCCAGAAGCAACCGAACCGAACCCAGCGCCTACTTGACCGGCAGTGGAACCAAGATTTTTCGCTTGTTGCACGGCGCCGCGGTCGCAGCGGATAGGAAAGGAATCAACGAAGGACTCGCCATCGTGAGAAAGAAGTTCACCAGTTTCAATCGAGAAGGTCGGGTTGAGAAGTACTCGCATCATAGCGTTGCTCCTCGTTCGCCCGATTGACTGAGAGTGTAGTGCAGTCGCCTCACAAATTCAACGTATATGAAATCCACGGACTTCTCACGAAGCCAAGGTCCAACAAACGCTTACCAAAGCTCTCTTCGATTTCAGGGGGAATCCAAGCAGTAAGTTGCTCCAGACCTTGCCGCGCTCCTTCCGCCTTCATCCAATCTTTGAACTCGCAAAGCCACTGCCAGCGCTGTTCTGGCGTCCCTGTGTCATGACTTAATAGCAAAAAAAGTTCTCCAGTGACTTTTAGAAAACTCATCATCGCGATCTTGCCCTGATGCTCGTAGACCGCTTTCACGATGAACAACGGATTCGCTACCGTCTCACCATCTTCGATCGTGATTGTGAGATTCGGAAAGCAGTTCTCGGGCAGCTCGTTCGCCGCGTGAATCTCTTTCGCGCGCTCCACATCCGTATCGAAATCGAAGTTTCGGATCAACTCAGTGTCACCGTCCCGATTTTTCGTTTTCGCTTCGCGTTGGACCCGATACTGCTTCTGCCAAAATTCACTTTCGGCTTCGTGGACAGAATCAAGACCTTGCCGCTTGCCGAAGCGATTATATTCCCGCTCAGGTTCACATTGATACCAGCATTCGCCGTGATGATGCCGAGAGAGAGTGAAGCCGCATTTCCGGCTGCGGTAACGCTGACCGAAGATCCCGAGTGCGAAGTCGTGGGATCGGAGAGAACAATCGTATATACATTGGGCTGGCTCGCATAAAGGAAGATATCGGGCATCTCAGGACCCGGCCACAAGCGTATTCAGAGAGGTCCCCGCCACATCCGTACTGCCTGATTTGTACGCCACGATGTAGAACGGCCCCGTGATTGTTGGAGAGAACGCAAAAGTGTAGTGCCCCCCGATTCGGGATCGTAGTAAGAAGTGGTCACGCACTCACCGCAGGGGACACTGCGTTGCGTGATCTCTTTCCGTTCCGTACCTTTCACTTCATATATCGCTTCGTTCCGTGCTTCGTTCACGTGCCTGCTTTCTTTTGGGTGATTGCTGGCCTAGTAAGAACTTTTCCGAAACCGCTTCCGCCTTCTCTTCCATTTGCCGATGCAGTGCCGCTTCCCGTGCTCGGGAGAAGCGTAAGCATCTGCGTTCCACCTGGGTCCACTGCCGCCCCCGATTGTATCTTAGGTCCTGGGTCGCTGCCCTGATATTGCGAATACGCGCGGAAGAAAAACTTCTGCGGCTTGCCGTTGTCATCTTGCGCAGGCAGAATCATCGGAGACATGGAACGCGAAGCGCCAAGATGCACGACGTGCGGCTGTCCGAAATTCTGATCCGTGTCGTACTCCACGAAATAGTTCAGATGTTTCTGAATCGCATTGTTATCGGTGATCACCGCGTGGACCAGACCTTGCCCGTTCGTCTTCACGCTAAGTTGCTGGATCGGCGGCGGTGCGGGAAGCGTGCCCACTGGATCGACGGCCACATTCTTTCCAAGATTGTTTACGCCATCCTGAAGGAGTTGCAACGCATTGCTGAGATAGTTACCTATCTGGGGAACCTGCTTCAGAAAGGTTATTTCTTTGTCGAGTGAGAGGGCCAATTGCAACCTCCTTTCTCTTTCTTGGATACCACGGTACAATATATACCATGAAGATCAATGCTCTCGGCCAATTCGTAAAAGTACCTCTCAAGGACCGCTTCTGGGTCAAGGTGAACAAGAACGGTCCACTTCATCCCTACAATCCCGCGCTAGGTCGGTGCTGGATGTGGACTGGCGCAAGACTCAAAAGAAAACATGATTACGGACTTATCTGGGACGACACACATACGAAACGCCTCCGTGCTCATCGTATCGCATGGATACTTTTGAAGGGGCCAATACCAAAAGGGAAAGGTCTTCTTCATAGTTGCGATAACTGTCCGTGCGTAAATCCAGAGCACACAAGACCTGGTGATGCTTCCGATAATCATAGAGACATGATTTCTCATGGACGAGCATTGAACGGAGAACACAATCCCATGGCTCGTCTCACTGAAAAGCAAGTGCGATATATATTGTCGAAATATCCGATAGCACTTAGGACTGGACCACGTGACCCAAGCGAAAAGGTCGTTATTCTTCGGCTTTGTAAAAAGTTTCATGTTTCAATGAGCTATTTAGCTCGCCTCGCATCTGGGGAACGTTGGAGCCATATCAATTGTTGACTCCCCTAACGCTCGCCCAAGGATCTTGAGACATGCACATAATTACGCGCGAAAGAATGAATCCCGCACCAACAGCATTCGATTTGAATTGCACGAACAGGCGGTTTCCAACTTCATTCACGGGCACTTCGACATCGCCGTTCGTGGAAGCGGGAAGAGTCAGATCAGGCAAGAGCGCGTGAGCATAAGGCGTATCGAGCGTATTTGGGAAAACGCTGATAGTACAAGCACCACTACCGTCGAGCAATAATGACATGTAGTCATAGCAAAATCTTGTAACGCCCATTTGGCGACCTTCGCCTTCTTCGGTGGGCACGAAGCCGTAAGTATCGTACATCTGGAGGATCGCGTTGCCATCATCTTCAAGCAAGCCATCCACGAGCTGATAGATTTTCCCCGTATGATCCGAATTCCCGAGGAACACGGGCGTGGTCGTATCCGCGCGCTCGATAAGTCCAGCGCACGGAGACTTGAGAATCCAGATAGCCCATTTCCGCGTGAGTTCAGATGCCAAGAGTTTTCCTGAATAGGAGCGATGCACTTCAGGACTGTCCGCGAGTGTGTTGGCCGTGTTGAGTTGTTTGTAGTTCAGCATGAGCACGGCGTTTGGCGTGGTCGGATTCGGATCGGTGAGGATTCCAGCCGGCAAGAATGAGGAAACCTTGCCCTGTGCGTTTGTCGGCCGCAAGGGCACGCCCACAAGAATCCGACGCTCAGTGATATCGTTTTTCACCCAGATGGTGTACCCGTACTTCCAGTTGATCATGTTCCACAGCGATTGAATTTCTTCGCTGAGTTTGACGGGTTGGCCCCCGTAGAACATGAAGAGTCCAGGTTGATACGCGGTGATGGCCCACTCTTCTCCCGCATTTGGCTCATCGATTCCAGTCGTCACCGCATTCACGCCAGCCGTACCCACGGAATTCGAGATAGTCCGCGGTGTCGCCCATCCCGAGGGCTCCGTCGTGTTGTTGTCAGTCACGGAGATCATAGATCCCGATTTCACGAGATAGAGCGAATCGAAAAGGATGAAAGCGCTCACGATAGGCTGCTGGTTCTGATTCGTCCCGAGGATCACTCCGCTCAACTGGTCGAAAGCCTCGAAGTTGCCCTTGTAACTGAGCGTGACCTGAGTATTCAGGTTCGGCGCCATGGTGGGGAAAGGCTCAACGCGATCGATGTTGACGGTCACGCCGTTCGGGATGTTCGTCGCGTAGAGCCGGATCACGAGATCATTCGGCACCGGGGCGAGAACCGAAGTGAGCAACGTTCCCGTGTCAATCTCCATCGACGTTGCGATGCTGGCGAGAGGCAGCGAGAACGTCCCAAGCACCGTGCCGAGATTCTTGCTGAAGAGGTCAACCACGAGATTCCCGCCCGAGGCTCCCGTGGGCACTGCGACAGTGACGCGCACGCTGTACGCTGTCGAGGCATCGATGATCGGGATTTGAAATTCATCCTGATACGCGTTCTGCGTGATCATCCCGTAAGTCGCTTGTGTGGTTCCCGTAGTGTTGGCAATCTGGTACGCGAAGCCAAAGATCGGCGAAGCGATTACGGTCCCACCCGCGCCCGAAGTCGGATCAGCAATCCAGCCGGCTGGGGTAAAGGCGCCAGCGCTTCCCGTGAAACCGCCATCGAAAGAATAGTTGAGCAGATTCGAGATTTTATTCTGTTCCCCGATGGCCACGAGGCGTTGCGCGTAAGGCACAAGCGCCACGCAACTCCCAAGTTCCGCGCACTCAAATAGATTGTTGCCCTGGATATCTACCTGATCGGCCGCGAGAAGCACGCCATCGGAGAAACTCAGCGTCACGCTCGTGGAAGTATTGTCGAGCACCCAAGTCGAGGAGTTGATAACGGTCACGCCGTTATCGATCACGGAGACTGGAGCGGGGATATTGTAGAAGTTCCCTCCGTCCGCAGCGGTCAAATGCACAATGCGCGCGATCACGTCATCAGGACCAGTTAGAAGACCCGATACCACAAGCGTAGATGCGCCCGCGATGATATCCAGCGTCAGGATCGGCGAAGGTTGTGTGATAAATCCGTTACGCGTCAGAAACGAATAGCAGATTTTACGGACGCCGAGTGTGATGACTCCAGCAGTGACGATGCTGCCACCGCTCTTGTTTCCCACGATCATCAACGGATCAAAAGTAAAGATCGTTCCGAACACGATGCCTGAACCCGTCTCGGCGGCGGTGGGGATATTCGTCGCGGAAACGATATTCAACGAGAAAGTCCCCGGACTTGTGGCAACGATAATTGCCTGGGCGACGTTGAAGATCCCGTTCCCGTTGAGCGTTTGCGTGACGGTAATCGCTTGGCCCAGCACGGGATTCGTGCCCGTGATCAAGTTGTAGCCATAGGTGGCCACATTGCCCGTGAGTTCGGTGGAAGTGATCTGAAGTTGTGAAGCGTTGGGCGTCGTGAGCACGGTCCAGGTGCCGTCATATCCCGCTGGAGGTGATCCTCCCGTGCCAGCAATTGCGAACTGCGTGTTGACTTCAAGGTTGGGCACCTGGCTCGCCGTGGTCATTGTTGCTGTTGTGACCTGATAGGTGCCTGTTTGCGGCGAAGGTTCACCACCACCAAGGTTCACGAAGAGCGAAGTGGGCATCTGCACCGTGAAGTACCAGCGGCCATATTGACCGCCCGGAGGAATGCCCAATCCCACGCTGGTGACGATGTAATCCCCGTTGACCGTGTTTCCTTGAATCGGTGCGATGTTCGCGAGCTGCACGCCAACTCCGGGTTGCAGATCCGCATCGGGATTCGGGAGCACCGCATCGCGCGAATAGTAGATTGTCAGAGTATTGCCCGGTGAACTGTTTCCCGGGCCCGCGGACCAAAGGATATCCGAAAGATGTCCGGGCGATTCCACGTCACTCTTAGCGCTTGGCTGGGTAATTGTGAGAATCGTATTTCCAGAAGAAGAAGTTGAGGCCGATGGCGGGGCACCTGGACCTACTTGCGAGAGACGGTCGAAATTCGTGCCATCGTAACCGTAAGGAATGTCCGTGCCATTTTGGAGATTCGAGATGGCAATGAACTCGCGATCATCCACCGTTGCCGATTGCGCGAAACTGTCCGGTTCGACGGCGGTATAGACTGCTTCAAGCACGCCAGGATTGTTGAGCACATCTTCTTGATAGAACACGCCATCATCACCGAGCGCCATAGTGAGAACTTCACCGTTAGTTTGCGCGAAGGTCTTGATGTAATTGAAACTTGGGGGCGGATCTGGTGTCACCCATAATTTGATTTTTACTGCGTAAATATCGAACGTGACTGGGGTGCTGTTTGTGGCACTGGCCACGATTTTCACGCCGAAATTAGGATCATTAAAAAGTGCTGGCGTGAGAGCCAGTCCCCAATCCTCAGTAGGAGTGGCGACCGTAACGATGCCATCCGATATCGGCAACTGACAGATGAAGGTTGGAGAAGTGGCATTCGGATGCAGAAGCGAAACCGTCAGAATCGTGTCTGCCGCAAGACTCGTCTGATGTCCGCTGATTTCCACTTGGAAGCCGAGTGGCACGACCGTCGAAGAAAGCGAAAATGGAAAATTTAGGCATTCGAGAACTTCAGAATATGGTCCGGTCGGAGTGCTACCTGTCTTAAAAGTAGCGCATGCAAGCAGCCAATAATTGGAGCTTCCATCATTTGTCATAACTGCATCTTGCGCGCCAATTGTATTTACAACTTTATATTCACCCCATCCTACATATGGACTAGTGAGGCCAGGGATATCCGCATATCCAACGCCAGTTGTTAACCTAACATTTCCTTCTGATGTGGCGCTGAAACCAAATCCGAATACCATTTCATCTGCTTGTGATGTCGGCGATGTCGGTCCACTATCCATTGCCGTTTCATTAGTTCCACGCCCAATTGCACTTTGGTCAAATGCCGAATTTGTTAATCCAGAAATTTCGATTAATATAGCCGGTTCCTGCGAGGGAGAGCCAGTAATCACTGCTTGAACAGTCGGAGAGCCTCCTGTATTTGGCGCATCGCATTCATAGAGGAAATAATTCCAATCAGCAGAAGCAAGTGATTTTGTCGCGGTTGCCCAACTATTATCGTCAGTGTCAGCCGCCCCTGTAGTATCGACATCGAAGGCCGTAAAAATGCCAACGGCGTAAATCAGTTTGCTTCCTGCAGAAATCGGATTCGGTAGCGTCACACCGAATATATTGCTGCCAGAAATGGCTTGCAGAATTTCAGAGGGACCACCGGAATTCAAGGACACTGATGCATAAGTCCCAGGAAGATTGAGTGTGACGTTGCTCGGATCTGTCCATGCGGTTTCATTCGGCGCGTGCGATCCGGCGACGGATGCGGCGAAGGCCGCAACTTTCTCAACAAATGAGTTCGCGAAGGAATAGACGCTTTGCTTGCCAGGGCGCTGCGTAGTTTGTCCGACAATGAAATCCGTGTTGATACACAACGGACTCGCGCCATTTGGCAATTTTTCTGCGGGGCATTCTGTGTACAATCCTCCCATTGTCTCGACGGCAATGGGAGTCAGCGGTCTGGAGGCATTGTTCACCGACTTTCTACCTCCTTATGGATTAACCGCGTTGTTTCCCTTATAATTGAACCATTATGCGAAAAGTACTTGCACTGACAGGGAAACGATTCGGAAGATTTGTTGTTCTCAAAAGAGTTCCAAATCAAGACCGTCGCAGCTTGTGGCTTTGTCGTTGTGATTGTGGGATGAAAAAAAAGATACTCGGAAAAGCGTTGAATGCCAGAATTAACCCCACCAAAAGTTGCGGATGTCTTCAAAAAGAGCAAAGGTTCACACACAAGCATTGGGGAACGCCAGAATACTGGGCATATTGGAATATGCTTCAACGCTGCTATTACCCTAAGTATTCTTCTTTTCAGCATTACGGAGGCCGAGGGATAATCGTATGCCCGCGATGGAGAAAATCGTTCGATAATTTTCTCACTGACATGGGACATAGACCGCGCTCCAAACCTACGTTAGACCGAATCAACACAAATGGTAACTACGAGCCATCAAACTGCCGCTGGGCCACGTGGAAAGAACAAGCAAACAATAAACGGAAAAAGTGTTGCTAGAGCCACTCCCAACCGTGCGCCAAGCACGTCAGGAGTGGCCCCCAGTATCCCCACTACGCTCTCCTTCCAAGAAACGTTGCGGAGAAATCGCTTAAGCGTTCCGAAGCAGTTCAGCCTCGAAATTGATGATGTCGTTCACAACACCTTGCAGATTTGTGCCACTCGGGATTTCCTGCAAAGGCGCAGCGGTCGTAAGCGAACCATTCGGAGGAACCTGCAGGATCATCATCGTCTTGCTCGCGGGAATGCGCTGGTAGATATATCCCGTTCCGGTATCGGAAGTCAGGATGCAGCGCCGCACGCCCGAATTCGTGGTCGCTTCGGGAAGCGCCAGAATCACGGAATCCAGCGGGATACCACCCGAAGGATAGGTCGAACTCGCGGAAGAAACTTTGATTTGTCCGCTGATGATGATCTTCTTTTGCGTGTTGTCAACGAGATAGCCAGCGCTTACGGAAAGAGTTGCCAGTGCCATGTTTCTTTCTCCTCAGTATGCCAGCGCATTCGTAAACGCTGCCTCGGCTTTGTTGATGGAATCATGTGCCGAGCCACGCCGCATGCTTTCACCTATGAGGCATTGACGGAGCCAGGTCCCACAGCCCGCCATATACTGCCTGTCCAGATGAACTCTTGAACGCTCACGCTGTTTGCGTCGGAACCGATATTTGAGGCTCCGTGAAAATTCGCCGGCCAAACAAAGCTCCAGCCTCCCGTACCGTCTTGCGTGAGAATAAAAGCGATGTGTTGTCCCGCAGTCGGGTTTGTGACACTGCTTGATGTGATATTCGCCGTGAGTGTCAGCGTAAAAGTCGGTAGCGCAAAGAGACTTGCATCGAAAACAGGAGTCGCGCTGAATGTGACCGCTTTTATGCCCGCGATGTCGGCCGCAACCGCTTGGCGCGCGGAAATTGGGCCCGTGCTTCCGCTTGCGGGTCCTGCGAGAATCGTATTCGCGGCTTGATTCGCGAAAGTGATGTTAATCGTCGCTGTGCCGCTCGTAGTAATCGGATTTGTTCCCGAAATGCTTGCGGTAAAGAGTGCGCTTGCACTGACAGCAAGCGTGACCTGAGTGACAGAGCCAACCAATCCCGTAAAATCCGCCGCGACTAGCGGGCGGAAGGTCGGTGCTGCAGCCGAGCCGCTTGTTGGACCGGCATAGACCGCGTTCGCGTTTTGAACCACCTTCGTGATGGTAATGGTGCCGGAAGATGTGATCGGAGAACCAGAGACCGTGAATTCCGCAGGCATCACGAAAGTTACATTGGTAACCGTACCACCTCCAGGCGAGACAACTTCTTGATCAGGAAAGATCGTGACCGGGATGCGATTGTTCGAGTCCACGAGGACCACGGTATATGTTCCCGTCGCGAGATACGCAAACCAATTCCCGAGACCATCGGTTTGCACGGGATTCGCGAGCGGCGTGCTTCCCGTGGAATCAGTGAAAAGACTCGCGAGCGGCGTAGGCGGAATGGTCGTGGTGACAGCGGGCTGCGTGCAGATGTAGACATCCACGCCGTTCAGCGCGGGACCATAAGCGGCGTTCACGGAACCTTGCAGTCGATAGATAGACATTAGGGCACTCCTGCCGAGCCCACCATCGTGTTCACGCTATCGCTTGATCCGCCTCCCTGATAGCTGGGGCGATTGTAAGTGACAGTTTGTTGCCTTCTCACATACTCGAGCGCCATGTTGTCCATCGCTTCTTGCGCTTCCCCTTTGCAATTCGCGATGCCTTCGGGATTCCCGCCGCGGGCAGTGCCGTACATGACCGCCATAAGATTCGCGAGCGCGTCCTGACAATCAAGGATGTAAATATTCGTGGTATCAAAGTCCGCAGCAGGTACGTTGATCGGCGGCTGCCCCGTGAGATAGCGAATCATGATGTCTTGCGCTTGGAGCGACCCGTTCAGCCAGATTCTGTACTTGCGCCATTCCCACATCCCGAGCCATTGATTTTGATATCCCGAAGGAAGCCCTTCCTGCGCTTGGGCCATCGGCACAAACTGGAGATTCGAACCCGTGACGCGCTGGCGCACTACCATGACTTGCATGCAATCCCCGGGAAGCGCCGGCGTCTTTGAAGTCATGGTGCCATTGTTCGTGCCATCAAATCCAATGCTCACGAAAACTGAAGGATCGGCCTGCACGACGGGTGGGATATTTCCGAGTACCACGCCGTCCTCAATCGGGAAGGTGACACCTTCGGCGCGCAGATAGCGCTGCAATTTGCGAAGTGCGGAATTCAGAAAGGGAAGCGTGAAGGGCGCGTCATTCGTGAAGATGCGGCCTTGCGTGCCCGCGATGCCCGGAAACGTATCATTGCAAATGGAGCGCGTTAACTCCATCACTTCGCTGATTACCGGGAAATTTGTGACCTGTACATTCGGCACGGTGTCCCTCGTTTAATAGCGACTTGGTGGAGAACTGCGCCCAGATGAATCGGGTGTACACCTGGATACGAAGTTCCCCACCAAGAAGATCGTTTGCGCGCTAAGTTCGCCTCGCTTTCGTTTTGCGCGCTGCAGGGGCGGCGTTGGCTGGCACTCCTGCGGGTTCCAATTCCTCTTCTGCGGCGGGATCGCTCCACCACCGCTTCTCGAATGGCACGTCTTCGAGTTTGACGGCTCCCGCCTGGTAAGTCTTTTCCCAGTCCAGAATGCACTTCTCTCCGAATTCGTTCTTGTGGTATGCGAGTCCGTCCTTCACCATGGCGCCGCAATTCGGGCAGGAGATCATGTGCTCGGTGGACATGTGCCACTGCGCTTGTTTGCCGGCGTAGTCCATCGCAAAGTGCATGAGCGGGGAAATGTCCTTGCGGTTGCCTTGCGCGTTGAGCGTCTCAGCGGAGTTGATCAACTCTTGCATCGTCTTCATCCAGCGGTCTTTGAAAATCTTGATCTCTTCATCCAGTTTGGGATCATCGGGCGCCTTTAGCGACCACCAGCACCCGAACATGTTCAAGTTGTTCCCGAACTGATCGCCGGTATCCCACTTCTGCACTTGCGCGTTCCAGTCCGTGCTTGGGAACGCCATGGGATTCATGAGGCTCGTCGCCGCTTTCCGGCCGTCCTCGCTCTTGTAATACATTTCCGTGGTCCCGGGCTTGGTGAAGGGGATCTTCACGAATTCCGGTAGGAGCGTGTAAGAGAACTTCTGGCCCTTCTGGCACGCTGGCACTGCGAAGTGCGGAAACACGGGCGGCTGTTCCACAACGTGATCAAGCGCGAGAATGTTGTAGACGTAAATCACCTTGCCGGATGATGGCCCCGTTTCCTGAGTCTCCAGCGTTGTGGCCCCATGGTTCGCGCCATCCTGCGTGGCCCGTGCCTGGTCCATTGCTCTCTTCTGGTTCTGTGCGATTGCGTGTGTCAGTGGAACTCCCATTTTTTCTTTCCTCCCGATCTTTTTAGTTATACCCGATTATTCTTGGCCGATTCCCGATTGTCATCGCGCGTCTGAACCTCGGCCGTTGTCCTCTGCGCGAAAGTCTATCCCAAATCTTCTGGATCGCATCCATCTTCTTGTCCAGCACCGAACAGCGCGAGCCGCCCGCCCCAAATGAAACCGGACCCCAGAAGCTCGGAAGATTCTCAGCCATGCGATCCGCGATTTCTTCTGTGGCCTTGCGCTCTTCCGCCGCGGCTGTCGCTTGTCTTGCTGCTTCCTTCTGCTCTTCACTGAGTTCTTGAAACGCGAGCATCATGGGAATCAGCATGTCGATTAAGTAGTGAGACAGCGGAAAGTGCTCGATCACCAACTTGCCGTCCACAAACTCTTTCGAGATCAGCGGCTGCACGCTTTCATAGCGCCCCCGCCAAGGATATTCGCCGGTGATGTAGAGTCCCGTGAACGGATCGAACGTGTTCGCATAATACATTTCCGGCGTGCCGTACTCGACTGGCGCCTTCCACCGCATGATCACCCAGCAAGGCATCCCGTGGCACTGATAGCGGTCGCGATACTCCACGTGGCGGTTGCCGAACTTATCGCACCACTCGTTGCCGATACGAATGAACTGCGATTGCCCCCACCGAATAACGAAGTTTGGCTCACCCCAAACATTAGTCCCAAAAAGTGCCGTGAGCCGCGCTTGAAACTCTGGCGGGGTTTCGCGCGTCTCTGGATATGCGTCCATCATTCGCCTTCGGGAATCTCTTCAAACGCGCAATAGCATTCCTCGAAGCGGAGAAGTTTCAGTCCGGGGATGCCGGTGAATTCCTCCAATTGGCGGAAGTTCATCGCGAAGCGCGTGAAGAGCACCAAATCCCCAGGATTCAAGGGAACTCCTTCCGCGACCGCAATCACGTGGCCTGTCTGCGAAACGATATTGGAATCCATGCCCGGTGTAGTAGCCCCCGGCATGACCACGCCCGCTTCCGTTTTCTTCTCTTCGATTTCGATGGGCTTGATGAGCACCCACTTGTTCAGTGGCGTGGCGCGATAAATCTTTTTCTTCACTAGCGGAATCTCAGCGATTGCTGCTTTCATGTGTTCACCCGATTCTTCTGTTCCTGTTGATAGTGCGCGCGTCTGTGACAATTCGCACAGAGCACATCACACTTTGCTATCTCTGCCTCAAGAGCCTTGATGGATGCGCGAAATGTCCAAGCGGAAATCGTGAACTCCTTTTCATTCGGATCGCGGTGATGCAAGTCCAAGACGACTGGATCGGACTCTCCGCATCGAATGCAAGGATGCTCGCGTTTATAGGCTTCAACATAGGCTTTGTTTCTCGCGCCTCGTGCCACCCTGCAGCGTTCAGTGGCTTCTTTCACTTTCTTCGGATTACGTTTCCTGTATCTACTGCCTTGCTCTCTCGCTTTTTTGCGCGCATGTTCAAGATTTGCGCGATACCATATTCGCTGCCTATTTGCAGCCTTTTGTCTTTCTTCTGGAGAACTCAATCTTTCTTTGTCAAGTTGGTAACGTCTACGTCTCTGGTCTTGGATTCTTTCCACCTGTTCAGATGTAAGATTCGCTCGCCTCAGTTTTTCTCGTATGCGAATTTCCGCTGAGTGCGCTTCACGATATTTTCTACTTTTCTCTTTTCGTGCTTCGTGATGGCGCAGATAGTATTGATGGTTGTAATCCTTTCTTTCTTGTTCGGTAAGGTCGTTATATCTCTTCCTGTTTGCTTCTCTTACTTTATCTGGATGCCGCATGCGATATCTGCGCACGCGTTCTGCTGGTGATTGTGCCATTTGCTCTCCTAGAAAGAGTGGAAAAGAGAGGATGTTCTAGGCATCCTCTCTCCTCCTATTCTACCGCGAAGAACGCGGCAGAAAAATGGTTATGAGGTCACAGACGGTACAGCTGCTGAGCTAATGTAGCACCCAGCTTTAAGGTTACT
>Ga0181524_10000668_pt1 | contig 41116 bp, 37 predicted proteins | sample PEATcosm2014_Bin_34_FD_119761 | JGI IMG/M metagenome (GOLD analysis project Ga0181524, IMG submission 119761) | Peatland microbial communities from MTU Mesocosm Facility, Houghton, MI, USA - PEATcosm2014_Bin05_60_metaG | ecosystem: Environmental > Terrestrial > Soil > Wetlands > Peat | place... | reverse complement strand
GAGGCAAGTGGCTTCCGTCGTAAATCGCGCCTCGAATTCCTTGAGCGATCGTGGATAATCCTCGGCCATCGGCCGGGACGCTACATCTTGTGGTTACTTGAGTCAACTAGATACCCCAGTTTGCCTGATTGCCTCCCGGCGGGGCGACCGGGTTTCTCTTGACAATCGCCCGCCCTATGTTAGAGTCTCGCCGCTTTTGTACCTGAGGAATTGTCGGAATCAGTGAACAGGCCTTTGGGCGGGAGGACGTGATCGTGCCATCCAGACAGTATCTCTTCACATCGGAGTCAGTCACCGAGGGGCACCCCGACAAGATCGCCGATAAGATCTCGGATGCCGTCCTGGAGGCGGTGTTGGCCCAGGACCCCTACGGGCGCGTGGCCTGCGAGACCCTGGTCACCACCGGGTTGGCGTTCATCGCGGGGGAGATCACCACCAGGTGCTACGTGGACATCCCCAAGGTGGCCCGCGAGGTCATCCGGGACGTGGGCTACACCCGGGCCAAGTACGGCTTTGACTTCGAGACCTGCGCGGTGATCACCGCCATCCAGGAGCAGTCCTCGGACATCGCCCTGGGGGTGGACATCCAGGGGGCGGGGGATCAGGGTCTCATGTTCGGTTACGCCACCACCGAGACGGCCGAGTTGATGCCCATGCCCATCATGCTGGCCCACAAACTGTGCATGCGCCTCACCGAGGTCCGGCGCAAGGAGATCCTGGAGTACCTCCGGCCCGACGGGAAGTCGCAGGTCACCGTGGAGTACACGGACGGGAAGCCGACCCGCGTGGACACCGTGGTGATCTCGGCCCAGCACAGCCCCGAGGTCAGCTTGAAGCAGATCCGGGAAGACATCATCGAGACGGTCATCCTGCCGGTGCTGCCGCGGGAGCTGCTGAACCCGGAGCGGATCACGTATCACATCAATCCGACCGGCCGCTTCGTCATCGGCGGCCCCCACGGCGACACGGGCCTCACCGGCCGAAAGATCATCGTGGACACCTACGGCGGCGTGGGGAGTCACGGCGGCGGCTGCTACTCGGGCAAGGACCCGACGAAGGTGGACCGCTCGGCCTCGTACATGGCCCGCTACATCGCCAAGAACCTGGTGGCGGCGGACCTGTGCGGCAAGTGCGAGGTCCAGTTGGCCTATGCCATCGGCGTGGCGGAGCCGGTCTCGGTCATGGTGGACAGCAAGGGCACCGCCCGCATCCCCGACGAGGCGCTGCAGGATCTGGTGCGCCGCAACTTCGAGCTGACCCCGGCGGGGATCATCAAGAGCCTGGACCTGCGGCGCCCCATCTACCGGAAGACGGCGGCGTACGGGCACTTCGGCCGGAACGACCCGGACTTCACGTGGGAGCGCACCGACAAGGCCGACGCGCTGAAGAAGGAGGCGGGACAGCTGGGGGCCTGACTGGAACAGGGGCCGGGGGTCGGGGAAGACGCGGAGACCTCACAGTTGACAGGGCCAGGGGACGATGCGGTCTCCTGGCCCTTGGCTTGAAAGGACGGGGCGATGCAATACGATGTGAAGGATGTGGGGCTGGCGGAGAAGGGGCGGCGGCGGATCGAATGGGCGCGGAGCGCCATGCCGGTCCTCCGCCTCATCGAAGAGCGGTTCAGCCGGGAGCGGCCCCTCCAGGGGATCCGAGTCTCCGCGTGCCTGCACGTGACGTCCGAGACCGCGAACCTGATGCGGGCGCTCCAGGCCGGCGGGGCCGAGATCCGGCTGTGCGCCAGCAATCCGCTGAGCACCCAGGACGACGTGGCCGCCTCGCTGGTGAAGAACTTCGGCATCCCGGTCTTCGCCATCAAGGGCGAGGACACGGACACCTACTACCGCCACGTCAACGCGGCGCTGGATCTCAAGCCGAATCTGACCATGGACGACGGCGCGGACACCATCGGCGTCATCCACAGCCACCGGACGGACCTCGCTGCGGACGTCATCGCGGGGACCGAGGAGACCACCACCGGCGTCATCCGGCTGAAGAGCATGGAGAAGGCGGGCATCCTGAAATACCCCATCATCGCCGTGAACGACGCGGACACCAAGCACCTGTTCGACAACCGGTATGGCACGGGCCAGAGCACCGTGGACGGGATCCTGCGGGCCACCAACCTGCTCCTGGCTGGCAAGCGCTTCGTCGTGTGCGGCTACGGCTGGTGCGGGCGCGGGGTGGCCATGCGGGCGCGCGGCGGCGGGGCCAACGTCATCGTGGTGGAGACGGATCCCCTGAAGGCCCTGGAGGCCGTGATGGACGGCTACACGGTCCTGCCCATGCTGGAGGCGGCGCGGGTCGGGGAAGTCTTCGTCACCGTGACGGGGAACATCCACATCATCCGGAAGGAGCACTTTGAGGCGATGCCGGACGGGGCGGTGGTCTGCAACTCCGGCCACTTCAACGTGGAGATCGACATCCCGGCCCTGGAATCCCTGGCGTCGGAGCACTCGCCCATCCGCGACCAGGTCGAAGAGTACCGCCTGAAGGACGGGCGGCGGATCTACCTGTTGGGCGAAGGGCGTCTCATCAACCTGGTGGCGGCCGAGGGACATCCCGCCAGCGTCATGGACATGTCCTTCGCCAACCAGGCGCTGGGATCGGAGTACGCGGTGAAGAACCGGGGCAAGCTGGAGAAGAAGGTCTACAGGGTCCCCCACGCCATTGACGCCGAGATCGCCCGGCTTAAGCTCGAGTCCATGGGCGTCAAGATCGACACCCTGACCGACGAGCAGCGGAAGTACCTGGAGTCGTGGGAGATGGGGACGTAACGAAGAGAGCCGAGCGCCGAGAATGAGGCACAGAGCGCCGAGCACCGAGAACGAAGAGCCGAGGGGGCTGGGAGGCGCAGGGCGCCTCCCAGCCTTCGTGTTTTCGGGGGGCGGAGGAGGGGGAGACTCGGAGAGCGGGGGAGACGCGAGCTTCGCTCGCATGGCTTGACAGAATGTTGAGACCTGCAGTACGGTTGGCCGACTTCGGCGGTTCCCCGTGACGCGAGCAGGAGGGCGATCGGGTGATCTCGGCCGGGGACGAAGGGCAGGCAAAGACTAGCGAAACCGCAGCACCATGCGCAGGATACGCACGGCCCTCTGGGAATTGATTCGCCGAGGGCCATTTTGTTTTCGACAGGGCGCCACCAGAAAGTCTGCCCGGATGCTTAGCAGTCGATCCGGCGAGACCCCTCGCCTCTGAGCCTGCGGCTGATCCGCCGCCCCGTTCGGCTTTCGATAATGGTGTATGCATGCGACCAATAATGCTTCCGCTTGCAATTGTTCTTGCGTTGACCACTTCGCTCGAATCTAGCGAGATCGCGCCTGCTGGGCTCCGGCTTGCGGAGCGCTATGACTCCATGGATGTCGAGCACCACTGGTTGCCGGGGCGCCGCATTGACTGGTGGACTGGGGATCCAGACAGCGGTAAGCCGGGCAAGACTCACTGCAGCGCCTTTGTGGCTGCCGCTTGTGAACGCCTCGGGATCTATATCCTTCGCCCTCCCCAACACGGGCAAGTGGATCTCGCCAATGCCCAACAGGATTGGTTGCTGAAGGAGGGGAAGACTCAGGGGTGGAAGCCGGTAAATTCCCCCTATGAAGCCCAGCGCCTCGCCGACGAGGGAAAGATCGTGGTCGCGGTCTAGGCCAATCCCACCCCCAACAAGCCCGGCCACGTGGCCTTGGTTCGGCCCTCTGATAAGTCCGAGACCCTCATTCAGCACGAGGGCCCTCAGATCATCCAGGCTGGAGCCAGGAACGCCAGTTCAACCAGCCTCAAGGAAGGTTTCCGACACCATCCGGGAGCTTGGCGCTCTGCGAATGACTACCGAGTGATGTTCTTCACGCATGAATTCTAAGGTGACACCAGAACGTCTTCGGGGACGTTGCGCGAAAAGTCCGATATCTCGGCTGAGACCTAGCCGGCCCACCTGGGAAGGGAACAGGGCCGTTGCAGTCGTGGTCGCCTTGTGCCATCCTCACCGTGTTATGCCTCGCCATGCGCGTCGGGACGCCCGCGGAACCTTCCACCACGGCATCGGCCGGGGATCGAGCGGATGACGATCTTCCGCCGGCCGGGAACTCCGAGGACTTCGTGGCTGGGCCAGGGAGTTGGGGGGTGCACGAAAATAGCTTTCGCTGCGCGTGGATTGCTGGTAGCCTCTTCTCACGCCGGGGGGCGCGCGGAATGACGCCTGGGGGACCCCCGGTGCGTCAGCGTCCGCGGGATCGAACGGCGCCGGATGTTCTGATGAAAGGACTGAGACGGGGAAGCGCCCGCCACATTTGCGAGGCTGAAATCAGGGGTGGAGGAGTTGGATGCGCGCGCTCGACACAACCAGAGAGGCGGACGCGCGGCAGAGGGAGATTGTCCGGCGGTTGGGCGGCCCGTCGCGGCTGCTGCTGGCGCTTGACATGAGCGTGGCCGCGCGCGCCTTCACGCTGGCGCGACTGCGGCGTCGGCATCCGGACTACTCAGAGCGCGACTTGAAGAAGGCACTCTTGCGCCTGGCCTTCGCGGCCGACGACCTTCCGCCACCGCTCCGATGACTACCGAGGACATTTTCCGTCGCATTCTCGAGGCCCTGGGAGGGGCGGGGGTCCCGTACATGCTGACGGGTTCCTTCGCCGCCTCGTACCACGGGGTCCCTCGCGCGACGCAGGACATTGACATCGTGATCGCACCGACCGCGATCCAGATCCGGCAGCTCGTCCGGCTCCTTCCGGACACCGAGTTTTACATCAGCGAGGAGGCGGCGCTGGAGGCGCTCGCGCGCGAGGGCCAGTTCAACGTCATCGATTTCGAAACAGGGTGGAAGATTGACCTCATCATCCGCAAGTCCCGCCCGTTCAGTCACACAGAATTCGAGCGACGATCGGCGGTTGACCTCTTCGGGCTTCAGGTGTTCATCGCCAGCGCAGAGGATGTGCTGCTGACGAAGTTGGAGTGGGCGAAGACCGGACGATCACTGCGCCAGCTTGAAGACTGCGGGAACATCATCCGCGCCCGCTGGGACGAGCTCGACCGGCGCTATGTGGAGCATTGGGTGACACAACTCGTGCTCCAGGCGCAATGGGAACAGGCCCGCAAGATGGCAGGCGTGTGATAGGCGAGGTCACCCGCGCAGGCGGAGGAGGGAGATCAGGCCGGCCGTCCCGAAGACGAGGTTGGGGAGCCAGGCGGCGACCAGCGGGGGCAGGACGCCGCCCCGGCCCAGGGCGAAGCCCAGCGAGAGGAGCATCCAGTAGAGAAAGCCCATGGGAATGCAGGCCCCCACCCACAGCATGAGGTCCGCCTTTGCCGTCCGCAGGCCGAAGCTCACGCCGATCAGGGCCATGACCAGACTGACCAGCGTCGTGGCCACCTTGGCGTATAGGTCCACGCGGTAGCGCGCGGCGTTCACCCCGCTGCTCACCAATCGTTCGATGTAGTCGCGAAGCTGGACGTAGCTCATCTCCTGCGGCGAGCGCGCCACCCGGGCGAACTCCTCGGGTCCCTCGCTCAGCGCGACACCCATCTCCCGGAAGGGTTCGATCCGGACGGGCTGCCGGTCCAGTTCCAGCCGATACCCCCCATGGAGCGTCCACCCGCCCGCGGCCCATGTCGCCTCGCGCGCGTCCAGCCGGCGCACCAGATCGGAGTCCGGCGACAGCTCGAAGATGCTCATGCCCCGGATGAGGTTCGATTGCGTCTCGATCAGGGAGATGTGGACGAAGCGATCCCCGCGGGCGCGATACCAGATGTCGCTGTCCTGGGTGATCCGGTGAGCGGGGAGGTGCCGGACCTGCGTCTGCCAGATGTTCAGCGCCCGCTCGTTGGTCCACGGCGCCACGCTCTCCGTCGCGATCCAGGCGGCTAGGCTGGCGGCGAGGCCCACGCCGATGCAGGGCAGGGCGATCCGCAGGGTGCTGACCTGGCCCATCTTCATGGCCAGGACCTCGTTGTGCCGGGCCATGCCACCCAGGCTGAGCAGGCTGGCCAGCAGCACGGCGACGGGCAGGACCTGGGTGAAGATGTTGGGAAGGCTGAAGAGGTAGTATTGCAGGATCAGGGCCGGCGGGACGCGCGCCTCGAGGAAGCGGGAAAACTTCTCGAAAAGGTCCACGATCACGTAGATACCCATGAAGACCACCACGCACAGCAGGATGATCTTCAGGCACTCGCGGGCGATGTAGCGATCCAGCAGGCGCATGGCGTTCAAGCCCCCTGGCCGATCGCCGGGGCGCTTTGCGCCAGCGAGGTGAGCGCCTGACGAAGGGTGGCGGGGAAACTGTCTGCCCGAACCAGCAGCAGGCTTCCCCCCAAGGCGATCAGGAGGTTGGGCAGCCACATGAGGAAGACTTCGGGCACCAGCCCACGGTTCGCCATGCCTTCCCCCGCGACGATCAGCATGTAGTAGCCCAGGGCGAAGGCCACCGAGATGGCCAAGCTGAGCCCCCGGCCTCCCTTCCGGAAGCGGCTGCCCAGGGGGACCCCCACCAGGGTGAACAGCACGCAGGAGACGGGGATGGCCAACTTCTTGTGGAACTCCACCAGGGGAGGATGGTAGTTTTGCCCCTGCGACCGGAGGGTCGCCGCGCGCTCCCGCAGCTCGGTCAGCGTCAGCTCCTGCTCTCCCATGGGGCGCTGCACGGGATCGGCCAGGTTTCGGTTCATGTCCAGCGTCAGACTGTAATCCGAGAAGGTGATCAGGCGGTAGCGGCCGGAGAGCTCGGAGGCGGACAGCGGATCGGAGGCGGACAGGTGAATGGTCCCCTGGTTCAGGCTGAGCCCCATGCTCAGGCTCTTTGGGTCCGAGGTGAACCGGCCGTCTCGGGCGACAATGATCCTGCGTTCCGCAGGATTGCGGTTGTCCACCAGAAAGATGCCCTCCAGGCGCGAGGTCTTCGGGTCCACGTGCTCCACGTACAGGATCAGCCCCTCGAAGTCGCTGTTGAAGACGCCCTCCTGGATTCCGAGGGCGGCCTGCCGCTGCGTCATCTGGAAGACCAGGTTCTTGAAGGCGTGGTTGCTGAACGGCAGGATCCAGATGGTGATGAGGAGGGTGAGGGCCGAGGCCAGCAGGCCGAACCAGACGGCCGGCCGGGTGAGGCGAACGAGGCTCAGACCGGCCCCGCGCAGCGCCAGGATCTCCCCGTCGGCGCCGAGACGCGTGAAGGTCGTCAGGGTCGCGAGGAGGACCGACATGGGGATGGTCACCACCAGCGAGTAGGGCAGAATGTACAGGAAGAGCTGGAGGACCGTCAGGATCCCGACGCCCTTGTTCACGATCAGCTCGACCAGGCGCAGGATCTTGTTCGTCAGGAGGACGAAGGTGAAGATCATGAGGCCCAGGCCAAAGGCTGCAGCCATCTCCTTGAGGGTCGCGCGATCCACGAGCGTCATGAGGGCTCCGCGTAGTCGGGCAAGGAACGTGCGAGCATTCTACTCCGGGAGTCGGAGCCGGGCCAACAGTTTTTCCGAGGGGGTGAGGCCTCATGGGGCCTGACATCGTCTCGCGGGCCGACGGCCGGGACCTTCCGCCCGCGGACCTGTCGGAGCGCGCGCCCGACCGGCCGCTCGTGCCGCTGGCCGCGGCCCTGTGTTTGGGGATCGCGGTGGAGAGCGCCTTTCAACTCCGACCGCTCCTCTGGACGCTCCTCGTCCCGGTCACGCTCCTCGTGGCCGGCGGCGTCTGGTGGCTCGGCGCACGCCGCCTGCTGCTTCCTGCCCTGACCCTGACCTTCGCCTGTCTGGGCGGCCAGGCCATGGGCCAGGCGCTCTTCGGGCAGCCGGCCAACCATGTGAGCCGCGTCCCCGACCCCTACCTATCCTCCCCCGTCCCGCTGGAGGGATGGGTCGTGGCGCCTCCGGACCCGCGCCCGGCCGAGGCACGGGATACGGCCGATCCCGAGCGCATGCGTTTCGTCGTGGAAATCACCCGGCTCCGCCTCGGGGAGACGTGGGTCGCGACGGCCGGGCAGGCGCGCCTCACAGTGGTGGGCGAGCCGCCGGACGTAGCATACGGGGACGAGGTCCGGGGGACTTTCCGGCTGCGCCACCCGCGGCGCTTCGACAATCCGGGGGCCTTTGACTACCCGGCGTACCTCGCGACGCAGGGCATCTTCCTGGAGGGATGGACGCGGGAACCGGTGGAGACAATCAGGGCCTCCCGAGGCTCCACCATCCTCGCGTTCGTGTTCCGCTTGCGCTCCCTGCTCCTTCGGCGACTCAGCGCCGCCATGCCGTCCCCCGAGGCGGGGCTGCTCAAGGCCACGGTCCTGGGGGATCGGTCCGGGCTCTCGCCCGAGATGAACCAGGCCTTCCTGGACTCGGGAACGTATCATATCCTGGCAATCTCCGGTTTGAACGTGAGTATTCTGGCCGGCGTCCTCTTCGGCCTGTTCCGGCTGCTCCGGATATCCCCCCGGCTCGCCGCGTTCGCCTCGGCTCTCTTGGTGACCCTGTATGCCGCCCTGGCCGGAGCCAGCGCCTCGGTGATCCGCGCCGCGGTGATGGCGGACACGTACCTTTTGGCGGTGATCCTGGATCGGCGCGGCGACTTGTTGAACACCCTGGCTCTTTCCGGCCTGGCCCTCCTCTGGTGGAATCCGCGCTTCCTCTTCGACGTCGGGTTCCAGCTCACCTATCTCGCGACCCTGGGCATCGTCCTGGTGCTTCCGCGCTGCGAGTCGGCGCTGGCCCGAGTTGCCCGGCCGATCCGCTGGGCGCTAGAATCGGTGGTGATCACCCTGGCAGCCACGGCCATGACCCTGCCGGTTCTGGCGAGTGCCTTCAATCGGATGGCGCCGGTGGGCATCCTGGCCAACCTGCCCATCGTCCCCCTGAGCGGCGTGATCACCGGGCTGGGGACGGCCGCCAGCGCCTTTTTCATCGTGATGCCCGGCGGGCTCTCCTGGTTGAACTGGGTGAACGGCTGGCTGGTGGATCTGCTGTTCTGGACAGCCCAGTGGTTTGCCGCCTGGCCGTGGAGCACGTTCAGAGTGTACACGCCCACACCGGGGATGCTCATGGCGTACTATGGCATCGTGGCGGCCTGGATCCTGGGCAGATCCCCTGCGCCAGCCGTGGGTCGCGGACCCGGTCGTGACCGATGGCGCCGCTGGCTGGCGCTCTCCTGCGGTGTCCTCCTGCTGATCCAAGTGCCGCTGCGGCTCCATCCGCCCGAGGGGACAGGCAGGGTGCGGTTGACGCTTCTTGACGTGGGACAGGGGGAAGCGGTCTTCCTCACGCTGCCGGGCAAGCGGCGGATGCTCGTGGATGCCGGGGGCCTCCCGGGCGGTCGATTCGACGTCGGCGCGCAGGTCGTGGCGCCGTTCCTCCTGCACGAATGGATTGGGCGCCTGGATGTCCTCGCTTTGACCCACGCGCAGGACGATCACATCGGCGGGGTTCCCGCCATCCTCCGGAATTTCACCGTCGGGGAGGTGTGGAGTGCCGATGCGCCCAACCGCTCCACCACCTTCCTGTGGATCCAAGAGTACCTCCGCCACCAGCGGATTCCCCTTCGGATTGTCTCGGCGGAGTCCCCGCCGGTTCAATGGGGAGAGGCTACCCTTCACATCTTGAACCCTATGGCGCGGGCCAGGCCCGGGTCGCAGAGCGAGATGGCCCCACCGCTTGGGGCCGACGACGCCTCGCTCGTGGTCAGGATCAGCATCGGGGATCAGGCGGCCCTCCTCACCGGTGACATCCAAAGGAAAGCAGAGGCGTCCCTCCTCCGTCGTCCGGAGGCCCTCCGGGCCCAAGTGTTGAAGGTGCCCCACCACGGGTCCCGGTCTTCGAGCGGGGCCGCTTTCATCGCCGCGGTCCGACCGGAAGTGGCCCTCATATCGGCGGGCTACCAGAATCGCTTCCACCATCCGCACCTGGAGGTCGTGGAACGATATGAAGCCTCCGGGATCCGGCTGCTGCGGACGGATCTGGATGGGGCGATCAGCGTGGAGATGACCGCAGACGGAATGCGGGCGTGGGGGCGACGGGGCTCATAGCGGTTGGCTGATGGCTCACGGCTGGGCGCCGAGCGGGTCGAACCATGCGCCATCGGCCACGAGCCGTGAGCGGCTTGACCTACTCCCAGATCTCTTCCACGATGCTCCATCCATTGGGGGTGCGACGCATGCGCCAGATGACGTCGTTCCGGAAGGTCTCCTCCCGCTGCTCCATTCGGGCCGCCTCACGCTTGAAGAGAAGCTCCACCCGGGCTTCGGCCACGGCGCGGTCCCCGCTCACCGTCAGCCGGACGTTCTTCACATCCATCGAGACGTCCTTGGCCGCGCGGAAGACCTGGTGGTAGGTCTCGCGAAGATCCGGCTTCGAGATGCTCAGGGAAGCGGTTTGGCCGGCTACGCCCAGGTATTTCTGGAAGTTCCCGACGTATACGTCTTCGGCATACGGCTTCATCAGCATGTCCAGGGACCTGGCCTTGATCCCGTTCGGGATTCGCATGAGCATGGAGATAATGAAGGCCTCGTCCTGGTTCTTCGGCTTGTAGGTTTCCAGGCTCGGACCGCCAGCACACCCGCTGACAATCAGAGCCAGCCAGAGTCCCAGCAGCACCAATCGGTATCTCATGAATCTCTCCCTTGTGTCTCCTGCGGGGTTCCTGTGCGTCTCCACTGGCGTCGGCTGAGCCTCCAAGGATCGGCCGTCATCCGGCCGAACTCAGCGTGCGAACAGCAAGCGGACGATGCAACTTGGGCAGCGTTGCAGGATCTGCACGAGCTCCGGGTTTTTCCCGGGCTTGCCCGGCGCCATGAGGGGAAGCGCCTGGTACGGCGCGGGGATCAGGGTCCAACCCACTCGATGCTCTGGCACCGCGGGGCAGTGGATCGTGTAGAGCTTGGGCATGGTCCCTCCTTATCAGCTCCCTCCTTGTTATACTCGAGAGATCTCGAATAGGCAAGGCCAAGGATGGCAATCGGGCAGCCTGGCAATCGGGCTATCGGGGGATCAGGCGATCTGGAAACCTGGTTACGGGGGACTCCTGGTCGCCAGATTGTCAAGTCGCCAAGTTGCCGGCTCTCAGAGGAGAACCAGGCCGACGCCAATGAGTGTGATGGCAGCACCGGCGAGGGCGTTCCACGGTGGCACTTCCCGGAGGAGCAGCCAGGCGAGCAGGATGCCGCCCGTCACTTCCTGCGTGGCAATGAGGTTCGGGACGCTGGGGTGGAGGCGTCTCAGGGCGGCGTTGTACAGCGTGTGGCCGAGGGCCGACGGCAAGAGCGCCGTGGCCGCCACGGCGGCGATGGCGCGGCCGTTCGCCGGGCGCCCGAGGACGCCGACGGCGAAGGGGGCCGTGGCCACCCCGGCGGTAAGATAGACCCAGCTCGCGTAGGTCAGCAGGGGGAGGCGCGCCCGCTCGCGGCGGCCGAAGAGGGAATAGAGGGCGAATGCCAAGCCCGCCGCCAGGGCCAGCAGATCCCCCGTCAGCATCCGGTGGGTGAGATGCGGCTCGAAGCCAGCGAGGACCGCCACGCCGGCGAGCCCGACGATCATGCCGATGAGGGCCCGTCGCGGCAGCCTCTCCCACAGGAATGCGCGCGACAGCGCGGCGATGAAGAGCGGGGCCGTGTACGTCAGTGTCAGGCAGTGGGCCACGGTCGTGAAGTACAGGGACGCAATGAACGCCAGGAAGTGCGCGGCGGCGATCAGCCCGATGGGGAGGAGGCGCCGGAATTCGGCCCCGGAGAACCTCACCCGGTCGCCCGAGGCCCACGCGGCCGCGGCCACGAAGAGGCCGCCCAGAAGCAAGCGGAGGCTCGTCACCTCGACCGGCCGGAGATCTTGCGCGAAGCGAACCAGGATGGCGCCCGTGGAGAAGAAGCCGGCCGCCCCCACTGCCTGGATGACCCCGATCCGCCCGTCGCGCGTCATGCGTCCCTCCGCGAGGCCCAGGGGACGCTAGCACATTCAGTGTCGAGAGTCGAGAGCCCCACCCCCCGGAACCACCCCTGCGGACGCGGGGCCGCGACGGCACCTCGGCGGTCGCCGAGGTGAGGCCGGCTGCACCCAGCCTTCGGCTGGGTACCCGGGGTCGACCTGAACCGGCAACTGGGTCCGGCCGGCTTCTTCCCGCGCGGCGGGTACCCACCCGCGAGGGTGGGTGTGCCTCGGGGCGTCTCCGGGGAGTGGGACGGTGGTGAATGGGGAATGGGGAGTGGCAACGGCCTGGGCCTGGGACATTCCGCATTTGGACGCGGGGAAAGGGTTTGACAATTTCGAAGGGCGCGTGCTACAAGGTCGCGATGGCCACAGAACTCACGCGTCATATTTACACCGTCAGTGCCCTCACTGCGGAGGTGAAAGCCGTCCTGGAGGACGGCTTTTCTGCCGTCTGGGTGGAAGGGGAGGTGTCCAACTTCAAGCATCACACCTCCGGCCACATGTACTTCACCCTGAAGGATGCCGACGCCCAGATCCGGGCGGTGATGTTTCGCGGGAGCAACCGCCTGCTGAAATTCCAGCCCAAGGACGGGATGGCCGTCCTCGCCCTCGGGACGGTCACGGTCTACGAGCGGCGGGGTGAGTACCAGATCAACGTGGAATTCATGGAGCCGAAGGGGGTCGGCGCCCTCCAGCTCGCCTTCGAGCAGCTCAAGGCCAAGCTGGAGGCCGAGGGCCTCTTCGAGGCGGCGCGCAAGCGTCCGCTCCCCCGGCTGCCCCGGAAGATCGGCATCATCACCTCGCCGACGGGGGCCGTGATCCGGGACATGCTGACGATTATCGGGCGGCGCTTTCCCGGCCTGGCCATCCTGATCTATCCGGTGCAGGTCCAGGGCGAGGCGGCGGCGCCCGAGATCGCCGCGGCGGTCGCCGCCATGGGACGCCGCTCCGACCTGGACGTCCTGATCGTGGCCAGGGGGGGCGGCTCGCTCGAGGATCTGTGGGCGTTCAACGAGGAGGTGGTCGCGCGCGCCATCGCGGGAAGCCCCATCCCCGTGATCTCGGCCGTGGGACACGAGACCGACGTCACCATTGCGGACTTCGTGGCGGACCTGCGGGCGCCGACGCCTTCCGCGGCCGCGGAGCTGGTGGTGGCTCAACGGGACGAGCTCCGGCAGCGCGTGGACGACCTCACGGCGCGGGCCCTGGCCGCCGTGGGGAATGGCCTGGCCGTCCGGCGCGCCCGCACGGAGATGCTGGGACGGCACCTCGGAGTCCTGAGCCCGGAGGCGCAGGTGCGGCGCCAGGCGGAGCGGTTGCGGGGCCTCAGGCAGCGCCTGCACGCCTGGTGGGGCATGACGCGCATGCAGCGGCAGGAACGCATGAAGGTCCTGGTGGGGAAGCTGGAGACCCTCAGCCCCCTGGCGATCCTGGCGCGAGGGTATAGCATCTGCTGGAGCTTGCCCGGCCGCCACGTTGTGAAAGCGGCCAGTGAGGTCCGGATCGGCTCGGAGGTGGCGGTTCGCCTCCACCGCGGCGAGCTCACCTGCGTGGTGCAGGGGGCCGACTCGGTGGCGCCGGCGGGAGGATAGACGGGAGAATCTTCGGTGGCAGAGCTGACGTTCGAGGAGGCCTTGAGCCAGTTGGAGGCCCTGGTGGCCCGGCTGGAGGGGGGCGATCTTCCCCTGGAAGAGGCGCTGCGCGCCTTCGAGGAGGGCGTGCGCCTCACGCGCCTCTGCGCAGAGCGGCTGGAGGATGCGGAGCGGCGCGTCCACCTCTTGATGCGGACCCCGGAGGGGACGCAGCAGGAGGTCCCGTTTGACCTCGGGAACGAGGGACAAACCCATGGGTGAGGCGGCACTTCCCGGAAGCCTGGAGGCCATCCTGGCCGAGCGGCGACAGCAGGTGGACGAGGCGCTGGAGCACTGGCTCCCGCTGCAGGGGGACCATCCCCCCCAGATCCACGAGGCGATGCGCTACAGCGTCTTCGCGGGCGGCAAGCGCCTGCGGCCGATCCTGGCGCTCTTGGCCTGCGAGGCCGTCGGGGGTAACCCTGAAGACGCCATGCCCGCGGCCGCGGCCCTGGAGATGATCCACACCTACTCGCTGATCCACGACGACCTCCCGGCCATGGACGACGACGACTACCGCCGGGGGCGCCGCACCTGCCACCGGGTGTACGGCGAGGCGATCGCCATTCTGGCGGGGGACGCGCTGCTCACCCATGCGTTCCAGGTCCTGGCCGACGCGGGGCCGACGCGCCTCTTGCCCGAGCGCCGCCTCCGCGTGATCGCCGAGATCGCCGAGGCGGCCGGCAGCTGCGGGATGGTGGGCGGGCAGGCGATGGACATCCTGGCCGAGGGTCATGAGATCGACCATCCGACCCTTCTGTACCTGCACACCCACAAGACCGGGGCCCTCATCCGCGCCTCGGTCCGGGTCGGCGGGATCGCCGGCGGGGCGGAGGAGGAGCAGTTGGAGGCCCTCACCCGGTACGCCGAGCGGGTCGGCTTGGCGTTCCAGATCGTGGATGACATCCTGGACATCGAGGGGGCCACGGCGGAGATGGGGAAGACAGTCGGCAGCGATCTCCGCCGCAAGAAGGCCACCTACCCGGCGGTCATGGGCCTGGAGGAGTCCCGGCGTCAGGCCGCCTATCTACTCGGGGAGGCCAAGGAGGCCCTGCGCCCTCTCGGGGAGAAGGGGGCGACCCTGGCGGTTCTGGCCGATTTCGTGGGGCAGCGCAGACACTGACGAATGACCGATGAGCCGAGCACGGAGCGCCGAGCGCCGGGAACGAAGGACAGAGAGCCAAGCGCCGAGCGCCAAGCGCCGAGCGCCAAGCGCCGAGAACGAAAAACAGAGCGCCGTGGGCCGAGAGCCGAGAGCCAAGAGCCGGGCGCGCGCCGACCTCCTCCTGGTGGAGCGGGGGCTGTGCGCCAGTCGGCAGGAGGCGTCCCGTCTGATCCTGGCGGGCAAGGTCCGCACGGCGGGAGGGCGGATCGAGAAGCCCGGGACGTTCGTGCCCGCGGAGGCGCCGCTTGAGATCGCGGCACCGCCTCATCCCTTTGTGAGCCGCGGCGGAGTGAAGTTGCGTCATGCGCTGGATGTCTTCCACCTGGATCCCTGCGGGCGGGTGTGCCTGGACGTCGGGGCCTCCACGGGAGGATTCACGGACTGCCTGCTCCAGGCGGGGGCACGCCTGGTGATCGCCGTGGACGTCGGCTACGGGCAATTGGCCGCTCGGCTGCAAAAGGACCCGCGGGTCCACCTGCTGGAGCGCACCAACATCCGATACCTGGAGGCGTCCCGGCTCCCGGCCCGGCCCGACCTCGCAACGATCGATGTCTCCTTCATCTCCCTGGGGTTGGTGCTGCCGGTCGTCGCCCCCCTCCTGGATCCCCCCCGCGAGATGGTGGCCCTGGTGAAACCCCAGTTCGAGGTGGGCAAGGGCCAGGTGGGGAAGCGGGGCGTCGTGAGGGATCCGGAGAAGCATCGCGCGGCGCTCACGCGCCTGGCGCACGTGGCCGCAGAGCTGTCGCTCCGCGTCTCGGGGATCGTGGCGTCCCCGCTCTTAGGGCCCATGGGAAACCGGGAGTTCCTGATGCATCTGACAACCGAAGGGATCCAGGCGGACGCGTCCGCCCTGATCGCGGGGGCGCTGGAGTCGGCCGAGGTTCCCGCCACGGCGTGAGGGATTGCTGTGCAGCGCATCGGCGTCGTCGTGAAACCGAACAAACCGGAGGCCGAACCCGTCCTTCGAATGCTCGTCGCCTGGCTCACCGAGCGGGGCTGCGAGGTGGCGCTGGACCAGGAGGCGGCGGCCATCTTCCCGGGGACCGGGACCGGCCTGCCGCGCGCCGAGGTGGTGGCGTGGTCGGACCTCGTCGTCGTCCTGGGCGGGGACGGGACGATCCTATCCGTCGCCCGGCTGATCGAATCCCACGAGGTACCCATCCTGGGAGTCAACCTGGGCGGGCTGGGCTTTCTCACGGAGATCACCCTCGACGAGCTCATCTCCACGCTGGAGGCGGTCCTGCGGAACGAGTTCGCCGTGAGCCGGCGCCTCGCCCTGACCGCCCGGGTGCTGCGGGGCGGGGCGCCCATTGCCAGCTTCGAGGCGCTGAACGACGCCGTGATCACCAAGACGGCCCTGTCGCGCATCGTGGACCTCGAGACCCACGTCAACGGCGAGTACGTGGCCACCTTCCGGGCCGACGGCCTCATCGTGTCCACGCCCACCGGGTCCACCGCCTATTGCCTCGCGGCCGGCGGTCCGATCATCTACCCCACCCTGCCGGCCGTGGTCATCATCCCCATCTGCCCGCATACCCTGACCAACCGGCCCCTGGTCGTCCCTGACTCGGCCGTGGTCGAGATCATCCAGGGCTCGGCCGGCGAGGACGTCCACCTCACTGTGGACGGCCAGGTGGGCGTGGGCCTCCGCTGCCGCGACGTTGTTTCGCTCAAGCGCTCGGGCCGCACCATCACCCTCATCAAGTCCCCCAAGCTGAACTACTTCGAGCTGCTCCGCACCAAGCTCAAATGGGGCGAGCGTTGATGCTCGCGACAGGGCCGCGGCTGCGGCCCTCACCGCCAGGATGCTCCGCGAACTGACGATCAGAAACGTCGCCGTGATTGAGGAACTCACGGTCACCCTCGTCCCGGGCCTGAATGTGCTGACGGGCGAGACCGGGGCGGGCAAGTCCATCCTGATCGATGCCCTGCAACTGGTCCTGGGCGCCCGGGGGAGCGAGAGCCTCCTGCGGTCCGGGGCAGAGGAGGCGGCGGTGGAGGCCGCGTTCGACGCCGGACCGGGATCAAGGGCGATGGAGCTCTTGGAAGCCGAGGGGATCGCCGTCGAGCCGGGCGAGCCCATTGTCCTGCGCCGCCAGCTCTTCCGGGACGGACGGACCAAGGCGTATGCCGGCGGGCGGCTGACGTCGGTCGCCACGCTCCGGGCCCTGGGCGAGTGCCTGGTGGACATTCACGGGCAGCATCCCGGGCAGCTGCTCCTGGATCCCCGCCGCCACCGGGAGCTTCTGGACGGCTACGCCGGCGCGGCCGAGGAGGCCCGGGCCTACCGCGAGCGCTACGGAGCCTGGCAGGCATTGCGGCGCGAGCGGGAGGCCCTGCTTTCGGCCGAGCGCGAGCGGGCCCAGCGCCAGGATCTCCTGGAGTTTCAGCGGCGCGAGATCGAGGCGGCGCGCCTCACGATCGGCGAGGAGGAGGCGCTCGTCGCCGAAGACGCCATCCTCAGCAATCACGAGCGCCTCTTCGCCGCGGTGGAGCAGGCCTACGTCATGCTGGAGGAGTCCGACGAAGCGCTGCTCGCGCGCCTTTCCGCGGCGGCGGCGCGGGTGCGCGAGGCCTCGGGCATCGACCAGCGCCTGCGCGAGGTCCTTGAGGCCCTGGAGACCGGGGCCGTGCACTTGCGGGAGGCGGCCCGGGGGTTGCGCGACTACCGGGCTCGGATCGAGTTCGACCCGGAGCGGCTGGAGGCCATCCAGACCCGGCTTCACGAGATCGGCAAGCTCAAGCGGAAGTACGGCGCGACGGTCGGCGAGGTCCTGGAGCATCTGACGTGCGTGCGCGCGGACCTCGCGGCGCTGGAGCGCTCGGAGACCCGGCTGGGCGAGCTGGAGCAGATGCTGACCACGGCCCAGCAGGATCTGGCGGGCCGGGCCGAGCGGCTCTCGGCTGCCCGCCGGCGCGCCGCGCCCAAGCTGCAAGAGGCGATCCTGGCGGAGATCCACGAGCTGGGCATGGCCAAGGCGACCTTCGAGGTGGCCGTGAGGTCCGCAGCCGCGGGAGAGGAGGCGCTTGGCCCCCATGGGGTGGATGAGGTGGAGTTCCTGATTTCCCCGAATCCCGGCGAACCCCTGAAGCCCCTGCACAAGATCGCTTCGGGCGGCGAGCTGTCCCGGACCATGCTGGCGATCCGAGTGATCCTGGCCGCCGCAGACCAGACACCGTCCCTCATCTTCGACGAGGTGGATGCGGGGATCGGCGGCAACACGGCGGAGATAGTCGGGCGGAAGCTGACGGCCGTCTCGCGGCAGCGCCAGGTGCTGTGCGTCACCCACCTGCCGCAGATCGCCTGCTTTGCCGATCACCATGTGGTCCTCTCGAAACGGAGCCTGCGGGATCGGACGCAAACCACGGCGCAGATCCTTCCGACCGCAGAACGGGCCCGGGAACTCGCGCGCATGCTCGGAGGCCTCAGCCGGTCGGAGACTCCAGTTCAGCATGCGACTGAATTACTGGAGGCGGCAAACCGTCTGAAGAAGCGGATGAAGGGAACGCAATCGACGGGGTGATCAAACGGAGGCGTGCGGTGCCCGAAATGGTGTATGGTCAACCCAAAGGACGCATTCGACGAGGGGGGACGCTGCTCCACCGAGGACAGGCAGGTCCGATATCTTCCTAATTACTTGAAAAGACAGGGCTAGAAATTCTCAAAGACTATGTTCATTATGGCACATACATTGCTTATTGTTATGTCGACTTTTTCCCTTCCCGTTAGCTGTGCACGCTTCTCAACGTCGATATGAAGGGGGGTGAATCAGAGATGAAGAAGTTTGCCACGCTGCTTCTGGCAGCTATTGTCGCGGTGTCCTTCTCCGGTTACGCGTTCGCGCAGGCCCCGACGCCCTCGGCGGCTCCGGCTGCCCCGGCCGCGCCTGAGAAGAAGGCGGAAAAGAAGGCCGTGAAGAAGGCCGTGAAGAAGGCCCCTGCGAAGAAGGCCGTGAAGAAGGCCCCTGCGAAGAAGGCCGAGAAGAAGGAGGAGGAGAAGAAGTAGTTCTTCTCCACCAGGCATACTGTGCCAGCACGAGGGCATCTGACGCCGAGATGCCCTCGTTGTTTTTGTGAGGCCGAAAGGCCACGCCAGCGCCGGAGGGGCGCCGGCGGCTCAAACCGGCGAAAGGGCTTGACTTTCGAGGACGGTTCGAATAGATATGGCGCCGCTGTCGCAACGAACGTGATCGAGCAGCCGCTGCGCTCGAGGAGGAATGTTTCGGACAACTGAATAGGCGAGGCTGAGTGGTCCCCGATCGGGGGACCTCCGAGGGAAAATGGTGATCCCTGGCCCCGTGATGTTCGGCGGGAGGTGAGGGAGAAGCCATTGCTGCCCCGCAACTGTAAGCGGCGTTGAAATCTGCACAAGCCACTGTTCCGCCTCGAGGGCACTCCGGCACTCTGGCAACCGGGCAATCCGGCAGAACGGCCTGCGTTCTTCCTGATTGCCTGACCGCCTGAGTGCCTGATTGCCCCGACAGGGACGGGAAGGCGCAGAGAGTAAGCCAAGCCGCGAGCCAGGAAACCTGCTCAGCCTTTCGGGTGTGCTGATCCTTCCGCGGGGAAGGGCGCCCCATCATCTATCGGTCCCCCCTAAGAACGTCCGGACTGTTGGATTCTGGAGCCCCATTTCGCCGAAGGCGGAATGGGGCTTTCTCTTTCCAGGAGGCGGGCTGTGAGGGTCCTCGTATCTTGGAGCACGGGAAAGGACAGTGCGTGGTGTCTCCAAACGCTCTGCAGGGTGGCGGATGTGGAGGTCGTGGGCCTGCTCGCGACAGTCAACGAGGCGCACGACCGCGTCGCAATGCACGCCGTCCGGCATGAACTGCTGGCGGCGCAGGCGCGGGCCGTCGGCCTTCCACTCATGGTCGTCAAGCTCCCCTCCCCCTGTTCGAACGCGACGTACGACGCGGCCATGCAGCAGGCGATGACCCAGGCCCGCGCCGAGGGGGTCGAGGCTGTCGCCTTTGGCGATCTGTTCCTCGCGGAGGTCCGCCGGTACCGGGAGGAGCGGTTGGCTCGCGTCGGGATGCGCGCCTTGTTTCCGCTCTGGGGCCGACCGACCCGGGCGCTTGCCGAGGAGATGATCGCCGCTGGATTGCGGGCGCGGCTGACCTGCGTGGACCCCCGGGCGATTCCGGCCTCCTTCGCCGGACGGGAATTCGATCTCAGGCTTCTCCGCGAGCTGCCGGCGCACGCGGATCCGTGCGGGGAGAACGGCGAGTTCCACTCCTTCGCCTGGGACGGGCCGATGCTCCTCCGGCCCATCGGCATCCAAACGGGAGAGGTCGTCCTGCGCGATGGGTTCGTGTTCGTGGATCTCCTTCCGACCGAGGCCGCAGCGTGAGCGGGACCGCGATCGAGACGCGCCCGGACGTGGCGCGCATTCCGAGTCTGGCGGGCGTGGAATGAGCCGGCGAGCGCTCCTCACGGGGATCCTCTGGTTGCTCCTGGCGGCCGCACCCGCCCAGGCAGCCACCATCACCGACATGCTGGGCAGGCCGGTGACGGTCCCCGACGGGCCCTTGCGTGTGGTGTCGCTCGCTCCGAGTCTCACCGAGATCGTGTTCGCCCTGGGCCGGGGCGACTGGCTGGTGGGCGTGACGGACTTCTGCGACTATCCGCCGGAAGCGCGATCCAAGCCAAGAGTCGGCGGCCCCATGACGCCGGACCTGGAGCGCGTCGTGCGGGCTCGGCCGGATCTCGCGCTGGCCACGGCTGACGGCAATCCCCGCGAGACGCTGGCGCAGCTCGCGCGCCTCCACATCCCGGTCTTCGCCGTCAAAGCCGAAGGGTACGCCGGGATCCTCGGCTCGGCAGAGGCGGTGGGCCGCGCCCTGCGGGCAGAGCGGGAGGCCGCCGCCCTGGTGCAGGACATCCAGGATCGCGTCGCCGCGATCCGCCGCGCCGTCGCCCATCGCGTTCGCCCGCGCGTGCTGTACCTCGTGTGGACGGATCCGTTGATCGCGGCCGGCCCGGCCACCTACATCCACGACCTGATCGAGATGGCGGGCGGCGAGAACGTCGTGCGGGAGCGATCGGTGCCCTATCCCCGGCTGAACTGGGAAGAGGTCGTGGGCGCGGCGCCGGAGGTGATCCTCGTCGCCAGTCATCGTGACGGTCCGGATCGCCCCTCGATCGGAGAGGTGTGGAGGGGTTGGCCAAGCGTCCCGGCCGTCCGGTCCGGCCGCATCATTGCCGTCCCGGGCGACACGATCCACCGGCCGGGCCCGCGGGTGGCCGAGGGAGTGGAGCGGCTGGCGCGGGCCATCCATCCCGAGGTCTTCACGCGGATAGGGGCGCGATGATGGCGCGGGCATCGTTTCCCGAGGCAACTGGGCGGCGAGCGCTCCCTATCCTCTGCCTGGTGGGCGCCCTCCTCATCGGGCTCCTGCTCTCCCTGATGGTTGGAAGCGTCCCGATCGCGCCGCGCGAGGTGATGCGGGCCCTCTTCGCGGGCGGAGCGGATGCGCAGGATCCGATCGTGGCGGTGGTCCGCCAGATTCGCCTCCCCCGGGCCATCCTGGCCGGGATGGTGGGGGCCGCTTTGGCTTTGGCAGGCCTGGGCTTCCAGGCCATCTCCAGGAACCCGCTGGCTGATCCGACCGTCCTGGGAGTGAGCAGCGGCGCTTCCTTCGGCGTCACCATCGCCACGGTGCTGGGGCTGGCGGGCCCCTTCGGCAACCCGGCCGTGGTCACGCTCTTCGCCTTCGCCGGGGCCCTCCTGGCCGCGGTGAGCGTCTACGCGATCGCCCAGGTGGATGGACGCCTTCCCATCACCACGCTGCTCCTCTCGGGCGTGATCACCGGCCTGTTCTTCACCTCGTGCGTCATGCTGATCACGGCCTTCCTGGCCGCGGCCGAACTTCAGGGCGTGGTCTTCTGGCTCATGGGCAACCTCATGCCAGCCGGCGGGCGCACCCTGGCGGTCCTGGCGCTGGTCCTCGCCATCGGCGTCATCGTCTTCGCCCGGCAGGCGGCCCGGTTGAACCTCCTGGCCCTGGGGGAGGAACAGGCGCTTCAGCTCGGCGTCGAGGTGGAGCGGGTCAAGCGATCCGCGTTCGTGGCCGCCGCGCTCGTCACCGGGGCGGCGATCTCGACCGCCGGCTCCATCGGGTTCGTGGGCCTGATCGTTCCCCACGCGGCCCGGCTGCTGCTGGGCCCGGATAATCGGCGCTTGGTTCCGGCCGTCGGCCTCCTGGGGGCGGCCTTCCTGATGCTGGCCGACCTTGCCGCCCGCACCGTCATGGCCCCCGCAGAACTGCCGGTCGGGGTCATCACGTCGTTCTGCGGGGCGCCGCTCTTCGTGTGCCTGCTGCGGAGCCGGCGGGGAGTCGAGGCATCATTATGAGCGGGGTGGAGGTTCGGGGCGACAGGGACAGAGACAGAGATAGGGGTCGCAGCGGGGGAATCGGATGAACACGCTGCAGGTCGAGGGCGTCAGTTTCCGGTACCGGACGGGCCGGGGCGTGGAGGATGTCACTTTCCGGGCGTCGCCGGGAGAACTCCTCGGAGTCGTGGGGCCCAACAGCGCGGGGAAGAGCACGCTCCTTCGTCTGCTGAGCAAGGTGCTCCTGCCCCAGCAGGGCCGGATCCTGATCGAGGGCCGCGACGTCGCCGCGCTCTCCCGCATGGCGCTGGCGCGACGGGTGGCGGTCGTACCGCAGGAGTTTCACGTGGCCTTCCCCTTCCGCGTGGCCGAGGTCGTCCTGATGGGCCGCTACCCTCACGCTGCGGGCGGTGCCTGGGGGGCCACGAACGACGATGCCCGGGACCGGACTATGGCGCAGGCCGCCCTAAAGGCCACGGGCACGGCCCACCTGGCGAGTCGCCGCGTGGACGAGCTGTCGGGAGGCGAGCGGCAGCTCGTTTCCCTGGCGCGGGCCCTGGCGCAGGAGGCGCCGATCCTTCTGCTGGACGAGCCCACGGCCCACCTGGACCTCCGGCACCAGGGGATCGTCCTCAGCATCCTGCTCGCCCATCACCGGGAGGGCCGCGGCACCACCATCCTGGTCTCCCACGATTTGAACCTGGCGGCCGAGCACTGCGACCGGCTCCTCCTTCTGGCGGGGGGGCGGGTCCGGGCCGTCGGCCGTCCTGAGGAGGTGATCACCCCGGAACATCTGGAACCGGCCTACGGCTGCCCGGTCACGGTGGAGCGGCACCCGGCCTCGGGTCGGCCCCGTGTCCAGGGCATCCTGAACCAGCGCGACGCACGCGGCACGGCATCGCAACACTCTCCGGAGGTAAGGGAAGCTGGTCGCTCCTGAGTTCCCGTCGGCTCCGACGGGAGCGGGAGAAATCCAGCACGGTCCCGCCACTGTGAGTGGGGAGCGATCCCGCAGATGGCCACTGTCCCGGGGGGGCGATCCGGCACTCCGGCACCCAGACAATCAGGCAGAACCGACGCACGTTCTTCCTGATCGCCGAATTGCCTGAGCGCCTGATTGCCCTCGTCGGAATGGGAAGGCGCGGGGGAGCGACGATCCACGAGTCAGGAGACCTCTCCGGGGAGCAACTCTCACCACCTCGCGGAAAGGAAGGTGGGTTATGCGGACACGACAATCCGGATGGGCACTCCTGATCGTCCTGAGCCTCATCCTCTGGGCACCCTGGGCGGCCGGCCAGCAGGCGCCGGCCGAGCCGGAGCAGACGCTGGAGGAGGTGGTCGTCACCGCCTCTCGGATCCCGGAGGATGTCTCCAAGACGGCGGCGGATGTGACCGTAATCACCCGGCAGGACCTGGAGCGGCTCGGGGTGCACACGGTGGCCGAGGCGCTCCGCTCCGTGCCGGCGCTCAGCGTGGTGCAGTCGGGCACGCCGGGCTCGGTGACGAGCGTCTTCGCGCGGGGCGGGAATTCCGACCACACCCTCGTCCTGATCGACGGGGTGCGGGTCAACAGCCCGACCAACGGCATCTTCGACTTCGCCAACCTCACGACGGAGGGGGTGGAGCGAATTGAGATCGTCCGGGGACCCGCCAGCGCCCTCTACGGATCCGATGGACTCACGGCCGTGATCAACATCATCTCGAGGAAGGGAGACGGGACGCCGCGGGGCAGCGTCCAGGGAGAGTTCGGATCGTACCAGACCTTCCGGGAGCGCGCGGAGAGCAGCGGGGGGCTGGGTCCCGTCCGGTACTCGGTGGATGTGGCACGGGAGGATAGCAGCGGGAAGTTTGCCCACGATGAGTCCGACAACACCAGCGGGGCCGTGCGCCTGGATGCTCAGGTGGCGCAGGGCCTGACCCTTGATCTTACCGGCCGGTACACCCATGGCTTCAAGAATCTCCCGCCGGTACCGGGGCGGACGGACTTTCTCACCGGACTCCCGGATCCCACGCAGAGCAGCCGGGAGGACTTCGGTACGGTGAGCCTGGGGGCCACCCACACGCCGACATCCTGGTGGGATCATCGCCTGCAGCTGTCCCTGGTGGAGGACGAGGTGGACTTCCGCGATCCCCAGCAGCCCACCTCGACCTCCGACACCGTGACGACCCGCCTGGCGGCGGACTGGCAGCACAACCTGCGGCCGGTCCCGTGGGACACGCTGACCCTGGGCTTCCAGGTCGATCAGGCCAAGGGGGATCAGATGGATGTCTCCGGGGCCACGGTGCTGCACAAGACCCTCACGGACTACGCCTTCTATGGCCAGGACCAGGCGACGCTGTGGGAGCGGTTGATCCTCACCGCAGGCGTGCGGACCGACGAGAACAGCGCCTTCGGGACGCACACCACCCCGAAATTCTCGGCCGCCTATCTCGTCAAGGAGACCGGAACCAAGCTCCGGACGAGCTACGGGGAAGGATTCCGGGCGCCCAGCATCAACGACCTGGCGTATCCGGAATCGGGCAATCCCAATCTGAAGCCGGAGACGAACCGAAGCCTGGAGTTCGGCGTGAACCAGAACCTCTGGGGGGATCGCATCCAGGCGGGTCTCACTTGGTTTCAGAGCCGCTTTCGCGATCTCATTCAGGCCGAGTTCCAGCCCAGCACTGGAAACTTCGTCGCGGAGAACGTGGCCCATGCTCGGACGCAGGGTGTGGAGGCGACGCTGGCGCTCCACCCCGGCTACGGCCTGGACGTCGTGGGAGGCTATACGTATCTGGATACGCGGGATCAGGATGGGAATGCCCTCCTGCGTCGGCCGGCGAACACGTGGAATCTGGCCGTGAATTATGTCCCGTGGAATCGTGTGAACCTAAACTCCACCCTCCTGTACGTGGGCAAGCGGGATGACATCGATCCTGTGACCTTCGCGCGGACCGCGAATTTCAAATATGTCAAGTGGGACGCGGGAGTGTCGGTCACGGTGCTTAATCAGATCGGTATGCTCCGCAAGCTCACCGCCTACGGCAAGCTGGCGAACATCCTGGGCGTCCGGTACCAGGAAGCCCTCGGCTTTCCGGCGCTCGGGCGGAGTTATCTGATCGGCCTGTCGGGAGAATTCTAGGCCTGGAGCATCGAAGGGTGAAGGCAGCGAAGGCTTTCCCCAGCCCGAGACCGGGGGCCGGGGCGCGGTTTGTCTGGTGGGCCGCTGCCTCCCTCTCCCTGCACGGCCTTGCCTTGGTTTGGATTATCTCTTTGGGTGGTGCCGAGCGCCTAGTCACCGTATCGAACCTTCGGGTCCGGCTGGTGGACGCGCAGAGCGAGCATGCCGCTGCCCAGCCTGCCCCCCAAGCGCCCCGGCCCACCCGCCTACCGTCGCCTCCTCCGGCACGGCAGGCGCCGCCCAGAGCGCCGTCAGTGGAATCGACGTCGCCCGTGATCGGTCGAGGTGAGCTGACTGCCGGTCCGCCCGTCGGCGCCTCCCAGGTCTCGATAGCCCCCAGGCCCGTGGAGTCGTCCAGCTCCAGCCATGAGACGATCGGTCCAGATTCAGGAGGGGAGGCCAGGCGCCGGGAGGAGCAGGCCTTGGCTGCGCCTTCCTCCCCGGGTACCGGCGATGAAGGCCCGCCGGTCGGGGATCACGGCGGGACTGGGTCTCCATCCCACGCAGGGCAAGTGGGAATCGCCTTCCTGTCGAAGCGTGATGAGTCAGGGAGCGGCCACACTGGGGGCGGTATGGCCGCGCGGGGGGACGGGTCAGGGGCAGGCCCGGCGGGAGACTGGACCGGCGCCTCTGTCCGTGGGGGGGGCGGATCGGGTACCGGGATGGGCGCGGGCGCTGGTGCCGGCCTGCTTCAGTCCATCCGAGCCCGAATCGAACGGGCCAAAATCTACCCGGAGGCGGCCCGCCGCGAGGGGGTCCAGGGAACGGTGGAGCTTCGCTTCCGGATCGCCGCAGACGGATCGGTCGACGCGGTGGAGATCGTGCGCTCGTCCGGATCCGGGATCCTGGACGAGGCCTCGCAGGAAACGATCCGCCGCGCCGGCCCGTATCCTCTCGTCCGAGGCTGGATCCGTCTGCCCCTCGCCTATCGCCTCGATCAGTAGAATCACCCACCACTGCCAGCCGCCGGCTTCAAAACAAATTCTGGCGTTCAAGCGCAACCCTCAGGTCCCCGATGGCACATGCGTTCGCTTTCGACGTGGACCGGGGCTTATGCGTCCCGCAGGGGTCAACGCGGCAAAACTCCTTGTTCCTTGCTCTTCCCTTGCCTATAATCCCGCTGTGGCGTGGCGCGCTGCCGTTAAGGAGCGCCTTTCCCCATGCCAGCACTTGACTTGCGATGCGGCAATCCGTCCTGACCAGAGCCTTCACGGTCTCGCTCGCGCTGCATGCCGGGCTCATCGGCCTTCTGGCGCTCGAGGCCTCGAGGCGGCCAATCTTTTCCGACGCACCATTGCGCGTGCGGATTCTGGGGTCGCCGGGGTCCGAGGAAACGGCACCAGCTCCACCCCAGGCGCCACCCGCCGCGGAAGCCCGTCAAAGAGCGGGGAGCCGACCGGCTGAGGTTCCGCGCTCGAGCGTTGAGCCGGCCGTGCCGCAAGGGCCCGCGGTAACAGAGAAGGTGGCTCCTCGCCCGATCCCGGCTCCCGAGGGGCCGCCAGTTCTTGAGAAACCTGTGACGCCGGCCCCGCTCCCCCAGGTGGCCTCTCTACCGTTGCCGGAGCCGGGCGCACCCCGCCCGGAGCGGATCCCCGAGGCCCCTCGCCAGACATCGGCCCCCGCGGCGCCGGAGCGAGGCGGCCTGAGCCTGGGCGGTCCGCGCCCCGTGGCCCCGCCCCTTCCCGGGACCATGGGGGCGCCGCCTTCCGGCGGCGCGGTGCGTCCCTCCATCCGGGAGCAGATTGCGAGTCTCGGCTCCGGCCTCACGGCCGACCTCGGCGGACCCGCCAAGCGGACGATCAGCCTCGACAGCCGGGAGAAGGACTTTATCGAGTACCTGTCCCGGCTCAAGCAGCGCGTCCAGCGCGTGTGGGAGTACCCCGAGGAGGCCACGAAGGAAGGCATCAGCGGGGAACTGCAGATCATCTTCACGCTCAACAGCGGAGGCAGCCTGATCTACATGCGCCTCGTCCAGAGTTCGGGATTTCCCATCCTGGACGAGGAGGCGATCCGGGCGGTGAAGGCCTCCGCGCCGTTCGAACCGTTCCTCCCCCAGATGGGTGACGAGCCGCTGAACATCCGGGGGACATTCCACTACGACCTGCCACGCCGTTTCCGCAGGAACTGACGCCCCCATGCTTCGATCTCTTCTGGCGTGCACCGGGCTTCTGACCTCGGCCCTGTGGCGAAGGCTCCGGGGCGGCCCGTCGGCGCAGCGGGACGGGCTCCGGACGCTCCGCGTGGCGGGGCTCGCGGGCGAGGTGTGGATCTGCCGCGACGAGTTCGGTCTTCCCCAGGTCTACGCCGAGACGTCCAGGGACCTGGCCTTCGGCCTGGGCCTGGCCGTGGCGCAGGATCGCCTCTGGCAGATGGAGACGCTGCGTCGCCTGGCGGGCGGCCGGCTGGCGGAACTCACGGGGGATCGCCCACTCGGCGCGGAGAGCCTGCATCTTCCCGGGCGGACAATCCTGGCAGTGGATCAGCTCTACCGGAGCCTCCGGATGCAGGCGGTGGGACGGGAGGAGCGATCCCTGCTGTCCGAAGGCGGGCGAGCCGCTATCGAAGGCTTCGCCGCTGGGGTGAACGCCTGGCTCGCCCAATGTCGTCCCCGCGACCTGCCGCCCGAGTTTCTCCTCGCCAGGATCCGTCCCGAGGCGTGGACGCCCGAGGACTCTTTCGTCGTCGGCAAGCTGATCGGCTGGCTCTTGTCGCTCGCATTCCCGGCCAAGCCCATCCTGGCAACCCTGGCGGGCGATCCAAGGCTCCGCCCCCTCCTTCCGCCGGATCTCTCCTCGGGGCGGTGCATCGTCGGGGATGGCGAGCCTGCTGCTCCGGGCAGGCTGGACCTTCTCGCGCGGGTCGCTCTGGGCCTCGCGGGGCCGGGGATGGGGAGCAACAGTTGGGTGGTGGGCGGCCAGCGGACGATGTCGGGGAAGCCTCTCCTGTGCAACGATCCGCACCTTTTCTTCGGGTTGCCGGCCCTCTGGTATCCCGTCGCGCTCCACGGTCCCGACCACCGGGTGATCGGCGCCACCATGCCGGGGGTCCCGGCCATCCTGATCGGGCGGAACGACCATGTGGCCTGGGGCCTCACTGCCGTGATGGCGGACGATGGCGACTATTACCGGGAGACGCTGGATGCGTCGGGCGCGCGTTATCTGCGCGACGGGACATGGCATCCGGTGGAGATGGTGGAGGAGGAGTTCCGGATTCGCGGCGCGCGACGCGTGGTCCGCCGGGCGCTCCGCTACGTCCGGCACGGCGGGATCCTGTGCCCACTCCTGTCTCAGCCGGACGGGGCGCCCCCAACATCCTTCCGCTGGATCGGGCTGGAGGCGTGGCGGGGGCTGGAGGCCCTGCTGGGGATGAACCGGGCCAGGGACGTCGCCGAGTTCGGGGCCGCGCTGCAACGCTTCGCCCTCCCGGCCCAAAACGTCGTGGTGGCCGATCGGCAGGGGACCATCGCCTTTTTCTGCGCCGGCAAGTTTCCCCGGCGCCGTCGGGGTGCCGATACCCCTGCGATCCTGGACGGGGCCTCGCCGAAGGATGCGTGGCAGGGTTACCTCACGTGGGCGGAGCAGCCCAAGAGCATCGATCCGTCACCGGGCTTCGTGGTGACGGCCAACAACCGGGTTGCGTCCGAGTTGCCCCTCGCGCTGGCCGGCGGGTTCTGGGAGCCCCCGTACCGCGCCGCGCGGATCGCGGACCTCCTCAGCGCGTCTCGCCGGACTGACGTCGAAGACATGATCCGGATCCAGGCCGATGTCGTCTCCGTGCAGGCCGCCGGTATCCTGGCGCACCTGGTGCGGCCGCTCGCCCATGTCCTGGAGGATCCCCGCGCCCGGCGGGCGGCGGCACTCCTCTTGGAGTGGGACTGCCAAATGCTGGCGGATTCCGCGCCGGCCGCCCTCTACCACTTCTTTTACCGGGAGCTACTGCAGCAGTGCTTCCGGCCGGTCATGGAGCAGCAGGCAGCGGGGTCCTTCAGGCGGTACTTCTCGATGCTCCACCTGGCGGTGCCGGCCGCGGACGCGGCCCTGCTCACATCCGACGGGACCTGGTTCCCGAACGGGCCGCGCGTGGCGGTGGAGACCTGCCTCCGTGCGGCATGGGATGCCGCGGCGGCCAGGCTGGGACCGGATCCTGCGGCATGGAGATGGGGGTCGCTGCACCGGCTCACGTTCTCTCACACCTTTGGGCGGGGGCGAGGGCTCGTGGTCCGCGCGCTCGGCTGGCTCCTGCACCTCAACCGGGGTCCCTACGCGCGGCCGGGCGACGGCATGACGGTGAACCTGGGGGCGTTCCCGCTGACCGGCTCCTTTGAAGTCATGGTGGGACCGGGCTACCGGCAGATCGTAGACCTGGGGGACCCCGAGGCGTCGCGCTGGATCATCGCGGGCGGGGTCTCGGGGGACCCCCGCTCTCCCCACTATGCCGATCAGATCGAGTTCTGGCTGCGAGGGGAATACCGCCCCATGCGACTCCGGCCCCTGGCCGACGCCCGACGTGGGGACGTCCTGCGCCTGCTGCCGGAAGATGCGGGGTGTTTGTAGAGAAACGGAGAAACGGGGAAGGCATGACACGATTGCGTCGGCACTGCTTGCATGTTATAAACGGCCTGATCCCCCCTCACGGTCGGGGCCGCCAAGCTGCCGAAGCACCGAAGGGACTCGGGTAGGGAGTCATGAGCGGTTGGACCAGAATCATCGAGCCGTGGCCGTTCGTTCTGGGGCGGGAGCTGGTTGGGGTCTTCGCCATCCAAGAATCGTCGGCCGTGGGCGGAGACGGCATGGTCCGGTTCCGCGGTCGCCTCCTGGTCGAGCCCGAGACCGCGATGTCCATCCTCACGCCGCGGATCGAGCCCTACGGCTACGTTCCCATGATCCGGAGCCCGGAGGAGATCACCCTCATCCGGCTCCGCCCCACCTCGGCAGGCCTTAGGGCCGCCCCGCATTGGCGGGGCTGGCCGCTGAATCTGGCCTTGTTTCTGGCAACGCTTCTCACGACGCTCTTCGTCGGGGCGCTGATGGAGGGGGCGCAGCCGCTTTCGGATCCGTGGACGCTCCTTTGGGGGGTGCCCTTCTCGGCCAGCCTGCTGCTCATCCTGGGATTCCACGAGCTGGGCCACTATCTCACGGCGCGGGCGTATGGTGTCCAGGTGAGCCTGCCGTACTTCGTCCCGCTGCCGCTGCCTCCCATGGGAACAATGGGCGCCATCATCCGCATGCGCTCGCCCATCCCGAACCGCAAGGTCCTCTTCGACATCGGAATCGCCGGGCCCTTGCTGGGGCTCGCGCTGGCCGTGCCCGTCCTCCTCATCGGCCTCGCGCTCTCCCCCGTGAAGCCGCCGTCGGGCGTGGTCCTGCAGGAGGGGAATTCCCTCGCCTACCTGTTCCTGAAGTGGTTGGTCAAGGGGCCGATTCCGGAAGGCTTCGACGTGATCCTGCATCCCATGGCCCTGGCGGGGTGGCTGGGATTCTTCGTGACGGCCCTGAATCTCATGCCCCTCTCACAGCTCGACGGCGGGCACATCGTCTATGCCGTTTTTGGCCGGGGGCACCGGAAGATCGTCTGGTTGTTTCTCGGGGTCATGCTGGCGCTGTTCCTGATCACGCACTGGCAGGGCTGGCTGGTGTGGGTGGCCCTAGCCGTCGGCCTGGGTTTGCGCCACCCGCCCCCGCTGGACGATCTGACCCCGCTGGATCCGCCGCGCCGGGTGCTGGCCGTCATCGCCCTGGTGCTGCTCGTCGTGCTGATTACGCCGCTTCCGTTCGCCGTCTATGAGTTCTGACGCGCCTCGCCCCGGCACGGTCGGACGACTCCGCCTGGGGAAGCCGCCCCTGGACGTCCTGGCGCGCCTGTTCCGCACCTGCGACATCCGGGACCCTCGCGTCATCGTCGGGCCGCGGGTGGGGGAGGATGCGGCGGTGCTGGACCTCACGGACCACTACCTGGTGGCCAAGGTGGACCCCATCACCTTCGTCGCCGAAGAGATCGGCTGGTATGCGGTCCACATCAATGCCAACGACCTGGCGGTTCGGGGGGCGCGTCCCTGCTGGTTCCTCATGACGCTCCTGCTCCCCGAGGGTCGCGCGGACGAGAAGCTTCTGGAGAGCATCTTCGCCCAGGTCCAGGATGCCTGCCGCGCCATCGGGGCGACGCTGGTGGGCGGGCATACCGAGGTGACCCAGGGCCTGGATCGCCCCATCCTGGCGGGCACCATGCTCGGGGAGGTGGAGAAGGACCGCCTGGTGACCACGGCCGGGGCGCGGGTCGGCGACGCCGTGCTCCTCACCAAAGGGATCGCCCTGGAGGGCGCCTCCATCCTGGCGCGGGAGTGCGACCGGCTCCTGGAGGAGCGGGGCGTCGCGCCGGAGGTGCGGCGGCGCGCCCGGGAGCTCCTGCACCGGCCCGGAATCTCGGTCCTCCGCGACGCCCGCGTCGCCCTTGGCGCGGTGTCCGTTCACGCCATGCACGATCCCACCGAGGGAGGCCTCGCCACCGGCCTGCTGGAGTTGGCGATGGCGGCCGGCGTGGGCCTCGCCATCGAGCGGGCGGCGATCCCCGTGCTGCCCGAATGCCAGACCGTATGCCAGGCCCTGGGATTGGACCCCTTGGGGGTGATCGCGTCCGGAGCGCTGCTTCTCACCTGCCCATCCGGGGAGGCGGATCGGCTGGTGGCGGCCTGGGAGGCCGAGGGCATCGCGGGACGGATCATCGGGGCCGTCACGCCGCCGGAGACGGGCCTGACGCTGCTGGAGGTGGGACGGCGGGGGCCGCTCCCCCGATTCGCCCGGGACGAAGTGGCCCGCCTCTTCGACGAGCGTCGGGCCGCCTGACACCGGTCATGCACTTCCAGTTCCCTGCGGGTCCGCCTGGGGCGGAGACCCACGGAGGCGTTCCATGCACGAGCCGGGAGAGATCGCCCGCGCCTTCCTCAGCGAGAGCGACGTGGATTACCGCGTGGCGCAGCTTCTGCGCGGGACGGAGTTCCACAGCCGCACCATCGCCTTCGCCCAACAGGCGGTGGAGAAGCTGGTCAAGGCCTGCCTGGCCCTGCGGGGCGTCGTGACGCTGGAGCACAACCTGTCGTCCCTGTTCCGGGCGCTCTACCAGGCCGACCTCCCGGACATGGACGAGCTGGTCAAGCACATCGAGGACCTGGAGCGCCACGGGGCCCGCCCCCGATTTCCCCTCTTCCAGCGGCGCGATCTCCCCCTCTGGGTCCCCTCGCGCGACTACCGGGAGGAAGACGCAACCCGCGCCATGTACAGCGCCGAGTACGTCGTGCAGCGCGTGAAGCCGCATGTGCAGCGGATCCTGGGTTGACCCGGAGAGCCCAGGGAGAGGAGTAGCGCCATGAACCCGCCCGGTCCCGCCAACCCGGAGCACATCCTGGTCGTGGAGGACAGCCCCGTGCAGGCGGCCCTGGCCTGCGACCTGCTCGAAGAGCAGGGCTATCGGGCCGCCTGGACGACGACGATCCGCGAGGCGCAGGAGCGGATCCGGACCGCGCCGCCGGATCTCTTGCTGCTGGACCGCGGCCTGCCCGACGGGGACGGAAGCGCGCTGTGCCGGGAGTTGAAGGCCGACCCGTTCACCCAGGAGATCCCGGTCATCCTGGTGACCGCGCGGGATCGGGTCGAGGAGCGCGTGGAAGGGCTCCTGGGCGGCGCCGACGATTACATCCCCAAGCCCTACCCCAAGGAGGAACTGCTGGCGCGGATTTACGGCTGCCTGCGGACCCGGGCGCTCCAGCGGGCGCTGCGACAGAAGGCCGAGGAGGTCGAGCAGAAGAACCAGGAGTTGGTGGCGACCCAGGCCCGCTTGGTGCGGGCCGAGCGGCTGGCGGCCATCGGAGAGGTCGGCCTGGCCATCCGGCACGAGGTGAACAATCCGCTGGGGACGATCATGGGGTATGCCGAGCTCTTGCTGCGCCAGCGCGAGGGCCTGCCCTCCGACGTGCAAAAGAACCTGGAGGCCATCCACCGGGCCTGCATCCGCATCCGCGACATCGTCCGGCGCCTGGAGGGCCTGCGGGAGGACCGAACCGTCGAGTACATTCCTGGCATGCAGATGACCGACCTGCGCGGCGAGGAGGCGGGCGGGAACGAAGGCCGGAACCGGTAGCGGATCGGACCGCGCCGGCGGGCAGGTCAATCAGGCTAGCCGCAGCCGGTGTCTGGCCCAGCAGGCGAGGGCCAGCCAGAAGCGATGCGCGTCTGAAAGGCGAATGCGGCTGGAGAAGACATCGTAGCCGGCCGCCTCGATCCGGCCCAGGATGCGGCTGTAGATGGCGCCCATGATCTCGGCGGCCAGCATCGTCCGACGGTCCTCCACGGGCAGGATCGCCCGGGCGGCCGCGTAGAACTGCCGGGCCCGCTCCACCTCGAATCGCATCAGATCGTAAAACGCCGGAGTCATCCGCCGTCCCAGCAGATCCTGGTCCGAGTACCCGAAGCGCCGGAGATCCTCCTGCGGCAGGTAGATGCGTCCGCGCTCCGCGTCGGCGGCCAGGTCGCGCAGGATGTTGGTCAACTGGAAGGCCGTTCCCAGGTGCTCGGCATAGGCGCGGGTGGCCGGCCGGCGATAGCCGAAGATCTCGATGCACATCAGGCCCACGACGCCGGCCACCCGGTAGCAGTACTGCTGCAATTCCGCAAAGGTGGCGTAGCGCGACTTGGTCAGGTCCATCTCGACGCCGTTCAGCAGCTCCTCGAAGTAGCCGTGCGGAATCCGGAAGTCACGGATGACCTCGGCCAGGCGCTGGGTCACGGGGTGGGTGGCCTCGCCGCGGAAGCAGGACTCCAGTTCCGCCCGCCAGGACTTCAGGCGTTCCAGCGGTGTGCCTGCGGAAGGGGGCGCGCCGTCCCGCTCGGCGCCGGCGGTGAGCGTGAGGGACTCGTCCACGAGGTCGTCCGTGACCCGGCAGAACGCGTAGACGGCATACAGGGCGTCGCGCTTCCGCCGGGGGAGGAACAGGAAGGCGTAGTAGAAGTTGGACCGGCTGGCCTTGGTGAGGGTCCGACTGATCTTCCGCGTCGCTGACGCGCCGGAACCGGTGTAGGACATCGCAGCCTGTTCGCGCTGGCAGCCGCTCCACAGCCGGAGGCGCCGCGCCCGCCCGACAGCCGCGCGGGGCGCGCGGATCCTCAGGCGGGCTGAGCCGCCTCCCGCGCGGCGCGGTCGCGCGCGAGTTCGGGCGGGAGGGCGAAGTTCACCTCCTCGGTCACGGCCTGGATTTCTTCGATCTGCGATACGCCCCGCGCCCGGAAGTAGTCCACGACCTCTTCCACCAGATGCTCGGGGGCCGAGGCCCCCGCCGTGATCCCCAGGCACTCGACCCCCTGAAGCCAGGCCGGGTCAATCTGGGAGATGTCGTCGATCAGGTAGGCCCGGGCGCCCGCGTCCCGCGCCACCTCGGCCAGGCGGTTGGTGTTGGAGCTGTTCCGCGATCCGATCACCAGGATCGCCTGCGCGCGCGCCGCGATGGCCTTCACGGCCATCTGGCGGTTCTGGGTGGCGTAGCAGATGTCATCCCGGGCCGGCGCACTGACCTTGGGGAAGCGCTCCCGCAAGGCGCCGACGATGGCCGAGGTGTCATCCAGGCTCAGGGTGGTCTGGGTGATGACGGCGATGCGGTCCGGGTCGGATACCTGGAGGGCCCGGGCCTCGTCCACCGAGCCGATCAGGCGGATGTGCTGGGGCGCGTGGCCCATGGTCCCGATGACCTCGTCGTGCCCCTCATGGCCCACCAGGACGATGGGCCGGCCTTCCTGCGCGAACCGGATGGCCTCGTGGTGGACCTTGGTGACCAGGGGGCAGGTGGCATCGATCACCTTGAGCCCGCGCGCCACGGCCCGCGCGCGCACCTCGGGCGAGACCCCGTGGGCGCTGAAGATGACCGTGGCCCCGTCGGGCACCTCGTCCAGCTCGTCCACGAAAATGGCGCCCTTGCTCCGCAGCTCGTTCACGACGTGGACGTTGTGGACGATCTCCTTGCGGACGTACACGGGGCCGGGATAGAGATCCAGGGCCAGGTTGACGACATCTATCGCGCGATCCACTCCGGCGCAAAAGCCTCGCGGCTTCGCCAGGAGCAGCTTCTTGACTGACATGGTTGCCCCCTCGAGGCGTTCGTGTGTCAGCAGCATAGGGATGCCAGGCACACTAGTCATTTTGCCCGGGGTTGTCAACCGCTTTTGTCCCGAAGAATCGACAGCGGAGGACCGAGAGAGACAGCGACAGAGAGGGAAACCTCTTCGCTGTCCCTATCGCTATGCCTATCGGCTTTTTCAGATTGACACCCCTCGCATAGCTCCCGTATAAAGGCGATATCAGCTTCTCCGCGATGTGATGCGGCCTGTGGGCCCCGCCGGAGGGAGCTTCCCGACATGACTCTTGCGATCGAGACGACGAACCTCAGCCGCCGCTTCGGACCCGTGACAGCCGTCGCGGGCCTGAACCTGACCGTGCGGACGGGGGAGATCTTCGGCTTCCTGGGCCCCAACGGCGCCGGCAAGACCACGACCATCCGGATGCTCTGCGGCCTGCTTTTGCCCAGCGAGGGCAGCGCGCGCGTGGCGGGTCTGGACGTGGCGACCGAAGCGGAGTCCATCAAGCGGCTGGTCGGGTACATGCCCCAGCGGTTCAGCCTCTACGGCGATCTGACGGTGGAGGAGAACCTGGACTTCTTTGCCGGCGTGTACCGGTTGTCGGGGCAGGAGCGACGGCGGCAGGTTCTAGAGACGCTCGCGCGCGTGCGCCTCACGGAGCGGCGCCGGGATCTCACCGATCACCTGTCGGGAGGGCTCAAGCAGCGGCTGGCCCTGGGCTGCGCCATGGTGCACTCGCCGGCGATCCTGTTCCTCGACGAGCCCACGGCCGGCGCCGATCCGCCCTCGCGCCAGCGGATCTGGGATCTCCTCTACGAGGCGGCGGCCGAGGGGCGCACGATCCTGGTGACGACCCACTACGTGGAGGAGGCGGAGCGCTGCCAGACCATCGGCTTCATGCACCGGGGCCGCTTCATCGGCGCCGGCTCGCCGGAGCAATGCAAGGCGGACATGGCCGAGGACCTCCTGGAGGTGGACGCCCTGCCGGTGATGGAAGCCGCCGCAGTCGCGCGAGGCCTGGAGGGGGTGACCGGGGTGAGCATCTATGGGCACACCCTCCGGGTCTTCTCCAAGTCGGCCGCGCACCTCCGCCAACACCTCCACGAGATCCTCACCGCGCGCGGGATCGCGGTGAAGAGCATCCGGGCGGTGGCGCCCACCCTCGAAGACGTCTTCATGTCTCTCACCCGGGACGCCTCGGACGGGAACGGGGGCCGATAGGTCATGCTGGCGGTCATCGGGCACGTGGCGCGCAAAGAGGCGCGACAGATTTTGCGGGATCGGCGGACCTTCGTCCTCCTCCTGGTGATGCCGATCGTCCTCACCTTCCTGTTCGGGAAAGCCCTGGAGACGGGGGGGCTGCGCCAGATCCCGTCGGTCATCTTCAATCAGGACGGCTCGCCGGAGAGCAACGCCATCGTCACCGCCTTCAGCACGTACGACGAGGTGCAAATTGAGCGCGAGGTGGGGACGCTCCAGGAGGCGCAGGACCTCTTGGCCCAGGGGAAGATCAAGGCGGCCATCGTCATTCCCCAGGGTTTCATGAAGCAGATCGAGACGGGGGAGGAGGCCCAGCTCCAGCTCCTCTTGGACGGGACGGACAACAACTCGGCGCCCATCGTGGAGGGCGTGGCGCAGCAGGTCATCCAGCGCTACAATGCGGAGCGGGCCGTGAAGGGCCTGTGGGCGCGCGGCGTGCGCCCGGACCGGGGGCAACGCCTCATCCAGCCCGTCTTCGTCCAGACGGAGATCCGGTACAACCCCGGGCTCCGATACCTGAGCTACGTGATGCCCGGCGTCATCGGCCTCACCCTGCAACTGCTCACCGTCATGCTCATGGCCGTCAGCATCACCCGCGAGCGGGAGAAAGGGACGCTGGACCAGCTCATGGCCTCCCCCATCACCCGGTCGGAGCTGATCCTGGGGAAGCTGCTCCCGTATTTCGGCATCTCCCTGCTCAACGTGGTCACGATCCTGTTCGTGGCGGATCGCTGGTTCAACGTCCCGGTGCGGGAGCGGCTGCCGCTACTCCTCGCCTTTTGCGTCCTGTTCGTCCTCACCTCACTGGCGACGGGCCTCTTGATCTCGGCGGTCTCCCGGTCCCAGTTCCAGGCGATCCAGATCGCCGTCTTCTATATCCTGCCGGTCTTCATGCTCTCCGGGGCGTACGCCCCCATCGAGGCCATCCCCCAAGCCATCCGGCCCATCTCGTACCTCTTCCCGCTGATGTATTTCTGTCGCGCGGTCCGGGCGGTCACCTTGCGGGGAGCCGGCTTGCTCTTGGTGTGGAAGGACTTGGCCATCCTCGGGGGGTTCTTCCTGGTCTTCCTGTACTGGGCCGTCCTGAGCTTCAAGAAGCGCGTCGCCTGAACGACCAACAACCGATAGCGATAGCGAAATCCGATAGTGATAGCGAGATCCGACAGCGAGAGGCAAGCTCTTCCGTTCTTTCGCTATCGCTATCCGAGATCGGTCTTTACGGCGTTCGCGTCGACAGGAAATCGGCCTCGTCGAATTCCTCGGCGGCAAGTTCCCGGAGGCCGGTCCGCTCGTAGACGTGACCCAGGAGCAGGTGCAGGCTCGGCTCGTCCGGATCGGCGGCGATGGCCGCCAGCAGCTCCTGGCGGGCCTCGGCGTAGAGTCCCTGCTCGAAGAGAAGGCCCGCCCGCATCAGGCTCACGGTGTTCTTTGGATAGCCCGGCAGGGCGGCCGGTTCGAGCGCCGCCAGGCTCTCCCGGATGGATGCGCTCTCGGCCGGCGGCAGGATCGTGAACAGCCCTTGCTGGACGGGGAAGTCCCTGGCCTCCAGCTCCCAGCGGTAGGGGACCCCGGGAGCGAGAGGTGGCGCGCTGGCGGGGTAGGGGAGCGGCGCCCGAGGCAGGTTGTCCTGCTCCCAGACCTTCCCTTGGGGGCTGAAGAGTCGGACCGTGTAGCGCAACCGGTTGGAGCCGCCCCACTCCAGGATGGGCGATCCCAGCAGCTTGCCCTCCCGCGGCGAGAGCAAGAGCGGCGGTTGCTTGACGCTGCGGGTCGTCAGGGGAACGTAGCTCAGATCCTTCTTCTTCCCCATCAGGAATCGGCCGAGATTCGCCACGAGGTCCGTGGACTTGCCGGCGGCCAGCCCGGCCGCAGGCGGCTGCACCGTGAAGGGCGAGTTCGCCGCCGAGATCGTCACCGTCCCCTGGCCGCCGGTGAACATCAGGACAGCGGTGGCGTTCCGGGTGGCCCGGACCTGATCGCCTGGTCGCAGGGAGAGAAGCGGCAACGGGAGTTTCCAATCCGCCTCGGCTGACGCCTTGACCCGCACCTCGCCCTGTCCGATCCGGATCTCGGTCAGGACGGCGATGGGGTCTCCGGCGGGCGCGGCGAGGCTTCCTGCCGGCGCCAGAACAGCCAGGACCCCCAGGATGATTTGCCATCGCGCACCCATGGACGCCTCCTTTGCGGGCCCCCGGCCCCCTCGTGGAGGGCCAGGACCTCGTACACGTTGACCGCCTGGCGGCGGCCCTTGACCTTCATCTCGCCGCAGTCTTTGACCTCTACCCGATCCTTGACCTCCGCGTAGGTGTCAGCGGTGATGAGGAGCGTGGTGTGAAGCTCCTTGTTCAAGCCCTCCACCCGCGCGGCCACGTTCACCGCATCGCCCACGACCGTGTATTTCTTCCGCTTCGGCGACCCCACGTTGCCGGCGAAGACGGTCCCGGTGTGGATGCCGATCCCCATCTTCAAAATGGGGAGCCCCCGCGCCTGCCACTCCGCATTCAGCGATTCCAGTCCCGCCTGCATCCTCCGGGCGGTCCGCACGGCGTCCAGGGCGTGCTGCGGATTTTCGAGGGGCGCGCCATAGATCGCCATGACGGCATCGCCGATAAAGTCGTTGACGATCCCCCGGTGGGCCTGGACCGCCTCCACCATCATGGGGAAGTACTCGTTGAGTTGCCGGGCCACCCGGTCTGCGGTCATGGCCTCGGACATGGTGGTGAAGTCGCGCAGGTCGGTGAACATGATCGAGACGATCCGGCGCTGTCCCGCCAAGGCAGGGTCGTCGAGATAGACCCGGTCCGCCACTTCCCGCCCGACGTACTGGTGAAAGGAATGGCGGATCCGGCGCCGCTCCATAGCGTCGTGCAGACTGACGCTCAGGCGCATGGCCAGGATCGGCGTGAGAAAGTCGAACCAGTAGCTGTGCTGCGCGACGGCCCAGGCGCCGGACCCGGCGGTCACGAGGGCTGCGCCCGCGAGCGAGATGACCAAGGCGCGGTTCGGGCGAACCACGGCGAAGAGGGCGCTCAAGAGGAGGCACAGGAGGAACTGGAGGAGCAGGCTGGTGCCCCAGGCGATCGGCTGAATCTGACCTCGGGTGAGCAGCGTGTGCAGGATGTTCGCGTGGATCTCCATCCCGGACATGATCCCGCGCGGCGTCGGATAGGCGTCCCGACTCTCCTCAAAGGTGGCCCCGATCAGGACGATCCGGTCCCGGAGCGGGTTGTCCCGGGCGATTTCCTGATCGGAAACGCCGATCTGGTACACGGCGTCGCTGCCGATGGTGAGGAAGCTTCCGGCAGGCCCGATGAAATTGATCTTCCAGTCCTCGTCCCGGAAGAACCGGAGCGGCGAGTGTTCGAGAAGCTTGCCTCGCGCCTCCTCCCACGCCGGCAGGGAGAGTTCGATCGGCTCCGGCCCACCCAGCTCTCGAGCCAGCGCCGCCGCATCCTGGCCCCCCAGGCGTGCCAGGAGAGCCAGCGACAGCGATGGGAAGAACTGGCCGTCTGGCAGGGGGACGGCCAGGGGGATGCGCCGGAAGAAACCATCATCGTCCTTGGGGACCTCGGCAAAGCCGGAATCCTTTTCCAGCGAGGCGTCGTACAGTTGCCGGGGGCGGAAGCGGATTTCCCCTCCTGGGGCGCGAACGGTGGTGAGGGTTCGGGCCACGACAACGGGGATGACCGGGTCGCCAGGACTGCCGCGGATGGCTCCCCGCAGCGCACGGTCAGCGACCGGCAGCGTGGGCTGCCGCAGGTCCACATCCAGGCCGATCAGGCGGGCCCCGCTTTTCCGGAGGCCGCGGATCAGGCCAGCAAGATACTCGCGGGGGATGGGCTGGCGTTCGTTGAGGTGACGGAAGGCGGCTTCATCAATTGCCACGAGGGCGATCTCCGGGGCGCGCGCCTTGCCCTGAGCCCAGAAATACAGATCCAGTGCCGTCCCCTGGTAGCCCGTGAAGTACCCCAGGGACGTGGCGGCCGCGACCAGGGCGCTGGCGGCGAATCCCAGCAGCAGACCCAGCAGGAAGCGCCGGTGGCGCGTCCGGAGCACCGGAAGGCGGATGCGCACGAGAGCCTCTCAGCGACCTTGCAGAGGATTCGGTCGTTTGCGCCCCTGGCGCATTCGGCTGTTCACTACTTGGACCACGCGGCATGGCAGCATTAGCGTGGCTCCCCGGTCAACTGATACGCCGCCCAATAGTACGGATGGGGGTGCTTCTGCAGGGCGGCGAGTTGGGCCTGCCGGAGCGACTCTCCCTTGGGGCGGCCCGCCTCGGCGCTGGCGCGCTGGAGGACTACGCTGAGGACCTCCACCGCCTTCAGGGCGGCGTCCAGCGATTCCTGAAGGCGACCCAAGGCCCGCGCGGTGACCGCGGCGTTCGCATAGGCGATGGTGGCCTCGTCGAACCTTCCCTGCCGCTCCAGCTCCCCCGCGACCCGCTGCTATACATGACGACCTAAATAATGCCGCATAATCTGGCGAGGACTGGATTGGGTTTTCTCCACAGATTCAGTTGAGCCGAGACGGCGGCTACCAGGTCCGTGAGCAGCGGAAAGTATTGGTTG
>Ga0181524_10000657_pt1 | contig 41438 bp, 37 predicted proteins | sample PEATcosm2014_Bin_34_FD_119761 | JGI IMG/M metagenome (GOLD analysis project Ga0181524, IMG submission 119761) | Peatland microbial communities from MTU Mesocosm Facility, Houghton, MI, USA - PEATcosm2014_Bin05_60_metaG | ecosystem: Environmental > Terrestrial > Soil > Wetlands > Peat | place... | reverse complement strand
TGGTCAGACCACCACGTTGATAGGCCGGAGGTGTACGCACAGCAATGTGTTCAGCCGACCGGTACTAATCGGCCGAGGGCTTGGGGCTCGTGCTCGCTATGGAAGGCTCGAGGGGTAGTTGGCGACAACACCCTCAAGCGGGAGCACCGGCGGTCGCCGATGCCCGCAGCGTGCTGCGGCACCCGCTCGAGCGAAAGGTTTCCGGTGGCCATAGCGGCAGGGTCACACCCGTTCCCATCCCGAACACGGAAGTTAAGCCTGCCCGCGCCGATGGTACTTGGGGGGAGACTCCCTGGGAGAGTAGGTCGTCGCCGGAATTCATCTCGGACAACGCCCACCTGCAAGCGCAGGTGGGCGTTGTCGTGTCCGTGGAGAGGTAACGTTCCCGCTTGTGGCCAATTCACGCGGTGCCCCGGGACAGCGTCGCGCCCGTGGTGCGGCTCCGGCGGTTCGAAGCGAACAGAGGGCGGCGACAAGGCCGCGCGCTCCGTCTCGCGAAGGCCCGCAAGCTCTGCGGGATCGCGAATCGGAGCGCGAGCGCCGTGCTCGCAGGCGGGCCGAGGGCGACGAGCTGCCGCCCGAGGTCCGTGACGAGCTACGGAGAGCAGTCGGTCCCGATCGCTCCGCCGGGCTGGAGCGGCGCCTTGGCATCGCGACCCGCGCCTACGAGCGCGACCGGTACCGGGAGGCGCTATCGGAGCTGCGCGTGCTCGCCCGGCTGGCGCCGGAGGTCGGGGCGCTTAGAGAGCTGCACGGCCTCACGCTCTACCGGCTCGGCCGCTGGCGGGAGGCGGTTCGCGAGCTTCGGGCCTTCCACGACCTCACCGGGTCGTTCGACCAGCATCCTGTGATCGCCGACTGTGAGCGGGCTCTCGGTCACGACAAAGCCGTCGTCGCCGTTTGGGACGCGTTGCGACAAGCCGGCGTGGACAGGGAGGTTCTCGTCGAGGGCCGGCTCGTCATGGCCGGCACGCTGGCCGACCGGGGCGAGCTCAAAGCGGCGATCACCCTCCTCGCGCCTGGCGGCAAGTCCCTCCGCCATCCCGACACGTGCCACCTCCGGCAGTGGTACGCCCTCGGCGACCTCTACGAAAGGGCGGGCGACCTCCCGCGGGCGCGGGAGCTGTTCACGCGCGTCGCCTCCTTCTCGCCCGAGCTCTTCGACACCCAGGACCGTCTGGCCGCCCTGCGCTGATCCGGGCGAACGCGCCGTCGCCCGCGGCCGGGCTGAGTTGGCCGTTGAGGAGCAGGACCACGGCAGCGGCGTTGCGGTCGTCGGGGCAGCGCCGCGACGAAGTACCGTCAGTGGTGTGGACCGCGTGGGCCTTGTCGGCCTGCCCAACTCGGGCAAGTCTTCCCTCTTCAACGCGCTGACGGGCGGCGATGCGGTCGTCGCGTCCCACCCGTTCTCGACGATTGAGACCGAGGTGGGGGTCGCGCACGTTCCCGACCCTCGGGTCGACGCGCTCGCGAAGATGAGCGAGAGTCGCAAGATCGTCTATGTCGGCTTCGAGGTCGTCGACATCGCCGCGATAGGAAAGGGCGGTGAGAAGGGCGATGCCCTCGGGGGCCGTTTTCTTGCAGGGGTTCGCGAGGTTGACGCCCTGTGCTTGGTGCTGCGCAGCTTCGAGGACGACAACGTGCCCGGCGACTGTGATCCTCTGGCCGCACTCTCGGTCATCGAGCTCGAGCTCGCGCTGGCAGACATGGCGACACTCGAGCAGCAGCTCACAAAAAAGCGCAGCCGTATCGCGCCGGTCGACCCAGCCGTCGCGGCCGGCTTGAAAGCCGCGCCGGCGGCGCTGAGTGTCCTCGAGCAGGGCACGCCCTTGTACCGTTCGAGTCTGCGGGTGGGCGACCGCGAGGCGTTGAAACCGTTCTTCCTGCTGACCGACAAGCCGACGATGGCCGTGGTCAACGTGGGCGAGGACGAGCTCGCCGACAGCGACGAGCTGGTGTCCTCGGTGGAGAAGGAGGTCGGCGGTGCCGTGGACGTGCTTGCCGTCTCCGTCCAGCTCGAGGCCGAGGCGGCCAGGCTCGACCCGGCCGGGCGGGCTGAACTGCTCGAGGGTCTCGGCCTCGGGCAGGGCGCGGTCGTCCGCGTCGCGCAGGCTGCATTCGACATTCTCGGCAAGTGGGTGTTCCTCACCACCGGCGAGGACGAGTCGCGGGCCTGGGTCTTCCGCAGAGGGGCAAAGGCCCCCGAATGCGCCGGAGTCATCCACTCCGATCTCCAGCGGGGCTTCATCAAGGCCGACGTGATCCGGTGGGACGAGCTGCTCGAGTTCGGCTCGCTTGCTGCCGCCCGCGCAAAGGGCAAGGTTCGGCTCGAAGGCAAGGAGTACGCCGTGCACGACGGCGACGTGCTCGAGATCCGGTTCAACGTCTAGGGCTCGATCGTGAGTGCCGCCGACCTGCTGGAGCGCTGGCGGTCAGATCTCGAGTCGTGGGCGATCCCCGCCGAGATTCTTGCGGCCGCGCCCGCATCTCCATGGGTGCTGCCGCGCCAGGTCTTCGTCCGCAGGGCCGAAACAAGGCGTGGGGCTTGCTGGGGTCCTTCCTACCAACGAGCCTGGGAGGCTCTGGCCGCGTCCGGCTCGGTTCTCGATGTCGGCGCCGGCGCCGGCGCTGCGTGCCTCCCGCTAATGCCCCGGGCGACGGCTGTGACCGCTGTCGACAGCGATCAGGAGCTGCTGGGCGTCCTGGTCGAGACCGCCGACCGGCTCGGCACGGCGGTGCGCGCGATCTGTGGCCGCTGGCCGGAGGTCGCCGGCGAGGTCGGGCCGGCTGACGTGGTGACGTGTCATCACGTGCTGTACAACGTCGCGGACCTTGGGCCCTTCGTCGCCGCGCTCAGCGCCCACGCGCGTCGGCTCGTCGTGGTGGAGCTCACCGCTCGCCACCCGCTCACTGCGCTGAATCCGCTTTGGGAACGCTTTCACGGTCTTGTCCGACCGGAGGTCCCGACCGCCTTCGACGTGCTGGCGCTGTTGGAGGCGCTCGGGCTTGCGCCTTCTCACGAGGTCTGGTCGCAATCGGACGAGTCCGGGCACGAGAGCTTCGAGGATCTCGTCGAGGTGACAAGACGCCGCCTTTGCCTGGGCCCGAGCCGCGCGGGCGAGGTGGCCTCGGCCCTGCGCGAGCTCGGCATCGATAGCGGCCGGCCAGTCGGTATCGGGTCGTCGGGCGTCGATCTGGTCACGATCTGGTGGGCCGGAGGCGTTTGATCGCCAACGACGGCAGGCTCTAGGATCCCGCGAGGAGCGCCCATCAGGGCGCGGCACGGACCCGTACCGACCCGATCCGGTGGAGAAATTCGCCCCCGCTGCGGCGGAGGGGTTCGAGCGAATGCGCCGACCAGGAGGAACGACATCATGGGAATCAACATCCGCGAGACGCTCGGGGACGAGGCTGACTCCCTGCTCGGCCATGAGTGCAAGACGATCGGGCGAGACCAGCTCTCGCTCCCCGGGCCTGACTTCGTCGACCGGGTCCTCGTCCAAAGTGACCGGCCGGTACCTGTCTTGCGCAACCTGCAGCAGTTGTTCAACCACGGCCGACTGGGCGGCACCGGGTACCTGTCGATCCTGCCGGTCGACCAAGGGATCGAGCATTCCGCGGCCGCGAGCTTCTCCAAGAACCCGGCGTACTTCGACCCGCAGAATCTCGCCGAGCTAGCCCTTGCGGCCGACTGCAGCGCGTTTGCCTCGACGCTGGGCGTCCTCGGCATCGTCGCTCGTCGCTATGCCCACAAGATTCCCTTGATCGTCAAGCTCAACCACAACGAGCTCCTCACTTACCCGAACCGGGGCGACCAGGTGCCCTTCGCTTCAGTCCAGCAAGCCGTCGACCTTGGGGCCATGGGCGTGGGTGCCACGATCTACTACGGCTCGGAGGAGGGGACCCGGCAGATCCGAGAGGTGAGCGCGCTCTTTGCCGAAGCACACCGCCACGGCCTGTTCACGGTCCTGTGGTGCTACCTGCGCAACCCGGCGTTCAAGACCCCTGAGGCCGACTATGCCCTGGCGGCCGACCTCACGGGGCAGGCGAACCACCTCGGAGTCACGATCGAAGCCGACATCATCAAGCAGAAGCAGCCGGAGAACAACGGCGGCTACACAGCGCTCAAGTACGGTCGCACGGATCCCCTCGTCTACAGCAAGCTGACGACAGAACACCCGGTCGACCTCACCCGCTGGCAGGTCGTCAACTGCTACGCGGGGCGTATCGGGCTCATCAACTCCGGCGGCGAGTCATCGGGCGCCAGCGACTTCGCACAGGCCGTGCGGACCGCCGTGATCAACAAGCGCGCCGGTGGTATGGGGCTGATTCTGGGGCGCAAGGCCTTCCAGCGCCCGTTGCGCGATGGGGTGGACATCATCCACGCCGTTCAGGACGTGTACCTCGACGAGTCCGTCACGGTGGCGTAGAGCCGGCCGGAGAACCTCACCGGGTCGTCCGCGGCCGCCCTTCCCGGGCGTCCGGGACTCCGAGCGCGGCCTGCGACGGCCGCGCACATGACCGGGATGCAAAGGTGTCGGCGGTAGAATGCCGACAACCACGGGCAAGCAGGTGAGAAGGTGATCGCGACAGTCGCGGCGGGTACGCCGGTGAGCCGGGTGGAGGAGCCGTGACGACAAAGTCCAAGCCGGTCAACGAACCGGGCAAAGTCGAGACGATCGACCAGGTGGTGATTCGTTTCGCCGGGGACTCCGGCGATGGGATGCAGCTCACCGGCGACAGGTTCACTGACGAGAGCGCACTGTCCGGCAACGACTTGTCGACGCTTCCCAACTATCCGGCCGAGATCCGGGCCCCGGCAGGCAGCCTGGCGGGTGTCTCCGCGTTCCAGATCCACATCTCTGACCACGAGATCCTCACGCCCGGCGACGCGCCAAACGTGCTCGTGGCGATGAACCCCGCGGCTTTGAAGGCAAATGTCGGTGACCTGCCGTCCGCAGGCACTCTCGTGATCAACGTGGATTCATTTGACGAACGGTCCTTGGCCAAGGCGGGCTACGAGACCGACCCGCTCAAAGACAGCAGCCTGTCCGCCTTCCGGGTCTACGAGATCCCGATGACCTCGCTGACCCTCGAGGCGTGCAGGCCGACCGGGGCCAAGCCGCGTGATGCGGAGCGGAGCAAGAACTTCTTCGCTCTCGGACTGCTGTCGTGGCTCTACCACCGGCCGATCATCGACACCGAGCGCTGGATCGCCCGTCGTTATGGCCGTGTGTCGATCGTCGCAGAGGCGAACACCCTGGCGTTCCGGGCCGGCTACAACTTCGGCGAGACCGCAGAGGTCTTCGAGTCCTCCTACGAGATAGCGCCGGCCGAGCACCTCCCGGGCACCTACACGAACGTGACCGGCAATGTGGCGCTCGCCTGGGGGCTTCTCGCCGCGTCCCAGCTGGCCAAGCTGCCCCTGTTTCTCGGGTCCTACCCGATCACGCCGGCGTCGGACATCTTGCACGAGCTTTCCAAGCACAAGAATTTCGGCGTGCGGACCCTGCAGGCCGAAGACGAGATCGCCGGCATCGGCGCGGCGCTCGGAGCGGCCTTTGGTGGTGCCCTCGGGGTGACGACCACGAGCGGGCCGGGCATCGACCTGAAGGCGGAGACCGTCGGTCTCGCCGTGAGCCTGGAGCTGCCACTGCTCATCGTCGACATTCAGCGTGGCGGACCGTCGACAGGGCTTCCCACCAAGACCGAGCAGTCGGATCTCCTGCATGCAATGTTCGGCCGCCACGGCGAGGCTCCTGTCCCCATCGTGGCCGCGAAGACACCCTCGCATTGCTTCTATGCCGCGATCGAAGCAGCCCGCATCGCCCTCAAGTACCGGACACCGGTCTACCTGCTTTCCGACGGCTATCTCGCTAATGGATCCGAGCCCTGGCGCCTTCCCGATGTCGAGTCGCTGCCGGACATCTCGGTGGAGTTCGCGACCGAGCCGAACGCGACGGGCACCGACGGGGAGCCGACCTTCTGGCCGTTCGCGCGGGACCCCGACACGCTCGCGAGGCCGTGGGCGATTCCGGGTACGCCGGGCCTCGAGCACCGGATCGGCGGTCTCGAGAAGCAGGACGGTGTCGGGACGGTCTCCTACGAGCCCGCGAACCACGAGGTGATGGTCAGGGCTCGCGCGGCCAAGATCGCCGGCATCGCGAAGAACCTCCCGACGGCCGAAGCCGAAGACCCCGATGGCGACGCGAGGGTGTTGCTGCTCGGCTGGGGGTCGACCTACGCGGCCATCACCGCCGGCGCGAAGCGCGTGCGCAGGGCGGGCAAGTCGGTCGCGCAGATGCACCTGGTTCACCTGAACCCGTTCCCGCCCAACCTCGGCGAGGTCCTACGGTCCTATGAGGTGATCCTCGTCCCGGAGGGCAACCTCGGTCAGCTGACCCGCCTTGTACGCTCCGAGTTCCTCGTGGATGCCAGGGTGCTGTCGAAGGTGCAGGGATCCCCCTTCCGGGTCGACGAGATCGAGCTGGCCATCCTTCAAGAGATCGAGCGCCTCGAGTCGGGCGCGGAGGTACGGGATGCCTCCGGCCAGGTCGATGCCCGTGGTAGAGGACCCGCTGCCAGCGGGTCAACCGCCGAGGAGGCTGCACTGTGACCGACGTGGCCGTTCCCTTGACGACCCGAAAGGACTGGGCAAGTGACCAGGAGGTCCGCTGGTGCCCGGGCTGCGGGGACTACAGCATCTTGTCCGCTGTGCAACTGCTTCTGCCCGAGCTCGGCGTCCAGCGCGAGAACACCGTGTTCATCTCCGGGATCGGCTGCGCGGCCCGCTTCCCGTACTACATGAACACCTACGGCATTCATTCGATTCACGGCCGCGCCCCTGCGATCGCGACAGGCCTGGCGGTGACGCGGCCCGATCTCGACGTGTGGGTCGTGACCGGGGACGGCGACTCACTCTCGATCGGTGGCAATCACCTGGTCCACGCGCTCCGGCGCAATGTGAAGCTCACGATCCTGATGTTCAACAACCAGATCTACGGCTTGACCAAGGGCCAGTACTCGCCGACGTCCGAAGTCGGCAAGATCACCAAGTCGACCCCCTTCGGCTCGCTCGACACGCCGTTCAACCCGGTGAGCCTCGCGCTCGGTGCCGAGGCGACCTTCGTCGCACGGACCCACGACCTGGATCGCAAGCACATGATCGAGACGTTCCGCCGTGCACACGAGCATCCGGGCGCGTCCTTTGTCGAGGTCTACCAGAACTGCAACGTCTTCAACGACGGTGCGTTCGAGGCGATCAACAGCAAGGAGAACCGCGCCGACATGCTGATCCCGCTCGAGCACGGACAACCCATCCGCTATGGCGCCGACGGCGAACACGGGGTCGCCTCCGATGGCCAGGGTGGTCTCCGCCTCGTCGAGGTAGCCGACGTCGGCGAAGAGGCGTTGGTCGTCCACGACGAGCACCGGGTTGATCCGAGCCTGGCCTTCGCGCTGTCGCGCCTCGCGACCGGACCACACGAGCCGACCCCGATCGGCGTGTTCCGAGCGGTCGAACGCCCGGATTACGGCAGTTTGGTCGACCACCAGCTCCTCGAGGCGCGGATGCGCGAAGGGGCCGGCGACCTCTCCTCACTACTACGATCCGGAGCCACCTGGAACTACGGCTGACGCTCGGGCCGCACAGTCCTCGAGCGGCCGGAAGGCCATGCCGGTGCGGGGCTTGGGCTGGAAGAAGGTGCTCTTGGGAGCCATTAGGTGGCCGCCGTTCGCGACGCGCTCGATACTGGTGACCGGGACCGGCCTCAGCAAGAACGCAGCGTCAGCTCGACCCTCACGGACCGTGGCTATCGCCTCGTGCCATCCGGTCTGGTAGGTGAGCTCGTGCGCGGGGAGGCTGTCCAGCGCCACCTTGAGCCGGCTCGAGTCGAGATCGTCCTCCGCGGCCTGCTCTAGAGCAGGAAGCGGGTAGAGAAGCTTGAACCCGTCCCTCGTGAGCAGACCGATCACGCCTGGGGCCGCAGTGGCCGGGAGGGCGAACAGATCCTCTGGCGCAGACTGGATCCGGAAGAATGGCGCGAGCAGATCAGCCAGACGGTCCGGGGGGATCCCCTTCACGACCCGGTGGACCGCCCTGATGGAGAGCTCCTCCTCGCAGAGCTCGACGACGAAAGCGAGCGCGAGGTCGTGCGGTCCTGGCGAGTCGTTGTTTCGTGTGCGGCATTCTGTGGCATAGGTGCAGGCGGTCTCGTAACGGTGATGGCCGTCGGCGATGAGCACCGGAGCGCTCGCGCCAAGCGCGGTGACCTCGGCCATCTGGCGCTCGTCGGTCATGGGCCAGGTCTCGTGGACCACCCCGGCAGCGTCGGTGGCCCGCCAACCGGCCTCCCCGGCTCGCGACATCGCCTCCCGGCAGAGGGACGTAAGGCCTCTCGCGAGAGAGAGCACCCAGATCGGCGAGGTGTTCAATCGGGTGCTCCTCAACAGCGAGAGCCGGTCCGTGCTGTCCTTCGGGATTGTCTGCTCGTGGGGAAGTACCTGTCCGGTGCCGTGAAGATCGAGACCGAGCGCGCCGAGGAGCCCGGTCGTCACCCTCTTGTGCCCGCGCTCGTCGTGGAAGGTCATGCGGTAGAGGTAGAACGCCGGGAACCCGTCACGGCGCAGGATGCCGGCCTCGAGCCAGCCGCGGAAGGTCCGTGCGGCGTTCTGGTACTGGTCGAGACCGTTTGACTGGTCGCGAACGGGGAGCTCGACGTGGATGGCGTTGTAGGCGCTCCTTGTGGCGAGCCTGGCCCGTTCGGCAGGACCGACCACGTCGTAGGGCGGCGACACGACGTCATCGGGATCTACGCGAGCCGGGTTGTAGCGGATCGCTGCGAATGGTTCGAGGCGGGCCATCGCCATTGCGTAGCACATTGAGTCCGGCCGCTCTGGCAGGATCTCCGATCGTGACCTGGCTCCTCGATTGCGACGGCGTCGTGTGGCTCGCCGAACAGGCGATCGCGGGCGCGCGAGAGGCCGTGACGACCTTGCGAGCCTCGGGTCACCGGGTGGTCCTGCTTACCAACAACTCCTTTCCAAGGCGTTCCGACCACCTCGCGAAGCTCGAACGCATGGGGATGCCGACGGACCCGGCGGACGTCCTGAGCTCGGCAATGGCCGCGGCGCTCCTGCTCGAGGCGGGTGAGCGGGCCCTTGTGCTCGGAGGCCCGGGGATAGTCGAAGAGCTGATGGCGCGCGGCGTCACCTCCGTGAGACCCGGCACGGGGCGAGAGGTCGGTCCAGTGGACGCCGTCGTCGTCGGGATGGACCCGTCCTTCGACTTCTCGTCGCTAGCCGCCGCGGCGACGGCGCTGCGTGCGGGTGCTCGCCTCATCGGGACGAACGACGATCCCGCGTTCCCCACACCGGCAGGCATGCTTCCCGGTGCCGGAGCGCTGCTGGCCGCGGTGGCCCGTGCAGGCGAGGCGGCACCGATAATCGCCGGCAAGCCCTATCCGCCGACGGTGGCCCTCGTGCGCGAGCGGATCGGCGAGGTCGAGATCGTCGTGGGCGATCGTCCTTCGACCGACGGCCTTCTCGCGCGGAGGCTGGAGACCCGTTTCGGGCTCGTGCTCACAGGTGTCACACCTGCCGGCCACGGTCAGCTCGACCCGGAGCCCGACCTCGAGGCATCCGATCTGCTCGCCCTGGCTCACGCCGAGCTCCACTGAGCGTCACCTCAGAGCGTGCTAGCTCGAGCAAGCACAGGTCCTGGGGCCGGGCTCTGGGTGCTTGCTGTTGCAAGCAAATGGGTATAATAGAGGCATGTCAAAGAAGAAGCCTCTAGAGAGGTATGTGGACGCCGGCAAGGAATTCACCGAGACGAGCCGCAAGCGAGTCCAAAAGGTCGCTCGCGATCTCGCCAGGGAAAGCGAGGCCGGACGCGAGCATGCGGAGGATTGGGCGGAGGAGTTCGTCCAACGCGGTCGCCGGACCGCAGAGCAGTTCGCCGAGCTCGTCAGGAAAGAGATTCGCGAGCAGATCAAGCAGTTCAACCTCGCGACGAATCAGGACGTGATCAAGGTCGTGCAGCAGTTCATCGAGCGCACCACCAAGGCCGCTGCTCCTGTGATGGAAGCAGCAAGCCGAAAGGTGACGGCGACCAAGAAGGCGGCAACCGGCAAGGCTGCGTCTGCCAAGAAGGCTGCGTCTGCCAAGAAGGCTGCGTCTGCCAAGAAGCCGGCGACGGCGAGCAAGACTCCTGCGGCCAACAGGGCGGCTGCTGTGAAGAAGCCGGCGACGGCGACCAAGGCTCCTGCGGCCAACAAGCCTGGTGCTGTGAAGAAGACGGCTGCTGTGAAGAAGACGGCTGCGGCCAAGAAGTCGGCGACGGCGAGTAAGGCTCCTGCGGCCAAGAAAGCCCAGCCCAGCGCCAGTTGATCCTTGACGCCTCCCTCGCGGGTGGCGGCTGGGCACTGGGACCGCAAGGATGGCGGTATGTCGACCATCCTTCTAGTGGTCCATCCCGAGAGACCAGCCGCGTGGGAGCTGGCCAATATCGCCACGCGCTGGTGGCAGCGCCAGGGCCGTGACCTGATCGAGGTCCGGGAGGCCGAGCCTGGGTCAGCGTTGGCCGTCCGCGACGACGTCGAGTTCGCGCTCAGTCTCGGCGGTGACGGAACGATGCTTCGCACCGTGGAGCTTGTCCTGGCTTCGCGGGTGCCCGTGCTCGGTGTGAACCTGGGCAGGATGGGCTATCTCACCGCGGTCGAGCCGGCCGGCATGGAGCGAGCCTTTGAGGCGATGCTGGCGGGGGACTACCTCGTCGAGGAGCGCATGGCCCTGGAGGTGGAGATCACAGGAAGCGTGCAGGGGCGGTTCATGGCGCTCAACGACGCGATCGTCGAGAAGACCGCGCCGGGGCACACGATCCGCGTGGCCGTGGAGATCGCCGGGCGCCCGTTTCTCACCTATGTCGCTGACGGGATACTCGTCTCGACGCCGACCGGCTCGACCGCCTACAACCTGTCGGCGCGGGGCCCCGTCGTCTCCCCGCGACTACGGGCCATAGTGTTGACGCCCGTGTCGCCGCACATGTTGTTCGACCGGTCCCTCGTGCTCGAGCCCGGGGAACATGTCCGGCTCACAGTCGTCGACGACCGGGCTGCCGCCGCCGTGATCGACGGCGCGCGCATCATCGGGCTGGCCCTGGGCGACAGCGTGCTGTGCCGGGCGGCCGCAGAACCGGCGCGGCTGGTCAGCTTCGGCGAGCGGGACTTCCACTCGGCACTCCGGCACCGCTTCGGCTTGACCGATCGCTGACAGCGGCGATGCTTGTCGAGCTGCGAGTGCGTGACCTGGGTGTCATCGCAGACCTCGACCTGGTGATCGGCCCGGGCATGACAGCGCTCACCGGCGAGACCGGTGCCGGAAAGACGCTCGTCGTCGAAGCGCTCGAATTGCTGCTCGGAGGTCGGGCCGACGCTGCCATTGTGCGGGCCGGCGCCTCGGAGGCGGTGGTCGAAGGGCGTTTTGTCGTCGATGAACGAGAGCTCGTGCTGTCGCGGGCGGTTCCAACTGCCGGGCGGTCTCGCGCCTATGTGGATGGTCGTATGGCGCCGGCATCCGTGCTGTCCGAGCTCGGTGAGGACCTCGTCGACCTGCACGGCCAGCATGTGCATCAGTCATTGCTCCACCAGGCGGCACAGCGGGAGGCCCTAGACGTCTTTGCCGGCGCCGACCTCGAGCCGCTTGCCCAAGCGCGACAGGAGCTCGCTGCTATTGACGCCCGCCTTAGCGACCTCGGCGGCGATCCACGGGCGCTTGCCCGTACGGTCGGTCTTCTCCGCTTTCAGCTCGACGAGATCGCCGCGGCAGCGATCACAGCTCTCGACGAGGAGGAGAAGCTCGTTGCCGAGGAGTCGGTTCTCGCACAGATCGGGGCGCTCAGGGTTGCGACGGCCGAAGCACGCAACGCTCTGGCGGGGCCCGACGCGTCTCTGGCTCACGCCAGCCTTGGGGCCAGCGACCTGCTCGGGATGGCGGCATCCAGGCTGGCGGCTCACGAGACCCTGTCGGATATTGCCGCGCGGATCAGAGCCGCACAGGCCGACATCGAGGACGCGGCCCGGGAACTGAGGCTGCGAGACGAGCGGCTGGAGGAGGACCCCGACCGCCTCGAGGCAGTCCGCCAGCGCCTCCAGCTCTTGGCAGACCTGCGGCGCAAGTACGGCTCGAGTCTCGCCGACGTCCTCGAGTTCGAGCGAGCAAGCCAGCTACAGCTGGCCGAGCTGGAAGCGGCGGAAGAGACACGCTGTGGTTTGGAAGCCCGTCGTCGTGCCGCGGCCGAGCTCCTCGAACAGGCGGAGAAGCGACTCGGGGCGAGCCGGAGGCAGGCCGCGCCCAAGCTCGCTGCTGCGGTGGAGGCTCACTTGCGCGAGCTCGCCCTGCCCGGAGCCCGACTAGAGGTTCGCGTCGGCGACGACCCCGCCGGTCAAGAGGTCGAGTTCCTGCTCGGGGCGAACCCCGGGGAGCCGGCGCTGGCCTTCGCGAAGGTGGCTTCCGGCGGGGAGCTCGCCCGGACGATGCTTGCGACTCGTCTCGTCTTGTCAGTTGCACCGCCGACACTCGTCTTTGACGAGGTCGATGCCGGCGTGGGAGGCGAGGCCGCATTGGCCGTGGGTCGCGCGCTGTGCGCGATCGGGCGTGATCACCAAGTTCTGGTCGTCACGCACCTCGCGCAGGTGGCCGCGTTCGCCGACGAACAGGTGCTGGTGTCCAAGAGCGAGGCAGAGGGCCGGACCGTGGCGCGGGCCCGGCCCGTCACCGGCGAGGACCGGGTCGTCGAGCTCTCGAGGATGCTCTCGGGCCACCCCGACAGCGCGGCGGCGCGCCGCCACGCAAGAGAGCTGCTGGCGCTGGCCGCCAGGTCCGTCACGGCCCCGAGTGGCTCCAGTAGCCTTGAGTGATACCGGACGGGAGGAGAGCGTGACGAAGTTCGTGTTCGTGACAGGTGGCGTGATGAGCTCTCTCGGGAAGGGGCTCACGGCCTCCTCCCTCGGCCGGCTCCTCAAGTCGCGTGGTCTCCGGGTCACAATGTGCAAGCTTGACCCTTACATCAACGTCGACCCCGGCACGATGAACCCTTTCGAGCACGGTGAGGTCTTCGTCACCGAAGACGGCGGCGAGACCGATCTCGACCTCGGGCACTACGAGCGGTTCATAGACGAGTACCTTCACAAGGACTCGAACGCCACGACGGGACAGATCTATTCGTCGGTGATAGCCAAGGAGCGACGCGGCGACTATCTCGGCAAGACGGTGCAGGTCATTCCGCACATCACCGACGAGATCAAAGAGCGAATCCGGCGTCTCGGCCGCGAGAACATCGACGTGGTCATCGTCGAGGTTGGCGGCACCGTCGGTGACATTGAGATCGTGCCTTTCCTCGAGGCCATTCGCCAATTCCGCCGTGACATCGGCCGGGACAACGTCTGCTACCTGCACCTGACGCTCGTGCCCCATTCGCTGCCTTCGGGGGAGCAGAAGACCAAGCCGACACAGCATTCGGTCACCGAGCTGCGCGGGCGCGGCATCCAGCCCGACGTGATCGTCTGCCGTAGCCATCATCCGATCTCAGCGAACCTGAAGCGCAAGATCTCCCTGCTTTGCGATGTGCCGACCGAAGCGGTCGTGTCTGCTATCGATGCCGAGAACATCTACGAGATCCCACTCGTGTTGCATGCCGAAGGGCTTGACGAGATCGTTTGCAGGATCCTGCGCCTGGACAACTCGGATCGTCTGATCGACCTCTCGGGCTGGGAGGCGCTCGTCGAGCGCGTGCGTGCCACCTGCGAAGTGGTTCGCATCGGCGTGATCGGGAAGTACGTCAACCTTCCCGACGCTTACCTGTCGGTTGTCGAGGCCCTCAAGCACGCCGGCTTCCATCACGGGACGAAGGTTGAGATCGACTGGGTCCAAGCCGAGGAGGTGACGGGCATGCTCGCCCTGACCCGCCTCGACAGCCTCGATGGGATCGTGATCCCCGGTGGTTTCGGCGAGCGCGGCCTGGAGGGCAAGATCGCTGCGGCCGGCTATGCGCGTGAGCACGCCATTCCGTGCCTCGGTCTGTGCCTGGGCCTGCACATGATGGTGGTCGAGTTCGCCCGCTCCGTCGTCGGCCTCCAAGGAGCCAACAGCCGCGAGCTCGCCCCCACGACGCCACATCCGGTCATCGACCTCATGGACGACCAGGTCGACGTCGAGGAAAAGGGCGCCACGATGCGGCTCGGAGCATGCCTGGCCCAGCTGGAGCCGGGCTCGCAGGTGGCCGCCATCTACGGGTCCGAGATCGTCTCCGAGCGGCACCGGCACCGCTATGAGGTCAATCCTCGCTACCGCGAGCGGCTCACTGCAGCCGGTCTCAGGTGCTCGGGCACCTCGCCGGACGATCGACTCGTGGAGTTCATCGAGCTGCCAGGGCACCCGTTCTGGATTGGCACCCAGGCTCATCCCGAGTTCAAGAGCCGGCCGGACCGGCCTCACCCGCTGTTTCGCGCGTTGGTCGGAGCGGCGCTCAATCGGGCCCACGAACGTACTCCTCGGCTCTACGACCTCGATAATGTCCCCTCCTGAGCTCGACGCTCAAGGCGCGCACACGGGGCCGACAAGAGCCGGCGGGGCCTGGATGGGAGACAGCGCCACGTTTCGCCAGATCGGCGAGCGACCGCGGTACTCGGGCGAACGCCTGCGGGTGGTCATCGGCACCTTCGTGGGCCCGGACGGGTTTACTTTCGAGCGCGAAATTGTGCGGACCTTCGGGGCTGTCTGTGTCGTGCCGCTCGAGAGCGATCGCGATCACGTGTTGCTCGTGCGCCAGTACCGGGGCCCGGTCGACCAGGCGCTGCTCGAACTTCCCGCCGGAAAGCTCGACGTCCCCGGCGAGCCGCCGGAGCTGTGCGCGGCGCGGGAGCTCGCCGAGGAAGTCGGGGTGAAGGCCGAGCGGTTCACCGAGCTCGGCCACTTCTGGAATTCCCCCGGGTACTGTGACGAGCTGACCGTTTGTTTTCTTGCCGAGGAGCTCGGGGCGGGCACCCGCTCTGCGGACGGAATCGAGGAGGAGCATCTCGTCGTCGAGCGAGTCTCCCTGCGCTCGGTCGAGGACCTCATAGCGGCGGGCGACATCGCGGACGCAAAGACGATTGCGGGCCTGCTGTTGACGCGCTCGTTCCTCGAGATGCCGCGTCCGGGCTCGTATCCGTCCGGCTGAGGGGCCGTTCGTTGGCCGCGCAGGCCGTGCTGAGCCGGGACGCTGAGGAGTTTCTCTCCTATCTGGCCGTGGAACGGGGGCGAGCACCTGCGTCCATCTCCGCCTACCGGCGCGATCTGGCCGCGTACGAGCGTTTCCTCGCCGACAGAGGTGTGACGCTGTTGAAAGCCGACGTCGGCCTCGTCGAGGCATACGTGGCGCTCCTCAGCGAAACAATGCGACCGACTTCGACGGCGCGGGCGCTGGCAGCTGTTCGTGGCCTCCATCGTTTCTGCGTGGACGAGCGTGGAGCGACGCTCGATCCGACCGAGGGCGTCTCGACGCCGCGGATCCCCCAGGCCATCCCGAAGGCGCTCTCGGAGAGCGAGGTGGAGCTCCTTCTCTCGGCGGTCGTCGGTGAGGACCCGCGGGCACTGCGCGACCGGGCGATCCTGGAGACCCTCTACGCGACCGGGATGCGAATCTCGGAGCTGGCCGGCCTCCGGCTCGGCGACCTCGACACCCGCCAGGGCTTGGCCGTCGCTTACGGGAAGGGGTTGAAGGAGCGCCTGGTCCCCATCGGCAGGCAGGCGCTGTCGGCGCTCGAGGCCTGGCTGGGATCGGAGGGGCGCAACGCCATGGCCCCGGCGCGCTGGGCGCGGCGGGTCGACGCGGAAGCGGTGTTCATCTCGACCCGCGGCAGGCGGATGTCACGTCAGGCCGTGTGGCAGGTCGTCAGGACCGCCGCTGTGAAGGTCAAGCTCGAGGACCGGGTGACGCCCCACGTGCTGCGGCACTCCTGTGCCACACACCTGCTCGAGCACGGCGCGGACATTCGCGTGGTCCAGGAGCTGCTCGGGCACGCGACCATCACGACAACGCAGGTCTACACGAAGGTCTCGCCCGAGTTGCTCCGCCGCGTCTACGAACAGGCCCATCCCCGGGCTCTGGTCACCCGCGCGGCCGGCGCCGCTCCAGGCGCGCCGCCGAGGCGGTGAAGTTCACAGGCGGGCCTGGACCCGCCGGCGACCCGTCACGGCGCTGAGGTTCACAAGCTGGCCTGGACACGCCGACGACACCTTGTGGGCCGCGCCGGGTCGCGCTGGGGCTAGTGTTGCGCCGTGGCGAACGAAACAGCTGCCGTCGATTACCGCGCGCTCCTCGAGGAGGAACGCGGATCGCTTGTACACCAGCTGCAGGAGATCGGTTTCGGCGAGGACGGCACACTGACCTACGACGCCAACTTCGCCGACTCCTCTCAGGTCACGGCCGAGCGCGGCGAGGCCGAGGCGCTTGCCGCGCAGCTGCAGGAGTCGCTCGAGCACGTGGAGGCGGCCCTGCGCAAGATCGAGCGGGGTACCTACGGCATCTGCGAGCGTTGCAGCAAGCCGATCTCCCCAGCCCGCCTAGAGGCTCAGCCAGCTACCGCCCTCTGCATCGACTGCGCTTCGGTTCGACGTTGACCGCCGGAGCGCGGTGGCGCTCGCTCGGGTCCAACCAGAGGCTCCCCACCTACGTCGTCATTGCGGCGGTCGCAGTCGGTGTCGCCGTGCTCGCGCTTCGGCACCACGTTCTCAACCAAGACACGCTGATATTCCTGCTGGCGCTCATTCCCGCCATAATCTGCCACGAGGTGAGCCACGGCGTTGTCGCGCTCTGGTGCGGCGACGACACCGCCAAGCGGGCTGGTCGGCTCACCCTCAATCCGCTCAAGCACATCGATCCGTTCGGCTCGATCGTCGTGCCACTGGTCCTCGTGCTGACTGGCGGGCCCCCTTTCGGCTGGGCCAAACCGGTACCTGTCGCCGTGAACCGCCTGCGCCATCCCAGGAACCAGTCGGTGCTGGTGTCGTTCGCCGGCCCGGCAACCAACATCATCCTGGCGACGATCGCGGGCATCGCCCTACATGAGCTCCTCGTGCACTCGCAGGGGGGTCTCGTCGCTCAGATCGTGTACGAGTTCGGGATCGTGAACGTCGTTCTCGCGGTGTTCAACTTGCTCCCGATCCCGCCGCTCGACGGTTCGGCGCTCGTCGAGCGGCTCCTGCCGGTGTCGGCGCTGCCCGGGTACTACCGAATGCGGATGGGCTTCATGGTGGTCGTGCTGCTGCTGGTCTTCTTGGACCAGGGCCTGCTGTCGCGAATCCTCTACGACGCCGAGAACTGGTACCTGAACCTGGTCGTGTGATGCAGCCGGGCCCGCCAGGCCGCCGAGTGTCGGTGGTGGGGCTGACGGCCCGCTACGGTGCCAGCAGCCCGATCGCCTGCCGGGCCCGGACAAGAGTCTGCGAGGCGACCGCACTTGCCTTGAGGGCGCCCTTTGCGAGCAGGAGAGGCACGGCGCTCGGGTCGGCGGTGATCTCGGCGTAGCGCGCACGAACCGGAGTGAGCACCTCCACGAGCGTCTCGGCGAGATCGGCCTTGAGCGGGCCGTAGCGGTCGTAGGAGGCGGTGACCTCGTCGATCGAGCGCTGCGATGCCGCCGCGAAGAGCTCTATGAGATTGGAGAGCCCCGGTTTGTGCTCGGGGTCGTAGCGCACTTCGCCGTCGGTGTCGGTGACGGCCTTGCGGATCTTCTGGTGGATCGCGTGCGGCTCGTCGATCAGGTCGATGGTTCCCAGCGGCGAGGTGACGGACTTCGACATCTTGCGATCCGGGTGCTGGAGGTCCATCACCCTGGCGGCGACCCTGGGCACTTTTGCCTCGGGGACGACGAAGGTCTTGCCGTAACGGCTGTTGAAGCGAACCGCGAGGTCACGGGCCAGCTCGAGATGTTGACGCTGGTCGTCTCCGACCGGCACCTTGTTCGTGTCGTAGAGGAGGATGTCAGCGGCCATGAGCACCGGATAGGTGAACAATCCCGCGCTCACCGACTCGTTGCCCTTGCTCTTCTCCTTGAACTGGGTCATGCGTTGCAGCTCGCCGTAGGTCGCCGTGCACTCGAGCAGCCAGGCCAACTCGGTGTGCTCGTGTACGTGGCTCTGGGCGAACACGGTGCAGATATCGGGGTCGAGCCCGCTCGCGAAGAGCCAGGACGCCGTCTCGAGCGTGCGGCTGCGACGCAGGGCGGGCTCCTCCTCGACAGTGAGGGCGTGCAGATCGACGACGCAGAAGACCGAGTTGGCGGCGTGCTGGTCGGCGACCCACTGGCGGAATGCGCCGAAGTAGTTGCCGATGTGCGGCGCGCCGGACGATTGCACCCCAGAGAACACCCGCTCCATCGGCTGCAGGATAGTGGGCATTGCCGCGACATCGAGTATTCCCGGGTCGCTCTGGTATCCGACCCTCACGCGCATGCGGCCGGTAACCTCGCTCGTGTGGCATACAAGGTCCACACCGATGTCTTCGCCGGTCCTTTCGACCTGTTGCTCAGGCTGATCACCGAGCAACGGGTCGATCTCTACGAGGTCGCCCTTGCCGACATCGTCGACGCCTTCCTTGCCGAGGTCGAGGCCATGCAGCGGCTCGACCTGGAGGTGGCCACCGAGTTCCTGGTCATCGCCGCGACCCTTGTCGAGCTGAAGTGCCGCAGGCTGCTGCCCGACCGCGAGGAGCCTGACGAGGAGAGTCTGGCCCTGTTGGAAGAGCGCGACTACCTGCTGGCGCGTCTGGTCGAGTGCACGACTTTCTCCGCCGCGGGACAACAGCTCGCCGTCGCGGAGCTTCGTGCCTCGAGGTCATGGCCCCGGCTCGCCGGGCTCGACGAGCGTTTCGAGGGCCTCCAGCCGGACCTGCTCGCGTTGCTGAGCCCTGAGGATGTTCGCCAGGCGGCCTTGCGGGCGCTCGCACCTCGGCCGACGCCTCACGTCGAAGTCGACCATGTCCTTGTCGATGAGGTCACCGTGGCCCAGGTCGTCAAGGTGCTGTGCGCCCGACTGCCCGGATGCTCTCCGACGACCTTCCGGGAGCTGACCGCTGGCGCCCGCACGCGCATGGAACTGGTCGTGCACTTCCTCGGCCTTCTGGAGCTTTACAAGCAAGGCTTCGTCGAGCTCGAACAGGCCACGACCTTTGGCGAGCTACGGGTGCTGTGGACCGGCGAGCTCTGCGAGGCCACGCCGGCGGCCGGGGATCTGGACGACGTGCTCGGGAGATTCGGCTGGCGTCAACGGGCCCATGCGTCGCTCGCGGACCTGGACTACCGGGGATGAGCGCTGAGGAGCCGGGCGTGAGGTCCGAAGCTGCCGCCGAGGCTCGGGACGACAACGGCGCCGAATGCCGGGCCGAGTCCGCGGCCATCGAGGCGGTGCTCACCGTCGCGACCGAGCCCGTGCCGCCTGGGCTGCTGGCCGAGCTTCTCGAGCTCCCAGTCGAGCGGGTGGAGGAGCTCTGCCGCAGGCTCGCAGCGACCTACGAGGCCGACGGTCGCGGATTCACACTGGCGAGAGTCGCAGGCGGGTATCGCTTTCAGAGCAGTCAAGAGTACGCGCCCTACGTGGAACGTTTCGTGCTGGACGGCGGACCGCAGAAGCTGTCTCCGGCGGCGCTCGAGACCCTGGCCGTCGTCGCCTACAAGCAGCCGATCTCCCGGTCGCAGATCTCGGCCATCCGTGGGGTCAACGTCGAGAGCGTGATGCGGATGCTGGTCGCGCGCGGCTACGTGCAGGCCGTTGGACGTGACGAGGGCCCCGGTCAGTCCATCTTGTTCGGGACCACCTCGATGTTCCTGGAGCGTCTGGGCCTCGATTCGGTCGATGACCTCCCACCGCTCGGCGCGTTCGTACCGCCGGTGTCGACAGTTGAGATGCTCGAGAACGTGCTCCGCTCCGAGCCGGGCGAGTGAGCGATGCCGAAGGCGAGCGGCTCCAGAAGGTGCTCGCTCGGGTCGGCTACGGCAGTCGGCGTGCCTGCGAGGCGCTGATCGCCGAGGGGCGGGTCACCGTCAACGGCGAGCTCGCCGTGCTCGGTCGGCGCGTCGGGGTCGAGACGGACCTCGTGGCGGTCGACGGAGCACCGGTGGGCGTCCTGCCGGGCCTGGTGTACTACCTGATGAACAAGCCCGCCGGGGTCGTGACGACTGCGGATGACCCGCAAGGGCGCCCCAGCGTGCTCGAGTTGCTGCCTGGCAAGCCACGGGTCTTCCCGGTCGGACGCCTCGACCGCCAGAGCGAGGGGTTGCTCGTGCTCACCAACGACGGCAGCTTCGCGCAGCTGCTTGCGCACCCAAGCTTCGGTGTGGACAAGGAGTACCTCGCAGAGGTCAGAGGGACCCCTGGTTCCGGAGCTCTCCGCCGTCTCAGGCAGGGAGTCTTGCTCGACGACGGCGAGACGACTGCCCCGGCCCGTGTGGCAGTCGTCTCTCCGGGCGTGATCCGCATCGTGATCCACGAGGGGCGCAACCGGCAAGTACGCCGTATGTGCGATGCGGTCGGCCATCCTGTCGTCAGGCTGGTCCGCACCAGGATCGGGCCGATCACCGACCGCTCGCTGCGCCCGGGGGCCTGGAGGCCGCTCGGGGCTCCCGAGGTGCGGGCGCTGACCGAGGCTGCCCTTCGCTCCTCGCCCAAGCGGTAGGTAGGCTCCCCGCCCATGGCAATGGTGCTGCGCGCTCTCCGGGGCGCGACGACCCTCGATGAGGACACCGGCGCGCAGGTCAACGACCGCGTCCGGGCTCTCATCAGCTCGATGCTGGAGCAAAACGAAATCGCTCACGACGACCTCGTCAGCGTCCTGTTCACGGCGACCGATGACATCTCCTCGATGTTCCCGGCGACGGCGGCCCGCTCGCTGGGACTCGGCGACGTCCCGCTCATCTGCGCTCGCGAGCTGAACGTCATTGGTGCCGTGCCACGTTGCATCCGGGTCCTGGTGCACTTCTACACCGAGCACTCCAGGGAATCGCTGCACCACATCTATCTCGAGGGTGCACGCGGGCTTCGCGATGACCTCCCCGACTGACTCGGCCGCTATCGGCACGACAGCCGCCCTGCAGCGGGCGCAGGTGACTGGCCTCGGGCTCGTGGGCACCTCGATCGCTCTTGGGCTGCGAGCGCAGGGGTGGCGCGTGACGGGTCACGATCTGGACGACGCCCGGGCACAGCGCGCCCGTGAGCTGGGAGCCGTTGACGAGCTGGGCGTGGACCACTTTGCCACCGTCGCCTTCGTGGCGACACCGGTCCTCGCCATCGTGGCCGAGGTCAACGCCCTGCTGGGTACGGATGAAACGGGCGAGCTCGTGGTCACCGATGTCGGTGGTGTCAAGGGGCCGATCGTGTCGGAGATCTCGCACCCGCGCTTTGTGGGCGGACATCCGATGGCCGGGTCAGAGCAGGAGGGTCCCGATGGCGCTGACCCGGAGCTGTTCGCGGGTGCGACCTGGGTCCTCACACCCACCTCGAGCACCGACCCGGCAGCCTTCTCCACGATCCAATCGGTCATAGCCAGCCTCGGCGCTGACCTGGTGGCGCTCGCGCCGGACCGCCACGACGACCTGGTGGCGGTGGTGTCCCATGTGCCACACCTGACCGCCGCTACCCTCATGGGGCTTGCCGCCGAGGCGACTGAAAGCCACACTGCGCTTCTCAGGCTTGCCGCCGGCGGTTTCCGGGACATGACCCGGATCGCAGCCGGGTCACCTGTGATCTGGCCCGACATCTGCAGGGAGAACGCGCCGGCGATCGTCCCGATCCTCGACGACCTCATTGCCAGACTGAACGAGGTCCGCCGGATCGTCGCCGAGAAGGATCGTCTGAGTCTCGTCGCGCTCCTCGACCATGCCCAGCTCGCGCGGCGCAACCTGCCACCGCGTGCAAGCCGGCCGAGCTCGGTGACCGAGCTCCACGTGCTGATCCCGGACCGTCCGGGCGTGCTCGCCCAGGTCACAACGATCGCGGGGGAGCTCGGGGTCAACATCGAGGATCTGGAGATGTTCCATTCCCAGGACCGGCCGCGCGGCGTTCTCATTCTCACCGTGGCGGCGGAGGCGGCTGACCGTGTTCGGCGCGCGCTCGGCGAGCACGGTTTCGGGCTGAGTCAAGCCGCCACACGCCGACCAGTCATCGCGATCGACGGCCCCGCTGGTGCCGGCAAGTCGACCGTGGCGACCGAGGTGGCTCGCCGGCTCAGCCTCGAGCGCCTCGACACCGGCGCCATGTACCGCGCAGTGACGCTCAAGGCGCTCGAGCAGGGTGTCGACCTGCGTGACGCCGAGGGTTGTCGGGCACTCGCCCGATTCATGAACCTGAGCCTCGGCGAGCGCGTCGTGCTCGACGGCGAGGACGTGACCGAGAAGATCCGCGCGCCCTGGGTCACCGACGCGGTCTCGATCGTCGCGGCTCACCCGGAGGTGCGCGCGGAGCTTGTGCGTCGTCAACGAGCCTGGGTGGCAGCCAACAGTGGGGGAGTCGTGGAAGGCCGTGACATCGGCAGCGTCGTGCTCCCCGAGGCGGACCTGAAGGTCTTCCTCACTGCCGACTCGGCCGAGCGTGCCTGGCGGCGCGCGACCGAGGGGCAGACGGGCCCGGACACCCTCGCCGTGACGACCGAGTCGATCCGGCGTCGCGACGAGCTCGACTCGACCCGGGCGGCATCGCCCCTCGTCGTGCCTCAGGACGCGCTCGTGGTGGACTCGACGGGACGAAGTGTCGAGTCCGTCGTGGAGGAGGTGCTCTCCCACCTGTGACCGGATCTGGTGTCGTGGCGCCGCCGTCCGGAGGGGACCTCATCGTCTACCGGGTCTGCCGCTTCATAGCCGTCGGGGTGTCCCGGCTTTACTTCCCCGGAACCGTGACCGGCAGGGAGAACCTGCCGGCCGGGGGAGCCTTCATCGTGGCGCCGGTGCACCGCTCCTACGTCGACTGGCTGATCGTCGCCCGGATCACCAGCCGGCAACGGCTCCGCTTCATCGTGAAAGACGAGGTTTGGAAGTCGAGGTTGATCGGCAGGCTCCTCGCGGCCTGCGGTGCGTTCCCGGTGAACCGTTCCGGTGCGGACCGCGAGGCACTCCAGCGATGTCAGGCTGCGCTCGGTGGCGGGGAGCCTCTTGTCATGTTCCCAGAAGGCACGCGGCGATCGGGGCCAGAGGTACACGAGCTCAAGGACGGCGTCGCGTACCTGTCCCTGCGGACAGGCGTCCCGGTCGTTCCCGTCGGCATCGGGGGCTCCGAGCGCGCCATGCCTCGCGGCTCGTCGTTTCCTCGCCCGACGCGGGTGAACATCGTCATCGGACAGCCGATCCTGGCCCCCAGCCCAGGCGACGTCGGCGGGCCTCACCGCTCGAGCGAGGCCCGGGAACCGGCGGCGCCGGGCAGGCGAGCTCGTGTCGGACGCACGGCGACGAGCGAACAGTCAGCACGCGTTCGCGCGGGGATCCAGCAGGCCTTCGACTCCGCAGAGGCGAGCCTGCGGCGCTGACAGCGCGGGTCCCGGCCCGCGGGCAGGCCCGCTTTCCGGAGTCGGCCTGGGAGCCTGCTAACTTCCCAGCGTGATGGACAATGGCTGAAGTTCGGCGGGTTCTCGTGACCGGCGGTGCCGGTTTCATGGGGGCGACGCTGGTCAGGCGACTCGCGGGGAGCGGGCGCGCCGTGCGTGTTCTCGACAACCTCACTACCGGTGACGCCTCGTACCTGGACGGCGTCGACATCGAGCTGATCGAGGGTGACGTCCGTGACGCCGAGACGCTGGACCACGCGCTCGACGGGATGCAGTCGGTCGTGCACCTCGCGGCGGCAGGTTCCGTCGTCAAGTCGGTCGAGGACCCGGCGACCAATTTCAACGTCAACGTCTTCGGCACCTTCCAGGTGCTCGACGCGGCCCGGCGGGCCGGCATCGGGCGCACCGTGCTGGCCTCAACGGGCGGAGCGCTCATCGGCGACGCGATACCGCCGGTCGACGAGTGCTCGCTTCCCAAGCCGATCTCCCCGTACGGGGCCAGCAAGCTGGCCGGTGAGGCTTACGCGCACGCCTTCGCAAAGGCTTACGGCCTGGGCACCATCGCCCTGCGTTTCGCCAACGCCTACGGACCGTGGAGCGCCCGCAAGGCAAGTGCGATAACGACGTTCTTCCGGGCGATCGATGCCGGCGAGCCGATCGTCATCTACGGTGACGGCTCGGCCTCGCGTGACTACACCCACGTCGATGACGTCTGTCGCGCGCTGGAGCTCGCGCTGGAATGCGACGTGGCCGGCGGCACTGTGTTGCACATCGCCTCCGGCGTCGAGACCACCGTGCAGGAGCTCGCCGACCTGTGTCGGGCCGCCGCCGGCGTGCCGAAGCATCCGATCGAGTACCGCCCCAGGCGGCCCGGTGAGGTCGAGCGGAATTTCGCCTCGTACGACCTCGCGCAAGAGGTCCTCGGCTATGTGCCGACCATCGGCCGCGAGGAAGGGATCCGCCGGACCTGGCAGTGGTTCCAGGAGTCGGTCTTCGGCGGGCGCTTAAGCCACCTGCAGCGCTCGAGCAACTAACGGGTTTACCGTCTGGACGGTAGATTCGCTCGGTGACAAGAGCTGAAGACACACGCGAGCGGATCCTGTTCGGCGCAGAGGAGGTCGTCTTACGCGACGGCGTCGCCCACCTCACCCTCGAAGCCGCGGCGAACCAGGCCGGCGTCAGCAAAGGCGGGATCCTCTATCACTTCCACACGCGTGCCGCGCTCGTCACCGCCATGGTGCAGCGGCTCAGCTCGTTGTTCGATGCCGACCTCGAGCGGGAAGGTGGCTTGTCGGGTCGTCCCGGAGCCTTCACGAGGGCGTACCTGCAGGCGACCTTCGGGACCTCCAGCGACGCCGCGGAAGGTCGTCAGCGGCGCCTCGGAGCCGCGGTCATCGCCGGCGTGGCGGCCGATCCCGAGCTGTTGGAGCCGCTGCGCGAACGCTTCGTCGCCTGGCAGCACGCGCTCGTGACCGACGGCCTGGCGCCGGCGAGCGCGAGCCTTGTCCGGCTTGCGGCCGACGGCCTGTGGTTCACCGAGCTGCTCGGCCTCGCGCCGCTCGAGGAGGATCTGCGTTCCTCGGTACGTGACGAGCTTCTCGCGCACCTCGACTCGGCGTTGGCCCCGCACGCGGCGCCCACGGCCTCGCAGGCGCGGACGGGACGCGGAACCAGGCACCCTCGCGGTGGGAAGAACGCACCATGAGCGTCGCTTCACCCGCAGCGGTCCGGGCCGGCAGGGCTCGCAGCGCCCGAGGTGTGATCGTGGCACTGTCAGTCTCGACCTTTGTCGAGTGGGCAGGGGCCGGCTGCGTGATACCGCTCCTCCCGCTCTACCTTCGCAAGCTGGGCGCGCCGGTTGGCCTTGTCGGAGTGGTGATAGCGGCCTTCTTCTTTGCTGCGATCCTCGTGCAATACCCGATCGGTCGACTGTCGGACCGGATTGGCCGCAGACCCATCCAGCTGGGCGGCCTGGTGACCTACGCGGTGGCGAGCGCCGCCTTTGCCCTGATCGGAACCCCCATCGCCGCGCTGTTCGTGCGGGGCCTGCAGGGTGCGGGCGCCGGGGTCGTCGATGTCGCGAACAATGCCACCGTCGGCGAGCTCGTGCCCCCGTCCCAGCAGGGCCGCGCCTTCGGGGCACTCTTCGGGTCCCGGACGGTCGGGCTCGCGATCGGGCCGTTCATCGGCGGGTTGGTCGGCATCTCGGCCATGCGCTGGCTGTTCGTCGCTGCGGCGCTGGCGTCGCTCCTGGCCTGTGTGCCCGTGCTGCTCGCAGTGCCGAGGAGCGGGTGGCGGCACTCGCACGTGGTCGCGCCGCGAATGGTGCTCTGGCGTGACCGCAGTGTGCTCGGCGTGGTGATGGGCTACGCGAGCGCAGGCCTCGTCATTGGTGTCTACGAGGTCTGCTGGAGCCTCCTGTTGCATTTGCGAGGTGCCACCGGATGGCAGATCGGCCTTTCGTGGACGTTGTTCGCAGTGCCCTTTGCTGCGATGTCGGTTCCCGGAGGCTGGCTGGTCGATCATTTCGACCGCCGTTACCTCGCGGCCGGCTCGACGCTGATGTCGGCGGCCTTTGCGGCCAGCTATCCGTTTCTTCATTCGGTCTGGCTGCTGGTCGGTCTCGGTGCGGCCGAGGCGGTGACGGTGGCGGTCGGGGGGCCGGCGCTCGCGTCGCAGCTCGCGCACAGCGTTCCGAGCCGCCAGCTCGGGCGGGCCCAAGGGGCCGCTTCGACGGCGCAGACGGGTGCGACCGCCGTGGCGGCCCTCGGGGCGGGCGCACTGTTCGCGTTGCAGCCCTGGGTACCGTTCGTGGGGGCGTCGAGCGCGATCGTCGTGCTCGTGGGTCTTCTCGCGTGGTGCTGGCGGGGCGTGCCCGGCCGGGACAGCGCCCGGGCGGCTCGCGTGGAGGGTCGGTCAGGCTGAGCGGAGGATCTCCTGCACGGCCGAGGCCTGGCCCGGCCGGCGACCCGGCGCCGATCGGGCCAGTTCAGGCGGCGACCGGCTGTGCGGGCCGGCGCTTGCGCTCTCTCAGCCAGGTGCGCAGGACCACGCGACCGTAGCGGACGCCGTAGAGGAGATTCACGCTCTTCTTGGACCTACCGGCACCTCGGGCCCGCATTGTCACGGGCCGCTCCTCGAAGCGACATCCGTGCATGATGGCCCCGATCAGCAGTTCTGACGCCTGGTACTGCGGCTCCCCGAGGATGAGCTGGGCGGGCAGCTCTGCCCGGAAGCCTCGGATCGGGTTCGCCGTATCGGTCACCGGCGTCCCGGTGAGCATCGAGATCAGCGCAGCAAAGAAGACGACTCCCGCGTTGCGCACGGTGTCGGTGCCGTGAGTTCGACCGAGGCGCCGGGACCCGTTGACGAAGTCGGCCCGGCCGGAGATCACGGGCTCGAGGACGACCTCCAGGTCATCGGGATCCGTCTGGCCATCTCCGTCCGAGGTCACGATGAAACGGGCGCCGTGCTCGCGGGCGATCCGGTAGCCAAGTCGCAACGCCGCGCCCTGGCCCCGGTTGACCGGAGCGATGCAGGCGTAGTGACCGGCGGCACGAACCACAGCACCGGTGCCGTCGTCCTCGCCGTCGACGACAACGAGCAGCGAGGCTGGCTGTCGGCAGATCTCCTTGGGCATACCGGCGACAACTTCCGCGATGTTGTCGCGCTCGTTGTAAGCCGCGATCACGATCGCGACCGGGGAGATCTCGATGGGGCCTTGCGCGGCGACAAGCTCATCGAGGGCGACGCGGTCGATCAGCTCGTCGATCTCTCGTCTACGGCGCTCGGCGCGGGCGTTCACACCGAGTGGGCGCTCGAGGCGGCGGCGAGCATGTCGGTCGCGGTGACCTGGCGGTCTGTCGCGGTCGGAGTCGGGCCCTGAGCCGGAGCGCCGAGGGCGAGGCTCGCCGCGACAGCGAGGCAGCCGAGCAGGTCGCGCAGCTCCGGAGGGGGAGGGAAGTACTCGTCCTCGTCAGTGGTGTGCACAACCTCGACGCCATGGGTCGGTGCCAAGCGGTCGAGCAGGTCGCGGATCAGCCACTCCGGAGCTGAAGCGCCGGCGGTGACGCCGACCACTCCGGTGAGGTCGTCTGGCACGTCGCTCGGGCCGTTGACCCGGAGCACCCTCGGGCAACCGGCGGCGACAGCCACTTTCGCCAGGGCGACTGTGTTCGAGGAATTGGCAGAACCCAGCACGAGCATCGCATCACACCTGGGTGCTACGGCCTTCACCGCGCTCTGACGGTTGGTGGTCGCGTAACAGAGATCCGACCGTCCCGGCATCCACAGATCCGGGTGCCGCCTGCGGGCACGCGCGACGATTCCCTCCCACTCGTCGTGAGCGAGGGTGGTCTGGGCGAGCAGCGCGACTTGCGCGCCCGGGTCGAGCTCCAGCCGGTCGAGGTCGTCCTCGTGCTCGACGAGGTGAACGGCATCGGGCGCGACCGCCATCGTCCCGATGGCCTCCTCGTGGCCGGCGTGACCGACGTAGAGGATCGTGTAGCCCTTGCGGGCCCGCACCCTGAGCTCGTGGTGGACCTTGGTGACCAGAGGGCAGCAGGCGTCCACCACGATTCGCCCGTTCGATGCCGCCGCCGTTTCGACCTCGGGAGCCGAGCCATGGGCCGAGAGCATGAGCGGCGCCGAATGTGGGACCTCGTCAACGTCATCGACGAACACGACACCCTGACGCCGGAATTCCTCGACGACAAGGCGGTTGTGCACGATCTCGTGGTAGCAGTACACGGGAGGCTCGAATACGCGCACCATCCACGCGAGCGCCTTGATGGCCATCTCCACACCCGCGCAGAAGCCGCGGGGCTGCGCCAGCAGGACGAGCCCGACACGGCCCGCCTCCGGTTGGCAAGGCTGCTCTCGAGCCGATGTCACAGTAGACCAGGGTAGCCTTTGGGAATGCCGCTACCGCAGGTGGTGGCCGTGGCCGAGCATTCGCCCGCTGAGCGTTTCGGGGTCTGGCCGGGCGACGAGCTTCGCTCGATGAACGGACAGGTGCCCCGCGACGTCATCGAGTACCAGCTGCTCGCGGACGAGCCGGTCGTCGACCTCGAGGTTGTCCGCGGTGGGGTTGAGCTCGAGGTCACGGTCGTCAAGCAAGCAGGCGAGCCACTCGGGCTCGAGATCTCCGCCGCGATCTTCGACCGCGTGCGCACCTGCGACAACCATTGCGAGTTCTGTTTCATCTACCAGCTGCCCAAGGGGATGAGACCGAACCTGTATGTGAAGGACGACGACTACCGGCTCTCGTTTCTCTACGGCAATTTCACGACGCTCACACGCTTCACAGAGCTCGACCTCGAGCGAGTGCTCGACCAGTGGCTGTCGCCGCTGTACGTCTCGATCCACGCCACCGACCCCGAGGTCCGCTCCCGCATGCTGCGCAACCGACGCGGCGCGACCAGTCTCAGATGGCTGCGGTGCCTCCTCGACCACGGCATCGAGGTCCACGGCCAGGTCGTGATCTGCCCCGGCCTGAACGACGGCGCGGTGTTGCACGGGACCCTTGCCGGCATCCTCGACCGCTTTCCCGAGCTCGTGAGCCTTGCCGTGGTGCCCCTCGGCGTGAGCCGCTACTCCAAGGAGCCGGCGATGCGGCCGCACACGACCGAAGAGGCGAGGACGGCCGTCGAGACCGTCGACGAGTGGCGCCAGCGCTTCAGCCGCGCCCTCGGCCGCCGCGTCGTGTGGGCATCGGACGAGTACTACCTGCTCGCGGGCCTGCCGTTCCCCGAGCCCGGGGAATACGAGGGCTTCGCGCAACACGAGAACGGTGTCGGGATGGTGCGTGCGTTCGAGCAGGGCTTTGACGCAGGCGTGCCGCAGGCGGCCTCGGGTGGGGGCGTGCCTGCAAGGACGGGGTTCTTCGCCTGGGTCGAAGGTGCTCCCGCTGAGGGCTATCGCGTGTCGCGCACGGGCGGGGTGAGCCTGGGCTCCTGTGCGCCACAGGCGGCGTGGGACCAGCCGATCACGATCCTGACCGGTGAGTACGCCGAGCTCGTGCTGAGACCTCTGCTGGACCGCTGCGGCTTTGGCAGTGTGCGCGTCCTGCCGGTACGCAACGACTTCTTCGGCGGCAACATCGCCGTCGCCGGTCTGATCACGGGTCCCGATCTCGCCCGGACCTTGGCAGGAGAGCCACCGGGGGGCCGTTACCTGCTGCCCGACGTCTGCTTGTCAAAGGGCCGGTTCATAGACGGGTCCTCGCTCGAGGACCTCCCCTGCGCAGTGGAGGTCGTCCCGACCGACGGGGCGTCGCTGCGCCTGTTGCTGGAGGCGGCCCGATGACCGTGGCAAGCTCTCCACGGCTGCCGGTCGTCGCCGTGGTCGGCCGGCCGAATGTCGGAAAGTCGACGCTCGTCAACCGGATCGCCGGCAGGCAGCTCGCCATCGTCGAAGCGCGCCCCGGGGTGACGCGTGATCGGCTGGAGGTCGAGTGCGAGTGGAACGGGCGGTCGTTCCTCGTCGTCGACACCGGCGGAGTGGTGGAACGTGGGGGCACCCTCGAGACCAAGGTGACCGAGCAGGCCCTCCGGGCGCTCGGCGGGTCGGACCTGGTGCTGCTCGTGCTCGACACGACCACGGGGGTGACCGGGGAAGACGCTGTGGTGGCACAGCTGGTCCGCCGTGACGGCGGCGCGGTCATCGTGGTCGCGAACAAGGTCGACTCCGACCGGCGGGAGGTCGACGCCTGGGAGTTCGCGGGTCTCGGCCTCGGCGAGCCTGCGATGGTGAGCGCGCTGCACGGACGGGGTGTTGGGGACCTGCTCGACGAGGTCGTCAAGCGGCTGCCCGAGGCCTGTTCGCCCGGGGACAGCGACACCCCGGCAGGCGGCACAGTCTCCGATGCTCCGGGTCAGGCCGGTCCCGGCGTCCCGGCCGTTGCCATAGTCGGGCGCCCGAACGTCGGCAAGTCGACCCTGTTCAACCTGTTGTCGGGTGAGGAGCGGTCCGTCGTGCACGACCTCCCGGGCACCACCCGTGACGCCATTGACACCGTGATCGAGACCGGCGATGGAGCAGTCAGGCTCATCGACACCGCCGGGATGCGGCGCCGGGCACGAAGCGGCGAAGGGCCCGAGTACTACTCGCTCGTGCGAGCGCTTCGAGCGCTCGACCGTGCCGACGTCGCTTTGCTGGTCCTGGATGCGACCGAGGGCGTGACCCACCAGGACCAGCGCCTCGCCGAGCGGATCGACGCCTCGGGCAGCCCGGCGGTGATCCTGCTCAACAAGTGGGACCTGGTCGGCACCGAGGGCCGTCTCGAGGTCAGTGAGGCTGTCGCGGACAGGCTTGCATTTCTCGGCTACGCGCCCGTGCTGCGGGTCTCGGCCAAGACGGGCCTCGGGGTGCACCGTCTCCTGCCGGCAGTGCAGGAGGCCATGAACGCCTACCACCGCCGGATCCCGACGGGTCGGCTGAACGACGGTTTGCGGAGTGCTCAAGCAGCCCACCCGGCACCGGGCGGCGCCCGTATCCTCTACGGCGTGCAGGGCGCTGTCGACCCACCCACGATCACGTTGTTCGCCACGCGGCGTCTTCCGCCTACCTACCTGCGCTATGTGGAGCGCTCCCTGCGGGAGCGCTTCGAGCTCGGCCCGACGCCGATCGAGCTTCGCGTCCGGGTCCGCCAGCAGAGATGACCGGCCTGCCGTCGCAGGCCGCGCGGACCGAGGTGCGGCCGGCCTCGGCCGGGTGGGTGACCGCTGCCACGGCTCGGCACCGGCCTGATCAGGCCTGACGGGGCTTAGGACCATGCCGTGGTGCCAACAATGCGGTCAGCCGGTCGAGGACGACGAGCTCGTCGCAGGACCGCCGGGAGCCGTGGCAGCGTCGCCGGGCTCTGAGGGGACGGACGCTGACAGCTCGGACAGCGATGTTCGAGACCGGTGCCCGAGGTGCGGGACGGTGCTGGAGCTTGAGGAGGCAACCGACGACGAGGACACCCACCCCAGGGCACCGTGGCACTTCAAGGTGCTGGTCGTTGGCACGGTGGTCTACCTCGGGTACCGCCTCTACCAAGGGATCGGCTGGCTGATCCATCACGCCTGAAGGCCCTGAGCTGTCCGCCGGGTCCAAGCTCCGGGGACCGGGCTGCCGTGTCGAAGCTCTGCGCATGCCGGTAGCCTTGGTCTTGCGCAGCCGCGGAAGGAGGCGCCATGTGGGTGATAGCAGGAGTTCTGCTCGGGCTCGTCGTTCTCGCTTCGCTGATCGGATTCCACGTGGGCCCGCATGCGCACGTGGCGGCGGGGACTTTCGGGGTGGTCGCTGCGGCGTGGCTCGTCGTGATGGCGGTCGACGGACGGTCGGCGCCGATGCTGTGGGCGCTGCTCAGTGCTGATCTGGTGGTGTCTGCCGGCATCGGCACACTGGCCTGGAAAGGACTCACGACCCGGAGCAGCTACGAGGCCGGTCACCGCCTGGTCTCGCTCGACGGGGCCGAGGGCGTAGCCATAGGTGATCTCGAGCCGGACGGGATCGTCCGCGTGAACGGCGAGAACTGGTCGGCCGTGGCCGTCAACGGGGCCGTGCGGGCAGGGACGCCCGTCCAGGTGCTGCGCGTCAAGGGAGTCCGCCTCGAGGTCTGGGGCGACGAGACGGTGGCCGCCGCTGGATCCGCGGAGCTCCAAGGCGCGATCTTGCCCGACAGCGCCCCAACCGACACAGCGCCGTCCTCACCTGCCGAGGTGACCAACGAAGGAGGTTGCTCATGATCATCGGGATCGTGGTTGGCGTGGTTGTTCTCTTCCTCCTCATCACCTCGGGGCTGGCGGTGAGGATCGTCCGTGAGTACCAGCGGATCGTGCTGTTTCGGCTGGGCCGGGCGCTCGGAACTCGGGGGCCCGGGCTGGTCCTCATCAACCCGGTCACCGACCGGACGACGTGGGTGGACCTGCGCGAGCAGTACCTCGAGATCCCGCATCAGACGGCCATCACGAAGGACAACGCGTCGATCTCGATCGACTTCATCATCTTCTACAAGGTCGTCGACCCCTCCATGTCGGTGCTACGCGTCGGCAACTTCGCGGGGGCTGCGCAGAACGTGGCGGCGACGACGCTTCGCAGTGTGGTCGGCGACATGCCACTTGACGACGTGCTCTCCAAGCGCGAGCAGATGAATGCGTCTCTTCGCGTTCGTCTGGACGAAGTGACCGAGCGGTGGGGCGTGAAGGTCACCACGGTCGAGGTGCGGGAGGTCAATCCGCCGCCCGGCGTTCTGGAGGCCATGACCCGCCAGATGTCCGCCGAGCGCACCCGGCGCGCGGCCGTCACGGAGGCCGAAGGCAAGAAGCAGGCCGCCATCACTCTGGCGGAGGGCACAAAGCAGGCCGCAATCCTGGCAGCCGAAGGGGAACGCCAGGGCGCCATCCTGCGCGCCGAGGGTCTGTCAGCGGGGCTCGAGAGGATCCTGACGGTCGCGCGCGGTCTCGACAGCAACACCATGCAGCTGCAGTACCTCGAGACCCTGAAACAAGTCGGCTCGTCTCCATCGACGAAGTTGGTGGTGCCAATGGAGCTCGGCGGTCTCTTGAACGGGCTGCGCAACATGTTGCCGGCGGACCCAGGGCGCTACTCGGGCGGCCCGTCGCTGGGCGAAGTGGCTCCGAAGAGCGCGGAACCGGTCCCAGGGACCAACGCGGCGCTCGGAGAGGCTGCTCCCTGATCCGCAGTGAGCTCGACACCGGCCCAAGGTCGGCAGCGGGTGTCTTGGGGCTGCCGATGAGTCCTTTGGTTTCTCTGGCGACTATGTGCTCGCACGTGTGAGTTGACTTCAGCGGTTGCTCTGCGGTTCTGTGTGAGCCGGTGACGGAACTGTTCGCCCCGCTCCGCAGCCGGGCGTTTCGGTGGCTCGAGGGCACGGGCCTGTTCGCCAACACCGGCGTCTGGATGGTCACGCTCGTCGGTGGCTTCATCATGGAGCGCCTGACGACCTCGCCGGTCCTGGTCACCCTCGCCGCGGCGATCGGCCCGCTCGCCGGCATCGTCGCCGTCGTGTTCTCCGGTGCCGCGGCGGACTCCCGCGACCGGCGTGCCGTGCTGCTCGTGGCCAAGATCCTGCTCATCGGTTCGGTGGCGTTCCTCGTCGTGGTGTCGTCGGCGCAGCAGCTGACCCCGGGGACGCTGCTCGTGGGGCTCGCCGGCATGGGGATAGCCGGCGGAACGTCCTCGCCGTCGTGGTGGACGACGATCGGCATGCTCGTGCCGCCCGAGCTGGTTCCCGTCGCGCTCAGCATGGACAGCTTCCAGTGGAACATCGGCCAGGTTGTTGGTCCGGTGCTCGGCGGCGCCGTCCTGCGGGGCGCGGGCACCACGGTGTTCTTCGCCCTCTGCGGCACGGTCATGCTCCCCCTCGTCGGCTTCCTCCTGTTGTGGCGGGGGAGGGACGACTTGCGCCTGTCCACGCCGGGGGCGTCGGCTGCCGAGAGCCTGCTCGGTGCGATCTCGTCCGGCTGGCGGTACTTCTCGAACACGCCGGGCCTGCGAGCCATTGCCGCCCGCACGACTCTCTACGTCACGCCGGCGGCTGCTCTCGGAGCGCTGCTCCCGCTTTTCGCTGCGCACTACCTGCACACCTCGGCCTTCGGCTACGGCCTCTTCCTGGCGCTGAGCGGGGTGGGCGCCATGATCGCGGCCCTCCTTCTTCCCCGCCTGCAGGGCCTCCTCCACCTCGACGCCATCGTTGCTGCCGCGACGCTCGCCAACGGGCTCGCCGTGGCCGTGTTGGTCGTCTGGCCGACGCGCTGGGCAGCCGTGCCCGTCCTGGTCGTCACGGGCGCGTCGTGGGTGTGGGCGACGGTGGCCTTCGTCATCGCCGCGCGCCAGGTGACCCCGGAGTGGGTGCAGACGCGTTCCCTGTCGCTCTTCTATGTCGTGTTCCAAGGACCGTTTGTTCTCGGCGGGCTCGGCTTCGGCGTGATCGACACGTTCCTGCCGCTGCGCGGCACCCTGCTCGTCGCGGCCGTCGCCTTCATTCCGGGCATCCTTGTGATCCCCCGTTACGGCCTGCCGGTCGTGGACCGTTCGTCGTTGCAGCTGGTCGTGAGCCCATCGCTCGCCATCGGCGAGCACATCCACCCCGACGACGGCCCAGTCCTGATCCTCGTCGAGTACCGCCTCGGCGGGGAGGACACAGACGACTTCCTGACCGCCATGGCCGAGCTGCGCATCGTGAGGCGGCGCCTGGGCGGGACACGCTGGGGCGTCTTCCAGGATGTGACCGCGCACGGCAAGTTCTTCGAGACCTTCCTCGTGCCTTCCTGGCAGGGCTACCTGCTCCAGCGCGCTCACTACACCAAGGCGGACAAGCAGGTCGAGGAGCGGGCCTTCGCGTTCCACCAGGGACCAGGCGAACCCAAGGTCACTCGTTTGGTCCACCCCGAGACGGTAGAGGCCGCCCGCGCCCGGTCTGCCTGGCGGCGGGAGATCTTCCGGCTGCTGAGACCACCGCAGGTCGACTCGGCTTCCGACACGGCTCAGCCACCCACTTGAGCGGGTTCGTCCTGGTTCTGTCGTGTCGGACCGGCCTGGTTCAGCTGCGCTGAACCAGGCCTGGTGCAGTCGTCAGGGGCGAACCGGGCGCCGCCCCGTGGCAGCCAGTCTCCACGTGGTCTGACCGTCGTCGGCACCGCCGACGGCTCCGATTGCCGACCCAGGGGACGGCTCAGCGGGCGGGCGAGCTCACCAGCGGTTGTGGACTTCGGGGGCGATGCGCTCTCGGTAGACCCCGGCGAGCCGGCCGAGCGTGGGCACGTCCAGCGGTCCGAGCTCGCCGGCTGCGGCATTCTGCCGTGCCTGGTCGGGGTTCTTCGCACCTGGGATGACCGTCGAGACTCCCGGGTCCGAGATGCAGAAGCGCAGGGCGAGCGTCGCCATCGTCTCGCCGGGAGGCACGAGCGCGCGTAGCTCGTCGACCGCGCGGAGACCAGTCTCGAGGTCCACGCCCGAGAAGGTCTCGCCAACATCGAACGCCTCGCCGTGACGGTTGTAGTTCCGGTGGTCGTCCGCGGCGAACTGCGTCTCGCGTGTCATCTTGCCGGTCAGCAGGCCCGAGGCGAGCGGCACACGGACGATCACTCCGACGCCGGCATCCCGGGCGGCGGCGAGGAACCTCTCGGCCGGACGCTGGCGGAAGATGTTGTAGATGATCTGGACCGTCGCGACGCCCGGGTAGTCGAGCGCCTTCAGCGCCTCCTCGACCCTCTCGACGCTCACCCCGTAGTGGGCGATCGTGCCGGCTGACACGAGGTCGTCAAGCGCAGCGAACACCTCAGGGTGGTAGTAGAGATCGGTCGGCGGACAGTGCAGCTGGACGAGATCCAGAGTCTCCATCTCAAGGTTCTCCCGGCTCCGGTCGACCCAGGCGACGAGGTTCTCCGGGCTGTAGTGCTCGACGCGCTGCGCCGGTGCACGACGGCCGGCCTTCGTGGCGACAAAGATCGGGTCGGAGAGCTCCTTGCGCAGCTCGGCCACGAGGCGCTCGCTGCGTCCGTCGCCATAGACGTCAGCGGTGTCGAAGAAGTTCACGCCAGAGGCAGCTGCCGCCCGCAGCGCCGCTCGTGAGGTGTCGTCGTCGGCCTGCCCCCAGTCGGCACCGATCGCCCAGGCGCCGAAACCGATGACGCTCGCGTCCCACCCAGTCTTTCCCAGCCGGCGTGTCTCCATTGGCCCCACGCTAGACGTTCAGCCAGCGACCCGAGCGGCCGCAACCTGACCTGTTCGGATGCCTCGCCACCCCTGTTTGCCAATGAGGCCGGTTCACGCCGCCCGGGTCGTCGGTTTCGACGTTCACAGCTCAGTCGATCCCACTTGCCAGGGATCCGCCTTTACCGCTTCCGCCACACTTGCACCATCGCGGCTCTAGAGGCCGCCACACCGCTCAAGACAGTGAGGCGGTGACCGTTGTGCTCTGGCCGTAGTCGAGGAAACGGTGGCCGGGCGACCAAGGAGGCGGCGTTGCTTGGGCGCTCATCAACTACAGTGCAGAAGTCGACGGGCTGTGGCGCAGCTTGGTTAGCGCGCTTGACTGGGGGTCAAGAGGTCGCCGGTTCAAATCCGGCCAGCCCGACAAGAAAGGCCCTGGTAGATGGGGGTGAGGCTTCGGTCACAAAGGAGCGATACACCCCCGTGAGAACCTCGTGAGAACCAAAGCGTTCTCACGGAGGTGCGATGCCAGCACGACCAGAAGGTGTGTACGCCGACAGCCGGGGCCAGTGGTACTTCAAGGTCTCGCTCGGTAAGGACGGGCTCACCGGCAGGCGGGAGCAGATCACGCGTCGCGGATACGCGACGGCGAGTGAGGCTGCCAAGGCTCGACGGGAGCTCATCGGCAGGCTCGACGCGGGACTTGTGAAGCCGGGCGCGGTCGCGCTCACCGTGAACGAGTTGCTCGATCTGTACCTGGACGGGCTCGATGCCGACCAGCGCCTGTCGCCGAAGACCCGACACGACTACCGCGTCTACGCGCAGACCTACGTGCGAAAGCCCCTGGGCAACCGCAAGGTTCGTGATGTCACCCCGGAGCTGATCCTCACCTGGCAACGGAGGCTGCTTGCCGAAGGGGGAGCCAAGGACGGCAGGCCTCTGGCGCCGAACACGATCCGCCTGGCGCGCGCGCCGCTTGCAGGAGCCTTCAGGCTCGCCGTTTCGAGCGGGGTCGTGGCTGTCAATCCGCTCATGCACGCGCCAAGACCGAAGGCCAGGCGTTCGGTCCCGCGCCATTGGAGCCCCGAGCAGGCCCGAGAGTTCCTCGCCTTGATGGAAGGAGACCGCACGTATCCCGTCTGGGCGTTCTTGATGTGCGCAGGACTTCGGATCGGTGAGCTCGTCGCGCTCCGGTGGAACAACGTCGACCTGACCGAAGGCGTAGTGAGCGTGGTCGAGTTCTCCACCTACCTCGGGCACGACGTCGTCGCCTCATCCGGCAAGAGTCGCGACTCGATCCGGCGTGTCGACATCGACAGGGCTCTCGTCGGCGTGTTGCGAGCACAGCGCGCACAGCAGGCCAAGGAGCGGTTGGCAGCAGACTCCTACGAGGAGACCGGCCACGTCTTCACGCGGCCCGCCGGCGGTCCCTACCATCCCCAGTACTTGTCACGCCTGCTCGGCCGCTACAGCGAAGAGCTCGGCCTACCCCGTCTGACGGCTCACGGGCTCAGGCACACTTGCGCAACGCTCATGCTCGCCAATGGCGTGGCACCGAAGGTCGCAGCTGAGCGGCTCGGGCATTCGGATCCGTCGCTGTTCATGAATCTCTACAGTCACGTGACCCCGTCGATGCAGCGAGAAGCGGCCGACAAGATCGGGGCCGCGCTGTTCGGTTGAGGTTCTCGGACCTAGGTGCGACAGCCAGCTCGCTGCGCGATTCGACAGCTAGACCGAACTTAAGTCGCTAAAAGCGACGGTTTCCTTACTTGAGCTGCGCCGATGGCTGAGAACGGTCACGGTAATGTAGCCACTAATCCATTGACTATGGAATGACATGGATGTAAGATTGTGGCGTGCCCAGGCGTGGTGGTGCGATGCACATCTCGACAACGCGTCGCCACTACGTCGGGGCAGACGGCGTCGAGCGGAATTACGAGACCCATCTGCTGCGGCGCTCGGTCCGCGTCGGCAAGACCGTCCGCAACGAGACGCTGGCGAACCTCTCCCATCTGCCCGCCGAGCTGATCGAGGCACTGCGCGCCGGGCTGTCGGGAAAGACACTGCTCATCGCTGGCGAGGGCCTCGAGATCGTGCGCTCGCTTCCCCATGGCCATGTCGCCGCCGTTGCGGCGCAGGCGAAGGCGCTCGGCTTGCCCGAGCTCCTCGGCCCAGCGGGCAAGGAGCGTGACATCGCCTACGCGTTGATCTTGGCCCGGGTGGTTCGGCCAGCCTCCAAGCTCGCGACGACGTCGTGGTGGTCCGACACCACCCTCGTCGCCGACCTCGGCCTCGCGGGGATCGGGACCGACGAGGCCTACGCGGCGATGGACTGGCTCTTGTCGCGCCGGGACACCATCGAGGCGTTACTCGCCAAGCGCCACCTCTCGCCTGGGGCCAACCCTGCCCGTCGCGCCTACTTCGACCTGTCCTCGTCGTGGATGGAGGGGAGGAACTGTTCCCTCAGCTCGTTCGGTCACTCCCGCGACGCCAAGCGCGGCAAGCTCCAGATCGAGTACGGGCTGTTGACCGATCCCTCCGGCTGCCCGGTCGCGATCCGGGTCTTCCCCGGCAACACCGCAGACCCCACCTCCTTTGTCGAGATCGTGAAGGTGGTCCGGGAGCGCTTCGGCCTCGAGCGGCTCGTCATGGTGGGCGACCGGGGGATGATCACCTCGGCGCGCATCGATCAGCTGCGCGAGCTTTCCGGCATGGGGTGGCTGACCGCCCTTCGGGCGCCGGCGATCCAAAAGCTTGCCGCGGAGAACGGACCTCTGCAGATGAGCCTGTTCGACGAGGTGAGCTTCTGCGAGATCATCCATCCCGACTACCCCGGTGAGCGCCTCGTGTGTTGCCGCAACCCGCTGCTTGCAACGGAGCGGGCGCGAAAGCGCAACGCACTGCTCGACGCCTCTGCGGCTGAGCTCGAGGTCATCACAGAAGCGACCCGGCGCGAACGCCGCCCGCTGCGGGGAGCCGACCAGATCGCTCTCAAAGTCGGGAAGGTCTTCAACCACTACAAGGTGGCCAAGCACTTCGTCCTCGAGATCAGAGAAGACTCGTTCTCCTTTGCTCGCGACGAGGACTCGATCGCGGCGGAGGCAGCGCTCGACGGGATCTACGTGCTGCGAACCACGATCGGGGCCGACGAGCTCGACACGACCGGCGTCATCTCGGCCTACAAGGACCTGGCCGGAGTGGAGCGGGACTTCCGTTCGATGAAGGCGATCGACGTCGACATCCGCCCGGTGCACCACTACCTCGAAGACCGCGTCCGCGCGCACGCCTTTTTGTGTTTCCTTGCCACCTATGTGACCTTTCACCTCCGAGACAGCCTGGCGCCGCTCGCCTTCACCGACACCGCGCAACCAGAGCGGACCGACCCCGTCGCCCCGGCTCCGCGTTCCGCGTCGGCAAAGGCGAAGGACGCCACGAAGAAGAACGGAGGCAACGGGGAGGTGCGCGGCTTTCGCGAGCTGCTCGAGCACCTCGGCACCCTCACCCGCAACACCATGCGCGTCGTCGGCACGGACGCGACCTTCGATCTTCTCGCCACGCCCACTCCGACCCAGCGCCGCGTCTTCGAGCTCTTGGGCGCTCCGGTGCCGAAGACGCTCGTGTAGCCAGAACGCCCCTCTTCTCGGCGCGAATCTCCTGGTCAAAAGGCGGCAGCCTGCTCCCGCAGGCTTAAGTTCGGGCTAGACGCCTGATCATGCAGACGTCACAGCTGGCAGGCGTAACTAGGTGTCGCCCCACTCGATCGAGCTCGCGAAGCCTTGCGGCGCGAAGCGCCTCAGGTATAGCCGGCGTGACTGGGCGAAATAACCGTCTGGATGGCCGCCGGTCCGGCCAAGACCGTTGTGCGACCACGCAGATGAGACGTTAGTGTCGTTTCTCCCGTAATTGGCCAAGTGTCGCTCACCGTAGCGAGAGCGAGGTGGAGGTTCGCGTCGGAAAGCCGTCGAACGCAGTCTCCGACTTGCAACTAGCGACGTGGACGCGATGACGCACGAGTGCCGGCTAGCCGATGCCCTTCAGTGACTTCATGAAGACTTCGGGTTCCTCTGCAGGCACTGACGGTTGGGTGAAGTCACGGCGGTGCAAGAACCTGTCAGCGGAGCGACAACTCCGCCCCATTCGCGCTCAAGCCAGTGACCTCACGCTAAGGATTCTCGGCGAATCGGTCGATGGTACTTATCGATCCCTGAGCAGGAGTTGCGATGATCAAGACCAAGCTGCATCCACAGCGCTCGCAGGAGAGCGAACGGCTGCGCGGGATCAAGCAAACCTGCATCGACAACTTGCTGAACACCACCGAGGCGCGCGTGTACTTCAAGGACCTGAACAGTCGCTTCCTCCTGGTCAGCGCAGGCTGGCTTTCTACGGTGGCTCCGGGTCACAGTGTGGAAGAGGTAATTGGGAAGACGGACTTCGACGTCTTCAGCGAGGAACACGCCGCTGCTGCCTTTCAGGACGAACAAGACATCATCCGCACCGGCGAGCCAATGGCGGGAAAGTTGGAGCGGGAGACCTTCCAAGACCGAGCCGATGCCTGGGTCTCGACCATCAAGATGCCGCTCAGAGATGAGCGCGACCAGATCATCGGCACGTTCGGGATCTCCCGCGACATTACGGCGCAGATCAAGGCGGAGAAGGCTCTGGCCTACCAGGCCCTGCACGACCCGGTGACAGGTCTGGCGAACCGAGTCGCCCTGATGGACCGGATGTCCCAGGCTCTCGCCGTCCTGGAACGACCGCCGGGTCGGCTGGCGGTTCTGTTCGTCGACTTGGACCACTTCAAGACGATCAACGACTCGTTCGGTCACGATGCCGGCGACCGGGTGCTCGCCGAAGTCGGGCGCAGGCTCTCGCTCATGTCTCGCAATGCCGATACCGTCGCCCGCCTCGGCGGGGACGAGTTCGTATTGTTGTGCGGGGCCCTGCGCGATGATGACGACGTCGGTCTCATCGCCGACCGCATCGTCCGGGGGATCCGCGTCCCGTATGTGGAGGACGGGCGCGACCTTTCCATCACCTGCAGCGTCGGGATCGTCGTCACCAGCGATCCCCTCACCGAGCCCGAGCAGCTGATCCGCGACGCCGACGGGGCGATGTACGAGGCCAAGGAAACAGGGCGGGACCGCTCTCGGGTCTTCGACCCTGCCAAACACATCCCCACCGGGGCGAGCCTCCTCCAGGCCGAGCTGAGCCACGC